>ERZ1027208.30-NODE-30-length-99231-cov-16.930578_pt1 | contig 99231 bp, 80 predicted proteins | sample MGYA00520867_ERZ1027208 | MGnify/ENA primary metagenome ERZ1027208 (study PRJEB33311, sample SAMEA4378413) | marine metagenome | biome: Marine biome; feature: Fjord; material: Water | collected 2014-07-20T08:00:00Z/2014-07-... | depth 75 m ... | reverse complement strand
CTGGGCAATCTACGTGTGCGTAGTGACGGTCGTTTGTTTCATATTCAACGTGAGATGTAGCGATAGTGATACCGCGCTCACGCTCTTCTGGAGCGTTATCGATGTTAGCGAAATCAACCGCTGCACCGCCAGTAAGTTCAGCAGCCACACGAGTTAGCGCTGCAGTTAACGTAGTCTTACCGTGATCAACATGGCCAATAGTGCCCACGTTCACATGCGGTTTGTTACGTTCAAATTGTTCCTTAGCCATAGATAACGCCTCAGTTTTTTCTTACGTCTTAGATACACAAAAAGGCAGCCATTCGCCTGCGCGATGAACCACCTTCATTCTTTAAAATCTTTTTTGGTGCTGATAGGCAGATTCGAACTGCCGACCTCATCCTTACCAAGGATGCGCTCTACCAACTGAGCTATATCAGCGCACTAATTGGAGCGGGTAGCGAGAATCGAACTCGCATCATCAGCTTGGAAGGCTGAGGTTCTACCATTGTACCATACCCGCAAAACCTAAAGGCCAACTCAATTGAACTACTTTTAGACTTGCCTGAAAATCATGGTGGTGGGGGCTGGATTCGAACCAGCGAAGCTTTCGCGTCAGATTTACAGTCTGATCCCTTTGGCCACTCGGGAACCCCACCAAATTGTGGCGCAGATATTGCCGTTACTAGAGAGGTTTGTCAAGTAATTCTCTTAAAAATTACATACTTACATTCACTAGGCTTTGAATACCTGCACGCTTCAATTGATAACTTCGTTGAAGCGGCGCGCACTATATCTAACTATTTAGCCTGTGGCAAACCCGATTCGCAACGAATTTGATTCCATTCTACTTTTCTACCTTCTGTTAAGCGCTTACGGGTACTTTCATCCATTGAAAACTGCTTGTTTACTGGGGCTGTCACCCAATATTGATTCCGAGTACGCTTCAAAGGCTTAACTTTTGGCTTGATCCTTTTTTTCTTTAAACTCACTAACAAACGATCGACAGATTCTTGCTTACTAAACAATCCTAGAGAGATTCCATTCGCCAAATCCCCTTCTGTAATGATAAAACTGTCGATTTTTCGCTTCTGAAGCTCTTTTAATTTTCGCACTGCCTGTTTTTTATTTGGCAGCGGAGCTAAATACACCCAATACTCTTCCTTTACGACAACAGACTGCTTCTCTACTTTTGAAGGGATATCAACGGCTAACATGCGCGCATAGACATGCTTTGCATCAAGCTCTACCTTGTATGGACCGACAGCCCAGCATAACGCCTCTTTCTTTTGGCCTGATGCAGAAGGCCTTATGGGTGCTGGCAACTTCATTTCTGATAACAGGTTGATATGCGAGGCCCCGCTACTCACCTCAACTTCGACAACCTGCTCAGCTTCAATTTTTTCTGGCTGAGTAAACCCGTAACCTAAATAAGCAAGGTTCATTAATACTAATACAACAAAAATCCAACGCATATTTTCTACTTATTTTTAAAACTGATATTTAGTCCATCCAGCACTAAATCTGGATAATATTTTTTTTGTAAGCCGAGTAATTCCGACAACATCTTGCCATCACCACCAGAAATAGATACTTCGGCTTCAGGGTGATTATGTATGTGGCATTCCAACCAGCTCACAACCATATCCTGTATACCATGATCGACACACAACTGGGTACTGGTTCCAGGGTCACGCCCTAACACCCAGTCTTGCCCAGCAACAACCTTATTAGTCCCGCCCAAAAGAGCCAACTTCATCATATTTAACCCCGGGCAAATATACCCGCCAAGATGCTGACCGCTTGAGTCAATTACATCCAAAGTTATTGCTGTACCAGCATCAATAACAATGTGCGAGCTTGTTTTATTAAATGCCTTTGCAGCCAGCATAGCCAACCAGCGATCCACACCCATTTTCATTGGATCTGAATAACTATTATACACTCCAGCCTGACTACCTTTACTTACTGCATATTGAGCATTGGGAAAGATCGACTCTACCCAATCGTTTTGATTCTGATGAACGGAGCTCACCCAAACCTCACTCACCTTACATAACCAATCTGGTGAAGCCTGGTCAAAAGAAATATCCAACTTTAGATCGCAACCCTGCTGAACCACACCTATTTGACTGCAAAGGCGCCATTTGATGCGAGTATTACCCACATCAAGCTCTAGCCTTAAAAGTTTATGCTCGGTCATTTAGCATCATTCAAGCGCAAGCTCACCTCGCCCGCATTAAACCACTGCACGCCTCTTTCTGTTTCCAAGGCCAGCTCACCCTTTTCATTAACGCCAGTACAGCGCCCATGAATTTCGCTAGAAGGTAATATCAGTCTTGCTTCTTGCCCTCTATAAGCGTCAGCACGACTCCACTCATCTTTTAAAGGCGCAAACCCAGATCGAGAAAACTCCTCTAACACAACCACCAAATGCCTAACAACTGTCGCTGCAATTTTATTTCTATCCGCTTTTACACCTAGCTGCTTAACACCAACTGCTTGCTGGTCGATCTTGGCCTGATCCTGTATACGAACATCTAAATTTAGACCAACACCCACCACAACCTGACAGGCATCCGAAACATCACCTGTTAGCTCAATTAATATTCCACCTAGCTTGCATTTCACACCCTGGTGATCAGCTAAAATATCGTTAGGCCACTTAAGCCCTGCATCCTTAACGCCTAATTCAGTCAAGCCTCTATGAACCGCTAATCCCACAGCTAAACTTAAGCCTTGTATTGCTGCAATGCCTTGCGAGAATGGCCACAATACCGAGAAATATAGATTCTGCGCAAAAGGGCTGACCCATGTACGCCCTCTCCTGCCCCTACCAGCCGTTTGCATCTCAGCAAAACAAATTTTACGCTCATCAATATTACCTTCCGCTGATTGCATCATGGCATTATTTGTTGAATCCAGACTTAAAGCGATATCTGTACTGGTAAAGATATCCTGTGGAAATCCATATTCAAAAAGCGCATCAGAATCCAAAAGCGTAACCGCCTCAGGTAAACGATAGCCTTTTCCTTTAACACTATTAAAAGGAATATTCATGGCTTCGAGTTTTTGTAACTGCTTCCAAACTGCAGCACGAGACACGCCTAAAGCCGCTCCAATTTCTTCACCAGAGTGGAACTGACCATCAGATAAAATTGCAACCAACGCTTGTTTCATAACTTATGTTTCACCGCTTATCATACTGGATGCTTATCAAATCAAACGCAAAATATCCTATTCTTCCCACGCATCCAAGATTTCTTTTGCAGCACGAAACCCTTCTTGCGCCGTAGGAGCACCGCAATAGACGGCCGAATGATAAAACACAGCCGCTATTTCTTGCTTACTAGCTCCGTTACGTAATGCTCCACGGGTATGACCCTTAATTTCATTAGTGGCTTTTTGAGCAGCCAACATAGCTAATGTCACTAAACTACGTGTCTTGCGATCTAAATCATCACGCTGCCAAGTTGCCCCCCACGCATGCTCATTAATATAGTCTTGTAACGGGGCCGTTAATTCATCTACATTATTCAATGCACGATCAACAAACTCATCACCCATCACTTCACGACGTACTTTTTCACCGGCTGCTTTTGTCATAACTTAACTCTCATCAATTATTTTTATCTGAACTTCTAAAACAGTTTTACATTTATTCACTGTATTCTGCCTATTTTTAGGCAAAAAAAAAGGCCCAGATTACTCTGGACCTTTTTAAAGCACTAGATTCGATTACATATCGAAACTATGACGCAATACAATCGTCTCTACGCGGTCAGGACCCGTAGAAATAATGTCGATCGGAGCTTCAATGGCTTTCTCAATAAAGCGTATGTACGCTTTTGCATTTTCAGGAAGCTGCTCTAATTTATTTGCACCAACCGTGCTCTCACTCCAACCTGCAAGCTCTTCATATACAGGTGTCACTTTTTCAAACTGATCAGCGCTTGCCGGCACATTCATCATGTTGCCGTCAGCGTCTTGATAACCGACACAAACCTTAACGACATCAAGGCCATCCAGTACATCAAGCTTAGTTAAGCAGATAGCGTTAACTGAGTTTACGCGAATTGCATGCTTAACCAATGCAGCATCAAACCAACCACAACGACGAGAACGCCCTGTCGTCGTGCCTTTTTCATGCCCAACCGTAGACAAGTGCTCGCCTACTTCATCAAACAATTCTGTTGGGAATGGGCCCGAACCTACACGTGTTGTATAAGCTTTAGTAATGCCCATGATTTGATCAAGATACAACGGTCCAACACCTGAACCACACGCAACACCACCAGCTGTGGTATTAGATGACGTTACAAACGGGTACGTACCATGATCGATATCTAGAAGCGTACCTTGGGCACCTTCAAACATGATATCGCCGCCAGCAAGACGAATGCTGTGCACAAGCTCTACCGCATCAACAACAATACCTTTTATCTGTGCAGCCCAGTCCATGCAAGAAGCCAGAGTTTCTTCGTAGCTAACTTCATCAACATTGTAATAATTTTTAAGCGAGAAGTTATGAAACTCCATAACATCTTTTAGCTTGTCAGCAAATTCTGGCTGGTATAAATCACCAATACGCAAACCACGACGTGCAACCTTGTCTTCGTAAGCAGGTCCGATACCGCGACCCGTTGTACCAATTTTGGCATTGCCACGCTTGATTTCACGAGCCTGATCCAAAGCAACATGGTAAGGCAATATTAGAGGTGACGCATGAGACAGGCGTAAGCGTTCCATTACAGGCACGCCGCGAGCTTCTAAATCGCGCACTTCTTTTAATAACGCATCAGGTGCAACTACAACACCGTTACCGATGATGCACTGAACACCATCACGCAAAATACCAGACGGTATTAAATGCAACGCTGTTTTAACACCGTCAATAACCAAGGTATGACCAGCATTATGGCCACCCTGGAAACGCACAACGGCGGTTGCTTTTTCAGTTAGAAGGTCAACGATCTTGCCTTTGCCTTCATCGCCCCATTGTGTACCTAGTACAACTACATTCTTGCCCATAGCTTGGTTTGCTCAGAATATTATTTAAACAGTTTTTACAATCCACTGGCCGTCTTCATTGGCCAGCTGCTCAGTGCAGCCAAGGGCTGCTGGAGTATCAGTAGACGATAATCCGCTAATGACTCGTTTGCCTTGTGCGCGTAGCTCGCTCACGACAGACCAGTCAGCACCTACTGGGGCAAAAACACCACCCCGACCCGATGCATCACTTGTAATAATTTTTACCCACTGCTTTAGGTCAGCACTGAACCCAGTAGCAGCACGAGAGCGACCAAATACCGCCCCCGTATCGTCATAGCGCCCACCTTGGGCAACCGCTTGACCATGTCCTTCAACGTAAGCCGCAAACACCACGCCAGTGTGGTAATCAAAACCGCGTAATTCCGCTAGATCGATAAAAATATCGACTTCAGGAAAGCGTGATTGAAGCGCTGTACAAATTTCTTTCAGATTTTCCAGTGGCGATGCAATATTTGCCACTTCGGCCAGTGCCTGAGCTTGATCGAGAACTTCAATTCCACCGTTCAAGCCTAGTAAGCTTACGAATGCAGCTTGTAACTTAGCATCCGTAACCTTCTCTTCTAATAATACACGGTATTCAGTCACCGACTTTGTATTCAAAGCCGCAAAAATTTGTGCTTCTGTAACTGCATCTAACTGCGCAGCAGCAACCAATGCTTTATAAATACCTACATGCCCAAGATCCAAATGGATATTCTTAAGACCGACAGCATTTAGAGACTCGACCAATAACGATAAGGTTTCGATGTCTGCACACGGCGCTGACTCTCCAAATAATTCTGCGCCTATCTGCATTGGAGCTCGACTGCTCAACAAAGATTGAGCGCGTGTATGTAAAACAGGGCCACAATAACAAAGACGAGTAACAGCATCTTTCGCCCAGCTATGAGCATCAATGCGCGCCACTTGCGGGGTTATATCGGCACTTACTCCCATCATACGTCCAGTTAACTGATCTGTAACTTTAAACGTCGATAGGTCTAAGTCACTACCAACACCTGTTAGTAATGACTCTAAATATTCTAACTGCGGCGGAAGCACTAGATCGTACCCCCAGCATGCGTATGTATCTAGCAAGGTACGACGCATCGCTTCAAGTGTCTTTGCCTCTGGGGGCAAAAGCTCTTCAACGCCGTCAGGCAATAACCAGCGATCTGCTTGGCTCATACTGAATTCGCTACTCTCTAATATTCTTTATTTATAGCTGCTAAACATTGCAACTACCTCAGGTATCTCTCGATCTTTATGTCACGACTAACAATAGGCCAATGCCGCTAAGCATGCTTACCAATCCGACAATACGCATCGTTTTATTATCAATTAAGGCTATTTGAGCCACTAATTGCCGCCAGCGTTCGGGGTATAAAAAAGGCAAAATCCCTTCTATCACCAGTACTAGGCTAATTGCGATCCATAATTGTTGCCAGAAAGGGCTATCCATCATTTGAAGCGTCACTAATATTGCGCTCTGAATCATCCTGATTCCGCGCCATACTGTACGTCCTGTACATAAAAAAACCGAGAATAATCTCGGTTTCGCGGATTCTACACGTTTTTCATAGGAATCCCAAGAGCTAGAATCGGACCTTGAGCATAATTTAGCCACCCTAAATAGATAAACCCTCATCAATATTGGGCTTTAGCGAGCTAAGCAAATACATTGAAAACCCTGCAGACATAAAAAAAGCCTGCCGAAGCAAGCTTTCCCAGGTCAATAACGAATTATTATTTACCTGATGATTTTTTCATGTATTTGAAGAAATCACTGTCTGGTTTAAGCAACAATACATCTTCAGAGCCATTGAAAGTTTCTTCATAAGCTTTTAATGAACGTGTAAAGGCATAAAACTCAGGGTCACGATTAAAGGCTCTAGAGTATATTCCAGAGGCTTTAGCATCACCGTTACCACGAGTCACTTCTGACTCTTTGTAAGCATTGGCGACTAGGATCGTCTTCTGGCGATCGGCGTCCGCTCGAATACCCTCAGCAAGCTCTTTACCTTGCGAGCGCAATTCACGAGCTTCACGGTCACGTTCGGCCGACATACGACGGTAAACATTGCCCATTAAGTCTTCAGGTAGATCAATACCCTTCACTCGAGTATCGACAATTTCGATACCAAACTGAGATTGAGCTTGCTCGTTTAATATTTTAGTTAAGTGCGCCATCAATTCATCACGCTCACCCGATACCACTTCTTGAACAGTACGGTTAGCAAACTCAGCACGCAAACCATCATTCACCAAACTGGCTAACAAGGTTGCACCACGGTAGCGGTCACCACCACTGGTTGCCTTATAGAAAAGAAGTACATTTTTGATTTTCCATTTGATGAAACTATCAACAATTAGGAATTTCTTACCAGCTGTTAAAAAACGCTCAGGACGTGCATCTAGAGTTAATAGACGAGCATCAAACTTTTTAACGTTTTGTACGAACGGCACTTTAAAATGAACACCTGGTTTAATGTCGTCTTCAACAATTTGACCAAATTGCAATTTAATTGCACGTTCAGTTTCGTTAACTATAAAAATACTGGATAGGCCAATTAGAATTGCAACAGCAGCAACTACGCCTAACATCATAGCTTTTGGATTCATTATCGACCCTCCCTACGACTGGCTTGACGCTGACGTAATTCTTCAACTACACGATCTGCAATCGAGTCAATGTTTGCACTACCACCGTCGGTAGAATCAACTCGAGTACGGTTATTATTTTCCATGATTTTATCCAAAGGTAGGTACATCATGTTATTACCACCTTCAACATCCACCATAACCTTGGTCGCATTTCCATAGACCTTAGAAATGCTGTCTAGGTACAAACGCTCACGAGTTACTCTTGGTGCTTTACGGTATTCTTTATGCAACTTAACAAAGCGATCTGCTTCACCTTCGGCTTGAGCAATTACTTGCTCTTGATAGGCATTAGCTTCTTCTAGCATACGCTGAGATCGACCACGAGCTTCAGGTACCACTGTGTTTGCATAAGCTTCGGCTTCGTTCATGTAACGCTCTTTATCAAGCTTAGCGCTTTGAACATCATCAAATGCAGCTTTAACCTGTTGCGGCGCAGCGGCTTCTTTAATGTTTACTTTGTCGATTTCGATGCCAGTTTCATAATCAGTCATATACGTTTGCAGGCGATCGCGAATATCCGCTGCTAGCAAGGTACGACCACTGGTCAATATTGGATCCATATCTGTAGAACCGACTTCATGGCGAAGCGCTGATTCAGCTGCATGAATTAATGATTGCTCAGGCTCTTCTACACGAAGACTGAAAGCAACAGGATCAACTACTCGATACTGAACTTCCATGGCCACTTCAACCACGTTTTCATCTTGAGTTAGCATCAATTCTTTTAATGTCGCATTACGAACTTCGGTTACATTTACTTGCTTAACCGTTTCGATTAATGGCAATACAAATTGTAAACCAGGCTCTAAAGTACGATCGTATTTACCTAGGCTTAAAACAACGCCACGTTGTTGTTCATCAATGGTGTAAACCGACTTGAATAATAATGCACCAATAGCAACGAGTGCGATTAGACCGAATACACCGCCAGCACCTGGAGTTCCATCACTGCTTCCGCCGCCAGTACCATTTGGCTTATTACCACCAAACATACCATTCAACTTACCCATCAACTGCTTTAGCGCTTCGTCTAAATCAGGTGGTCCTTGGTTACCGCCGCCACGATTATTATTACCCCAAGGGTCTTTATCGTTGTTTTTGCCGCCACCGGGCTCATTCCAAGCCATACCTACTCCATTACTATTTTAGTTTTAAAGAGTTATTAAACATTTAACCGATCTTGAATATTTTATTTAATATCTCAACCTATGTAAGGGCGAGACACCAACAAATCAATTACTTTTGCCAAAATTCTTTTTCTTGCGGAACATAACGCTCAACTGGAATCCCAGCTCGGCTTAATAAACGCTGGAAATCATCTTTCTCAAGACGTATTTCCAACTTAATATTCCCGTTATCTTCAACGCTTTCTGTCAACACTGCATTGTGAGCATACAGCAAGGACCTTAATTGACCATCTTTAGGCTCAATTTCTATCACTTGTTCGAACAAAGTCGTACTTAAAAGTTCGCCAATAGCCTGATGTATTAGCTCAAGACCTTTTCGATCCATGGCGCTAACCCAAACACGCCAAGGCAAACCCTTTTCATCACGATCAATTTTATGGCTCGCGCCAGGCACTTTATCAATTTTATTGAACACCTGCAGTGTTGGTCGGTCTAGAGCATCAATTTCATCCAGAACGATTTCAACCTGCTCCATATTCAACTGGCGATCATCGTCTGCACAGTCAATCACATGCAGCAGCAAGTCTGCTTCTTGTGTTTCTTGAAGTGTCGCTTTAAAGGCTTCTACCAATTTATGCGGTAAGTGACGGATAAAGCCTACCGTATCCACCAATACAACCTCACCCATACCAGGCACACTCATGCGGCGCAATGTAGGGTCAAGCGTGGCAAACAACTGATCTGCCGCATAAACTTCAGCATTGGTGATAGCATTGAACAAAGTAGACTTACCAGCATTGGTATAACCCACCAAAGACACTGTAGGGGTTGCCGAACGCTTACGTGCGCGACGGCTTTGATCACGCTGACTTTGAACTTTATTTAAACGGCCTTTAATCAGTTTTTCGCGATCACGCAACAAACGGCGATCAGCCTCTGATTGTGTTTCACCTGTACCTCGCATGCCGTAACCACCTTGCTGGCGATCTAGGTGAGACCAACCATGAACAAGGCGAGTAGCTTGATACTGCAACTGGGCAAGCTCAACTTGCAACTTACCCTCATGAGTACGAGCGCGCTGAGCGAAAATATCTAAAATTAAGCCCGTGCGATCTACCACACTGCATTCTAATTCGGCTTCAAGGTTGCGCTGCTGACTAGGGGATAAGGCGTGATTGAAAAGGACCAGTTCTGCTTCGTAAAACTCAACCGCTTCACGAACTTCTTCTAGCTTGCCTTTACCAATATAGATTCTAGGATCGGGAGTACTACGAGTACCCGTGATTAAGCCAAGGGCATCAATGCCCGCACTTTTAACCAACTCTTCAAATTCGCGCGGATCTTCCTTTTCGGCGCCCTCGGGAAAATCGATGTGTACGAGAATAGCACCTTCACCGGAATCGGGACGTTCAAAAAACAAATTTAACCTCGGTATGATAAGTAAGTGAAAAACCCCTACACCAGAGAAACCGGAGAGGGGTCAGACACGAAGTAAAGCAGTAGACTTTACTAAAAATTAGGCCGTTTCGCCTTCGTCATCTTCAGCAACAGGTGCTAGACGAACATTGCGAGAAGGTACGACAGTCGAAATGGCATGTTTATATACCATTTGGCTAACTGTGTTCTTAAGCACAATAACGAACTGATCAAACGACTCAACCTGACCCTGCAGTTTGATGCCGTTCACTAAAAATATAGATACAGGAATGCGTTCTTTGCGAAGCGCATTTAAGTAAGGGTCTTGTAGAGAATGCCCTTTTGACATTGTTGTTTTCTCCTAAAAGTTTGAGCTATATGCCCAAGCGCTATGCAATTGTGCGGGGACTATGCCACAACTATGGCCATAGATTCCAGTATTTTCAAGGCGGAAGACGCTAAGTTCGCTCATTGATTAAAATATTGGCATAAAAGCGAACAAATCACCCAATAAGCTCCCATTTTTCATACCTGAACACAGCTAATACGCGACCTTAATTAAGTTCAGATTTAATCTTAACGAGCTATTTTGTCTTACGTATACCCTCTCTATTAAGAGCGGTTTAACTTCAAGTATTCAGGTAGTTGCATTTCTTGCTCTAAAATACTCAACGCATTTTCAGCCAAGTTAGCATCCAAGCTATCCAACCAATGAAGGTTATTCCAACCTCGCAACCAAGTCATTTGACGCTTGGCCAGTTGACGGGTCGCAACAACCCCTCTGAACACCATCTCTTCAAAGTCTAGACGACCCTCTAAGAAATCCCATGCTTGTCGATAGCCCACAGCCCTCACAGACGGAAGATCTTCTTTTAAATCTCCACGAGCACGCATAGCCTTCACCTCATCAATGAAGCCTTGCTCGATCATTTGGTTAAACCTAAGCTCAATACGCTCATGTAACGTTTTACGCTCTTGTGGCGCAATGGCAAATTGAATCACATTGTAATTTAACGGTTGCTCTTCTTGCTCTACCCAATGCTGGGTAAGTGTTTTACCTGATATTAAAAATACTTCATAGGCACGCTGAACACGCTGAGGGTCGTTAGGGTTTAACCGTTCAGCAGACTCTGGGTCTACCGTTTTAAGTAAGTCGTGTATGTGTTGTTTACCATGCTCTTCTACCAACTTCTCTATGTCTGCCCGAATGCTTTCATCTGCGGTCGGCAGCTTGGCCGAGCCTTCTAATAAAAATTTAAAATACAACATGGTGCCGCCAACTAGCACAGGCACTTTTCCTCTTGCCGTAATGTCAGCCATCAAGGCCAAAGCATCATGCCTAAAATCAGCTGCACTATAAGGGTCAGCGGCATCTCGCACATCAATTAAATGATGAGGGTAACGGGCTAATTCTTCTTTACTGGGCTTGGCTGTTCCTATATCCATGTCTTTATAAACTAGCGCGCTATCTACACTGATCAACTCACAGTTTAAGCGGTCGAAAAATTCGCAGGCTAAAGCTGTTTTGCCTGAAGCTGTTGGCCCCATGATGAAAATGGCCGGAGGGAGTGTGGCTTTTATCATGTACCGCTACGCTCTTTTTGATCGGGCGCGGGGCACCCTCGTACAAAAAAATATTCAACCACGTTTATTGCCCACGCATAAATAGTTTATCTAGCTCTTTCATAGAAAGTTGCGTCCAGGTTGGTCGCCCATGATTACACTGACCACTGCGTTCGGTTACTTCCATATCACGCAACAGGCCATTCATCTCAGCCACTGTCAGCTGACGATTAGCACGAACTGAACCGTGACATGCCATACTTGAAAGCACTTCATTTCTAAATTCCGTCATGTGGCGAGAGGCGCCATGAACACGAAAGTCTTCTAATACCTTTATCACTAATGCTTCACTGTTTGAATTTCTTAATAGGATTGGCATCTGGCGTATCACCAAACTCTCTGGCCCTAAACGCTCTAGCGCAAAACCAAGCTTAGAGATTTCTTCCCCATGCTGCTCAGCCATATCCGCTTGCTGAGTAGAAACATTAATGGTTTCTGGCACCAATAATGGCTGCGAAGGAATACCTTGCTCATCATAAGCGGTTTTTAATCGTTCGTAAGTGATGCGTTCATGAGCAGCATGCATATCAACAATGACCATGCCCAGCTGGTTTTGCGACAATATATAAATACCGTGTAACTGAGCCACCGCGTAACCAAGTGGGGGCACTTCTTGCTGGGCATTACTGTGAATGGCCGTTTCTGTTTCACCAATGGTCGAAGGGGTTGGTACATTTGAAAACCCACCATTCCCGTGCATGGCTCCGTAATTCGCCATTTGGTTTTGTACTTGGTTCGCCCCTGGGTTTGCTTGACCCCAAGGTTGGCCAGGAGCCTGCCCCATTCCACCTTGACCCGCTGCTCCAGATAAAAGTGCCATATTATTCTGACCCGCAAATTCACCGGCCTGCACACCCGTTACTTGTGCTTGAGCTTGTAAGCCAATTTCGGTATTACTTTGAGCATCCGGCTGAACTTCTGGACGCACAGAGCCTAAAGCTTTATGCAGCGTACGGAATAAAAAATCATGCACCAAGCGGCCATCTCGAAAACGCACCTCATGCTTGGTTGGATGCACATTCACATCCACCAGCGAAGGGTCAACTTCAAGGTATAAAACAAAGGCACTATGACGGCCATGGTATAAAACATCTTGATAGGCTTGACGAATGGCGTGAGCAACTAGTTTGTCGCGGACGATTCGCCCATTAACAAAAAAGTATTGCATATCGGCTTGGCTGCGGCTGAACGTTGGCAAGCCAACCCATCCCCATAATTTTAAGCCAGCCCCTTCCATATCAATGTGCACAGCCTCTTGCATGAACTGTGCATTCAATAATGTCGCAACGCGTTTCTCTTGATCGAATGTTGATGTGCAAGGACGTAAACTGTGAATCACTTTTTGATTATGTCGCAACTGAAATGCAACATCGTATCGACTAAGCGCCATGCGCTTAACCACTTCTTCTAAGTGATTAAATTCGGTTTTTTCTGTGCGTAAAAACTTTCGGCGAGCAGGGGTATTAAAAAATAAATCGCGCATTTCTACTGTTGTTCCCACTGGGTGGGCGCACGGTTTTGTTTCTGTCGCCATGTCTCGGCCTTCTGCCGAAACCTGCCATGCTTCATCGCATTCTTGTTCGTGACTGCTTAGCACCAACCTTGAAACAGAGGCAATAGAGGCTAAGGCTTCTCCGCGAAAGCCTAAGCTTTGTACCGCTTCTAAATCGTCTAGATCTTTTATTTTACTGGTGGCATGTCGACTCAAAGAAAGCGACAGATCTTCTTTTTCGATGCCAAAGCCGTTATCGCGAATTCGGATGAGCTTAACGCCTCCCTGCTCGATATCGACCTCAATTCGGCTAGCACCAGCATCCAAGCTATTTTCTACTAATTCTTTCACCACGTTTGCAGGGCGCTCAACCACTTCACCCGCAGCAATTTGGTTGGCAAGCCTTGGGCTTAATATTTCAATGCGTTTCATTAACTGATTGTTCTTTTTCTTAAAATTTATATATCGATCAAGTATTAGCAAGCTAGGCGAGAAAGCATCTAGCTGGCAGGAACTTTAATCACTTGGCCAATACGTAGAGAAGTCGATTTTAGGCCGTTCAATTTTTTCAAACTGGTCATACTTGTGGCGTATCGTTGCGCGATTACAGACAAGGTATCACCAGGGGCGATTACATATTCTTTGATGCGATCACTTTTGCGCTTAACACTGGCTAGATACGTACCTGGCGGCGGCGACTTCCGAAAGTGGCGCTTAATACCTTTGAATATCGCGTTGGCCATTTGTCTTTGGTAAGCCGACGTTTTTAATTTTTTTGCTTCGCTTGGATTGGATAAAAACCCAGTCTCGATCAATAACGAAGGGATATCAGGGGATTTTAACACTGCAAAGGCTGCTTGCTCGACCTTGCGTTTATGCAATTTAGAAACGCCTCCCATGCTGTTAAGCACTGATTGCCCCAACTCTAAACTCATACCCAAACTGGCGGTCATAGACAAATCCAGTAATACGCCTGCTAATACATCTTCTTTATCATCCAAGCTTAGCGCACCAACACCACCAATTAGATCCGATGAGTTTTCTTTGTTTGCCAACCAACGGGCCGCCTCACTGGTTGCACCTCGCTGAGACAAAGCAAACACCGAGCTGCCTTTGGCTTTTGGACTTCTAAATGCATCCGCATGAATGGATATAAATAAGTCGGCATTTGATTTTCGAGCACGCTTGGTACGCTCACGCAATCCAACATAATAATCACCTGTGCGTATTAACGTAGCGCGAAATCCTTTTTCTTTTTTAAGATAAGCCGCTAATTTTTTAGCGATGGACATTACGACCTTTTTTTCGTAAATACCGCCATGGCCAATTGCACCTGGGTCTTCACCACCATGACCCGCATCGATAGCCACTATGATATCTCGCTTGCCTGCTAATGATTTTCGATCATCGATGACTGGCTTACTGACAACCGCAGGCTTTAACGTTTTATTTTTAGGATAGAGATCAACCACCAAGCGATGGTTGTATTGCTTGTTTGGAGCTAAGGGAAAACTCTTTGGCTCTACCGCTTCACGTAAATCTAAAACAATGCGCAGACCTGTTTTCCCTCTAGCACCCCAGCGCACACTTTTGACTGGACCTGTTGCTGTGGGCAAATCTTTGATTTCGGTTAGCAGTTTACTGCCATCTATGTCGATGACTAAGCGATTAGGAGAGCTTAATGGAAATATACGATGCTCTGCACGACGGTCTAAATCAAATACCAGTCGAGAGCTTTCAGGGGCGTGCCACAACCTAACCCCTTGCACATCAGCAAAGGCGACAGATTGAAACATAATGAGTAAAACGGCTAATACTATACGCACGTCGATTTCTTATTTTGGTTTAACGTTTTATGAACAATGTATTTATTCACTGGGTGACCACTTACTCAACTGAGCCTGTCCTTGCTCAGTTAAAGCTGTGATCATGATATTGCGCCCTTGTTCCCAAGGGGTTATCTCAAATTCTAAATCGGCATCAGGTAAAACCCCTTCGCCTCTTTCTGGCCATTCGATAAAACTGATGCTAGCACCATCAAAATAGTCTCGTACACCCATAAACTCTAACTCTTCGGGGTCGGCTAATCGATATAAATCAAAGTGATAGACACGCAGACTACCAAGCTCATAAGGTTCTACCAAGGTGTAGGTAGGACTTTTTACATTACCATCATGACCTAAGGATTGAATAAAGCCTCTTGTAAGCGTGGTTTTGCCCATGCCCAAGTCACCATTTAAATGTATGAGCAAACCACCAGCCATACTAGGCGCTGCTTGTTTTGCCCAGATTAACATGTCGGCTTCGTCTTTAAATTGTAATGATAATGACAACATTAATGACTCTATAATTCTTCAAACTTATTAATACAAAAGCTCATCAACCATGAGCTACTTTAATAAAAACCGAATGTTTTCGACCACATCGGATGCCAGCATTCCTATTTGGCCATCATTAACGGCTAAATCAGCGGCTGCGCTGTGCAAACACACTCCACTCACAACCACATCATGCAATGCCTGATTGAAAGTAGATTCGTTGACGAATGCTTGGTTACTATTGTTTTGATTCAAGCTTTGGGCCATCAAACTGCCCAATATTCCACTTAAAACATCCCCCATGCCACCACTGGCCATTCCTGCGTTGCCATCTTGGCAAATACTGGTAAGGGTATTGGGTTTTAATTCAGGGTCTTCTGGTTCGACCTCACGGGTACTGATCAAGCTACCTACGCCTTTCAGCACAATAGAACTGGACCAGGCTTTGGATAAATTCTTCGCCGCTTTGAACCGGTTATCCTGAACCGTTGTATTTGTGCTATCCAGTAAACGGGCTGCCTCACCTGGGTGTGGCGTCATTACGCTGATTCGCTCAGCCAGATTATGTTTTATTCTACCCTTAGCTAAAATATTCAGGGCATCAGCATCCAGCAATACCGGAGTGTGGATAGCCATAACTTGCTGAAGTAATTGTTCGCCCCAGTATGTTTGACCAAGCCCTGGCCCTATGACCACCACGTCAGCGCGGTCTAATAATAACTGTAAATCTTGGCCACTCTGAACACCATGAACCATGGCTTCTGGATGTCGAGCCAGTACCGATGATACATGCTCTGGACGTGTTGCTACTGATACCAAGCCCGCTCCCGATTTAAGCGCTGCTCCGGCCGCTAATGCAATGGCACCACCAAAACCTAAATCACCACCCACCAGCATCACATGCCCATAATGGCCTTTGTGGGCATCTAAAGCTCGCGTTTCAAATCGCGCTTCATTTTGTCTTTCTTTCCACGATTCAAGCGTGGCAATACACGTCTGCGTATCTCGGGCTTGTTGCGGTAAATTCAATTGAGCCAAACTGATCTCACCACACACCACAGGGCCAAGACCAGTGAACAAGCCTTGTTTATAAGCAATCATGGTAATGGTCGCATGGGCCTTGATGGCACAACCGTGAATCGCACCGGTAGAAGCATTCAATCCAGACGGCACATCAATCGCTAAAATGGGTAAGCCACTGTCATTGGCTTGTGTAATTAAATTCGAATAAGGCTCGGTAACGGCTGACTCTAGACCCGTACCCAATAACGCATCAATCACGACAGTATTGCCTTCACCCATCTCTGGCAATGCCCACTGCACCTGTGAAGGTGAGTCTATTTTCAACCCAGCTTTCACCGCATCATCAGCGGCCAGCTTGGCTTCACCATTTAACTTAGTCATGTCAGAGGTCAATATCAGCTGAACATCCATATCATGCTGAGCCGCCAGTCTCGCGATTACCATGCCATCGCCGCCGTTATTACCTGTGCCACATAAAACAATAACTTGACGAGTATTAGGCCAATGGCTCAACAGGCTCGAAAAAGCCGCTTCGCCCGCTTGTACCATCAAGCCATAGCCATCAACGCCACATTGCTCTATTGCGTGACGATCAATGCTCTTTACCTGAGCCGCCTTATACAGTGGAACGCCCATTTCATATCCTTTGAGTCGTATAAATCACAAGATTACTTGAATGATCGAATGAATAACCACGTCAGTCATGCCATTCACCCAAAACTTGCGTAGAATTGCGCAGATTATACGCTGCAAGCAACCTTCATGACATCCATAAACTTAACATCCACCCAGCTAGAGCAACTGGCCCAAAGCATAAAGACTTGGGGGCAAGAACTTGGTTTTTCGCAAGTGGGTATTACCGATGTGGACCTAGGGGAACATGGAGAGCGCTTACAAGAGTGGCTTAAGAAGCAATACCACGGCGAAATGGCCTACATGGCGGATCATGGGGACAAACGCTATAGACCTGACAATTTAGTGCCAGGCACGTTGCGCATCATCACTGTCCGTATGGATTATATGGCGCCAGATGTTCAAACATTAGAAGTTTTACACAACCCCAATCAAGCTTACATCAGCCGATATGCACTGGGCCGCGACTACCATAAGCTTATGCGAAAGCGCTTAACGCAATTGGGTAAAAAAATTCAGCAAGCGATTGATGAATTAGAGCTAACGGTCAGCTATCGCGCATTTGTTGATAGCGCCCCCGTATTAGAGCGAGGCCTAGCCCAAAAATCAGGACAGGGCTGGATCGGTAAAAACGCCATGCTGATCAACCCTAAAGCGGGCAGCTATTTTTTCTTAGGGGAGTTGTTTACTGATCTGCCGCTGCCTTTAGATACGCCTTATGACGATATGAATTGTGGCAGCTGCACCGCATGCATTACCGAATGCCCCACTGGCGCCATTGTGGATAACCACATAGTCGACGGCCGAAAGTGCATTTCATATTTAACCATTGAATTAAAAACGGCTATCCCAGAAGCGCTTCGAAGCAAGATGGGGAATCGAATCTTTGGTTGTGATGACTGCCAACTGTGCTGCCCTTGGAATAAATTCACCCACGCCAGCGCTGAAAAAGATTTTACCCCAAGACACCAGCTGGACACCGCCACACTTTTGGATTTATTTGCCTGGGACGAAGCCACGTTTTTAAGCAAAACGGAAGGCACGCCCATTAGGCGTGCTGGCCATGAACGCTGGATTCGAAATATTGCAGTGGCACTGGGCAACGCTCCGTTTTCAGATGACGTTATGAATGCACTTACCGAGAAACTCGCCATGCCATCCATGCTGATCCAAGAGCATGTTAATTGGGCAATAGAACAACAAACCGACAAACAATTACTTAAGCCTCAAATCAGAGATCGTCATTAACATGCGCCTTGATAAATATTTATGTGAAACCCAGGGCGTTAGCCGGTCAATTGCCGGCACCATGGTTAAAAGGGGGCGCATCAATATCAACGGTGTCCGTGCTAAAAGCGCATCCATTAAAATTAAACCAGAAACCGATGCGATACAGCTAGATGGAAATATCATTCAAGGTGAAACAGGTTTTCGCTATTTTATGATGCACAAACCTGACGGGCTTGTATGCGCTAATCAGGACAGTGAACACCCTATTGTTTTTGATTTAATGAAGGACACAAAAAACCTTAAAACGCTTCACACCGTGGGTCGCTTAGACATGGATACGACTGGCCTTTTATTTATTACCGATGATGGTCAATGGTCTCACACCATGACCTCGCCAAAACATGAACACGATAAAACCTACCGCACATGGCTAGCTGAGCCTCTGGCACACGATGCAGAAAATGCTTGTAAAACAGGCATGATGTTAAACGGTGAAACCCACATTACCAAACCTGCGTTACTGAATCGGATAAGCGATACAGAAGTACTGCTCACCATCACCGAAGGTCGATATCACCAAGTTAAACGTATGTTTGCAGCACTAGGTAACCGAGTGGTAAAACTGCACAGAGAGCACTTTAGTGGCATCAATCTGGATCAATCTCTTGCACCAGGGGAATACAGAGAACTTACCAATGCTGAACGACAGACCTTGAATATCACGAAATAAAAATAGATCGGACTAATGATTTAGACTGAACCCTTACTCTTAACAGCCTCAAGAAAAAGCCCGTAGAATCCCCCTGTGTTAACGTGCGCGCAAATACATTTCAGCTGCGCCATCGCGTATAACTCGCACAAGGGGAACGAAAATGACCTCGGGTTTTGAATTCATTATTAACGGCCTAGCCGTTACTGGAATTTGCTTGCTCCTCGATGCCATCATCATGGCAATTCTCAATAACAACCTAAGTAGCAAGCCAACTAAACAGCACAATGCCGAACGAAGTCATTACGCATTAAGTATTTTATCTGTTGGCATTTATATTATTGCTTACCAGGGTGACAGTGAAACCTTTCGCAATATTTGGATGCAAGTGTTATTGGGTTTATACCTATACGATGTTTGTATTATTGCCCGAGACTGGCATTCACTTAAATCCAGCTACCGGGTTTTCTACAGTGTTCACCATGGCATCAGCTTCGGTTTATTTACGCTTTGGTATTACACATTCATCCCATTCACTGACGCTATGGCGCTAGGAGCATTACTATGGGTAAGCAGTGATGTGTGGCGCTGGATCGAACAATACTGGCGTTTAAGTGGTCATGAAAGCTCTAGTCGATTACGAGATACCGTTTGGTATTTAGAAAGGGGTCACAGACTATTTGCCTACGGTCTGTACATGTGGATCTTAGACTTTTCGTTTAATCATACCTCTGAAGCGATACTCATTATCAGCGGGATAACAATGGACATTATTGATGCCTATTTCCAACACAAGGCTCGGGTGGCGTATAAATCTCGCTCGCAGAATGCCTGTGAACATAATCACACCTCGACCGTTGAAAATGAAGGCACAAAAAAAGCCGCATAATTATTCGCACTCAATTTATCGAGAATTGATTGATGGTGGCTAAATTAAGGAAAGATTAACGGGCATTTTTTTGTTTGGATAACCGAACGGTTAATTGATAATACAATGCTTTTTAATATCACACTGGTATTAGCCCCTTTAAAAAAAGGATGCTTAGACAAAACATTAGGCTATGTCTAAGCCTTCGCATGGATCACCCATACCGGGTTCCCTTGAAATAATACTGCCCATATTATCCGACAACTCTGAAAGCCTATGCGCAATTGCCGTCATACGCTTTAAGTCTTCCATTAATATATTGGTGGCTTCAGTTTGCTGGATACTCACCTCTTTTAATTTATGGCTACTGCCTACCAGAGCTTTGGTTTGAGAATCTTGTAACTCAACACCTTTCGCAATTTCATGAATCGAGGCGATGGTTTCCTCCACTGCACCAATTACCTGGTTAAATTGCTCGCTGGTTTCATTAACAATCACCACGCCTTTATCACTGTCGCCAATGCTTGTTGTTAATATTTTTCGAATTTCTTCTGCAGAAGTATTGCTGCGCTGAGACAATGTACGCACCTCATCAGCCACGACGGCAAAACCTCGGCCTTGCTCTCCTGCTCTGGCCGCTTCAATAGCCGCGTTCAATGCTAGTAAGTTTGTTTGATCTGCAATACCGGTAATCATTTCAGTGGTACTTGAGATGGTATCGTTATTGGCTTTTATTAATGACATAGATTCAATCAAGCGCTTCATGCTTTCCACACTTGCACTGGCTAAACTTTGTGTACGTTCGGATTCAGTTAAGGTTTTTTTCACCAATCGTTCTTCATCCTGAAACGATTCCAGCATGACACTTAAAAAGTCATCGGTTTCTCCTGCTGATTCAGATAACTTTTGAATGTTGGTCGACAAGGTTTCAGTCTCTCGCTGTACATCTGCTTGCATTTTTAATAGCTCTCGAGACAATTCAGATAAAATATCCACACTCTCATGAGACACATCGACAATCTGGGTGAGCACCTCGGAATTTTGCTGTGCTTCTATCGTCTTCGCCTCTGCATCCGTTGCCATTTTTTCGGCATATTGGGTCGCTGCACTGCGTAATTTGTTCCCATAAAATTGTGCTAGCCATGTGACTAACAAGGGCAAAAAGAAACCGGTAATGCGATCAGCCTTTGCTGCGCTTTGTGGTATTTTAAAACTCGGTAACGCATACCCTTGCAGATCGGCCAGCACTAAATAGCCCACATATGCGGCCATGATTAATGCCCAAGCAAAGGCATACTTAGCTGAGGAAAACAGGTAGGCAAAACTAATAACAGCCAACGGCCAGAAAATATGGGAAGAATTTAAGCCTCCCGTTTGAAAGGACATATTACAGGCGTGAATCGAAAATCCTAATATAAACAAGGTTGCACAGGTGTCTACTCGTACAGAAAAACGAATCATGATGCAGCTAGCCACCATCAGCGCTACCAGCAATATTGAAGTGACCATCAAGGGGCCGTAATCAAGTCGCCACCACTTAAACACACTATAAACACTATAAACACCCACCAATAATCCAAATACGGTCAAATGCAAAATGGTACGATACCATTCTACCTCCGACGAGCTTAGGCTTGGATTGCGCGGTGTAAAAAATCGATATAAGGCTTTGTTGGATTCACGGTTTACCACAACTACAAAGACGTTCTAGTGAGTATAGCTGTGGTTACCGGAAGTGCTCGTTATGTCTAATGGGTTATACACGCCCCCGTGTGATTTTTGTAATACTTGGATACTGGCTTATGCCTTTTCTTTTATAATTATTGTTTAGGCCAAGTTAATGTAGCTCTGCCTCCTGCATTAAAGTAACTAACATACACTCAGCCCATAGCTGCACAGACCTGTTACAATCCTATCCTTAGCGCAAACACATGGGTTTACCACATGAAAAAAATAGCCGTCTTTTCTGATGTACAAAATATCTATTACACCACCCGTGAAATGCATAAACGTCCTTTCAATTATAAAAAGCTATGGGCCGATTTAAGCGAAGAAGGAGAAATCACTCACGCTTATGCTTATGCCATAGACCGCGGAATGGACAGCCAAATTAAGTTTCAAGACGCCCTACGTAATATTGGCTTTACTGTAAAACTTAAGCCCTACATTCAGCGCCGTGATGGCAGCGCCAAAGGGGACTGGGATGTGGGCATCACTATCGACATAATGGAAACAGCCCCTGATGTCGACGTCATAGTGCTGCTAAGCGGTGACGGTGACTTCGCCATGTTATTAGAAAGAGTGCGTGAAAAGTACATGGTTAAAACAAAGGTGTACGGCGTAGAATTCTTAACGGCAAATGCGCTAGTGAGAAGTTGTGATGAGTTTGTGAATATTGGAAGGGAGTTCTTGCTGTAGGGACTAACAAAATAAATGATAAAACAGTCTTTGGTGATCACTTATACCTATTTATGATCTTTTTATAAATGTCACCTTTTAAGAATACCTTCATTCTATCATCATAGATTTTCATATACCTTTTGGTATCCGGATGGCCCGGCGCAAACGCCATATAAATATTAGCAGGGGGCAAACAATAGCCTGTCTTCATGCTCAGCCACTCTTTATGAACAGCTGCTTGATGTTCGAAAACATTTTCATCTTCTATAATTACGTCAATATCACCTGTTTTTATTTTATCAATCAATTGCTCAAGAGGGTTGCGGCCTGACACCCAGGTAATGGTATCTCGGTGAGCATCTAGATATGCATCTAATAATGACCCATAACTATAACCCTCAATCACGCCTAATCGAATTTTATCAATCGATTTAACTCCATTGTATTCCCAAGCATGATCATTTGAAGTAAAAAAACACGTTGTTGAACGCGAGAAGTACGACTCGGGATATAGCAGTAGCCGACTGTCCGTTTTATTTGCGCTCATAACTGCGTGATATTGATTGCTCTCAACCATCGCCAATGCCTGATCCCACGGCCTTAAAATATAATTAACCTTAATCCCTTTCGCTTCAAAGGCCTGCCTTAGAAAATCAATACCAAATCCTTCTGGGTCAGCGCTGGGTTCGCAGTTGTAAGGGCACCAATAATCAGACACCACTGTAAAGGTCTCTGCGCTAACTAGATTGACGTCAACTATCAGTATAAAAATAAAAATTTTTAAAGTGCTTAGCTGCATAGATGCCCGAGAACAGTTATCAATAACTGAGCTTAGCACATGGCCTTCATTCGCAATCTGGACATCGTTAGAAATAAACCACCTAATTATGACGGCCACACATAACCAATCCATCTATTAACATGAGCATTCTCACTAAAGACCAAATGCGCCAAGCCGATAACCTTTCAACTGACTGCTCGTTACCGTGCCTAGGCTTGCCATATGAAGATCGCATCATCTAATTTACAATTTAATGCTCTGCAAAATGAACAGCAATCCAGCGCGCGGATAGTTGACACTAATGTGCGATCTGTAGGCACTGGGGGCAGTCGCACTTTATCTTCCCAAGCCAATATCATTCAGGCTCAACAACAAACACTTAAAGACAGCATTCACAGTGTCAGCACCAGTCAGGTAAAAGATTCTAACGGCGGGAAAACAACCTTAGAAAGCGCCCTGCTTTTAGAGTCTTTAACACAAGTAAATTTATCAGAAGACATCACAGTACGCGCTGTCGGCATCACAAATGGCAATGAGCAATCTCAAGAAGTTAGCAACATACAAGTCAGCCGTATTATGGCTTTTGAAACCGAAACCGACATTCAAATACAAACCCTAGGCATTGTCACCACTGAAGACGGTCGCGAGATTGATTTCATGCTTGAACTAAATTACAACCGCGAAATGGAAATCACCCAAGCTAGCCAGTTTTCCGGCAACCGTAATTTAATTGACCCTCTAGTTATCAACCTTAATGGCGAAGCCGTCTCCCTTAGTGATCAATATTTTGAGTTTGATCTTAATAGTAATGGGCAAACACAAAGTCTACACCAAACAGCCAGTGGCACAGGGTTCTTAGCGTTTGATAAAAACCAAAATGGTAAGATTGATAATGGATCTGAATTATTTGGTCCAGAGACAGGCCATGGATTTGGTGAATTAAGCCAATACGATGATGATAAAAATGGATGGATTGATGAAAACGATGCCATTTTTTCGCAGCTTTCATTTATGGACTTTGATGAAAATGGAAATCAAAGGCTTCAAAGTATCAGCGATGCCGGCATTGGCGCCATTGCTCTAGAGTCACGAGAAATGAACTTTGATCTTTATGATAATCAAGGGGACTTTCAAGCACAGATAGCTCAAACAGGCGTGGCTTTAAATGAAGATGGCCGGGCGCTAGCGATTCAAGAAATTTATTATGAAGAGCAAGCATTTGGACAAGGACGATTGGAACAGGTTGAAGTTTTGTCATCCAACACTGGGGAGCCTGGAATCAACATTCAATCAGCACTCACTCAATTCCAGTTTGATAATGCCATTATTAACCAACGTAACGCTGATACACATGTGACACTAGAATTACCGCAATACTCAAATAGGATAGGTGAAGATACGTATCAAGAAATCGATGCAAATTTTTCAATTCAAGCGGCACTACAAACAAACACGTCATCTGAATCTAGCGCAAGCACCGCTCAAGCACTCAACGTAATCCAAGAGAGCAGTTTCTCAAGTGAACAAGTTGTGTCTCAATCATTTTCAAATGAAGTCGAAAAGCGAGCGGCTATACAGGCTGAATTTCAGTATAGGATTGAACACGAATACAAACATATTCAACAGACAAACCATCAGAATAATAAAAACAGTCCTGTTGAAACGATAGAGATCGCCACTCAAAGTCAATCTGTTTTCTGGGAATACAATGGAATTGATATTACTAATGGCTCAGAAGATTCTAAGCTGTCTGAACTAAAAAACCTAATAGAAGACTTAAAAGTCATTCGTGAGCAGCAATTAAAAGGTCAAGAGAAGTTAGGTATTTATATTCAGGTCAGTAAAGGGGCTTAAAACCCCTTTTATTCAACTAAAACAAGGGTACTGTGGCAGGCTCTTTATTGTAGAATGCATTCAACTGTACACTGTAGTCATCAACCCATGTTTGATAGCTTGAATTGTTCATGGCTTCTTTTTTAACCAGTTCGACGGCCAAATTCTGTAATCGAACAGCCTCTTCAAATTGCCCCATCCGACCTTTAATTGCGGCCAATGTATCGTAATAAATAAACAAATAGTCTTCGTTAATATCGTTAATATCTGGAATAAAATCTATGGGGTTGGCCCCCTGTCTAAATCCATCATCTTCATGTACGGCTAAAACCCACGCATACCCTAATGAAGCTTGAGCTCTATCACCGTATTCGATCGATCTTAAAAATAACTTATGGGCCAATCTATAATTTGTATTGACGCCTTTGCCTGTACTATAAGATTTTGCCAGCAATACCAGTGCAGATGAATAATTCAAATACTTAGATTGTCGAAGCAACTTCACCCCTTCACTATCGTTTATAACATTGTCATCCATTAAGAAAATTGAGGCTTGAATATAATCGAGATAATAATCAATGTGCTGATCGTAAATATTGCCATCTAATGCTTTGAGTTTTTCATAATAAAAAGAGGCTTTATCAATATCCGTAGGTACTTGGGCGTCAGATAAGTAAATCAATGCTAACAGCATCGACGCCATCTTATCTCCTTCTTCGACGCCTTCTTTTAAGTGTGGAATGGCATCAAAAGAACGATTATCGTTAAACGCTGACAAGCCTTTACCTGTAGAGGTTGTCGAGCAAGCCGACATAAAAAAGAGCGCGCTGCAGACAAATAAAATCCGTTTCATTATAAACTCCAAAAAATGGCGCACATCATATCTGTACATACACCGGTATTCTAGGGATTAGCGCACATACACATATTATTTTTCTAACCAGCTAAAAATTGGATAATAACTAAGGCGTTCGTCTCATGCAGCCAAGTACACGAAGGTCGCGGACACAAAAAAAGCGAACACTTTAAAAAGGCATTCGCTTTTTCAGTCACAACAATTAATCTATTTTTTAGATGCTCATTACGTGCTTGCGGTAATACTGCATTTCTTCGATGCTTTCACGAATATCATCCAGTGCTTGGTGAGAGCCTTTTTTAGTCAAACCTTTAAGTTTTTCAGGGGCCCAACGACGTGCAAGCTCTTTTAATGTGCTCACATCAATGTTGCGATAGTGAAAAAACTCTTCAAGCTCTAACATGTATTTATTCATAAATCGGCGATCTTGATGCACGCTGTTTCCACACATAGGGCTGACGCCTTTACCAATATACTGCTGTAAGAATGCAATGGTTTGTCTAACCGCTTCGGCCTCATCTACCTTACTGTCTTTAACACGCTGTACCAAACCAGAATTACCATGGGTCCTAGTGTTCCATTCATCCATATTATCAATAAGACTATCTGGCTGATGAATGGCCAAGACAGGGCCTTCTGCCAATATGTTTAAATCACCATCCGTTACAATAGTGGCGATTTCAATCACCACATCTGTGGCAGGCTCTAGACCTGTCATTTCAAGGTCGATCCAGATGAGATTGTGTTTAGATTCCATAGTTTTGCCTTTTACCCTCTTGCAATCCGGCCAATCCTTAAGGATTTGGCTTTAATCTGCTTTTTCTGCCGTCACAGCCTGAATTCAGAGGTATTTGCCTATATACTTTATTGAAGCTCAATTTGAACACAATTTGTATATTAGGGCACCTGTTAGATTTAATGGCAAAACGAAAGTTAAACAAGCGACAAACGTGGCGAATCAATAAGATTCAGCAAGAACGTAATGAACGCTCCGACAAAAAAGAAGATCAAATTCACCATGAATTAGAAGGTGGAGATCTAGGACCTGAGCAGAATGGGCAAGTTATCAGCCACTTTGGCACCCAGGTATTGATCGAAAGCGGAGACGGCTCGCGCATGCGTTGCTATATGCGCACCAATCTTGGTGGGTTAGTGACTGGCGATAACGTCACTTGGCGTGCCGGCACAGAACTAGGCGTTGTGGTTGCGAAACACGATCGCCAATGCGAACTGCAACGGCCCAACATGTACGGTGAATTAAAGTCTGTGGCCGCTAACATTGATTACATGGTGATAGTGGTTGCCCCAGAGCCTCATGCTCACCGAAATCTCATTGACCGCTACCTAGTTGCAGCTGAGATCAGCGGCATCGAGCCCGTGCTATGTTTAAACAAAATTGACCTGCTAAACGATGAAAACCGAGAACACTTTGAAACCTTGGTGAAAGACTACGAACACATTGGTTACCGCTTCATTCAAACCAGCGCCATCACTGACGGCGGCTTAGAAGGCCTGAAAGTATTACTAAAAGATCGCATTAGTGTCTTTGTGGGCCAGAGTGGCGTGGGCAAATCTCATATCGTTTCCACTTTATTACCTGATGAAGACATCAAGGTTGGTGGTCTACGGGCTCAGAGTAAAACCGGTAAACACACTACGACTACCGCAACCTTATTCCACTTTCCAAGTGGCGGCGACCTTATCGATAGCCCTGGGATTCGAGAGTTTGGGCTATGGCATATGGAAGAACATGAAATTCTTGAAGGATTTAAAGAGTTTCAGCCATTCGCAGGTTGCTGTAAATTTCGTGACTGCAAACACCAAGCCGAGCCAGGCTGCGCCATGAAAAAGGCGCTTGAAGATGGCGAAATTAGCCAAGGCCGCTTCACAAGCTTTCAGCAAATAGTCGACAGTCTTGATGAAGTGAATGTGAGGGGTCAGGGTAAAATCAAATAAACGTGCTGCATTGGTTTATTCAACTTTCCATATATAAGCATGCTTTTTTATTCTTTTTTGCCTCAATTGAGGCAAAAAAGCACATCTTCAACTCATTTTTACAAAAATTTGAATTACCGTCCATACTTAAGCCAATCACCTTTTGGCTTAATCTTTTATGCATCTAATTATGTATACCAGTGAATACTGTGGCGACCATCGAGCTATGCCCGAAGATTTCACCAACATTCTCAATACTGCCAGAAAAGACAATCCTGCTCGAGACATCACCGGCATGCTTTTCTATGATCAAGGTAAGTTCATTCAAATCATTGAAGGTGAGAAACAAGAACTTGATAAGCTCATGGACATTCTTAATTCAGATGTTAGGCATAAAAATATTCAAGTTTTGATTAATGCGGCGGTACCACAACGAGAGTTAAAAGACTGGAACATGGAGGCCTTTGACATCAGTAGTCATATAGGAAAAGACTGGGCACTGCTATCTGAATTCCGAGATGCTTACCTAGAAAGCTTCAAGGTATCAGGCATTCAACTGACCAATTGGATACGTCACTTTGTAAAAGACCACGATAAAGTAAAGCGTTTATTATCTATACCCAGCCCATAGGAATATTTCAGACATAAAAAAAGCACCTTAGTAAGGTGCTTTTTTGTTTAATGGTCTAGGTTTACAATCTGCTTAATCCGCTAGCGATTGGCCCATCATCAAAGGAGATGTTGCTTGAATCTCATCTTTAAATTTAATCGTATCTTGTGGAAAGCAAAGTACAACGGTTGAACCCAGTTTAAAGCGGCCCATCTCTTCGCCTTTTTCTAACTTGATTTTTTTACCATCAAATTTTTGAACTTGCGCTTCTTTAGGTAAAGGGCATACCTGACCAGACCAAACCGTTTCAATACCCGCTACGATCATCGCTCCCACAAGTACCATGGCCATTGGGCCATGCTCGGTATCAAACATACAAACTAAGCGCTCGTTACGTGCAAACAGCCCGTCAACCCCTTGGGCTGTAGCCGGGTTTACACTGAATAAATCGCCAGGCACATAAATGGTTTCTGTTAGGGTACCCGCACATGGCATATGCACACGATGATAATCTTTAGGAGAAAGGTAGATCGTTGTAAAGTCACCATTTAAATAAGGCTCGGCACGATCACTGTCGCCACCCAGTAATTCAGTCACACTAAAATCACGACCTTTCGCTTGGAATACACGGCCCAGCTCTATTTTACCTAGCTGGCTCACAGCACCATCAGCTGGACTTACTAATTTAGAGTCCGCGATTGGGCGCGCCCCCTCTTTTAATTCACGTGTAAAAAAGTCATTAAAGTTTTCAAATGTTTCTAAGTCTTCAATTTTTGCTTCGCTCATATTTACGTCGAATTTCTTAGCAAAATTTTTGATAAATAAGTTCTTAATAAATTCAATTTTGGTGCTGGCAAACCAACCCACCAAACGAGATAGTGCATGCTGTGGGATGATGTACTGACTAAATACAAATAAATTATCTTTCACGTTTTATTTTCCGTTTTATAAATTATATTAATTTTAACTATCGTATTGCTTTTTCATCACCTGACATTCATCAGGTGTTCATAATTTTTTAATAAGCCGATTCGCCGGTAACCACTGGCGTAGTAGGATCGTTACCCCATTCGCTCCAACTTCCATCATACGCTTTCATATGCCAGCCAAGTGCTTTGCATACAATGTATGAAATGCCTGAGCGTCGATGTGTTTGGCAATGGCTGACAATGGATTGCTCGCCATTGATGCCTAACGCATTCAATTCAGCTTTAACCGCAGCCAGCTCTCGTAACCGTAATCCGCGAGTAGAATCCAATGCCTGAGTAAATTCATAGCTTTTTGCACCGGGAATGTGACCACCCCGAGCGCTTACCGCTTTTTCACCTGTGTATTCTTTATAAGAACGGGCATCCCAAATTTGAACATCTTTATTCTCGACAGACAGTAGTAGCTCTTCTTTTGTAATGCTAACCGAGGTATCGATTGATTCAACTGAAAAATCACTGACGACAGGAACATGAGACGCCGTTTCTACCGGACGCTTTTCCGCTAACCAACTATGGATGCCACCGTTTAAAAAGCTGTAGTGCTTATGACCAATACTATCCAACACCCAAATCATACGGCCTGCCCACGGGCCACCGTCATCATCGTAAACCACAACATGCGTATCGGCTGTTAGGCCTAAACGACTAAATAAAATCGTCAGCTGCTGCTTAGTCGGTAATTTGCCTGGACCAGGTTTAATCCCCAACTGTATATCCGCAGGCGCCACTGAAATTGCGCCAGGAATATGTGCCTGCTGATAGGTTTCAGTTTTACCCAGATCCAATACCAATAGATTTGGCTGACCCAGTACCGACTCTAGTTCAGAAGGCTCTACGATAAGTGGTAATTGTGCTGTCATTGTGTGCACCTATATCAATTCAGCAGGCATTTTAAACAAGGTTAGTTACTGTGTCAGGTTTTATCTTGATTAAAGCCGCTGAGAACCCTCGTTCCGCCGGTTTTCACCCAAATGCACACCCATTCAACGCACAAAGTTGCAGACAAAGCTGAACATTTAACAAATGTTCATTCTTGAGAGATGCAGGGTGAAAAAACACAGGTCACAGCCGTATCAACATTTAAATCCTTGCTATACTCAACATTAAATAACGAGTATTAGGTGCTGTATGAAACTATTGATTGCTGATGATCATGGGCTTTTCCGCTTAGGATTGAAGGCAGCCATCGAGCAAAAAATTGAAGGCGCTGAAGTACTTGAAGCTGAAGACGCTAAAAGTGCCATTGCACTTTTAAGCAGCGAAAAAGATCTTAAGATGGCGCTTTTAGACATAAACATCCCTGGTAATGAAGGCCTCAGTTTCATCTACAGTGTGCTAGAAAATTACCCTGATATTAAGGTGTGCGTCATAAGTGGTGATGAAGACCCCACTATAATTCGAGCGGTCATGGATAAAGGTGTCAGTGGCTTTATTCCAAAAAGCTCAGCCAATGATGTCATATTCAGTGCCATTCAAATTGTATTGGCGGGCAGCCATTACTTCCCAATGGATTTATTGAATAAAGCATCTAACAAGCCCAGCAAGTCACTGTCTCGTTTAACCCCCCGCCAATTAGACGTATTAAAAGCCATGGCTGATGGGCAAGCAAACAAACAAATTGCAGACAATTTAAATATCTCTGTTGGTACTGTAAAAACGCATATCACCGCAATTTTTGATGAATTAACAGTGACCAACCGTACTCAAGCAATTAATGCCGCCAGAGAAAAAGGAGTGATCCTTTAATATGGCAAACATGAGAACGCTGATCGTTGATGACCACGAGATTCTTCGTATGGGTCTGTGTGCATTACTCGATCAAATGGAGGGTGAGCACGAATTTTTAGAAGCGGGCACCTTACAAGAAGGTCTTGATTTTGTTGACAAAAATGACGATATCGATCTCATTTTAGTGGATTATAACCTGCCTGATGGTAACGGCTTAGAGCTGGTCAAACACCTTAAAGACACGCATTTACACTGCCATATATTGGTTATGTCAGGCAACGAAACAAATGAACTGGCCGTGGATGCCATGGTAGCGGGCGCCAATGGTTTTTTACCAAAAAGCTATGTATCTAAAGAAGTGAAAAATGCATTATCGAAGGTCATGAATGGTGAGTTTTTTATACCTAAGAAACTCCAAAAAACGAATAAAGGCAATACCGACCAGCTCACTGGAAGCAGCTTACTTTCGGTTGGTTCTTCTGTTTTAGATGTATCCCCAGACCCCATTATCATTTTTGAAAACAACGAGCTTAAAAAATTAGAGTACATAAATAATGCGGCTATCGAAAAACTTGGCCTAAGAAAAGAAGCCATCGGTTTAATCTTCGACCTAAAAGATTACATTGATCACCCACCGCTCTATGAGTTTGTAGAGGACCCCGGCCGTTCTAGTTTTATTGAGCATGAGATCAGCAGCAGTATATTTAATAAGACGGAACAATGGTTTGCGATGTCGTGCTGCAAAATCGATTTTCAAGGCACACCATCGGTCATGTTCAATCTGCATGACATAACTGAATTAAAATTAAGAGAAAAAGATCTAACTATTACAAGTAATACCGACCCATTAACCGGTCTATTGAACCGTCGTGGGTTTGATACCAAGGCCCACAATAAAATTGAGCAGTGTAAGCGCTCAAGTCAGCCTGTTTCTCTTGCCATGTGTGATTTGGATTTTTTCAAGAAGCTCAATGACAACTACGGCCATGACTTTGGCGACGATATCCTTAAGCTATTTTCACAAGTATGTAATGACACATTTAGAAAGCAGGATTTAAAAGCAAGGTTTGGTGGTGAGGAGTTCGTCATACTCTTGGTTAACATCAGTTTTCAAGAAGCCATCACAGTGGTTGATCGAATGCGTGACAACTGGCAAAAGGCCGCTTTTGAAGTGAATAACATACCGTGTGAGTCAACGGTTAGCATTGGTATTACTGAATTGAATCTTGAAAACGCCAACATTGATGAGGCGATCAAACGGGCTGATAAGCTCTTATATAAATGCAAAGAGCTTGGACGCAACAGAGTCGAACACTAGTGTCTTCTTTAAATACACTAGACATTACTATTGTTTTAAATTTTTCAATAACAATGATAAGTTCTTATTAATGTGTTCAAGATTCTTGGTATCTAAACTTGGCTGAGAGTCTTCTTCGTCATATGTATCATCATATAGAGTCTCAAGTTTCTCTAGCTTCACACTCAATAATACTCGTTGTTTTTTTTCATTTTCGTACTTACTTTTTAGTATTTTAACGGCTGATAGTAATTTCGCCGTATCTTTCGAGGTGCCTTTAGGCTCTTCTTTATTCTGCGACATTTTACAAATCTTGCTTTTCAAGTTAGACACTTCTGTATTTAACCGCTCGTTCATTTCTCGTAAAATAGTAATTCGTTCTTCATCAACTTTTTTCATATTGTTGATTCGCGCTAAATCTTTTTTAGTGGTTTGGTAATGATCAAGCAGACCCATATCAGGTTGAATCATTTGAGTTTTTTCAAAGTTTAATACTACTGACATGTCGTGTGCTCCTGTAATTTGTTGACGCTATTATGTGATATTGACAGTAGGTTACCATCAGACTTTGGTCATATATTTTTATGGATTTGGGCATTTAGTCCAGTGTTCACAAGGATTCTTTCACAGACCTATGACTAAAGTCAGAGGTAAATATAGCTATTGCATGGTCTTTAAATAGTCATAAACAAGGCAAAATGTATGCATCTTAACGACAGGCCATATACCCATGGAATTAATGCATATTAAAAAAACCTTAATGTTTATTTGCTTCTTTACATTAATAGCATGTAGCGCCGAACAAGAAGGCATTGATGTTAATCAATCTGGCAACATTAATGATCCATCTGACATTACTGGTGTAGAAACCGAATACGAAGCCGAGCAAGTAAAAATTGGCGGTGAGATTTATGATGCTCAATGTGCTGCCTGTCATGGAAATAAAGATGAAGCAGGCCCATACGGTTCATACTTTGTTAACGGCAGTGCCTTAAGTTCTAAAGAAGAGTATGTGCAATATGTTTCTGATTTCATGCCCATATCCGATCCTAGCGAATGTGACGAAGCGTGTTCTGAGGCTATATTCGCGTATGCCGCCAGTGAATTTCTAGCAGACACTTCGAACCCTGATACTTCGAACCCTGATACGTCGAACCCTGATACGTCGAACCCTGATACTTCGAACCCTGACTCTCCAAATCCTGATGATGTGGTTGTGATCCTAGCGCCTTCAACTCCACGTTTATTGGTCGCTCAACTCATAGAAGGCGCAATGAAGTTAAGCTGGTCTGATACATCAAATAACGAAAACGGTTTCGTATTAGAACGCAGAGTAGAAAATGGTTCATGGAATCAATTAGCATCTTTAATGGCCAACACAACCGAGTTTACTAACCTGCTAGTGAATCCAGATACAGTGTATGAATACCGTTTACATGCATTCAATACCGCAGGCATGTCGAACCATATAAATGTCACGGCTGAAAAAACCCCGGCTGAAGACGTGGTTTCAGAGTGTACAAACCCTCAATACGTAGCAGGCACTAGCTACGCCTCTCAACAAAAAGTTGTGAATGACGGCACCAATTATGAATGTAAAGTTGCTGGCTGGTGCTCTAGTGCTTCGGCTCTTCATTACGAACCCGGTAACGGTTTAAACTGGCAAGATGCCTGGACTCAGCTATCGGCTGCAAGCTGTGATACTGGTACCGTCATTAGTGTTCCAGCCGTGGTTTTATCAACACGCCCATTAATTAGTCAAGATCAAACATCGGTTCTTGTTACTTGGATCGACAACTCAGATAACGAACAAGGCTTTAAAGTAGAACGCAAACGCAATAATGAAGCTTGGATGGCGATCTTAGAAGTGGCCAGCAATGTTCAAAGCTATTCTGACCTAAACATCCAAGCCGGTAATTCATACACTTATCGAGTCGCGCCCTTTAATGCATCTGGACTGGCTTCATATGTAACAAGTTCCACAGTGACTCTTGAAGCAGCTGAAGAACCTGATACTGGAACAGACCCTGATACAGGAACAGATCCTGATACAGGAACAGACCCTGATACAGGAACAGACCCTGATACAGGAACAAACCCTGATACAGGAACAAACCCTGATACTGGAACAGACCCTGATACTGAAGCCGCTAACGAACTTGCTTACCAAGACAATTGCACAGCTTGCCATACAGCATCAGGCGGCATTGGTGGTAACTTACTGGACGAACGCATAAAAACTAAATGGTCTGATTCTTCTTTCTCGTCTTTTGTAGAAAAAGTACAAACCATGCCCACATCACAATGTGATGCCACTTGTCAGGAACAAGCCGCCAATTACATCTGGGTTTCACAATGGGGTCTGAGCATCCAGGTGATTGATGTGGCTGATGGCCGTGGTGTACGTGGCATCCGTTTATTGTCTCCCACTGAATACCAAAACTCAGTGAATGATTTAACAGGTGTATTACTGGCTGATGATTTACTGCCAAGCCAGTATTTTGATACTGAATTCAAATACCCAACTCAAGGTGATACCGGTGTTGTTCTATATGAAGGCATGATCAAATATTTCTCATTGGCTCAAAAAGTAGCTGAAGACGCAAGCATGTCTGATCTAGGTTGTAATGCCACATGCACCAGCAATCAAATATCTCAATTGGGCTTAAAAGTGTTCCGTCGTCCGCTTACAAGTGCTGAACTCACCACTTACACAAGCTTAAACTCAAGTGACGGTAGCCGTGAAATGCTAACAAGCATGCTGATGTCTCCGTATTTTTTATACAAGATGGAGCTTGGTGATTGGAACGCTGATGAAAATGCCTATGAACTGAACGCATATGAATTAGTGACGGCTTTGTCTTACATGATATGGGGAACCACGCCAGATACTACATTGTTAACACTTGCTCAAAATAATGCGCTTTCAAATACCGATGACATTGACGATTTAATCACAAGTATGATGGACGATGATCGTTTTGCAAAAAACATGTCTAACTTTGTAAAGTATTACACCCATAGTTATCAAGTTGCGTCAGAAAAACCAGGCCTAACAACCGCTGTCATTAATGCCATGTATGAAGAACAAGATAGCTTTATTGATTACTGGTTGAATGATGATGACGCGTCTTTCAATAAATTGTTTAACCCAGGATATACGTTTGTAAATGATACGTTAGCGCAACACTATGACATCAGTGTTAGTCAAAGCAGCACCCATAAAGTAACCACTCAAAGTAATCGTGGCGGTCTTTTACATCAGGGCTTAACGCAGATCATGAACTCTGACTTTGCAGCCACTTCTTTAGTAAAACGCGGAAAGATGGTTCGTGAAAACATGCTTTGCCATTCAATGGGCGTACCATCAGGTGTTGACCCATCGACCATTGAATTACCTAGCACAGCCATTACAACCAGAGAGCGTTGGGACTTTATTACAGGGCCAAATGCATCAGAAGGTCAGTGCTGGGAATGTCACCAGTTAATGAATGAGCCGGGTTCTTCATTAGAACAGTTTGATGCCGCGGGCCGCTATCGCACCACCGAGCAAGATTATAATGGCAGCGCCACTCAACTGATCTTAGATGTAACGGGCACCCTAAGAGACAACTCAGCGAATCCATTAATGCAATATGAAAACGCTCGTGAACTCACTGAATTCCTAGGTCAAAGCAGCCAAGCGAAATCCTGTTTTGCTGATAATTTTGTTCGATATGCCACCGGACACGAAACTAATGACTACAATAAAGAAGAGCTAGACGGCCTGAAAAGCCAATTTGATCAAGATGACAATGTGAAGCTAATGATCAAGTCGATCGCTCAATCAACAATGATGCGTTACAGGGTTGAACAATGAGAACAGTCATTTCATTTATCGTTATTATTTTCCTGCTGCCAGCGTGCAGCACGGTTAAACCATGGGAAAGAGGCACCCTTGCAAAAGTAAGCATGCAAGGCGCCCCTATCGCTCAAAAGGCCATTCTAGATAACCATATTTACTTCAGTAAAGAAGGCGCATCAGGCGGCGGGCAAGCAGTAGGAGGTGGTTGTGGCTGCAACTAAATCAAACCCGAGTGTATTGTCGTTATTAACACTGTCGTCTTTAGCCATACCAAACGCAGCCTTAGCTGCGGTGGCTCCCGAGAAAAAAACGGTGAGCGTGCGCTACAGTCAATATCAAGAAGCGACCCTTGATGCTAACAATGTGGCATCCGGTAATACAGGGCGCTATGCCATCGATGTTTTACAGCTGGGCTTCTCAACACCCGTGAAAGAAAAATACAGCGTTGATACCAGTGTGACATTTGAAACTTTAAGTGGCGCCAGTCCATACCAAACAAGCACTGACAGCACTAATGGTGAAACAAAAGTGTACATGAGCGGCGCATCCATAGAAGAGAAGCGTCTTGATGTCGGCGTTAGTGGCACCCGTTATTTTGACCAGGGCACAGTGGGCAGCAGTGTTGCCATCTCGACGGAAAAGGATTATCAATCAATTGGTTTAGGTGTGTCTGGCACATTAGAAATCAATGACAAACACACTACTTTATTGGCTTCTATGAGCACATCGTTTGATAAGCTATCACCGACCGACGCCGAACTATTTGGTGGTGGCCGCACAGCCGCTGATGGAAAAAGTAAACGCAGCGTTTCTATTTATGAAGGCGTGACGCAAGTCATCAGTAAAGATCAAACCCTGCAAGTGGGATATGGCTATACACGCATGAGCGGTTATTTGTCAGACCCCTATCGCACCAAAGACAAGCGCCCAAATGAGCGCGAGCAACACACCCTATCTGCGCAATATCGCCATTTTTTAAACCAATACGGCGGCATGTCTTGGCATCTTGATTACCGTTTTTATCAAGATGACTGGGGCGTAACTGCGAATACCATCAGCAGCAGTGTTTGGAAAGACTTGGATGTGTCAGGGTTACATATCACCCTTGCTCCTAATGTTCGCTACCACTGGCAGCACAGCGCAGACTTTTATACGCTAGAGGCTGCGCCACAAGCGCAAAATGAATTTTACAGCGATGACTTTAGGCTGTCTGCTTATGGTGCCATTGCCATGGGCTTTGACCTGCAATACCATCATACCGACGCCACTGTCACATTTGGATACAGCCAGTATTTTAGTTCTGAAGACTGGGGGATCACGGGGTCTGACAATACAGACACACCTGCATTGCTCGATTTTTCTGTCATGAGTTTGGGAATTGATTATCGCTTTTGAAAGCCAACAAATAGACGATATTGTCACAGATTACGTTCAAGTCAGTCATGGGTTTAAAGCCATGGGCAGCCCTTGTGTTATCCATGGGTTTCATCCAGATAAATCGGTACTAAACCATGCGATATCTCTCGCTCAACAAGAGGTAGAGCGGCTAGAAGCCAAGTACAGCCGCTTTTTGGCCAGCAGCGAACTCTCAAAAATAAACCAAGCGGCCGGCGTGCAAGCCACCCTGGTTGATGCTGAAACGGCGGGGCTAATAAACTATGCCTCGCTATGCTTTGAGCAAAGCGATGGCCTGTTCGATATCAGCAGCGGCCCCCTATCAAAGCTTTGGGATTTCAAGTCGAAGCAAATCCCCTCTCAACATCAAATAGATGAACAACTTAAACACGTGGGATTTAACAAGATCACTTGGGATGGGTGCCGCCTTTATTTACCAGCGGGTATGCAAATCGATTTTGGCGGCGTAGTCAAAGAACACGCAGCTGACTGTGCTCAGCAGGTATTATTGAACGCTGGCATACAGCATGGCTTGGTTGATTTAGCCGGTGATATGGCCGTTGTAGGCTGTAAGCCCAATAACGAGCCTTGGCAAGTGGGCGTACGTGATCCAGAAAACCCAAATACCCCTGTTAGCATCATCCCCCTCTCACATGGCGCCATCGCCACAAGTGGCTACTACGAACGCTACATGATGGTTAACGGGCAGCGCTATTGTCATATTTTAAACCCTAAAACAGGTTGGCCAGTACAATACTGTGCCACGGTATCCATCGTCTCTGAGCGCTGCATTGTCAGTGGCAGCTTGGCCACCATTGCCATGTTAAAGCAACAAGATGCCGTGAATTGGCTGACACAGATGCAAGCCAACTTTTTCTTACAAGACTGCAATGGAAGGGTCTTTTTTTCAGAACAACCCCAGCCACCTATTACTTAAGTCATAGAAGTACCCCACTTATCCCAGATAGGGTTATTTCCTAAAGCGTCTAAACTGTACCTATACATTTTTGCTCAGGTGATAATCACATGAAAACCAGCAGTCGCCGTTCATTTTTAAAGTCTTTAGCTACCATGAGTGCAGCCACGCCACTTAGCATGGCGGGCATGTCACGTTTGGCTTTGGCAAATGACGCACCTAAACTGAAAGTGGTCTTTGCAGTCATTCCCGATGGCTTTGCAGTCGACACATACGGTGGCTACGACGGTGGCTTATGGTTCCCAAATACCACCGAAAAAGACACCTCAAACTTCGCACTTAGACCCATGAGTGAAGCACTGTCTCAATATCGTAATCAATCGGTGTTCTTAAAAGGTTTAATCGTGGGGTCGGGTACCGGTGGCCATAACGGTTGGACCACTATATTGCGAGATTCGAACGCATCACAATCATCCATTGATGTGTTACTGGGTAATGCCCTACCCGGCATGAACCCCACCATTAAGCGCATTTTTGCAGGACCACACGCTGAAGTAGGCGCGGCTTGGACGGTTTCTTATCAGGGTTCAAACCGAATCAGCCCAGAAGCAAGCCCGTACAACTTGTTTGATCAAGTATTCAACGGTGTCGACAATACACAATCATCAACAGGCACCGCGACGGTTTCAACAAACAAAGACCACCTGTTTGACCCGGTTGTAAACCAGATTAACGACATTAAAAGCCAGTTATCAGGCACTGAACGTGCAAAATTAACCGATCACCTAGACGCCGTAGAAACCCTTGCCAGCGACCTTCGAACCACCGAAGAAACCGTCGTGGATTACTCTGGCTGCAACCCAAGCTCACACGAGCCAATTAATGGCCTAAATGTCACATCTGCGGATTATCGCGATCAAATCACCGATTCACACAGCGAAGTCATTGCTGGCGCCCTAAGCTGTGGCATCAGCCGTGTGGCTACTCTGCAAATAGGCCGCTCTGCCGACCCTGTGGTCATTAAATCGGTATCGACTACCCGTAACCCTCATGATTGTGCGCACCGCTATGGCAGCGTAGATGAGTGGAAGAATAGCCGTATCTGGTACATGGATAAGGTAAAAGATTTATTAGACAAGCTGGCCAGCCTGCCGGATCCAGATGTGGCTGGGGATAACTTGCTTGAACACACTCTAGTAGTACTGACCAGTGAGATGGCCGACGGTGCGCCGGAACACATGCAAGACGTCCCCGTTACGTTAATTGGAGGCGCGTCAGGCCTACTTAAGAACAACAATGGCCAAGGCCGCTTTTACGACCTTTACGACCAAGGTGAGCGCTCGCATTGGGCCATGGGCAAGGCTGTGGATATGCAGCGTGTATGGTCCACGATTGCACAAGCCGCAGGCACCAGCGTCAACTACAGCGGAGACATAAGCCCCATAAACAACCTGTTTAGCAATGTGTAATTGTTCGCAATTAATCTAAGCATATCTTCTAGAGAGGCTATGCTTAATACGTTGGTAATCACTTGAATTGGTTAGTATTTTGAAAATATTAATACTTGTAATGTTCTTTTCTGCCCTGCTTATTCATGCAGACGAGACCATTGCAGCCAAAAAAAATGTGGCCACATTCACTGTCAAAAAGATCAAGCTAAAGGGTGTGCAAAAACACCCTGAGCAAAATATCTCTCGCAGTATTCTGCAAGATAAATTAGACGATTGGCGTGATGAACACTACCCACAAAAGAAGCTAAGTCTTGAACAGCTCAACGACTTGGCTTTTCGCGTTTCTAAATACTATCAAAACCTAGGGTTTAGCTTTGTTACTGCGTTTGTGCCCAAGCAAAAAATACGCAAAGGCGTGGTATACATTCGAGTAAAAGAAGACAAGCTAACCGATATCAATGTGCGCAATGTAGAAGACTGGTCACGACGCAGAGCCATCGAGTCTGAATTTCGTAGCATGCTTGGGCGGCCCGTGTTCAAGCCAAAGCTTGAAGAACCCATCATGCTGCTTAACGACAACCCTAATCAGAACATATTTGCGTATTTTTCTCGGGGAAAAAACAAAGGTGAAACCCGATTAAACCTCAATGTAATCGAAAATAAATCGGCCACCTTATCACTGGGTGCCAATAACCACGGATCAAAATCAGTAGGCGAAGAACAGCAATGGATACGGACTAAGATCTATAACCTATTTGGTTGGAACGATGTGATCAGCTTTGATGTTAACCAGGTCATTGATACCGAAGACAACTTATCTGGCACCGTTTCTTACGAAAAATTCATTGGCAACCGAGAAAGCTACACCGTTAGTGTATCTCGTAATGAATATGAACTGGGTGAGGACCTGGCCATATTGCAACTTCAAGGCTCTTACTCTGCTTTGCGAGCCCAGTATAAGAATAAAACGGTACGTACTGCATCACTTTCTAAAAGCCACATTTACAACATTGATTATCGTGAAAGTGAACTGACATCTGATTTTATCATTAACAGCCTAGACCAAAAAAATTCAGCGTTATTAACAGGTTATCAGTATTCAAGCACCGACTACCAAATCTCGCAGGGTGACTATTTAACCAAGAGCATTCAGCTATCCGGCATATTCACTACTGAAGGTGAAGAACAGTTAGAGGAAGAAGCCTTCGTAAAACTGAACGGTTTTTTACAATGGGGAAAAAACATAGGTAACTATGTTCCGGGGTTAAACAGCCGCCTAACCACCAATTTTTTGTTTCAATACAGCGCACAAAATTTACCATCTGCTGACAAAACATCTTTAACCGGACCGTCTGCAGTGCGCGCTTTTGAGCCCGGTGTATTCAGTGCTGATCAATCTGCGCTTATTCAATTTAAATGGGCCGAAATGTACCAAACTGATTATGGTCAGTGGCAGCCCTATCTTTTTTATGATCATGCATTTGGGATTCGTAAAATTTCAGATGAAGAAGTAGAGGCCGAACTCTCTGGCTTCGGCTTAGGATTAAATTACAGAGCCACAAAATGGCTAAAAGTAGAAATGTCTTACGGCGTATCTCAAGAAACACAAATCGGCGAACTCGATAAAGAAAGTCAGTCGTTATTTCTGTTGTCTTTAGAATCTCAGGTATTTTGATATGAGCAGTTCAAAACACATATCCATTATCAGTTTGCTACTGATGCACTCTTATTGTTTTTCATTGCCCACTAATGAAGTGATTATTGCGGGTGATGCACAATTCCAGCATCAAGAAAATGCATTGAATGTCATTCAAAGCAGTGATTTTTTACACACCCAATACGATACATTTGACATTGCCAATCATGAAAGCGTGACGTTTCAACAGCCGAACATCAACTCAGTAGTGATCAACCAAGTATTAAACTCAGACCCCACCAGCATTGCAGGTCAACTCTCGGCCACTGGTCAGTTATTTGTATTGGCCCCAGGTGGCTTAATATTTCATGACGGCGCATCAGTAGAAGCCGCATCGTTTTTCAGCTCTACTTTGGCCGTAGGTAAGATCACGGATTCTGACATTCAATTATCCGCATCGAACTCTAGCCACGGGGTTATTAATAACGGCAATATTTCGATCAATGGCGGCGGCTCATTGCAACTGCTTTCAAATAAAATCATCAATAACGGCACCATAGAAAATAAAAATGGCGACGTGAAACTAGCCGTTTCTGACAGCGCCCTTGTGCGTTTTTCAGGAGACATGTTTGCAATGGAACTGGATGAATCCGCATTAGACGGTGTGATTCAAAACTCAGGGGTGATCTCAGCTACGTCAGGCAACGTTCAGCTAAACGCCATGGTCAGAAATCAAATTAACGAATTAGTGATTCATAACGAAGGCTACATAGTTGTCACCTCGGCCTGGCAAGAAGGCGGTGATATTTATATTGGCAGTAATGAAGGGGATATTGAAAACCACGGATTAATTGAAAGTGTGGCCACATCAAATCACGATTCGTTATCTCACATACAAATAAACAGTGATCGAATTGCAAATTTTGGCACCATTAGTAACAACGCACTTGATACAGGTAATGCGGGCAGCATCGAATTAAACGCAGAAGACACCGTCGTATTAATGGCAGACAGCTTAATACAAGCCAATGGGAATATATCCGGTGATGGCGGCAATATAAAAGTATTTTCGCCTAAAAATGCCATCTTTAGGCAAGGGGCAAATATCGAAGCGCAAGCCGGTTTTCATTTGGGTAATGGCGGCTTTGTGGATGTTTCTGGCTGGGAATATATAGAAATTAATGGCCGTGTTTCTACACTGGCGTTAAATGGTGAAAACGGTGAGTTTCTAATTGATCCTTACAATGTGACCATTTCTACCACGACCAATAATAATGCATTTTCAGGAGGCACGTTTACACCCACTCTGAATGGTTCGACAATCTCTGTTGTAGACTTAGTTAGTAATTTACAGTCGGGAGATGTAACGATCGTAACAACCGGAGGCGGTGCAGAAAACGGAGATATATCACTTTCAGTGGCCTTGAATCTGGATGGCACCGACGGCAATACTTTATCCCTAATTGCAGAAGGTTCAATACTGTTAAATGCCAGCATTAGTGATAACAACCCTGCCACTGCCGATGCTACCAATATAGTTTTACAAGCGCTAAATGGCACCATAAACCCTGGAGCCAACACCGTCGAAAGTGGGGGGGGCTCTATTGAATTAAAAACCAATGGCAACGTTACCTTGGGCACCGGGGGTAATTTGGATTTTTCAAAGTTTGACACTGAAGGCGGCAGCCTAACGGTGGAATCCACCGCGGGAACGATATCATTATTAAGCGATTTTGACCTAGATGGTTATAACGGCAACACCGTTAATTTCAAAGCCAGTGGTGACATCAATTTAGATTTTGATGTGAGGGATTTAACCACCGCATCAGCCGATTCCGTTGGTTTAGGGTTTATTTCAACCACGGGGGATGTATTGCTTGCGGGCGGTAAAGTAGTTACAAGCGGTGGCGGTGCCATCAGTATAGAGGCCGCTTCTAATATTACATTAGGCACAGGTGGCTATGTTGACTTAGCAGATTTTGATAGCGAAGGAGGCGACTTGTCTGTTGAATCAACCGGGGGGTCGCTGACACTATTAAACGACTTAGATTTAGACGGCCGATCTGGCTCTATTTTAAGCTTAACTGCCACTACCGATTTGAATATAAATTTTGACATCATTGATTCCGTCACGGCTACAGCAGACCCTGTGGCGTTATCATTAATCGCTGACAATGACATTAACATCGCGTCAGGTAAATCTGTTAATAGCTATGGCAACTTGATAACGCTAAACGCTTTAAACGATATTTCACTCACCAATGTCTCCACAAGCGGCGGCGCGCTATTTATTTCCGCTAATAATATTATTGATGCAGGGGACACAGGCAGTGGTTACGACATCAATACCGGCGGTGGGGTTGCAACGTTTAATCTATCCGGTAATTTTGGTGGCACATCCACCGCAACCGCTATTGAAGTGCATGATTCTATTATTGACTTGTCTTTCTCTGGCAGTAACCAAAACTTTTTTGTCAGTGCCGCCGGTGCGCAAGACCTGAGCATTCGCGATGTGGATTATAACGGTACCACCACATTCAACTTCAATGGCTCACATACTGGTACAGGTTCATTTAACTTTTCTGGTGATTTTTCCGATTCTAATGATTCTGGTGATGTGGCCACAATTAATGTGAATACCACAGGGGTGGCCAGTCACATCAATGTCGCCAGTAGTGCAAGTCTACGAACCAGAGGTGGGGACCTTACATTTATCACGGCAGATGCCACTTCAAATATTACCATTGGATCAAGTGCCGTGGTTCGCTCACAAGGTGGAGTTATTACTTATGATGCAGGTGGTGATATTGGTATCACGTATACTAAAAGTGATGGAGGAGGTATCAATTTAACAGCACAAAATATTTATGATAACGGCAATGTTCGAAGTGACATTGCGGCCGACGGCGGGGTTGTGACCATTAACGCTTCTGGAAATGTGGGCGGAACCTCCAGTACCACAGGACTAGAAATTGAAGATGCCACGATTGACTTTACGGCCACAGGCAGTAACCAAAATATGTTCCTTAATGCATTAGGCAGTAATGCGTTAACATTTAATAGTATCGATTATAACGGAGTTGGGACCTTCAATGTAGGCGTCAGTCATAATGGTACAGGGGACATTATTGTTACAGGAGATATATATGATAGCGATACAGGCAGCCTAGATAATGCGAGCATTAATCTCGCTACCAACTCCATCACCAGTGATATAACGATTAATGACGGCTCGACTATTCGATCCGGTGATTCAGGAAGTGTCACACTAGATTCAGCAAATGATATCTATTTGGCAGGTGTCTTTGGCGGTGCAGGCGGTACCATATTAACGGCTGCAAACGATATCATAGACAATGGAGACATCACTCTGGATGTGCAAAGCACTGGAGCGATTATATTAGAAGCTGGCCGACACATGGCTGATGGTGACATTCTGAGCATCAAAGGCACCACGCTTAATTTAAACCTGGGATCGGGCAACCAAAACATATTAGTAGTGGATGATATTATTCTTGGAAATATTGAAGTGGATGGCGCCAATGGGGCTCAAGTCTCCATTGTAGGAAACAGCGATATAGATATCACCGGCCCCATTACCGACGCCAATGGCGCAGATGATTTAATTGATTTAACCCTAGGCACATCTTCCCCTGGTTTTTTAATCTTTCCCGATGCAGGCTATACGGTACCAGGATCATTATCATTTTGGTCAGGTACGTCAGGCATTAGAGACAGCACAGGTGAACGCATATCCATTACCGCAAACAGTGTTATCAGCTCTGGTAATAATTTCTTACTGAACACTGGGCCCGTTATTTTTGACCTTACCGTAGATGACATTGATTTTAGAGACGACACAGGCGGCATTTCGTTTGAAATTAACAACAGTAAAAACCTGCGAATAGCAGACCTTGATGGCGATGGCGAATTTTTACTGGGAAAAGAATTCAAATTAAATGTAAATGGCGATCTAGCGGTACCCGATACATTTATTAATGATGTCGATGATCAATTGTGGATCATCGCAGACGACATTGACGACCCAGATGCTGGCAACATTATTACCATTCGAGATTCAGGCGACGCGGGTTCAGACTTTAATTTAATTGTAGAGCTAACCGGTGCCAATGATGTGCATATTAATACAGAGATCTCACATTTTGATGGGACAGTTGCAGCAGGCGGTACACTAACCATTGCAAATAATTTTAGTGCCTCCAACTTAAACCTAGCTTCAGACCTTAATTCTGATGGCGCCTTTATTAACGGCGCGGGCAACCTAATACTGGCCACACAAGGCACACTGACGTTAGCGGATGACGGTATCGACACCGCTGGGCATTTATTCTTAACCGCTGATGACATCATGGATTCTGACAATGAAATAAGCCTGTCTGGTGCAAACGTGTTTTTGCAGTTAGATGCTCCCACTGCAAACCTATACACTTTAAACCTGACCGCCGATAAATTTGATGCCACACTGACAGGCTCTAACAATGGTTTAGTGGTAAACGCCTCTCAAGATTTATTCATCCAAGATTTAAACTCTGACGGTAACAGTCTGAATATAAGCGATGGCTACGCCTGGATTGACGTGGCAGGCAGTGTGTCCATTGACAATACAGTTTCAATTATAGACAGCAATGTGGACGGTACTGAAAACGGCTGGCTGTATTTAGGTTATGAAGGGTCAGCGCAATTGGGCATGAACGGTGGATTAACCATGCAAATAGATGGCAGCTTAGAAGCGGGCACACCTGGTGCCTTAGACGTCGCAAACAGCCAATTAATAATACGCCAAACAGGGGCCAGTAATATAAGTAATACATTGCAACTTGATGATGCCAATATCACTGTCACCGGTGGTGACGCCATTTTTGATATTACTAACAACACAGGCAACGTGACTGGCTACGGTGACATTCAAACATCAACCAATACCGCAATTACGGTACTTAATGCCGCAGGTGATACACCCCTTACCCAACCAACCTATGATGGGCTAAGCATTAATGGCAGTTTAAATGTGGCCACTGGCCGTGCAATAGGATTTAACGGCTATAATTTAGCTATTGCCGAACCAGAACCAGAGCCAGAGCCAGAGCCAGAGCCAGAGCCAGAGCCAGACAACGAAATTAACGACCAGATTAATGATGCGGTAGCCGATGTCATCAATGAAACCGTAGAAGATTCAGGTCAAACCGTTACTAATGATATTCAGGAAGAAACAGTCGATTCTGTTGAATCCACCCCTAATGTGAACTTTGCATTAAATGCCACATATGGAGACTGCCAAGCCAGTAATAAAGATGACCCTAGATGCCGACTAAAAGATGAGATGTCGAGATTTTTAGGCCAGTTTTTAATGGGCGGCAGCATGATTAAAGCGAAATGATGTTACACAAGATTTTTTTATTAGTTGTTCTGTTTAATTTTTCAGGTTTTGTCCACTCAGAATCTGAGAGTGAAAAGCAAGTGCGTGCCATGTTTGTCTATAATTTCGCTAACTTTGTAGAATGGCCCAAAAAAGCGTTTCACAACAATAGTAGCCCTTTACAAGTATGCCTATTGGGAGAGGTTTCGTTTGCTGATTATTTAACACCTATGTCTGGCACCATCATTGGAGAAAGAGAGCTGGTAGTGACCACACAAATAAGCACTAAATTTAAGGGCAAGTGTCATATCCTATTTGTAGGGAATGAAAAAAAAGTCGACATGAAACGATTATACAAGTCTAAGCGATTTATTTATATTCTTTCGGTTTCAGAACAAAAAGGGTTCATTGAATCGGGCGGAATGATTAAGATTCTAGACCAATCAAAAAGAATCAGCTTTGATATCGACCTAGACAACGCAAGAAAAAGAGGGTTATTCATTAGTAGCGACTTAATAAGCTTAGCAAGAAATATAAAGAGGCTAAGTGAGTAATGTTTATATTTGAGAAAGTTGTTCTCAACTTAAATATAAAACAAAAAATAATTTTCATTGTTATGTCTTCTATCGCGCTATCACTTACCACTTCTATCGTACTGTTTTCAATATATGAGCGAGAAAGCTACATTCAATCCATGATTGAAGAACTAAATATATTAAGTGACGTCATTTCAAAACGATCATCCGCTGCATTGCTATTTAGAGACAAGCAAGTTGCCACCGCCAATCTAGAATCTCTTTCTGCCAAGAAAAACATCATCATCGCTTGTATATACGACAAAAAGGAAAAAATGTTTTCTCATTTTTTCCGAGACAATAAAAAGACCGATTACTGTCCTTTATTACCTTATAACGGTGACGAGTCCTATACCGAAATAAATGATGAGACCTCTATCCTAGTCAAGCCCATTGTTTTTGCGGGGAAAAGTATCGGCTGGGTATATATTGAAACCTCTATGAACTTGCTTAACGAACGCATGCAAAAGCTGATGGTACTGGCTGTATTCATCTGCATGATCGCGACAATTGTGACGTTTTTATTCGCCATGCGAGTTCAGCGATACATATCTCAACCCATGATTAATTTACAACATGTATTACGAACCATCACCAAATCAAGAGACTATTCATTACGCGCGAAAAAAGTAAGCACCGATGAATTTGGTAATCTAGTAGATGACTTCAATCGCATGTTACACATGGTACAAGAAGCCAACTTAAGACTCTCTGATGCTGTAGAAGAAATAAAATCTCAAAAAGAAGAAAGCGATGACAAAGCCGTTGGCGCTGAAGAACGAACCACTGCAATCAAAGACTTTTTTGCAGGGGTAAGCCATGACTTAAAACAGCCGCTCTCAGCCATCAACTTATTTTTAGGCGTATTAGAAAACGAGAAAAGTGAAGACAAAAAAAAGGTCTACATTAGTAAAATCATGGAATCATCCAACAACCTAAATACGTTATTTGATGAGCTATTGGATATGTCTCGAATTGACCAGATCATGAATGACATAAACTTATCACGAGTGTATTTACCTGATTTAATATCTAAAATTGTGAAAGACTTTGATGTCATGGCGAATGATAAGAACTTAACACTTAGAACTCGATGCCCTGATCTATACGTTTATTCTGATCCGACCATGTTAGAACGCATCATTAGAAATTTATTAGCCAATGCCGTTCGCTATACAAATTTAGGCGGAATACTAATCGCTTGTCGAGTAAAAAAAGATAATGTTTCAATTGAAATTTGGGATACGGGCGTAGGCATCCCAGAAGATAAACAAGAGTCTATTTTTGGGCAGTACACCCAGCTTAACAATCCTAATCAAGAGTCCGTGAACGGATTTGGATTAGGCTTATCGATTGTCTCCCGCTTAACCAATGCCCTTGGACATAAGTTATCTTTATTCTCACGAGATGGACAAGGAACTGTATTTAAGCTAGATGTGCCATTATTACGAGAGGCTAGAAAAGCAAAAGACTTTATTACTTCTATGGAAAATTCAGGACATATATTTGGTCGATCAGCGATTATTATAGACGACGAAAAAAACATCGCCGAAGCCATGTTAGCCACGGCAATTGCCTGGGACCTTGAGGCTGAGGCTGCCTGCTCAATCGAAGACTTAAAGCGTTTATTGCCCACATTAAAAAAGGTTCCAGACATTGTCATAACCGATTTCACACTGTCTGAAACTGAAACAGGCTTAATGGCTTTAGAATTAATAGAAGAGCATTTTGATACACCAATCGCGGCCATTGTTGTGACTGGTGAGAAGGACCCAGAGATATTAAAAGAAATTGAATACACAGGCTGTCATTATCTTCCTAAACCCGTAAATCTGCATCATCTTAAAGAGAAAGTAGATTTGGTATTGACTAAAAAATCATATTCCTGATCACCCCAATAAGGTCTGCACGTTTGAATATCCATCAGTTATTAACCTTACATATGCAAACCCACCCATTAAGTGATAGTAATACAGTTAAAACGATTGCAATTGAGCAAGTGACTAATTTCGAAGATTAAAAAAGGTAAAAGAGCAGCCTAGAAATGGGCTTATTGTTGGCTGCTCCAGTGGCATTACTTAGGTAAAAAACCAGCTTGCTGTAGATGCTGTGTCATTTTTTCAAACATTAGCTGTAAACCATTTATTGGTCGCATCATGACCTCAAAGTGAACAATTTTACCTTCGTCGTTCCATCGAATCAGGTCAATGCCTTTGATGTTTTTATCATCTACTCGCGCGCTGAATTCAAGTGCTAAATTATTCCCATCAACCCACTCACGGTGATATTCGAAATTTTGAAAAATATCGATCACCATTTTCAAAATATACTGAGTGATGTCTCGGCCTTTTTTAGGCTCCCACAATGTAGGGGAATGGAACTCTACATTTTCATCCAAGATTTCTCTTAATAACTTCATGTCTTTTTGTTCAATGACTTGGTGCCACTTATCTAAATTTGACTGACTCATGCTCTTAACCCTTATTTCTGTATCTATGTAGGTGTCTTAATTAGATTCATACTCTTACCATATACATCAATCTTTACACCGTCAAGATCAGTGTATTAGAAGTGAAACCGCCTATTTTTTAGATGCCTCTCGAAATTCACTGGGGGTTATTCCCTTACAGCGCTTAAAGCTGTGACTGAAGTTTGCGCCATCACTGAAGCCAAGACGCTCGGCAATCTCATCCAGTTGCATGGGCTTCATCAATAATGCTTCTGCTATACCAATGCGCACATCATCACGAACGTTTCGCCAACTGGTGCCCTCTAATTTTAGCTGCCGGTGTAATGTTCTAGCGGTACGCGCCATGGCTTTTGCAACGTCGTCCATGGATGCTTGAAGCCCCATGTGTACAAGGTTATCTTTCACCTGTTTAGCAATCGGTTTCCAACTTTGCTTTTCTTGTAGCAACTGATTGCATTGCTCTTCACAAATTTTTGCGGCCACCTCATTAGCCTTCACTAACGGCAAGTCTAAGATTTCCCCTAAACCAACATACCCATTATGAGTCGAGTCAAATTGAATGCTCCCCCCTAAAAGGTTCTGCAATTCATTCAAGATAATGCCATCTGGTACTGCCATTAAAAAATGTAAGTGAATCGGAAAGTCCGCGTAATCAAACAACTCTTTTTGAATGATACTCACGGCCCACATATCACGAACTAGTATCATGACACCGAGATCCCCTTCTATGTCACAACGAAAACCAAGGCCCACATCATGCTCACTTGGCATTAAATATATATCTGAAAATGCATACGACAATCCTAGGTATCTCAAACCTACTTCAAGCGCCTTACGCAGGGTGCTACTGGACAGTAACGCGTAACCCATAATTCCATAGCTGTTAAGGTGATATCGACTGCCTAGCTCGATACCCGCTCTAAAAGGATCATCAATATAACGACTCAGGTTACTGAGAATCTGAAACTCTTGCTGGTCTTCAATCTGCGACTGATCATCGCTTAACTGGGCAGGCGAAATCCCTGAACCACTCAATAGATCAGCCGTACTTATGCCCTTTTCTAAGCCATAGCTTATGATGATTTGTGCGCTGGTTATGTTACGAATGGCCATGGCTCCTTCCCAAAAGACGAGTACTGACAACAAATGTCTTAAAATCACAAATATAAGTCTGATTTGACCATAGATCAATCGGTATCAATTTTCTATGCTAACCCTACTGACATCGCCCTCATAAAATTTTGCTACCGATATTGGGCACGCTGATAATAATAAAAATGCGAGGTTTGCATGACAAATATAAAACGTAATCCATCAGTGGTGATGACACGGGTACGCCTTGGAATACAGAAAATAAACGAGGTTTTGCATTATGAATATTAGACGCAACCCATCGGTGGTGATGACACGGGTACGCCTTGGAATACAGAAAATAAACGAGGTTTTGCATGACAAATATAAAACGTAATCCATCGGTGGTGATTATAGGTGCCGGAATGACCGGCATCCTAATGACTATCAAACTGCGAAAAGCTGGCATCACAAACATTGTGGTGCTAGAGAAAAAAGAATCCGTAGGTGGCACCTGGCGTGAAAATACTTATCCGGGAGCCGCGTGCGATGTGCCGTCACATATGTATACCTATTCGTTTGAACCCAATCCAAATTGGAGCCATTTTTTTGCCCGCGGTCCAGAAATACGACAATACTTTGAGGATGTGGCAGACAAATATGATGTTAAAAGAGACATTCGATTTAATGAAGCCGTGACCGATGCACACTATGACAAGGGTAAGTGGAGCATTTCAAGCAGCCAAGGTAACACTTACCAAGCCGATTTTATTGTGTGCGCCAGTGGCATTTTGCACCACCCAAAGTTCCCTGATATCAAAGGCATTGAGACCTTCAAAGGCAAAAAATTTCACACCGCAGAATGGGATCACAGCGTTAAGATAGATAAGAATACAAAAGTTGGCGTTATTGGTACGGGTTCTACTGCAGCCCAAGCCATTCCTGAACTGATTAATACTGGTGCTAAGGTGGCTGTTTTTCAAAGAACACCTCAATGGTTGATGCATATGCCCGACTTTGCATTTCCTGCGTCCATGAAAAAAATCATGACTCGCGCGCCTATTATTACCAAGCTGTTTCGTAATACCGGAAAGTTCATTTTAGAGCACATGTTTACCAAAGCTGTCACAGGACATTTTGTGCAAAAGCATATATTGAACTTTTTATGTAAAAGCAATTTACGATTGAGTGTTAAGGATAAAACCTTACGCAAAAAACTCACCCCAGATTATCAGGTAGGCTGTAAGCGTGTCGTTATTAATTCAACCTTTTACAAAGGCATTCAAAAAGACAATGCAACCTTGATAACAGAGAGCATTGAATGCATCACTGAAACGGGTATAAAAACTAAAGATGGCAAAAACCATGAGCTAGACGTTTTAGTTTTATCTACTGGATTTAATGCGTTTAACTTCATGCGCCCGATGAATTTAACCGGCCGGAACAATTTACACATAGACACAGCTTGGCAACATAAAATTAAAGCCTACCGTTCAATGATGCTGCCTGATTACCCAAACTTCTTTTTAATGCTAGGGCCCAACACACCAATTGGTAATTTTTCGGTGATTGCCATGAGTGAAGTTCAAGGGGATTACGTGATAAAAATGATCAATAAATGGCGTGAAAATAAATTTGATGAATTTGAAGCCAAACCTAAAGCCATAGAAGAATTTAATGCATATGTTAAAAAAGGATTAAAAGGCACTAGCTGGGTAGGCGGATGTCAAAGCTGGTATCTGGACCCTGACGGCGACCCAATATTATGGCCATACACTTGGGCACGCTGGGTGAATGAAATGAAAGAACCGCAGATGGAACACATCGACACTGTCATATTTGACCGAGCCCAAATAGAGCCTGAGCCTGCCATCTAAGGCAATCTATTAAAACCAACAACCATATATGACTGATAAGAAGAATATGAATAAAAATGTATTTATTACCGGTGCTGCATCAGGCATTGGACTAGCCACCGCACAATACTTACACCATCAAGGCTATATAGTGGGTATGGCCGACTTAAGCTTAGCGTCTCTGGTTAAAGCCACTGAAGACTGGAATCAAGACAAAATTAAATTATTTGAATTAAATGTCACTGATTTTGAAAAAACAAAAGAAGTGCTTAATACTTTTTGCAGTGATCAACAGTCAAAGCTGGCGATCCTTATTAACAACGCAGGGGTATTAGAAATTGGTCCTTTTGAGAGCATTACTAATGAGCAGCACCGCCGAACACTAGACGTGAATGTAATGGGCGTAATCAATACTAGCCAAGCAGCATTACCATTTTTAAAAAACAACCAAAATAGTACCGTCATTAATTTATCGTCGGCAAGCAGTGATTACGGTGTCCCAGAGTTGGCCAGTTACTCTGCCTCTAAATTTGCGGTTAAAGCACTCACAGAAGCACTTGAGCTTGAATGGGCACCTTATGGCATTCGTGTGTGTGATGTTTTACCACCTTTTGTCTCCACGCATATGGTGAGCTCTCAGAATCATTCATCTAAAGTTATGGAGCGGATGGGTGTAAACTTAACAGCAGATGATGTTGTAAGGGTTATTCAACAGCAAATCCATTCGCCAAGAACCCATAGAACAGTTGGTCTATTTTATGGTTTACTGCATCGACTAAGCAATGTGTCGCCTTTTTTCATCAGCCGATTAACTATGAAGTTACTTAGCCGATAATGACTATTTTAAATTCTAGTATGAATATGAGTGAAACATAACATGGACAGTTTTATCAAAGAATCACTTAAGCTAGAACTGACACAGCGATTAGCAGCAAGATCCTTATCCTTGATGCCCCCGCTACATAAATTACCACCTAAAATTTTTAGACCGCTTTTTCTAGCCCTTGAGCGTATGATTGGCTTACGTAAAATAGAATTGCCAAGAATTGTGGATTACTTAATTCCAGTCACGTCCGCAACAACAGAACTGCCAGAGCAGCCTGAAAAAATTAAAATACGCGTGTATTACCCTCAATTAATTGATGAAGCTAGCGTCACATCTGGAAAAAATACAGAAGCCCACATTCAGCAAGATCCTGATCACAAACGTTCATTAGTGTATTTTCATGGCGGTGGCTGTGTGGTTGGTAGCATTGAAACTCACGACCACTTTTGCCGTTACCTAGCCAAACACAGTAATATGAATATTATCTCTGTGGATTATCGATTATCCCCTGAACATAAATTCCCAACTCCAATTTGTGATGCCATTGACGCATGGAATTGGATCAACCATCACCATAAACAATTAAATTTAAACCCAGATTACATCGGTGTTGGCGGCGATAGCGCCGGAGGGTATTTAGCCTGCTTAATTGGTCAGACTTCACTACAAGATAATTTGCCTGTTCAATCAAAAACCTTACCGAACTTTCAGTTTTTACTTTACCCCATGCTGGACTTAAAAGGCGTGACTGAATCGTATAAAAAATTCAATAAACATTTAATCCTTACCAATAAATTGATGAGTTATTTTAGAGGGCACTATTTAAATACTTTAAAAGAAGTGGATCTTCCCATCGTCAGCCCGCTCCATAATCCAGACATAAAAGAATCCAGCAATACATATATTTTAACATTGGGCTTTGATCCCTTGAGAGATGACGGCATTTCCTATGCTGAAAGACTGATAGAGTCTGGAATTAAAGTGAGGCATGAGCATTACCCGGACTGCATGCATGCTTTTATTTCCGTAGCCGCCATTAGTAAGCGAGCCCAAGAAGCGACACACTCGGTTGCAATGGCATTAGAAGCATTCAATCATTAGTGAAGAGAGTAAATTTTTTTATGGGTAATTATTAATTACCCTGTTTTTCTTTTTTTAGCATAACCATTCAAAGCGTTACCGGCGCTTTGACATATTTTTTTAAACGCTTGGTATTCTTTGTCACTTATATCATCTTCCCCAGCACTGGCATCTGCGTAAACAATTCCGATTGCTTTGTTATTAGCAAATAATGACATGGCCATAAAGTTTTGATTACTAAGAGCGTTTAATACTGAGGGGTCTATCATATTCTTCGCTTGAGAAAAGTTGGTACTATCTACCTTTAAGCTTGCCGACTGATTGAGTAATTTCGCGAAAAAACGATTGGTACCTATCTTTATTTTCAATCCTCGAATCGGTGAATCCTTCTCGATACCCACACAATATAAAGGGCGTAAAACTTCCCCTGATTTATCTAATACACACACAAATGTTCGACGCATGCCTAAGCCTTCGTTAATGGCTTTATTACAGGTTAATAATATTTCATGCACATCCTTAAAGCTGGCCGCTTGTTTATTAAATTGCTCAATTAAGGCTAACAACACATCTTTATTGGCATGCCGTGGCGGTTGTTTTTTCTCAACAACGTCTGCATTGCTGGGGGTCATGGCTGGCTTTTTAACAGGTAATTCCCGTTCCATCTCGCTCATAATGCATGGCACAGGCTTGCGCAACCAGGGTCGTGTTAATCGATCTGGCTGAGGCCACAATAAGGATGCCGCTGCTGGTAATACCTGACCCGCCACATTGCTTCGACTGTAACTTACAGCTAACTCGTGATTATGCTTAACCACTTGCTCTAAACTTTGATTAGTTAGATGGGACAAAATGATTTGCGAACGTAAACAGTGCCGTCGATACCAACCCAAATTCGCCTGAGTGGCTAAATACATCATTAGCGACATCAGGGTGACGGGCTTTGATTTTTGTAATTTTAGAACAGTATCGTTATCAAAATAATCCAAATACTTCGTACTTAGCATCTGGCCCCATTGATGAGGGGATGGTCGCTCGGCACGTTCTAAAACTTGTTGAGCCAATAAGGGTAACTTCAAGTTGCGTCCAACAACACGCCCCACGTCATCCAATAAACAACCAAATACACTTTTTTCTACTTTATCCAATGGATGAAAATCATGTTCAACCAGCCACTGACTTTTACGCATGGCGCCATATGCATTTCGCCACATAATCCATTGTGGTGCCCCAGCAATAATGGTGGCCCATTTTAGCTTCTCTGGGTTACCTATTCGTGTTTCGGCCGACCAATGCTCAACTAATTGACCTGCTAGGCTGCTGTCTGCTTGTGACTGTAAATACGCTTTTTGGTAAGCGTCGCTTTTATGCAGTTGCATTTGTGGCGCGTGCTTAACCACATTCACCACCCCTTGCATGCCCAATATTGTAATCACGTGACTTAACGACAGAATTTCTACATCCGCATTATGATTCAATTTATTAGCCGCTAGAAATAAATGCAGGCACAGGGCTGGGTCTCGCTCTATGGTTTGAGCCATATCAGCAAGGGAGGCACCATCTTTTATTTGCCGCGTTAGTAACTTGGCAGATGCCTTTAATATGGGTAACGGGGTTTTATTAGCCAGTTCAAGCCAAGCTTTCACACCGCGGGGTATTTTTGCTTCCATTCTATTTGAGGAAAGCCCTTTTCTAGTCTTTATTTAACAATAGTCCATGTTTATTAAATTTCGTCCACTTTATTGGATTTATAGAAGTGACCTTAGATTTGTTTCATTAAAGCTATTGGTATATCGGCAGTTAATTAATAAGACAAACTAAGAATGGATTTATGCACTGATGGATTTATGGCTGTATAGGGATATTTAAGAATGCTGTTTTTAATAGGCTTCGCAATAGTAATTTCCAGTGTCGTCTTTGGTTACATAGGTAGTCATGGCGTATTGGGGGCACTTTGGCAGCCATACGAATTCATTATCATCTTAGGCTCTGGTTTAGGTGCCCACATTGTGGCCAACCCTGGGTCTATTCACATGGCCACATTCCGGTTAATGCCTCAGGTTGTTATGGGCGGCAAAGCCAATAAGGCCATGCACATGGACAACCTTAGTCTTATCTATGACATCCTAAATAAAAGCCGTAAAGAAGGCATGATGTCCATTGAAGGCGATGTTGAAAACCCTCAAAGCAGCGGCATCTTTTCCAAATACCCAGCCATTCAACAAAACCATGCTTTGGCCGATTTTGTTGCTGATTATTTCCGACTGATTGCCGCAGGTAATATGCAAGCTCACGAACTAGATGGGCTAATGGACATGGAAATCGATGCTCGACTTCATGAACTCACCCAGCCCGCCACAGCACTTCAGAAAGTAGCCGATGCCATGCCCGGCTTTGGCATTGTGGCGGCTGTATTAGGCATTGTAATAACCATGGGGGCCATTGACGGCCCAATGGAAGAACTTGGTCGCCACATTGCTGCAGCCTTAGTGGGTACATTTTCTGGTGTATTATTTGGTTACGGTTTATTCGGCCCCATTGCTTCAAAAATGGAACACATTGCTCACGAAGAAATAAAATTGTACGAATCAGCCAAGGCCACCATTGTGGCATCGGTAAACGGTTTACCACCCCAACTGGCTGTAGAATTTGGTCGAAAGGTTTTATTTGCTCACGACCGCCCAACCTTTAATGAACTTGAAAGCAAAGTCAGAGGCCGCTAATGCGGCTTTACACTTTTTAATCGTTCAACTATGACAGGCAAACATGGATAAGTTTGAACAACATAACGTCATAATTCGCCGCATTAAAAAAGGCCACGATGCCCATCATGGTGGTGCATGGAAAGTGGCTATGGCTGACTTTGCCATGGCTATGATGGCGCTGTTTTTAATCTTATGGCTCATCAACTCCTCTAACGAAGAAGAGATCGCATCTGTTGCTGGTTATTTTAATGACCCAGCTGCTTTTGAAGACGGGAAAAAAGTCCCAAGTAAATGGGTTATCGATTTAGGCGGTAGCCCTTCCGTGCAAGATAACGTCGCCACAAGCCCCACCGTAGACCCTACAAAAGTTTTGCAGGCCGAAGAAATTGAAAGTGCCGCAGAAGCCATTGAGCAGGCACGCTTAGAATCAATGGAATCTGAATTCCAACAAAAAATTAATGATAGTGCGACCCTAAGTCCTTACAAGGATCAAATTAAAGTGGACATCACAAGCGAAGGTTTGCGTATTCAAGTTGTGGATAAAACCAACCGTCCGATGTTTGACCCCGGCTCTGCTCGTTTAAAATATTACGCTGAAGATATCTTGTATGAACTGGCCCCAATTTTAGCGGCTGTTCCTAATCGAGTTTCAATTACAGGGCATACAGACAGCTCTGGTACTTCTAACTCTTGGGATTCTGGTAATTGGGAGCTTTCAGCAGGACGCGCCAATGCTGCCCGCCGAGCTTTAGGCGATGCTGGACTTGATGAAGAAAAAATAGCTCAAGTTGTTGGTATGGGTGATAAAGCCCACTTCAATATGGATGAGCCTACCAGTCCAATTAACCGCCGCATTGCTCTTGTGGTTTTAAACAAGCGCGCAGACAAAGCCATTGCGTCGCGTGCCGGCGGCTACAGTGAAGAAGGTGAAATTGGAAAAGAAGACGTTGAACGTGATACCGCTATTAATCGTACCGGTTCTTTACTTGATGATTTAAAAGAAAAGCGTGACAATAAAAGCAATCAATACGATGCCCCGCCCGATGTTGAAGATGAAGCATTCTGGTAAAATCCATGAGCCAGATTAATAATCAATTCCATAAAAAGTAGCTTCGGCTGCTTTTTTATCTTTTGACTAATTATTTCGTTATTTGTCTATTGCCCTTCAAAGTATTTAAGCACATTATTTGATTTCAAATTATAACCAACTGGTCAAATAAGAAAGCACCATGAAATTAGAATCTTTAGCCCTACACCACGGTTACGAATCAGAAGCGACAACTAAAGCAGCTGCTGTTCCTATTTATCAAACCACATCTTATACATTTGATGATACACAGCACGGCGCAGACTTATTTAACCTTGCTGTGCCCGGTAACATTTACACTCGCATAATGAACCCAACCACAGCAGTTTTAGAAGAGCGAGTAGCCGCAATGGAAGGTGGTATCGGCGCACTGGCTGTCGCCTCAGGCATGGCGGCAATTACATACGCCATTCAATGTATTTGCGAAGTGGGTTCGAACATTGTGAGTACAAGCCAGCTTTATGGTGGTACTTATAATTTATTTGCGCATACATTCCCTAGGCAAGGCATTGATGTTCGCATGGTGTCTTCTGATGACTACGCTGGGTTTGAAGCCGCGATTGATGAAAATACAAAAGCGCTTTTTTGCGAAACCATTGGTAACCCTGCAGGCAATATTGTAGACATACAAAAACTGGCAGACATTGCACATAAACACGGCGTACCATTGATTGTAGATAGCACCGTTGCCACGCCTTTTTTATGTCGCCCATTTGAACACGGTGCGGATATTGTTGTGCACTCGCTAACAAAATACATTGGCGGTCATGGTACTTCTATTGGCGGCATCATTGTTGACTCCGGTAAGTTTGACTGGGTTGCAAATAAAGAACGGTTCCCTGTGATGAATACACCCGACCCTTCATATCACGGTGTTGTTTATACCGAAGCCCTAGGTGAAGCCGCTTACATTGGTCGTTGCCGCGTGGTGCCATTACGAAATACTGGGGCAGCAATATCGCCTATGAATGCTTGGCAAATTCTTCAAGGCTTAGAAACACTGGGCTTACGCATGGAACGTCACTGTGAAAACGCAGAAAAGCTGGCTAACTTTTTAACCTCACATGAAAAAATTGAATGGGTTAATTATGCCGCGCTTGCTGACAGCCCTTTTCACGCTACTTGTCAAAAAATCACAGGTGGTAAAGCATCTGGTATATTAAGCTTTGGCATTAAAGGCGGATTAGAGTCCGGGACTCAGTTTATTGATGCGCTAAAAATGATTCTACGCTTAGTGAATATTGGTGATGCAAAATCATTGGCTTGCCACCCGGCTTCTACTACCCATCGCCAGTTAAATGAAGAAGAACTTGCTAAAGCCGGTGTCAGTACCGATTTGGTTCGCATATCCGTTGGCATAGAAAATATTGATGACATCATTGCTGACGTCACTCAAGCTTTGGAATGCGTAAAATAATAGCCAAGTCATTTCTGGTAGATTGATGGTTACCGCCATCAATCTATTACATATTTATGGCTCACCTACTTCTTCTACACCCTAATGCATATATTTTTATGCAATCAAAAACGATTTAATGGCGCTTTACCAGTGGGTATAAACTGAATTATGAACACTGAATCAGATACCATTCAAATCCAACCAGGTAGTCGCCAGCCTTTAGATCAAACAAACCCCATTCTATCCGGCTCTATATACCGAAATTTTTTCTCACTTGTCATCCCGTCCTTAGTTGGCTTGGTTGCCTTTTCGTCTGCGAGTATTGTTGATGGCATTTTTATTGGGAATCATGTTGGAACATCGGCCTTAGCCGCTATTAATTTAATCATCCCATTTCTTAATTTTATATTTGGCATAGCTTTCATGCTTTCTATTGGAGGGTCTGTAAGCGCTGGAAAATACATTGGCGAGAATAATATACCGGGTGCTTCAAGCATATTTAGTAAGGTTATGATTATTGGCATAGCATTAGCCGCGACTGTAACAACCCTAAGTTTAATATTTGAGGATGAAATATTTAATGCATTGGGTTCAACCGAGTCCCTTAAGCCCCTCATGTCTGATTATTTTAGAATCAGTATTGGTTTTCTAGTCATTGATTTAATGACTATTGGTTTATATTATTTTGCCCGAATAGATGGAAAAGCAAATCTAGCAGCCGCCGCTCTATTAGTTTTATCCATTAGCAACATGATATTAGATTATGTATTTATTGTTCAATTTCAATGGGGACTAACAGGCGCAGCCCTTGCTACAGGGCTGGCTCAAACAATCGCATGCACCATACTGTTTATTTACTTCCTGACGCCCTATAAAAAAATAAAATTCAGTTTTTTTCAAAAGAACTGGTTGGAAGTATTCCGTAGTTGCTATAACGGATTGTCAGAATTTATAAACGAAGTAAGCATTAGCATAGTCGCTTTCATCCTAAACTGGATTCTAATAACCGAATATGGAGAGAATGGTGTAGCAGCCATTACCATCATTAATTATTTATTAATGATGGGTGTCATGATTATTATATCGGTCTCTGAAGCAGGTCAAATTTTTATAAGCCAAAATTTTGGGGCGCGTAACTTTAAAAGAATTAAACAATACTTATTGCTCTCTTTATTTTCTTGCCTCTGCATCAGTGTTTTTTGTATTTCACTATTGCTCGGCTATACCCAATTCATGATTAATTTATTTTTAGGCGAAAACTCTGATCGCGCTGCTCAACTTGCCACAAGCTATGTGACTGTCTTATGGCCTATTTTCCTATTTAATGGCTTTACAATCATGATATCAGCCTACTTTACTGGCATGCATAAAGCCCGTGAATCGTCAGTGATTGCGTTACTAAGAAGCTTGATATTACCATGTGGATTTTTAGCCGTATTTTACTACTGGATTGAAAGCATGCTCTTCTTATGGGCTTTACCAATCGCAGAAGGCATCACATTTGTGACGGCTGTTATTTTACTTTTTAAAAATCAACCGAAACCCGACTTGGTTCCGGTTAATAGTAAAGACTAGAAGACCCAGTGTTAACTTAAGCGCGATCAAAATTAAAAGAAAGCACGTCACTAATTTCGCTTACCTGCAATTTCAACATTAAAATTCTATCCAGCCCTAACGCCACACCAGAGCAATCGGGCAAGCCAGCATCTAAAGCGTCTAAAAAATATTGATCTTGCGGGAAATCGTCTCCCGCTTTCTTATTCTTCTCTTGCTCAAAACGACGTTTTTGCTCGGCAATGTCGGTTAACTCATGATAACCATTGGCTAGTTCTAAGCCATTCACATACAACTCAAAACGCTGTGCGATTTTATTCCCTAAATAATCAACCGACGTTTTTGCCAAAGCCGCTTGGCTAGCAGGGTAATGATAAACACATACTAGACAATCTGTAGGCAGGTTTGGCTCAACAATGTGGCTCATTATGATATCAAGGCATTCATTTCTAGTGAGCACCATGTCTTTTCCTACAAACTGAGTTACGAGTTCTCGCAGTCCTTGCTCGTCAATCTCAAAAGGGTTAATTCCAGCATATTGCTGGAACACCTGCAGATAACTCAAATCCTGACGACGCTGTATATGCAAATAATCACCAATCAATTGCGCTACTTCATCCATCAGTGTTTTTAAATCAAATCCTATTCGATAATATTCCAACATCGTGAATTCTGGATTATGTCGCTTGCCTTTTTCATCATCTCGAAAGGTTTTACAAATCTGATAGATATCTCCCGATCCAGCCGCCAGCAATCGCTTCATTGGGTATTCAGGTGAAGTATGCAGATATGACGGCTTTGCACAGCATGTTGCCATTAAGGGGATCAGACTGGCATCCGATACGCTGGCTTGGGATAAAACGGGGGTTTCTACCTCCATCACTTGGCGCAGCTGAAAAAACTCTCGAATATAAGCATTCAACATTGCTCTAGCTTTTAGCGCTTCCAATGAAGCTGACGGCTGCCAAGACATGGTTAGTCCTAATTATGAGTTAAAAACAATTACCTTATACGTAAAAAGCAAAAAACTCACCGAAGTGAGTTTTTATACGCATTAATAATAAAGCGAGTACACAAGCTTAATTAGCTTTTTGCACGAGACACATATTCACCAGAGCGAGTATCAATTCGCAATACTTCACCAATATTGATGAACAGAGGCACACGAACCATTGCACCTGTGGTTAGGTAAGCAGGCTTAGAGCCACCTTGTGCAGTGTCACCTTTTAGACCTGGGTCTGTTTCGGTCACTTCTAAATCAACAAAGTTTGGCGGTGTCACGACAATTGGCGCACCATTGAATAAGGTTACTTCGTATTTTTCTTGTTCTTTAAGCCAGTTTTTAGTGTCACCAACGGCTTCTGGAGTAGCAGGGTATTGCTCAAACGAGCCATCCGTTGCCATAAAGTAATAAAATTCGCCATCGAAATACAAGTATTCCATGTCGTAATCCATTACGTCAGCTGCGTCTAATTTCTCGCCTGATTTAAAGGTACGATCCCATACACGGCCGGTTTTTAGGTTGCGTAATTTTACACGGCTAAAGGCTTGGCCTTTACCGGGCTTAACTAATTCGTTTTCAACGATGGCACAAGGGTCACCGTCTAACATTACTTTAAGACCAGACTTAAATTCACTGGTAGAATACGCCATGAAAAATCACCGACTCAGGTTTACTTAAAATTAAGGGCAGTATGATACCTTAATTTTCACCTAGGTTGCAGGCGCAAAAGACTTGTCGCGCTATTTTTACAGGATCTAATTAGGCTAATGCCACAAAACAGCCGTAAAACCACCATAATAACCTCGGAAGAGCCATCAGCTGAAAGTTGGCAAGTACAACTGTCCAAGGCTATTACGTCTCCATCAGCCCTTCTTTCCGAGTTAGATATACCGGATTCTTATCTTAAAGGGGCCATTGCAGGCGCTAACGATTTTGCAATTAGAGTTCCAATGGCTTTAATTCGTCGAATAGAGAAGGGAAATATTCACGATCCAATATTGCGTCAAATACTCCCTTTATCAGAAGAGACAGCTTTGCCCCCTAAAGGCTTTGTTCTAGATCCGTTAGAGGAAAATATAAGCAATACCACTTCGGGTATTATTCATAAATATAATGGCCGCGTACTGCTTATCACCAATGGCACATGCGCCGTTAATTGCCGGTACTGCTTCCGTAGACACTTCCCCTATGATGACAATCGTTTAAATACCGAAGAGTGGGATGCAGCGCTAGACTATATAAGAGCTCGATCAGATATTAATGAAGTCATCTTAAGCGGCGGAGACCCTCTTACTAACAACGATCAGCGACTGTTTACCTTGATCAGCGCCATTGAGAATATTCCTCATGTCACTAGGCTACGGATACATACTCGCCTGCCGATCGTCATCCCAGATCGCATCACAAAAGACTTAGTCCAGCGCCTATCCGATAGTCGACTGGCCATCGTGACAGTGATTCATGCTAATCATGCCAATGAGATCGATTTGGATGTGAGCAATGCTCTAAATCGTTTGCATACCGCTGGGATACACTTGCTTAATCAAAGTGTTTTACTGAAAGGTGTCAACGATAACCCGGGTAGTTTAATTGCTCTAAGTGAGCGCTTATTCACCTGTCATGTGATACCCTATTACCTTCATTTACTTGACCCTGTTATTGGGGCGCATCATTTTGATGTGGATGAAGGAACGGCTCAAACACTAATAGCCGAAATATTGAAGTATTTACCAGGGTTTTTAGTCCCCAAATTGGTTCGAGAAGTAGCTGGAGAGGCGTCTAAATCTCCCATTGCTACACACATTTAACACCATTCTCGCCAACTTAAGGCTTTATACCTATTAATCCCCCTCTTTTATTGGCGGGATTAGGTAATTCTTATTAATATTTCAATATGAGTCACTTATGGATGAGTGCGTCACGCACTAGGCAACCGCATATGCTTATGAGGAAATTGTCTTGCTGTCTGGTATGAGCGAGAAATCAAAAATGGAAGGCCACCAAGCGCCAATTCGCATTCAAGCGCCAAAGCTGGAACAAAAGAGATTGTCATTTTGTGACAATAGCTTATCCGGATTTGAAGCATGGGCAAAAAATTTGCCTATGGCGAATGTGGGTGCCGCTGCAAAAATGCTTTTCCAAGCCACCAGAGAAATGAACATCACTGTGCTTTCTGGTGCCCTGCGTTATCAAATGCTAGAAATCATACGCACGCCTGTTTACAGCATCTGTAATATTTTAAGTAAGCGCTTCTTAAATCAATCTGTTGTTCTATCCGACAGCGACATTAAGATATTACAGCTCACTCAAACCTTACAAATTCAATTGGCCACTGGTTACAAGCACATTGTTATCCAAGAACTGAGCTCTAAAAAAAGCAGTTCTTCTAAATTACTGACGTTTGCAATACACCGAGCCATTGCTGACTTAAGCCAAACAATCTTACGGTCATTTCAACTGTATAGTCAGCCTCCTCAATATTCATGGCTTGAGATTCACCAGCTATATGCCATGTCTGAAGCCAAAGGCATATCTGACTACGCTGTTAAAGACAGCCGTTGTCATTTTATCGATGGCTCATCTATAAATGACGTATACGTGAGAGCCCTCTTGCTGGGTTGCAGTAAACCCAACCAGCTACGCCAAAAAGAATTAGCGCAAATATACGCAGCAAGTGAACTTTGGTCATCGCTTGTAAAAGTCACCTCTATTAATGATCAAAAAGCGCTTTTCATTTTCCCTCAGCATCGCGATGCAGCACCTATTTACCGCTCTCTTGCCAAGCAAACCCCAAGCGGTGTAACTCGAGGCCTAAACCCCAATTCTTTAGTGATGGCTTTACAGAAACACGTGAACAAAGAAGCGGAAGTCACAACTATCCCCCCTGAATTAAGCGATTCTGTGCTCATACACTTAATGCACGCCTGGGGAAACATGACTGAACGCAGCTTTAGGCGTACCCAGAACAGTGGATCGGTTGAATTAGGCTTTGGCTTTATAGCGAGCCATTACTTCAGTGCTAACGAAAAAAGCCTGCCCTTTTTACTAAAAAACTGGAACATTGAATTAGCCGAAAACAAGTTCAAAGCAGGCGGCGATATCACCACCGATGTTTGGGATAAGAGCTTTGATGCAGGTAATGGATTATCAGCCGACGTTGAAAATATCAGCTTTGATAGCATTGCATTTATTGATACAAACAGTCGCGGCACTGTTGGCGGATCATCCGACAAAGACACCGGCCCTAAAGCAAATTTACATGCGGCTAATATCATCAATACCAGCCCAGGCGGGTATGGCGTATCGATCCAAGCACCGCCCAACAATGTGCAAACAGGTGAGCTAGTCATCATTAAAGAACCCAATATGAATTTCTGCTCTCTGGGCTGTATTCGTTGGATTCGCACACAGCAACAAAAATCCACAGAGATTGGAATTGAGCTAATCGCACCACGAGCCACACCCGTTGCCGTCAGAATATTAAATAAAACAGGTGAAAATGGTGAGTTCTTAAGAGCGTTACACATTCCTGCTATGCCAGCAGCTGGCCAAGAAGAAACACTTATTCTACCTGCCGTTCCATTCAAACTTGGTTCTAAAGCAGAGCTAGCTGACGGCAAGCAACAAACTCGCATCCAGCTTCTAAAGCGCCATAATGCTTCACGAAGCTTTGTTCAATACAGCTATAAATCACTGACACAAGTCACACCAAAAACCATCAGCAAAGAATCCGGTGACGACGAATTTGCATCGATTTGGGATAAGTTGTAAATTTCCTCGAGCATTTTGCGAATTATCTCTACTTTTCCGTACAAACAAGCAAAATCCCACTTAAAGCTGAGCCATAATCTGTCTATAATCGACGGATTATTCTAATAACTTAAAGACGTTGGTTTTCCTATATGCAGGCTAAAGAAGCGATTCGATTGCTGATTTGCAGTGACTCTCAGCACGAAGCGGAAACCTTAACCAGTTTGCTACGAAACTCTGGCCACCCTACGCGGGCCAGCATCATCCAAAATATTGAAGCCCTTAATGGCAAACTGAATGAACAAGTTTGGGATGTTTGCCTATGCCGCATGGAAATGCCGGGGCTTAATGGGAAAGATGTCTTAACTGAAATTCAGCGCCAAGGTAAAGACATTCCAACAATCTATTTTCACGATGAAGTGGATAGCATAACAGCCGAAAAGTCCATGAAAGCTGGCGCAGTGGATGTTGTTCCCGCAGATGAATACAACCACTTATTACAAGTTGTACTTCGAGAGATTAAAAACCTTAAATTACGCAGGGAACTACGTGAAGCCGAAGCATTACTGCGTGAAGCGGAAAAACGTTGCCAAGTGTTATTAGAAAGCGCACAGGATGCGATCGCTTATGTCCAAGATGGCATGCACCTGTTTGTTAATGACAGCTACGCAAGCATTTTTGGCTACGAAGATACTGACGATTTACTGACTATGCCCCTCATGGACATGGTTAGCAGCAAAGACCAAGGACGATTTAAGATATTCTTAAAAGACTTTAATTCTGGCAAAACCCGCAGCGGTGAATTTGAGTGCACAATGCTGAACATTGCTGACAAAGAAATGCCAACCAAAATGATGTTCGCTCGTGCCACCTATGAAGAAGAGCCTTGCATCCAGGTTATCATTCGAAATAATGCCACTGGCAATGCCGACCTTGAGAAAAAATTAAAAGAAATCACATCACAAGACTTACTAACAGGCCTTTTCAACAAACAGTACTTCAATGAGAAGCTGGCTGACGCTGTTGACCAAGCGGTTATCAGCGGATCAAAAGCAGCGGTTGCGTATGTCAACATTGATAGCTTTGGAACATGTAAGGCTGATGTAGGCATTGAAGGTGCTGACATGGTGGTTTGTGATGTTGCACACCTTATTCGCAGCAAATGTCGTGAAGAAGATTTAGTCGCTCGTATTGGAGAAGACGTATACGGCATCCTGCTTCATGGTAGCTCTGCAGAGCAAGCTCAAGGCTTTGCTGAACATATCCGTAAGTCGATTCAAGAGCACATGGTAGCGGTCGACTCTCGTACTATCCAGGTAACAGTAAGCGTCGGCGTTGCATTGGTTAACGAAAGTTCACGTAGCCCTAAAGAAGTATTGCAGCACTCACATGAAGCCAGCTATCACGTGCGCAAGCTAGAAGGCTCTGAAAAAGGTAATGGCGTTTACCTATATAGCCCAGCTCAACTGGCTAGCTCTGGCGGTGAACGTTTAGCGGCGAAAATTGAAGCGGGCATTAAAGATAACTCTCTTAAGTTATTATTCCAGCCAGTTATTAATTTACGCGATGAAGGCGGTGAGCATTATGAAACCTTATTACGCCTAATTGATACTGATGGAACCGACATATCGCCACAGGAATTTCTTGCTGATATCTCACCTGAATTGAAACGTAAGCTAGACCGCTGGGTTATTTTGAATACCACCAAGCGATTAGCTCAACAAAGAGCACAAGGTCATGACACCCGCTTATTTGTAAACGTCACCAACGAATCATTGGTCGATGACACTTTAATTCCTTGGTTACACAAGCTTATTCAAGCATCTAAGCTGCCGAGTAAGAGTTTGATCTTCCAATTCACAGAAGCTGATGCCATTAACCACTTACAGCAAGCACAGTTAATGACAAAAACTCTGGCCAAATTAGGCTGCCAAGTGGCCATCACACGATTCGGCAGTGCTATCGACCCATTTAAGATTTTCGGTCATGTTCACGTAGACTATGTAAAAGTTGACGGCTCTTTCACTCAAGAGCTAACAACTGAAAAAGGCATGGAGAGTTTAAAAGAATTACTGAATGGTATTAACGAGCACAAAAAAGCGTCTATCGTTCCGTTTGTTGAAAATGCGAACATTGTTGCGCAATTATGGACGAGTGGCGTGGCCTTTATTCAGGGTTACTACTTACGCGGCCCTAGCGATAACATGGACTACGAGTTCAGTGACGAGTAACAGTAAAGCCTTACTAGTTAGTAAGTGCAGGCACAAAAAAACCGGCTTAATTGGCCGGTTTTTTTGGTCTAACATTTGGCTTTAGTTTAAAGCTTAAACGTCATCTCGATCTCTAATGCCTAACAAATAAAGTACACCATCTAACCCTAGGGTTGAAATAGCCTGCTCGGCATTTTCTCTCACCAAAGGCTTTGCTCTAAATGCGATGCCTAATCCAGCTTTACTCAGCATCGGCAAATCATTTGCGCCATCGCCTACTGCAATAGTTTGTTGTAATGATATTGACTCTTTATTAGCAATATCCTGCAACAGAAAAGCCTTTCTCTCACCGTTTACAATGGTGCCAGTCACATTACCTGTCACCTTACCATCCACAATCTCCAGCTCATTGGCATGAACATAATCGATGCCTAGCTTCTTCTGCAAGAAACGGCCAAAGTATTGGAAGCCTCCCGATAGAATCGCTGTTTTGTAACCAAGATTTTTTAAAGTGCTTACCAATCTCTCAGCACCTTCGGTAATAGGCAGCCTATTAGCCACTTGCTCTAATACTGATTCATCCAAACCCTTGAGCAAGGCCACTCGACGAATAAAGCTTTCATTAAAATCAATTTCGCCGCGCATAGCACTTTCGGTGATAGCGATTACTTGATCACCTACACCCGCTTCAATCGCTAGCTCATCAATGACTTCTGCTTCAATAAGAGTACTGTCCATATCAAACGCCACAAGTCGGCGATTACGTCTAAATGGCGTATCTTCTTGAACGGCAATATCAACACCCAGGTCACTGGAGACCTGTAAGAACTGCGCTCGTATTGCTGCTTGATCGACTGTTCCACGCACCGAAAACTCAACGCATGCCTTACTTTTATCATCGTTTAAAATTTCACTTTCTAACGGTACACGACCTGAAAGGCGAGAAACGTTATCTATATTCAAAGCGTGATTAGCCACTATTTCGGTAACACGCGAAATGTGTTCTGCCGTTAACTTACGCGCCAGTAGAGTGATGATGTGACGAGGCTTACCTTGAGCAGAGACCCAAGAATCGTACTTTTCTTTTGATACCGGCTTAAAACGAACCGACATGCCTAGCTCATGACTGCGAAACAAAACATCTTTAAGCAAAGGCGCTGATTCGGCCGTTGTTGGGATTTCAGCAAGAATCCCCAATGAAAGATTATCATGGATTTCAGCCTGACCAATATCCAAGATATTAACCCCATACTGAGCCAGTATCCCTGTGATACTGGCGGTTACACCTGGCTTATCTTCACCACTGATTTTGATCAATACGACTTCTTTCACTTGGGCCCCTAGTGTTTACCAATCATTAAAACGAAACATCAATTAATCAATAAACGATTACTTGTTTAGTTCTGCTTTAATTGTGGCTACATCTGCACGCAGCTCTTCAATAAGGTCCACTGTCTCGTGGTTTGAAAGTGCACGAGCACGATCTTTACTCATTGTGAACAAACCTTTTTCTAGGGCAGTTAGTTTAGCTTCGATAATTGCTTTAGAGTCGCTCATGATTTCACCTTAAGTCATGTGATAAATGGTTTGAGTCCGGCCGGATCAATAAAGTTAGCCGTACCCTGCTATTAATTTAGGGCACTATGATAAACCATTTGATGCCATTAGTAAGAATTCAGATCAAAATTTATCTGCAATCCCCTCGAAAAAACAGACATACAGCGATCAGATAAGACCTAGTTTATTCAGCCAATTAGCTCAATTGTTATGACTATAGTTCAATCTGATAGTTTGCTCTAAAGCCAATTAAGGATATTATTGCTTTAGATCCATCCCGTATGTAAAGACAAGTAGTAAGCCATGATAAAAAAACAACAAAAAAGCTGGCTGCAACAAAATTGGCCCCTAAAAACCAGGGCTCTTTTCCTTGCATTATTATTATCATTATCGGCTGCCTTTATTGTCGGGCTGCCAATTACACGCGCCAGCGTTGAACAACTAGAGCTGCAATCCGTCCAATTACGCAAAACCTTAAGCAAGCAAGTCAGCATTCAAGCATCTGAAGCTATTTTTAGCCAAGATCTACTGAGTTTGAATGTCATACTAGCAGCCCTCGTAAAAGACCCTTTAATTCGCTATGGCGCGGTCTACAACCTCAATAATGAAGTGATTGCAGAACAAGGATTTGCCGACACAGAACAAGGGCGTCCATTAAGCATTCACTATCAAAGCGAGGTCATTGGGCTATTAGAGATACGACTTGATCGCTCAAGTCTTGACCATGCCATTAACCGCCTTTACGGATTATGGTTTGTATTAAGCAGTTTATTTTGCATCATTGGTAGCTTAATCGGTTGGTTTGCAGGCCGATATATTGGCAATAAACTTGAACTGACTCAATCTCAAGTTGATGCCCTGGGTAAACCAAATTTTGACATTCAAATTCATCGCGTAGGTGAACTCAACCCACTTAGCCAATCCCTTGCTAGCCACCACCAAACATTACTGGGTCAAGCAGCTGTCTCACAAGCACTTAGCCAATTCATCGGCACATCTGGTCATACTGGCGATACACCCTCAAATCAAGCTGAAGTCGACACAGAGCACTCCCATGCTGCTGTGCTTTTTATCAATCCCATGGATCTTGAGGAAGCTCATGCTCAACTTAATCCATCAGAACTCGCCCAGCTTTTAAATGAATATTATGGATTAATCCATCAAGCTGCCGCCTTGTATAATGGCCATATTGACCGCTATATGGGCAAAGGGGCATTAGTGCTGTTTGGCGTGCCACATGAAGATGAAAAGGACTGTTTTCATGGGGTCTGTATGGCCCTGCTTTTGATTGGTCTTTTAAATAATTTAAACCAGTCACGTCGCACACAAGGTCTCGCTATGATTGATTTTCAATTAGGCCTACATGCTGGCACAGTGCTTTCAAGCACCTGCAATGAACGGGTCCAAGTCACCCAGATGGCCATGTGCGATACACTCCACATTGCGGGCCGCCTGTCTAGAAAGGGCCAAGCAAACCGACTATTGCTCAGTGAAGAGGTGATTCAACATGGGCAACTCGCTGGTCAATTAATACTTAATAAATCTAAAACCATTAAAGGCGCATCTTCTGGCGACGATATTCAAACCTTCTGGGCCGAAAACTTAACCCCGAACTATCAAGCCTTAATAGATCGCCAAGTTCTGCACATTTGCAATCAACCGTCTGGTATACAAGCCTAGATCCTCTAGGCTGAGCACTACCCACCTCTCCTTTTAACTGGGAATGTATTCACAGCCAATCGCTTTTGTTGCGACTCGAAGCGTAAAATCATGTAAAGATATTGGACTGATATGAACACCATGATAGAATGATAAGCATTCTCAAATAAGAATTAAAGGTCATTTATGCGCCACATAGTAATGCTTTGCCTGCTATCAATAAGCACAGTCAGCTTTGCTGAAACGGTTAACGTTTATTCATTCCGCCAGCCATTTTTAATCGAGCCTATTTTAGAAAGCTTCACTAAAGAAACGGGGATTGAAACTCAGGTCATATTCGCTAAAAAAGGATTAATTCAGCGCATTAAACGGGAAGGTAAATTAAGCCCTGCTGATGTTGTACTTACTTCTAACTTTTCAAAACTACTGCAGTTAAAAACAGAAGGTTTAACCCAGCCTTTTAACCAGACAGACACCATCAATAAAAATGTGCCCTCTCAGTTTCGTGATAGCGAAGCCCACTGGGTTGCACTGACCAAGCGTGTGCGAAATATTTACAGCTCTAAAGCACGCCTAGGAAAATTAGATATCTCTTATGAGGATCTGGCTAATCCAACGTATAAAGGTAAAATTTGTACTCGATCAGGTAAACATCCATACAATCTTGGGCTGATTGCCAGCATGATCGCCCATAATGGCGAAGCACAAACTAAGGTATGGCTAAAAGGTGTTAAGAACAACCTTGCACGTAAACCTCAAGGCAATGACCGAGCCCAGGTAAAAGCCATTAAAGAAGGCCTTTGTGATGTATCTTTAGGCAACAGTTATTACCTTGGTAAAATGCTGAATGACAAAAAACAAATTCCATGGGCAAATGCTGTCGAACTGAATTTTCCGAATCAAGCAAACCGCGGTTCTCACATCAACGTTAGCGGTGCTGTCATCGCCAAGTACTCACCGAACCAAAAAGCAGCACAGAAATTATTGGCTTACCTTACAACCAATACTGCCCAGGCATTATATGCAGAGCTAAATATGGAATACCCTGTAAAAGTAGATGTTGCACCTTCTACATTAGTAAGCAGCTGGGGAGCCTTTAAAGAAGATAGCATTCCACTAGAAGATGTCGCTGCCAACATCAAAACAGCGCTTAAGCTTACGGACCAAACCAAATTCGACTTGTAAGTATTCCAGAAATACTGACGGCAGAGTAAATTGTTATCCAAGCATTTACTCTGCACACACCACTACATTAAGCCCCCCCAATATTTATCAAGTATTCTCTAATTGATGCCCCTGAATAAGAAAGACAAGCCTGACTTGTGTCGATATAATCACCGCATGCCTAAACCTTTAACAATTATTGCCGGAACCATCTCGGTCATTCTCTTCATGCCCATTGTGGCATTGATCTATCAATCTTTATCTTTTACCGATATTGATAACACCTTCAGTGAATTAGCCGATACGGTACTGGTTGATTACACACTCAATAGTCTTAAGGTTGTGCTTGGGACACTAATATTTAGCGGCTTGTTTGCCGTTGCACCAGCATGGTGGTGTGCTCGATATGAGTTTAAAGGCCGGCATTATTTACAATGGGCACTAGTATTCCCTCTGGCCATACCCGCCTATATCAGCGCGTATATCTATACTGATATGTTGGACTATGCAGGACCAATACAATCTACATTAAGAGAATGGTTTAGCTGGAACAGTCCACTAGATTATATTTTCTTTGATATTCGGTCGGTTACCGGGGCCAGCCTCATGCTTTCATTGGCATTGTCCCCCTATATTTATTTACTCATGCGCAATACATTCGCCAAACAAAGCGACCACATTGAACATGCCGCTAAAATCATGGGGGCTAGCTCTTCTAGAATATTTTTTGGCATACGCCTTAAACTTGCAAGGCCAGCTCTCGCCATTGGCTGCACGCTAGTGGCTATGGAAACACTTGCTGATTTTGGAACCGTGCACTTATTTTCAATCAGTACTTTAACCACGGCGATTTATGATAGCTGGCTGGTTTACGGGAGTTTATCAACCGCGGCTAAAATATCTTGTTTACTATTATTATTCATCGTTGTTCTTGTATTGTTTGAACGCTGGCAACGAAGAGATCAGAAGTTCTTAGATCTTAAAGGTAACCATACCCTTTCGCGCAAACAACCATCAAAAGCAAAACTAGCCGCTATCTGGCTCATCTGCTCGTCAATCATTATTCTTGGATTTGTTGTCCCTGTTATTACTTTACTGGGCTACACCCATGATTATATGGCAGAGAATATAACACCTGACCTTTGGCAGCATGCTGGAAATACATTTTATTTAGCCTTTATCGCAGCCCTTATCTGCGGTGTCATTGCATTACTTTTGAATATCAACTTACGTTTTTCCCATACCGCTGCATTAAATAAAGTGCATCAAGTTCAGCAAAGTATTTCATCCGTTGGGTATGCGATTCCAGGAACAGTATTGGCCATTGGCATTTTAATTCCCTTGGGCTTTTTAGACATACAGCTTAATGACCTGCTGTCCTACTACAAAGCCGAGCCTATTGGCCTGATTTTTTCTGGAACTTACTTCGCATTAATATTGGCATTTGTTATTCGTTTTTCAGCCATTGCTAATGGCTCTATCAATAATGGCTACGAACAAATTAATCCGAATTTAGACTTAGCGGCTAAAAGTTTGAATAGTACGAAAATCGAATTATTTAAGCGCATTCACCTTCCATTACTGCACCCGAGTATCATCACGGCTTTATTATTGGTATTTATTGAGTGCGTAAAAGAATTACCCGCTTCGTTATTATTACGCCCTTTCAATTTTGAAACACTGGCAACCTATACGTATCAATACGCCAGTGATGAACAATTAGAGCATGGTGCCCTTGCCGCATTACTCATAATAGCGGTTAGCCTAATTCCAATATTCATACTAAGTAAAACTCAGAGAATGCAATGATTGAAGATGCACTTAAAATTGATCGACTAAACGTGCACATTCAAAATCAGCACATTCTTAAAGACTTCAGTTTAAATATAAATCAAGGAGACATTCTTTGCCTTCTTGGCCCCAGCGGCTGTGGTAAAACAACATCCCTTAAAGCCATATCAGGCCTTATTCCTTCTGAAGCTGGAAAAATCGAATTATTTTCAAAGATACTAAAAGATGGCGAAAAAGAAGTTTCACCTGAACACCGAGAAATGGGCTTTATATTTCAAGATTACGCTCTATTTCCACACCTAACAGTATTCGAAAATCTTGCCTACTCATTAAAAGGTAAAAACAAAGCGACGATCAAAGAAGAGGTATTTAAAAACTTAAACCTTGTGCGCTTAAACGGTTTAGAAAAACGCTATCCACATGAACTCTCAGGCGGTCAACAACAACGCACAGCTGTTGCCCGAGCGCTCTCTAACAAACCTAAATTACTATTAATGGATGAACCATTTTCGAATATCGATAATCAAGTGAAACAAAAAATGATTAGAGAGCTTCGCCAGCTGTTCAAAACCAATAACATTACTTGTATTTTCGTAACGCATTCAAAACAAGAAGCTTTTAGCTTTGCAGATAAAACGGCTATATTAAATCAAGGTAAGGTAGAGCAACTAGACATAACCCAGAGAGTCTTCGAACAACCTAAAAATGAATTTGTTGCTCGTTTTATGGAAGCAGGAAACATTATTAGTGGTTCAGATTTGCCTGTCAGTTTATTCAATGCATTCAAACCGACGAAAAATAAAAGCTACCTTCTACAAGATAACGGATTTTCTATAGGTGATATAAACGAAGGTGCGAAGGGTAAGGTAACCGACTGTTTATATATGGGTTATCGTTATCAGCTAAGTATTCTTTTGAATGAAACAAACATTAGCGTACATATTAATAGCACAGAGCCATTTGATATTAACCGTGAAGTCTCACTAAAATATCTAAACAACCCTGTACCTATCACACAATAATTCAAGTTGATTCTAACCAAATCGAATCCGCTAAAAACTTATGCTGGCTCAGCAGATAAAATAGCGTACAACTGGTCCTTTAGACTTAAGCGCTGTTTTTTCAGACCTTCCAAATACTCATCTGATGTATTTTCGGCACCGCTCTCAATGCGATGTACTGACTTATCAATGTCGTGATATTCATTAAATAAGCGGTGGAAATGCATATTATCCTGCTTCAATTCATGAATGCGTTCTTTATGCTCTGGAAATTCATTGGCTAGGCTGTGGTTTTCAATTGTCATTTTTTTGATCTCCTGATCATAAAATTATCGATTTAATAATTATCAGTGTAGGAGCTATAAAAAAAAGGCCATTGACTTGCATCAATGACCTCAAAGTTTTTCCGATCTCGCTAAAAATCTTACAACGCTAGCTGGATATCCAGTGTAATATTTCGCCCCTGCACTGGGCTTAATTCTTTTAAATAACTCACATGATTTCGGCCAAGCTCGTCGGTTACATTATTCAATTTTAGATGAGTATCAAGCTTCACGTCATTAACCTCCCACTCATATGCCACAAACGCATTCAAGGTTTCATAGGCATCGGTTACTGATTCATTTTCACCCACATTGTCCTGCTCGGTGTAAAAACGTATATCCCCTTTAACTAGCCAAGGGCCTTCGTGCCAAGCCACTCCCAATAAAGCACTCATGGGTGGCATTCGCGGGATGTTTCGATTATCTCCAGACTTCAAACGGCCAATAGCTTGATCCAAAGATGAGCTAACCGTGACATGCTCGACCACATCATACTGCCAAGACAACTCAAAACCCGCTAGGTATGCATCTTGTTGTACATATTGGTAAACCGGATCACCCGATTCAGGATGAAATGGATTGGTTAAACCAAGGTTCTTATTATAAATAAAACCATCAAAATCATAGTAATACACTGCTGCATCCACCTGATAATCATCGTTAAACAACTGCCAAGTAAGGTCAATGGTATAAGCCACTTCCTTTACTAAATCAGGATTATCTAATTGAAAACTAAAAGTGGCGTGATGATCACCATTCCAAAACATTTCGTCTGCTTGTGGTGCGCGTTCGGTCCTTGCCAGAGATAACCCGTATTTCTGATTATCCGTTAGCCAAGTCCAACCAGAACTCGCGGTTAAAGCAAGAAAATCGTAGTCGTCATAATAAGACGCTTCCTGACGACTGGCTGGGCGAATACTCACAGGGTCTAACTGAATAGTTCGCTGGTCTAAACGCACCGCATACTCTTGTTTGCCCCCATACTGGCCGTGAGTCCAATCACCACTAAACATCCAAAAACCCGCTAGGTCTAAGGTCTCGGTAAGTGGCATTGGCGTATCATGGGAAAGATAGAGGGTCTCTCCATTTTCACCGGTATAGTCGTCGTAAAGGTTGCCACCCTGAGAGCCATCCCAGCTTAAATTGGAATAATTGGGAATGCCTTCACAACCACCACTGTCATCATGACAAATAGCCAGCTCTTGAAAGTTCATATGCAAACCCAGCTTGCTTTGCGCAATCCAGTCATGACTCAAAGTAAACACACTTTTTAATTCCACGTTTTGCTTTTCAAAAATGCCATTAACTGCATTATCGTTAAGCTCGTCGTGTTCATAATCAATCACGCTCACCTGCAACTTCATGGCTTCTAACAAATCAGAATTAAAGTCTTGCTCGTATTCAGCATCAATACGAAATTGAAACGGGGTCACGCCAGCATCTGCATTGCTAGGGTTGGGCACGTTATATTCGTAATCCAAAACCGACACAGCAATGGCACTGTGGCCATCGGCACGTATATGGGATAAACCAGAACTAAACCCTTGCGAGCTTGTTTCTGTATTCTCAACCTTGCCAAGTGGTGAATCATAATTTTGCGATTCACGTTTAAAGCCATCTAAGTGAAACACCCAATTTTGCCCAATGCCTGCATCCAGTGATGCTGAGGTTTCAAACCCTGAATCCACAGTGGACACCGTTTGACGAACATTGGCCTGCCAAATTGGCTGCCCATTTTCATCAAGCAGTGGCACATCATGAATGCGGTTATCCACTAGATTCACAACGCCACCAATGGCGCCACTGCCAAACAGCAAAGTGCCGGGGCCGTAAATGACTTCCACTTGCTGCGCATTGGCCGCTTCCGCCATCGGCGCATGGTCGTTACTCATGGCAGACACATCCGCCGCATCACTGCCGTTTACCGCCACTTTGACACGGTTGCCCGATAAACCACGAATCACAGGACGACCCACACCACTGCCAAAACTGGCATTTGAAATACCAGGAAGGGTTTCTAAGATTTCACCCAAGGTAGAACCAGAAGACTGACGTAACGCTTCTTTGTCCAATACTTTAATAGGTTGCACCACTTCATCTAGGGTTTGCTCACTAGCAGTGACCACTAAACGCTCTAACTGGTATTCAGGCTCGTGAGCATGCTCACTTGTATCGCCTGCTAATTGGGCATGAGCCCAATTAGCAGAACAGCAAAGAACAAATAGCCCTGTGCTAAATATATTCAAATTAGTGCTCATGATCGTGAGATTCTGTGCCTACTTCGTGAAAGTTAACCGCGTCAGCAACACCATCCACTGATAAGTCTTCACGGCCGTGAATATGGTATTCAGTAGCGTCTTCTTCTTTATCGATTTCGTATAGAACACCGTTCAGGTTATCAAATACGAACACGGCACTATTAGAAGTGGTCATACGCAAATCATCACAGTCTGCATTTTCAGTTTCATCTAGCGTAATGCTGTGAGACTCACCTTCATGATCAAAAATAGTTACTTTAGAAGCGGTTAAAGCAAAAATGTCGGCTTCTAGGCTATCGATGCCCCAATCACAAAGCTCTGCTGATTCTTCAGTTGCATCAAAAGCAGAACCTTCTAACTCCAACTCTTCATCGGCGTTTTCTTCTAATACATAGAATTTATCGTCATTACCTCGACCAACAAATACTCCACCGCGAGTTGCCCAAGTAACGGGAGTTGAAACACCTGCAATCGTTGTAATTTCAATGGTGTGGTCCGATTCACCTTCTTCTAGCTTCACGATGAAGCTGGCGTCATCACAAGACACTAAAGCGAACTCACCGGAATGCACAGTGCTGTTAACCGTTGCACAGGCTTGAGTATCTAAAGTTGCGGTATCATCCTCATAGACCACTGCATTAGTACCATTAAATACCAACGAAACAACTTCATCCCCTTCTTCTAATAAAAGAGCTGGATAAGTTTCTGTAATACCTAAAGATAGTGGTTCTGAGTCTGGAATTTGACCTTCCTCTAGTAACTCATAAGGCACCAATTGAGTAGCACCATCTACTAATACACTGAAGTGACCAATCGTATTGGCAACGATTGGCTGTGCGGTACTTGTTAGTTCAAGCGTGCTTAGTTCTGGTAATTCGTGCTCTTCCTCATCATGGGCCTCGCCTTCTTCCTCTTCCTCAAGGTGGGCCGCTACAAATTGAACCTGACCAGCAGTGATAATGGCCGCATGCTCTCCTGTATTAGATAACAACAATGCCGCTCCATTCGCAGCTGCCGTATCGTCAAGATTCTCTGCTGCGCCTTCTTCAAGGAATGATAAAGCCATTGTGTTTTGCTGAGAGATCATCAAAGCATGTTCGTGCTCTTCATGAGCATCGCTGTGATCGTCACTGTCGCTGCCACAGGCAGCCAGAATCAATGAGGATAAAATAATCGCACTGTTTTTAAGTGTTACTTTCATGGGTATATCTCTAAATTTTTTCATGTATAGACAACATCATCGGCACGCATGAATGGCCAATGAAGTTAATATAGTTCTAATGATAATTTAAAGAAATACGGGGGGCGCGCGAGGGGCGTGGTGATTAAACTGAGAAATAACCAGGGTAAATGGCGAGTATAATTGCTCTTCTGCTTGCAGCTTGAACGCCGTGCAGTCAGAACTGCTATTTACAATAGATGCATTCCCGTCGACCACATACATGGCACAGTCACTGTCGTGCTGGTGATCCAGTAATTGATCATGCACAAGCTGTAAGCTGCCACTGATCAATATGATCAGGGACAGGAACATGGCTAAAGAACCATTGTGCTTGCGCATAGATTGACGGAAGTTAACATTCATAGCGGAATCATAGCTGTCAGCTTTAGTCTATTCAACTGCAAAAACGTGATATATCTAATTGTTTGTTATTCATACTAGGCAGCTCATCAAAAAACATACGCTTTAAATCCTCGGAAATTAAGTTGCTTAACCGATTGTTACTCTGTCAAGGACCTGAGGTAGTAGACATCAAATGAGAACTCCGTCACAATTCAGGGCTAGATATGGACATAGTGTATTTTTCAGGATGAAAATCATCAGTATTCACCAGCCTCATTACCATTCCTGGCTGGGACTTTTACACAAGATAGCGTGTAGCGACGAGCACATCATATTAGATGACGTTCAATTTCGTAAACGCAACTTTCAAAATCGCGCTCAATACTCAAGCCCACAAGGTAGCAAGCTACTTTCATTGCCTGTGAACGCAAAAGGCCATCAATCTAATAGCCTTACAATTGAGCAAATAGAGCTGCCTGACTCGGTTAGTATTAAAAAGAACTTCCAAACACTGAAGCATCGGTATTGTAAAACACCGGGGTGGAGACTCATCAGTGATACCCTGGAGGAACTACATCACCAGAAGCACTCTAAATTAGTGAGCATCAATATGGCCTTGCTCGAATTTACCCTATCGTTATTTCAAATAGACACCCCCTTAATAATGGCATCCAAATTAGAAGTCGAAGGGGTTAAAAATCAACGCCTAATTAACTTATGCCTATCAAGACACGCAACTCATTATCTTTCAGGGAATGGTGCTAAAAAATATATGGATGATGTTTTATTTGCTAGGCATGGCCTACAAGTGGAGTATCAACAGTTTTCGCACCCAGTTTACTCACAGGGGTGTGATACAGACTTTCAACCGGGCTGCATGGCCATCGATTGGTATTGCCATCAACCCGAAGAGGCTCTTCGCTTTTTTCAAGAACCACAACCACTAAATACAGAAATTTATGCTAGGTCTTAACTTTCGCCAAGTCTGGCGCACCTTTCAGCTAATGGACAAACAAGAGCAACGCCAAGTTTGGTTACTACTCGCTATATCCATTATAAATGGTGTTATTCAAACATTAGGCGTCGTATCTATTATGCCGTTTATTGCTTTAATTGCCGAACCTGAGCTTGCACAAAATAATGCAGCCTTGCTCTGGCTTCAGCAATCTTTAAATATTATTGAATACTCAAGTTTATTAATACTGTGCGCCTCACTTAGCTTTTTAGCTATATTAGTCAGCAATAGCTTTATCATAATCAACTACAGTCTTAGCCTGAAATTTTTCAATGCCAGAGGCCACAAGCTTTCATCTAATCTACTTTCACACTTTATTAATCAACCCCCTTTCCAGTTTTATAAGCGCAGTACATCTGAATTAAGTAAAATAATTTTTTCGGATATCGACAGAGTAATAATAGGCTCTCAACTCGCTGCAATTGCAATCATTACCGACTTAATTATATTTATTATTATTTTAGCCTTACTACTTTATCTGAATGTTGTAACCACTCTTATAACAGTCTCTGCATTGCTATTTACATATATATTAGTCTACAGAGTACTTTCGAATAAGGTGAATACACTTGGCAAAGATTTCGACGCTCTAGAAATAGAAGTATTCTCAACGCTTAAACAAACCCTATCACTGTACAAAGAAATAAGAATTGGCGCGAAACAATCATATTTTATTGATAAATTTCTAAAACCCACACAAGCACTTTATAATAATGCTACGACTTACCATTCCCTTCAATTCATCCCCATTCAAATTATTGAGCTATTGGTTTTTTCAATTATCCTTGTTTTAGCCAGTTACTTAGCACTAAACAGCCCAAGCACGGGATATACTATTACAAGTATTGCAGTCTATGCTTTTGCCGCATATAGAATTGTACCAGTGTTAAAAAGCATCTTCGAATCAACAGAAGAGCTACTTTATGCTAGCCCCGTATTAAAAGGTTTACTAGACGAACTTGAATCCAGTAACACCAGCAGTCAACCTCAACAAGCTACAAAAGAGATTGCACTCTACAATGAAATACGCCTTCAAAATATTTCATTCACCTATCCTGATTCAAGCCGAGCCATTCTTGACGACATTAACTTAACCATATCAAAAGGTAAGATAACATGTATAAACGGTCCATCTGGAATTGGTAAATCAACAACTCTTGATATTTTACTTGGATTAATAAATCCTCAGAAAGGTGAGATCTATATAGATCAAAACCCATTATCACCTAAAAATCTGAAAAGCTGGCAAAAACAAATAGGCTACGTCCCCCAGCAAAACAAAATAATAGATGGTAGTGTCGCTGAGAATATAGCGTTCGGCATGGACAAAGAAAAGATAGATTATGAACAGCTAAAGAATGTCGCCAGACTTGCTTGTATAAACAACCTTATCGAAGCACATTTAAATAAAGGCTACGACACTCCTATAGGTGAAGGACAACAGACTCTTAGCGGTGGAGAGAAGCAACGCATAGCTATCGCAAGAGCTCTATATCACAATCCAAGTCTTCTTATTTTAGATGAAGCTAGCAACGAACTTGATGAAGAAACAGAACTGGTTATTCTAAATAATTTGAAACACCTAGGCATAACAGTTCTATTTGTTAGTCATAAACCTTCCGTTTCTAGATTCTGTGACCACACAATTAACTTCTCTCAACTAGCCTTATCCAAAGTAGGCTAATATGGAATATTCTTTTAATAAATATGAGTCACTAGCTGAGATAAGCAATCTTAATGAAAGGTGGCACTATCTCCATAAAAATTCAATCAATCCGAGTATTTACAATCAATTCGACTTCATCATTGAATCATTAAAAAACTTTACATATAAAAATGTGAAGCCATTTATTCTATCTATAGAATATAAAGGTGAATTAATAGCATTATTCTACCTTCAGACTGACGTCGAAAAGCGCATGGGCATACCCGTTAAAGTAATCGAATTCAGCGCTCTTGAAGAGATTGATAAGCCTTACCCTGTTATACATAAGCAACATGAAACTAGATCCTGGAAAGCTTTTTTTAAATACTTAGCATCCAGTAAAAATTGGCATATATTGAGCCTAATTGAGCAAACTTCAGAAAAAATAAATATAATTTCGAAAGCTGCCTCATCTAATGACCATATCTACCGTATTAATGATGATAAATCTGGGCCCATAATAGACCTAACGATTGGCTGGGAGAATTTTTGGTCTCAACATAAGAAGATGCGAAAGAAACTATATAAACTCCAGAAAAAATATACGGAACGGCTTACTTTTGAAATAAAACCTGGTGCACAACTTATTGATCAATATATATCTATTGAGAGAAATAGCTGGAAAAATGGAAAATTAGGTATCAGTAAAAAAAGTAATTTTATAAACTTCTATAAAAATTTAGCTGCTCGACTTCCTGAAAAACAATTCTATATAGGTATTCTCTCGTTAGATGGGCATGCTATCTCAGGAGAAATTGCTTACACACAGGGATCCACAGTGTATTTTTGCCATGGTTGCTATGATTCTAACTTTAAAACATATAGCCCTGGCATGGTGAGTACCAGTTTGTTTATACAGTTTTTTATGGATTCAAATACATTTAGTAAAGGCGATTTCTTATGTGGTTACGCAGGCTACTTAGACGCCTGGTCTGACAACATATGCCACACCCAAAGGGTTGATATTTACCGTTCTAGCCTTGTTACTTATGCATTCTTCTTTTTAAGGTTTATCCGTAAACTTACTCCCGCCATCATATTACGTATTATTAGGTCTGCTAATGCATTGCTTAAACAAAATACATAACAATGGAAAAGAGGTGCAGATCAAGCTATACCCATCCTCTGATGTAGAACTTATCGACCGTGATGAGTGGCAAAACCTACAGGATAATAGTCTTTTCAATAATCCTTTTTTTGAATACTGGAATTTAGTACCGGCTATTAAAAACCTGTCTATTTCAAACAAACCGGTATGGATAGCTGCTATTTACTACGAAGATGCCATGATCGGGCTATTTCCTATCACTAAAAAATATCAAGGCTATATCATTCCTACCTGTTGTATCTGGTCACATGATCATTGCTACCTATCAACTCCGTTACTGTCGCTCCGATTAAATTTTCATGAAGTAATGACCGCCATTTCTATACATTTAAATTGCTATTTTTCACACATACCCTTACATGATAAAACTCTTATCAATGCATCTAAGTGCAACAATATATTTGAATTCACTTACCAACGAGCCGTGATCAACAATAGCCAATCAATCAAGCACCACTTAACCCAATTAAGTGGAAAGAAAAAACGCGAGATTTATCGTGAAAAGAAAAATATTGAAACTTTAGGCGAGGTTATATTAAAAAAATTCAGCTGTGTTGAAGAAGGTTTGTCTGAATATAAAAAACTTGAGATCAGTGGATGGAAGGGTAAAGAAGGTGGCGCTATTCTAAGCAGACCTGAGGTTTCCAACTATTATCAAGACATCTCAATTCTAAGCAATGGCAATATTGATATACATGGCTTATTCATTAATGATGCGCTAGTCGCTTGCACCATTCGAGTTAAGTCTAAAGATAAATACTACGAAATAAAAACCACATACAACGAAGAAATGAGAAAGTTTGCTCCAGGAAAAATAATGGAGCTATATATATTAGAAGATTTATTATTGCATAATCCTACCTATGTCGATTCTTGCACCGATCAGGATAACAAACTAATTAACTGGCTATGGCCCGATAAAAAAGAGTTTGTAACACGTTACATATTTTCACAGAATACCAAAAGCCAAATATTGAAATTAACTTACACTTTCAAACAGTGGTTCCGGAAAACATTTATACATGCCTAGCTCTTTCTCATATTCCGAATACATCTCCATTATCGGACATTACAAACAGAACCATTCAATTATGGACTTCTCTCAAGTTTCTGTGAGCACTGAGCAATACTGCCTGATCCGACATGATGTGGAATTCTCAGTAGATCGTGCGTTAAGTCTTGCTCAGTTCGAATCGGATGTGCTCGATATTAAAAGCAGCTATCTTTTTCAACTTCGGAATAATTGTTACAACCTAGCATCGGATGTTAACTTAGAAAAAATTCATTCTATTCATGATTTAGGGCACAAGGTTGGCTTACACCTACATATAGGGTTAATCGGTAAAGCAGATGAGCTAACTGATTACATTTTAAATGAAGCTCGATTGTTTGAAGCAATTACAGGTCTCAAAGTAGACCGTTTCTCTTATCACCGCCCCAGTACCGATATTCTGAAAGATTACTTACATATTCCTGGGCTTATAAATTGCTATGATAAAAAATTCTTTCATCATTACGACACTCCGCATAACAACTTAGATGTAAAGTATTTCAGCGACTCTCGGCATTCATGGCAACATGGCCACCCACTACACGAAAAGCATAAAAAAGTGCAGATTTTAACCCATCCCTATAGCTGGACTGAAACCGGTCATGGCAATACAGAAAACTATCGAACCCTGCTAACAGAAAAGGACTGTGAATTGCGCGACTCAATTAACCGTGAGACCAGCACCTTCCCTAAAGAATTACATCATCGTTCATAATAAAAACGCCAACCCTTAAATCAATAATGCAGAGCTAGCTCCACTCATTAGAAACCCGGGTGAGACAATAGAGCCGAATAATGGCCTATTAATCAGAAAAAAGCCTGTGCGGCTTTTATCACTCCATTACTTTATTGGCTCCTATTGGAAGGCCATCTAGGCCACCCTCCTTAAGCCGCGAGAAACTTATGCTATGATGCTCAGCAACTCAAATAACAAGATCAATTGGCATGTCTAATCTATTCAAATACCGCGCAGACATTGATGGCCTGCGTGCTATAGCTGTTCTATTAGTGGTACTATTCCATGCTAAATTCTCTGCGATCAGCGGCGGATTTATTGGTGTAGACGTATTTTTTGTCATCTCAGGCTTCTTAATCAGTATCATTATCTCTAAAGAAGTACGAGAGAATCGATTTACATTTAAAAGCTTTTATCTAAGGAGAATCAAAAGGTTAGCCCCTGCTCTGATTGCTCTTTTAATCTTAACCACCATCCCCGCATATCTATTTTTATTTGCTGACGATTTTGAAATTTATGGCCGAAGCTTAATTCATGCCTATCTAACGACCAGCAATTTCTTCCTTTGGCAGAATACAGGCGGCTATTTTGCAGCAAATACTGATCTATTCCCCTTACTACATACATGGTCACTGGCTGTTGAAGAACAGTTTTATTTTGTTTGGCCTGTTTTATTTATTCTTTTATATAAGCTGACAGCTGGAAAGTATTTAACTCGCTTGATGTTCGTGTTTTTAATCGGATTGATTGCACTATCTGTATATCTTGCAAACAACAATCCGCATTCCGCCTATTTTTTATTGCCAGCCCGTGCATTCGAATTAATGATGGGGGCCATGCTGGCTGTCTCTTATGAGAAGGTACCCAAAACACATCGTAATGTTAACCACATAATGTCCATATTTGGCTTAGCACTTATTTTAATTCCGGCCTTTCTTATCAGCAAACAAAGCGTGTTTCCTGGTTTCAATGCCTTCTGGCCTTGTCTAGGCACAGTGCTATTAATTGCTTCCGGCAGAGATAAAGATCAGCAAGGCATCATTAATAAAATTATTGCCCATAGAAGTTTTGTGACAATTGGTCTTATCTCATATTCATTATATCTTTGGCACTGGCCAATTTTTTCATTCATTCAATACCTAGGCCTTGAACTATCCGGCCTATTAAGAATTTCAGCATTGATACTTTCTTTTGTATTAGCCTATCTGTCTTGGCGCTTTATAGAACAACCGATAAGACACGTGAATCTGCCAACGCTTGGAAGCGCCATGAAAAAAATCATGCTGCCATCCTTCCTTATTTTAACAACCATTTACGCTGTAATAGACGTGCAGAACGGGTTTCCAGATCGATTTAAAAATCTGGCTGAATTCGACAAAAAGAAGAACTTCCCAAGCACTGTCAGAAAAAAGTGCTTTGATGCAGATTTGATAGGCAACATTGAGCAATGCAACCTTGGTGTTAAAAAAGAACAAATCGACGGCATGCTAATTGGAGATTCGTTTGCTAATCATAGCGCTTCATTTATCGATGTATTAGCTAAAGATGCAGGCCTGTACATTCATGACTCTACTTCTGGTGGACACCCTATATTAACTAGAATGAATGCACCTGACGTGTATGATTACCCACCTGACTATGCTGTAAAACGCTTAGAATACGCTCTGAATTTCGAACATATTATTATTGCAGCAAATTGGAATAATTATTCAAGCCCCGACAACATTAACTATGAACCTATTCTGAGCACGATTGAGTCCATCACTAAAAAGGACATAAAGATTACGGTTATTGAAAGTCTGCCAGCTACAACCAAAGAAAACCTGCATAAATTAAAATTCATGAAGGGCAGTGACTTTGTATTTTTTGATGACGCGGAATATTTTATCGATAAACCTACTTATAAAAACAACCATATCTTAAATGAAATGAAGCGTCGCTTCCCTAATATCACCTATATTGATTTTAAAGATGCTATGTGTGACGACAAACAATGCGCAATTGTTTTGAACGATACGATTATTTATAGAAACAGTGATCATTTAAATACAAGCGGAGCCGCAATGATGGCAGAGAAATACCTCAGCCTATACGGCAACCCTTTAAAGCAAGTCGAAGCATCTAAATGAAAATGAAATCCACTGGCCAAAAAGAATTCATCATCTTAATGGCCATGCTCATGTCAATGGTAGCCCTTACCATTGACGCCATGCTACCCGCCCTTATTCAAATCAGTACAAGCTTAAATGCTGAACACATCAATGATGGACAACTGATTGTTGGAACTGTTTTTCTTGGCATGGCTCTAGGACAAATGATTTACGGCCCCATGAGCGATGCTTATGGACGCAAACCCGCCATTTATTTAGGCATTATCATCTTCTTGATTGGCGATATTATTTCCATCACGGCACAAGATTTTAATATCATGCTGCTTGGTCGAATCCTTCAAGGCATGGGGGCTGCGTCTTGCAGAGTGGTCACATTGGCCATGATACGTGATTGCTTTGAAGGAAAAGAAATGGCTAAGGTCATGTCGCTAATCATGATGATGTTCATTATGGTACCTGCCATAGCACCTGCCATCGGTCAGGGCATATTACTTTTTGCTGGCTGGCGCTCTATTTTCATATTTTTATTAGTATTTGGTTTAGCAGCCTTCATCTGGCTGGCCTTACGACAAAAAGAAACCTTGTTAGATAAGGATAGAATTCCCCTTTCGATTAACAACATATACTCGGGGATAAAAGAAACCCTAAGCACAACCTCCACTCGAAACTATATGATTTCTGGTGGCATTATGTTTGGGGCATTCATTGGCTACCTAACTAGCTCACAACAAATATTACAAATTCAATATGACCTAGGAAAACTCTTTCCTATTTATTTTGGAATACTCGCACTGGCCATCGGAACATCCAGTTTTATTAACTCTAAACTGGTCATGCACTTTTCGCTCGAGAAACTATGCATATTTGCTTTAGCGGCTATATGCGGGCTTTCATTAATATTTTTTGGTCTGACCACTGTTTTTGATGGTAATCCATCTTTGTGGTTTTTTATGCCATATTTAATCGGTATGTTTTTTGGATTTGGCATTTTATTTGGCAACTTCAACACCTTGGCCGTACAGCCCCTTGGTCATATAGCAGGTATGGCAAATTCGGTTATTAGCACGGTGCAAACGCTCATTTCTGTCATCATAGGCAGTTTTATTGGGCAATCTTATGACGGCAGTGTGCAGCCTTTAACGGTAGGCTTTTTAGTATGTGCCTCCTTAACGTTAGTTATTGTTATACGTGTCTACAAACAAGGAAAGGTCGCCTAAATTGTTAAACGACAAAATGAAACAGCACATCATTGCTGTATGCGATAAGAAAATAGAGGCCAAGGGAACTAATGTTGGCCTTTCTTTTTATGCGTTTTTTGCAAACAAAAATGATAAGCCTGAATTATTAATGGACGTGGCAACCTGGTGGATTCAAACCCACCAACTGGACCATTTTGAAAAAGCCACCAAAATCAAAGACATGATTTTGGCTGAATAATAATTCTATTTATTATTAACTGGATTCTTTACTGATCGATTTTTGAAAGTGATTCATGAATGCATTATCTACATCCGTTTGCGTCGGTACACGCTCACTTTTCACTAGAATAATAAGGCTTTGTGCCACCACATGTGTATCTCCATTGGGATGCACCGTAATATCACCTTCTTTGTTCATGAACGCCATCGGCGTACCTACCCCAGACTGCACCATGGCGTTTACCACATCAGCCCAACGCTCACCCTCTAGCCAAATACTGTAGCGCTCAGGGTGGTCGTTATGCCGCGTGAACATATCTTCTATTACCACTTCGCTTCCCGGTGCATCCATGGCGCGCACAAGCATCTCAGGGTAAGACCGAATAGGGCGTAATAAAGACTTTATCCCCAGCTCTTCAATACGTGGTCGGTTACCATCATCCACACATTCTACCAATGTGATGTGACCTAACTGATGGCGAGACAAGCGATCCGCTATATCAAAAGATATGCTGTCGCTGTCTGCATGGTATTCGTCTCTTGCTAAAACCAAAATGTGCTTTGCCTTATGAGCGTAGGCTTTTTCAATATCTGTTTCGTTATTTCCAGAACCGGTGATGTGTTTCACATTCAAATTCTTTAACTGAGCCGGAAGGCCTTGTGTGAACTCGGTATTTAATAACAATATAGGCGTGTTTTTATAATCGTCATCCATTCTAATCTGTGACACTAACCGATTAAAAAATTGCTCACCATTGTATTTAGGGGCATTGATAATGAGTATATGATTTTCCATTTTCCAGTTCCAATTTCCCGTTCTAATTAAATCAAATCGTGCCATGCGAAAGTCCACATAATCACGAATTAAAAAGGTCACCAATGTAATGGCGGCAATATACATTAAACTGATGGTTGCCAACTGACCTAAGGGCGTTTTTGCACTTAAGTCGCCGTACCCGACAGTGGTTAATGTTGTGAGTGTCAACCAAACGCTGTCCCATAGTGATAGTCCTTCCAGTATGGTCATGGCAACAATATGACCAGCCACTAATCCAGTTAAGATCAACAGGGTTTTAATCAAAGGCCGTGTGATCTGGCTGCTTGATTGGAATGTGTATGCGGTTCGGTTTAATAAAGGCCTAATTTTCATGGGGCCACTATGGCATAAAAGCCATCTAGAGCTCAAGTACAGCCCTTTGTGTTTTACCATACCGATGAGGTTGACCCAGATCTAAAAAGTCGCTCTAAATCGCCCTTCAGTGCTGGCACCTAAGGCCTAAGAAGATTAATCTAATAGTCACTCGCTATTAAATAGGTATACACATGCAGCTGCCTGATAATCTTCCAACCAGTCTCGCGCAACACGCTGAAAAATGCATGTCCACACTGGTAGCGCTTTTTGAAAGTCGTGGCCTACCCTTAGATGCTATTGACCAGAACGCAGCCATTAAAGTGCTGTGCATCAGTCAATACGTAAGTGATAGCCTGGGCTATTTCCCTGAATTAGCCCCTGCCTTATTCAAGCATGACTTTATTGCTTCTCCTTTAGTGCTACAAGACGTAAAAGCACAACTGCAAAGTGACATTCAAGCTTGCCAAGATGAAGCGGACCTGCAAACCACATTAAGAACATTTCGCCGCCTACATCAGATGAGACTTATCTGGCGAGATTTAAATAAGCTGGCCTCGCTCAAACATACCCTAACCGAACTGACTTTTTTAGCCGACACCTGCATTCAACTCACACTAGATTGGCAACATGCTCGTCTAAGTAAACGATACGGCGAACCCATGGGTAAGCTGTCTGGTGAAAAACAAACGTTGATTGTCATTGCCATGGGGAAACAAGGGGCAGGAGAGCTCAATCTATCTAGCGATATCGATTTAATTTTCACCTACCACGAAAATGGCGATACGGCGGCGGGAGAAGGCCAAAAAAGCCTGTCCAACCAAGAGTATTTTATTAAGTTAGGCCAAGCCCTCATACAAAGCTTGGATAAAAAAACGGCCGATGGGTTTGTCTATCGAGTCGATATGCGGCTTAGGCCTTACGGTCAGTCTGGCCCACTAGCCATGAATTTTTCAAGTCTTGAAAACTACTATCACGACCAAGGCAGAGAGTGGGAACGCTACGCCATGATCAAAGCCCGTGCGGTAACAGGTGACCCGCAGCACATTGCTGAACTCATGCAAATACTGCGACCTTTCAGCTATCGGAAGTATGTGGATTACAGTGCGTTTGAATCTCTAAGAGAAATGAAAAATCTAATCAAACAGGAAACCATCCGTCGCAACCTAGGCACCAATGTAAAACTGGGCAGCGGAGGCATTCGCGAAGTAGAGTTTATTGCACAAGCTTTTCAACTGATTCGTGGCGGCCAAGAAACCGAACTACAGCAACCCAATATTTTTAAAGTATTTGAGTACTTAAAAAGTAATGGCTACCTTCCGACAGACGCTGTTGACGAACTATTAAACGCTTATGTGTTTTTGCGCGACAGCGAACATGTCATCCAAGCATTGAATGACGAACAAAGCCAAACACTGCCCGATGACGAGATGGGCCAAGCCAAAATGGCTTACGCCATGGACAGTGAAAACTGGGAAGCGTATCTAAAAAAACTCACTCAACATCAAAAAAATGTCAGTCATCATTTTTCCCATATCGTTGCCGATGAACAAGACGAAGCTGATAGTGAAGATTTAAATGTTTGGCGCAGCATTTGGTTCAACCACTGTGACAACTGTAACGAGCCCGCCAACGCTCAAGCCGTCCAGGATCTACTGCAACGCCTACGTGATAATCGCACTGTTATTAATATGCAAGCCATTGGCAAGCAACGCTTAGATAAAGCCATGCCGCTATTATTAAAAGCGCTTTGGCAAGGCGATACACCGCTGAAAACGTTAGAACGATTGGTCCCTTTAATTGAATCTATTTTACGACGTACCGCTTATCTGGTTCTATTAACTGAAAACCCACAAGCTTTAGCTCAACTGGTTCGACTATGCGAGTCCAGCCCTTGGATTGCTCACAATATTACCGAGACACCATTATTATTGGATGAACTTTTACATCCTGCACACCTTTTTAATTGCGGCGATAAGAGCAACATGGCTGATGACCTTAATCAGCGACTACTGCGTATCCCAGAAGACGACCTTGAAGAGCAGATGGATGCCCTAAGGCATTTTGCCAAAGCTCAAAAGCTACAAATTGCTGCCAGTGATATTACGGGGGCACTTCCCCTAATGGAGGTGAGTGATCACCTGACCTGGATTGCTGAATCGGTTCTAGAGACCAGTATGAATTTAGCATGGCATCAAATGATCGATAAATATGGTCATCCCACCAATGCTGATGGTGACGCCGTGCTAGAACCTGAATTTATTATTCTAGGCTATGGGAAAATGGGCGGCATCGAACTCAGTTACGGCTCAGATTTAGATCTGGTATTTCTGCATAGTGGGCTCGCAAATAAATACACAACAGGCGTAAATGGCAAACGAGAGCAAGAGAATGGTGTTTTTTATACCCGCATGGGCCAAAGGCTGATTCACATACTCAATACTACGACTCGAGCAGGCCAGCTATACGAAGTGGATATGAGATTACGCCCTAGCGGAACCAGCGGTATGATCGTGGCCTCTCTTAATGGCTTTATTAAATATCAATCTGAAGAAGCCTGGACTTGGGAACACCAAGCCCTTGTTAGGGCTAGGGTTATTTGTGGCCACAAGCCCCTACAAAACAAATATGAAGAAATTCGCACGCAAATTCTCACAAAAGACCGAAATCCTCTCGATCTAAAGCAAGAAGTGCGAGAAATGCGACAAAAAATGCGCGATAATCTCGGCTCTCAAAGCGTGGGCAAAGCGCTGTATCAGCTAAAGCAAGACCCTGGTGGCATAGTAGACATAGAGTTTTTGGTGCAATACCTAGTATTAACCCATTCTGCGACCCACCCTCAATTGCTGGAATGGACGGATAACGTTCGACTACTGGACACACTGGCATCCGAAAACATACTGGATACCAAACAATGTAATGCCCTCAAGCAGGCTTATATAGCCTATCGTTCATTGGCACATCGAAGCGCACTGCAGAACCAAAAGTTACTGCTAAGCGACAATGAACTGGACCAAGCTGGTTTAAAAAACCACATCGACACGGTCACAACGCTTTGGGATCAGATTATGGATTCAGCGCAGTAAGTGACTTACCTACTGCACAAAAAATTAAAATTGCATCTTACAATAGTAAGATAGGAAGCCGTCACTAGGTTTCCATGCGTAAAGTTAGGAATAGGAAATGGCTGCATTTGGAACAGTTTTCATGCCGAAAATGGCATTGGCAACATACGAAAACAATTCATGGACATCTTCGAGTATCGTTCCATCAGACAAGCTAGAGTTTCATCCAGGTGCTCATGTCTTGCATTATTCAAGCACCTGCTTTGAAGGCTTAAAAGCGTTTAAACATGAAGACGGCAGCGTGAATCTTTTCCGTATGGATGCAAACATACAACGTATGGCACAAAGCAGTGAATTATTGAGTTTGCCTGAAATCAATAAAGAACAGTTAGGCCAAATGATTAAAGACACCGTTGGTCTATATACTGATGACGTACCTAATCCTCCAGGATCTATGTACATCAGGCCCACTCATATTGGTACTGAGCCAGCCATTGGCAAAGCTGCAGCGCCTTCTGAAACGTCGGCTTTATATGTTCTTTTATCCCCTGTTGGCGATTACTTTACAGGTGGAGCAAAACCATTAAGACTTTTACTAGAAGAAAACGGCATGCGCTGCGCGCCACATATGGGTGTGATTAAAAGCGGCGGGAATTACGCCAGTGCCCTAGGCCCTATTTCTCGGGCACGTAAAGAATGCAATGCCGATCAAATTCTTTTCTGCCCTAATGGTGATGTACAAGAAACCGGAGCTGCTAATTTCATTTTAATTGATGGTAATGAAATCATCACTAAAGCACTCGATAGTTCGTTTTTACACGGCATCACTCGTGACTCGATTTTAACCATCGCTCGAGATGCAGGAATGACAGTAACCGAACGTGACTTTACCGTAACAGAATTACTTGAACGTGCGAAAAAGCCTGGAACAGAAGCTGCACTTTCGGGTACAGCAGCCGTACTAACACCCGTTGGAACGCTGATTCATAATGGAGAGGAATTCACAGTGGGTTCAGGCGAACCAGGGGATACCACATTAAAATTACGCCAAGCGTTAAATGATATTCAATGGGGTAAAGCAGAAGATAAATTTGGTTGGTTACAAAAGGTATAATCCATTCGTACCTGCAAACAAAAAGGGAAGTGCTAATGCACTTCCCTGTTTTATGGCTGAAATAAAAAACTACCGATGCACTATAGCTTTTGCAACACGAATTTAGTTATTGTTTAAACTGGATTACAACTAATCGTTACGGTCACATCTCCAGCTACAATACCGTAACCATCTGCAGTGTCTGTCAGTGGTGTTTCATCGGTAATATTACACCCGTAACCAGCAGGGGCGGCTATGATGCGATAATCAAAATCATCACCATCAACTGGCGAATGGTCAAAAGCTGAAGTCCCTAGTGAGAAAGCTTTATTCTCAACATGAACACCGCTAAACACACGTAAAGCCACAGTCGTCCCGTCATCCGGCAAACCCACTACAGTAACATTCAAAGAACGCTCAACAGCCGCATTTGTACAAGTAACAGTAATATTGTTTACTGCGCTTGCAACAGTTCCAGTAGCATTTTCAATCTCACACTGCTGGCCATTAGGTTGAGTCGCCACAGTTACATCGTAAGCCGCGTTATAGTCCAATTCATCATCGAATGTGAAGTCACCATTACTATCAATGCTCAGATTTTGGCTACCCACTTGCAACGCAAGAGTACCGGTTAAACCAGACACGCTGCCACCCACGCTATAAGTATTAAATTCACAATCCACTTGTACAGAAGTAATATTGCTATCGACCACTGTACCTGAATCGCCACTGGTCACAGTGCAAGTCTGGTGTTCTGGCTGCGTACTAATGCGTACGTCATAACTGTCTTGCGCCGGTAATTTAGTGGCAAATGTAAAACTTTCATCAGTAGGAGAAACGGCAGAAATGGTAAGATGATCACCTGCATTGTTTTGAAGTACCAAGTCGCCGCTTAAATTATTAGCCGTACCACCAATGCTGTAAGAAGGGACATCTGCAAGGGAGACTGTAATGGTAAATGTCTGGGTTTCGTCATTCTCTAATGTAAGCGTGATTTCATGATCACCCAAATCCTCCAAACTTGGTGTACCTTTTAATCTTACGGATTGAGTATTTAACTTTTGAAGTGTGTTTGTAAATACGTCCCCCCAAATTAATTGACCCGTAGGACTTAACGTCATCTCGTGAGCTCCGCCTGCGCTAATAAGGGTTCTTGTATCCCCAGAGACCTTGTATATAGTGCGCTCCGTGTAACTCGCGGACACATAAACACTATTTCTGTCATCAACTTCGATATCCGACAAGAAAGTATCACGAAAACCTTCTGTCTCTAATAGTTCATACTTATTATCAAATCGGTAATATGTGCCAGGGTATTCAAGGGCGGCGTACACGTCACCATTATCACCAAAGGCCAAGCCAAAAGGTCTCATTACTACATCTACAATATCTTCAATTTCGATTGGCCCTGTTAGTGCAAACTGTGTGAATGCCAAAGTATTATCTATGGTATAGAGAGAATAACCATCTGTGGCTATGGCGTATGCAGGGTTCTCATTAAATAATCTTGGCGTTGGCTCTGAAGCAGCTATTTGCAGCGCATGGACGCCATCCTCTAATGCATTAATATCATCAGAATAATTTGAAATGTACAAAGAACCTTCAAAAAACAGAAACTCATTACAATGTTCTACTTTACATATAGCGTCCGTCCATAAGATCTGAGTAGAACCATCGGCACTTGTTTTATAAATTCCCTCACCAAATACAGCGGAATATATAGAACCATCATCATCAGCAGCCACCCCTTTGATCTCTCCACTAAACGCCTCGCCAATGGAAACTGGAATGACATCCCCAAATTCTATAGCCAACCAGCTGGGTAAAGTTGGGTCTTTAATATCGATAAAGCCCGTCGTAGTGGGCAGATCCACGGTAATTTCATACTCATACTGCTCATCCACTGTTGCTGTTATCAGCGGGGTACTTGAGAATGTTGAATTATCCGTTTCGGTACAGCCAGAAATGGTAAAGGCTAAAAAGACAGCCACGAGGCTAGCAATTGGTTTTATCATGTTTGAGACCCTTTGAGCCTAATAAAGAAAATCATTTTAATGATCATATAGATGGAAAGTTGGGGTCAAAATTCGACCTCCGTGAGAGGGTTATATTTATATTAATCAGAATTAGCACACTACTCGTAGGGGAGATACAACCCACTCCAATGTGATGGCTTTCACAAAAATAAACCGAACGTCATTCTAACTAACATCTAAGATAGTACAACCAATAATGAGTGAAAAACGGTCAAGTACAGTAAATAAGAACCAATTCAAAATCATCGCTGGACCCACTAATGATCACCCTGCAAAACACATCAATCTGAAATTGGTACTAGGCACAATAAGGATATATGGGGTATGTCAAATTTTCTGTCTGAATAAACCATAGAAAATAGGGTTTCCAGTGGCTATTGATGCAGCACCAAGTTTTGAATGAGACAATATGAAAAAATAATTAGTTCTTTCAGAAAAATTCACGCATCATTTAACTAAATAGAATAAGTTATTTTTAGATCTAGCTCCTACCTCACTCATTAATACAGTTACAGAAACCCTATGTCTTTTAACGCTATTGTAATCATCGGTCTATTCGTCGCATGCTTAATGTTTTTTCATTTAAAAGGCAAGTACAAACTAACGAAAAATATAAAAGAAGGTCATGATTTTTTACATGCCAACCAAACAGATCCTAAAGTAATGACAACCTCATCTGGATTACAGTACAGTGCTTTAGAAAAGGCTGGCCAACTGGAACAAACCGAAACATCAGAAATCGGATTAATTCCTAGTTTAGAACCCACTGTTACCGTGCATTACCATGGCACACTAATAAACGGCACTGTATTCGACAGCTCTGTGGACCGAAGAGAATCAATTAGCTTTAAACTAGGCAATGTCATTGCTGGATGGAAAGAAGGTATTTTACATATGCGCAACGGGGATAAGTCTCGCCTTTATATTCCTAGCCATTTGGCATATGGCAATAAAAAATGGACATTATTCCTGCCGGTTCGTTATTGGTATTTGATGTAAGGCTCATTGATTTTTATTAATTTATCCCGATTAATAAAGGTCCCAAGCTCTTAATAAATACAGCCATTTCCGTCTTATATTCACATACCCCAATGTAATGTTATCCGCTAAGCTCTTAGCATGATGACGTATTTTGTTGGCTAATCAAGTCCCCGCTAATGGAAACATTAGCGGTTTTTTTACAATGTCTCTTTTCATTTTTTATATGTTACAACTTATGATCTTCCATTCGCTGAATAACTTGCTCTAACTCTGAACGCTCAAACGGTTTACCAATATGGTGATTCATGCCAATCGCTTTATATTCATCCACTTCATTTTTTAACACATTGGCTGTCAACGCAACGATCGGTAATTCATCCATGGTTTTAAAAGCCCTAATTTCTCTAGTGGCTTCCATACCATCCATCTCAGGCATTTGAATGTCCATCAATACAAGATCATATTCATTACTTTTCACATGAGAGATAGCCTGCAAACCATTATTGGCTATATCAACTTTCACACCTAACGATTCCAAAACGTCCATTGCCACCACTATGTTAATTTCATTATCTTCTACCAACAATATTCGAACATGTGAATACTGAACTTGTTGCGCATCTTGAGAGAGCGTTGTTAGCTCTTCTTCGAATACCTCCTTAGGCAGACTAAAACACACTTCTTGAATCAATTTTATTAAATCATGTTTTATTAAGGGCTTATTAATCACAGGGTAATCTAACCCCATAGAAAGGTAATCGGCATCGTAGCCCGTAAAAATAATTAAATGACTATAATGGTGATCGTATTTTTCTATTTGGTTGATCAATTCAAGGCCCACATAATCGGTAAGCTTCCAATCCAGCAGCACTAAGTCATAATCAAATTCGTTTAATACCTTAAACGCGCTCGCACCATCAAAAACAGCTTTCACATCACAACCTAGGGACTCCAATATATTTACCGTTATTTCAGAGGTTAATGCATTATCTTCTACTAATAACACCCTAAGGCCGTCAAATCGCACCTCTTTTGATGGCTCAATAACGTCTGTTGATAAGGGTAAATGCACACTAAAACAAGACCCCTCACCCGCCTTACTTGTGGCATCAATACTGCCCCCCATAAGTTCACTTAACATTTTGCAAATAGTTAAACCCAGACCCGTGCCGCCATATTTACGAGTTGTAGATGATTCAGCCTGAGAGAAACGTTGGAACAACTTTGACTTTTGTTCCTCAGTAATACCGATTCCCGTATCCTGTACGTTAAAAGAAACATGATCGATGCCCTCTTCTGATGATTCCAGCTGAACACTCAGTAACACATGGCCTTCACTGGTAAATTTTATGGCATTAGAGGATAAATTTAATAATATTTGACCGATCCGTACCGGATCCCCTTGATAATTATTACTCAGGTTTTCATCTATATTGAAAATGAATTCGAGACCTTTTTCTGTGGCACTTCTGCCCATCATTGTTTTGACATTATCGAGTAATTGATGCAACTGAAAAGGTATGGATTCAATAGGAAGTTTTTTAGATTCTATTTTTGAAAAGTCCAGAATGTCGTTGATTATGGGTGTCACTGATTTTGCTGAAAATCTCAGCTTATCCAAATAATTCCATGTGTCGACAACAAATCTGAAGCTGACGACAACGACGCTAGACACAAACGACGACTGCACTGGACACCGAAACACACAGAACACAACGA
>ERZ1027208.29-NODE-29-length-101605-cov-106.944648_pt1 | contig 101605 bp, 89 predicted proteins | sample MGYA00520867_ERZ1027208 | MGnify/ENA primary metagenome ERZ1027208 (study PRJEB33311, sample SAMEA4378413) | marine metagenome | biome: Marine biome; feature: Fjord; material: Water | collected 2014-07-20T08:00:00Z/2014-07-... | depth 75 m ... | reverse complement strand
TTAACAGCATGTTTTAAGGGATGTGATCCCACAAAACAATATTATAGGGAATCCCGATAACTTTTTTTGAGCAACCTCAGCCACTCGTTGTAACCTGTTGTAAAACAAGGCATTTATTACATTTCAACAAGACCAACACTGGAATATATGGGATTGCATGCTATATATCAATAAGTGCAACCATATTTTCTTTACGCTCTGTAGGTACTCCGTATGTACAAGTCTCCGTTCTTAAATAAAATCAGTGAATTTATGATGGTTAGAGGCTATAGCAAGAGGACGATTAAAACGTATATCACCTGGATTCGCGCCTACATTAACTTTAATGACAAAAAACACCCCTCGGAACTAAGCTCAGACAATGTCAAGCAGTTTTTAACACACCTCGCAGTTAAGCGTAATGTTTCGGCCAGCACTCAAGCCCTGGCCTTAAATTCATTGGCTTATCTCTATAATAAATTTCTTGATCGCCCGCTTGATGGCATGGGGGACTTTACACGCGCTAGGAGGCAGGCAAAATTACCTGTTGTTCTAACACAAGAAGAAATGAGATTGCTTTTACAACAGGTGCCGCAGCAATATAAATTATTAATTGGCATGTTGTATGGCTCTGGCTTGAGACGTATGGAGCTTGTTCGCTTACGTGTGAATGATATTGACAGGAGTATGAAACAGGTTCGCGTGTGGAATGGAAAGGGGTTCAAGCACCGCTTCACTACGTTAGCCGTTGAATTACTGCCTGCGATCGAACAGCAAATTATGCGGATTGAGTTATTGTTAAATGATGATTTACAGAATTCAGATTATGCTGGTGTTTGGATGCCAAATGCACTGGACCGTAAATATAAGGGTGCCAATAAAACACTCGCTTGGCAGTATTTATTTCCGTCTGTTCGTTTGAGCATAGACCCTGAGACTAATAAGATACGCCGCCACCATATGGATGAGTCCATGATCAACAAGGTGATTAAGCAAGCGAGTAAAGTGGCAGGCATCACCAAAACGATCAGTTCGCACACGCTTCGCCATTCTTTCGCTACACATTTGTTACAAAATGGCGTGGACATTCGCACAGTGCAATCACAACTCGGTCATGCCGATGTTAAAACAACGGAAATTTATACCCACGTTTTAAAGCAGGGTGCTGATGGTGTAAAAAGCCCCTTAAGTCAAATCTTACAGACCAGTTGATCCTTATTAGCAATAAAACCCGCTATGTATTTATAGGTGCCCAACGCTTCTGGAGCAATGAAGAGTAAAACCACCTGCCATCTCGCCCATAGCGTAATCCCCTGGCATAAGCTTCTTCCATCGCAACGTTACTAGCCTAATGCCCAAAAATGGGGGGGGGCTTTCCGTGCCACAACCAAAAGCCTCAGACCCAATTCAATCCCATCTTCCCCCAAAACATCTCAATCAAGCCTTAGGCAAAGTCACCCCCTGCTGCCCCTGATACTTCCCACCCCTATCCTTATAAGACGTCTCACACTCCTCATCGGCCTCAAAAAACAGCATTTGCGCAACACCTTCATTGGCGTAAATCTTCGCCGGCAAACTGGTAGTGTTAGAGAATTCCAGAGTAACGTGCCCCTCCCACTCCGGCTCAAGGGGCGTGACGTTGACGATAATGCCGCAGCGGGCATAGGTCGATTTACCCAGACAAATGGTTAACACGCTGCGCGGAATACGGAAGTATTCCACCGTGCGCGCCAGGGCAAAGGAATTAGGGGGAATGATGCAGCTGTCGGACTGAATATCGACAAAGCTCTTGGGATCAAAATTTTTCGGGTCGACGGTGGCCGAGTGTACGTTGGTGAAAATCTTGAACTCATCGGCACAGCGCACATCGTAACCGTAACTCGATACGCCGTAGGAGATCACCCGTTCGCCGTTGGGGTCGGGGTGGCGCACCTGTTCGCTTTCAAAGGGTTCGATCATGCCGTGTTCGGCGGCCATGCGGCGTATCCAGCGGTCTGACTTAATACTCATAACAATTCCTAATGACTATGGCTCGAGATTGCCCGAGCCCTAATTTATCGACGAGGCTGGGGTTTAATCTTCAACCGTAATAATCGGTGCCGCCACAGAAGTTCCCGCCAGAGCTGCCATTAAACCCGTGGCAATACTGCGGTAGTGTGAGGCGATAGTACCCTCGGTATCAGTGACAAAAACCGGCGTGCCCTTATCGCCCTCTTCACGAATGCGTTTATCGAGGGGCAGGGAACCCAGCAGTGTCGTTTGATATTCCTCGGCGATACTCTCTCCACCACCTTCACCAAAGATTGATTCCGTGTGGCCACAGCCACTGCAAATATGCAGGCCCATATTCTCGACCACGCCCATGACGGGAATACTGACCTTGCGGAACATTTCGATGCCCTTGCGCGCATCCAGCAAAGCGATGTCTTGTGGCGTGGTGACAATCACCGCGCCCGATACCTGGGCTTTTTGCGACAGGGTCAATTGAATATCACCGGTACCCGGTGGCATATCGACAATCAACACGTCGAGTTCGCCCCACAGGGTCTGGTTCATCATTTGCACCAGGGCACTACCGGCCATCGGCCCGCGCCACACCATGGGCGTGGCGTCGGTGGTCAAATAGGCCATCGACATAGAGTGTAAGCCGTGCGCTTCAATCGGTACGAAGGCGTTGCCGTTGACGACTTTGGGCTGACGCGAATCGTCGACACCGAGCATCTTCGCCAGACTGGGGCCGTAAATATCCGCATCGAGAATACCGATGGCAAGACCCTGATCTTTCAGCGCCAGCGCCAGATTGACGGCCGTTGTCGATTTACCGACACCGCCCTTGCCCGATGCCACGGCGACCACGTATTTCACCTTACCCAAACCACTGTCCTGAACTGCTTCTGCCATGCTATTTGTTCACCTGCGTTAATGAAAAACTAAGCGAAAGCGGCTATAGTTGCGCCCTTCGCCAAACTCTAAAAAGCTGTTTATCCCCATGCCCAATACCACGTTATCCGCGGACACGACGTCCAAGCCTCGAAAAATTCTTGTCACCAGTGCCCTGCCCTATGCCAACGGCTCGATTCACCTGGGTCATCTGGTGGAATATATTCAAACGGATATCTGGGTGCGCTTCCAGAAAGCGCGGGGGCACGAATGTTACTACGTCTGCGCCGACGATGCTCATGGAACCGCGATTATGTTAAAGGCCGAGGAACTGGGCATTACGCCCGAGGCCTTGATCGAGCAGGTAAAAGCCGAGCACGAAAAAGATTTTGCCGATTTCCTGATTCGCTTCGACAACTATCACTCGACTCACGCCGAGGAAAACCGCGTATTTGCCAACGAGATTTATACGCGCCTGAAGAACAATGGCCACATTGCCGAGCGCGAAATCACCCAGGCCTTTGATCCGGAAAAAAACCTTTTCCTGGCTGACCGCTACATTAAAGGCACCTGCCCCAAGTGTAAGACCGACGACCAGTACGGCGACAACTGCGAGGCCTGCGGTGCCACTTACGCACCCACCGATTTGATCGATCCGAAGTCGGCCATCTCCGGTGCTACGCCGATTGAAAAACAATCGACCCATTATTTTTTCAAGCTGCCCGAGTTTGAAAGCTTCCTCAAAGAGTGGACGCGGGCCGGTCACGTCTCGAAAGAAATCGCCAATAAGCTGGCCGAATGGCTCGACTCGGGCTTGCAAGAGTGGGACATCAGCCGCGATGCGCCCTACTTTGGTTTTGAAATCCCCGATGCCCCCGGCAAGTATTTCTATGTGTGGCTCGACGCCCCCATCGGCTATATGGCCAGCTTTAAAAATCTCTGCGACCGCGAAGATATTGATTTCGACACTTACTGGAATAAAGATTCCGAAGCCGAGCTCTACCACTTTATCGGCAAAGACATCGTCAACTTCCACGCCCTGTTCTGGCCTGCCATGCTCACCAGTGCCAACTACCGCACGCCGAATAAGGTCTGTGTACACGGCTTTTTAACGGTGAATGGCAAAAAAATGTCGAAGTCGCGCGGCACCTTTATTAATGCCCGCAACTACCTCAACTTTTTAGAGCCGGAATATTTGCGTTACTATTTCGCCGCCAAGTTGTCCTCAAGTGTGGAAGATCTCGATCTCAACCTCGATGATTTTATTCAACGGGTGAACAGCGACGTGGTCGGCAAGGTGGTGAATATCGCCAGCCGCTGCGCCAAATTCGTGACCCGCGATGGTGACGCCACGCTGGCCGCCAGTATTGCCGAACCAGAGCTGTGGCAACAGGCCGTCGACGCCGGTGAGGTCATCGCCGCGCACTACGAAAATCGCGATTTCGGCAAGGCCGTGCGTGAAATCATGGCCGTTGCCGATGCCGCCAATGAATACATCGCCACCAAAGAACCCTGGAAACTCGCCAAGCAGGAAGGCGCCGAGGCCGAGGTACAGGCCGTGTGTTCGCTGGGTATTAACCTGTTCCGCACCTTGATGATTTATCTCAAACCCATCCTGCCCGGTATGGCCGAGCAAGCCAGCGCCTTTCTCAGTGACGAACTGGCGTGGAATGGCCCTATCGAGCCCCTGCTCAATCACCGCATCGAAATCTTCAAGCCGATGGTGAAGCGTGTTGAAAAAGACAAGGTCGCGGCCATGGTGGAAGCGGGCATACAGGCGCAACCTGCCGCTGCAGCGCCGAAAGAAGCAGCGACCCCCGACTCACCACTCGCCGCCGAACCCCTGGCTGAGGAAATCAGCTTCGACGACTTTATTAAGGTCGACTTGCGGGTGGCGCGTATCGTCGCCGCCAGTCATGTTGAAGGGGCCAGTAAATTGTTACAGCTGACTCTCGATATCGGCGGCGAAACCCGCAATGTCTTCTCCGGCATTAAATCCTCTTATCAGCCGGAAGATCTTGAAGGCCGCCTCACGGTGATGGTCGCCAATTTGGCGGCGCGCAAGATGCGCTTCGGTGTTTCCGAAGGCATGGTGCTGGCTGCGGGTGATGACGAAGGCATTTATCTACTCGAACCTGACAGCGGTGCCCTGCCCGGTCAGCGAGTGACATAAGCTAACAACTCACGGGGCCGAGCAAACGCCCCGTGTGTATTTTGAAGATATACTGTAGCCGAAAAGAGATATTACTAAATAGCCTAAAAATGCCCGGCTTTATTATTGAATGACAGCAAGCTGATCCTCGATAATAGCGCCCTCACCGATAGATCACACCACGGCTGGCTCCATGCAAGAATTCGCGCTTATTCTCGTTAGCTCGATACTCGTCAATAACTTTGTCTTGGCGCAGTTTCTTGGCCTCTGCCCGTTTATGGGTGTCTCCAATAAACTCGAAACCGCCATCGGCATGGCCAGTGCCACCACTTTTGTCATGACCCTGGCCGCTATCTCCAGTTATTTGGTGAATAGCTGGATACTCCAGCCCCTCGGCCTCGAATATTTAAAGACCATCGCCTTTATTCTGGTGATTGCCGTGGTGGTGCAATTCACCCGCCTGTTTATCGAAAAAACCAGCCCCCTGCTCTACCGGGTACTCGGTGTGTTTCTGCCGCTGATTACCACCAACTGCGCCGTGCTCGGTGTCGCTCTGCAGAACACCGCGAAAAACCGTACCTTCTTTGAAGCCAGCCTCTACGGCTTTGGTGCCGCCCTGGGCTTCTCACTGGTGCTGATCCTCTTTTCCGCACTGCGTGAACGCCTCTCCGTTGCCGACGTGCCCCAGCCTTTTCAGGGTGCGGCCATCGGCATGATTACGGCCGGTCTGATGTCGCTGGCCTTTATGGGCTTTGCGGGTTTGGTTTAACAATGGACGAACTCTCCTCCCTCGAACTCCTGCTCACCGCCGTCATCGCCCTGGTCGCGCTGGCGACAGTGTTTGGCGTGATACTCGGCTACGCCGCCGTTAGTTTTAAGGTCGAGGGCAATCCCCTGGCCGAGCAAATTGACGCCCTGCTGCCGCAAACACAATGCGGTAATTGCGGTTACCCCGGCTGTAAACCCTATGCCCAGGCGATAGTCGATGGCGAGGAAATCAATAAATGCCCCCCCGGTGGCCAGGCGACAATTGAAGCCCTGGCCAGCTTGCTCGACGTGCCCGCCCCCGAACTCGACGCCGAACACGGCGCAGAGGCCGAGCTTAAAAGCGTCGCCTATATTCGCGAAGATGAGTGCATCGGTTGTACCAAGTGCATCCAGGCCTGCCCGGTCGATGCCATTCTCGGTGCCGCCAAATTAATGCACACCGTGATTGTCGATGAATGCACCGGCTGCGATCTCTGCGTCGAACCCTGCCCGGTTGACTGTATTGATATGCTGGCAATCCCCCCGGGCCTTAGCGACTGGCATTGGCAGGCCCCTCACTCGCCCGCTGAACGTTTTGCCAGCGTCCACACCGACGCCAACCTTATCGCCACCGATCGCGGCACAGATGCCACCAGGGATCACGCCGCATGAGTAAAATCTGGGATATTCACGGCGGTATTCACCCGGCTGAAAATAAACAACAATCACTGGGCGGCCCGATTCAGGCCGTGCCCCTGCCCGATGTCTTAATACTGCCATTGAGCCAGCATATCGGCGCGCCGGCTGCACCTTTGGTCAAGGTGGGTGCGAAGGTCTTAAAGGGGCAAATGATCGCCGCCGCCAAGGGCTTTGTCAGCGCCCCCGTGCACGCACCCAGCTCCGGTGTCGTCACTGCCATCGAAGAGCAGACCGTGCCCCACGCCTCAGGCATGCAAGCCCCCTGCATCGTGATTGCAACGGACGGTGACGACAGCTGGATAGCACACAGCGGCACGACACTCTATCGAGAAAAGTCCGCTGAGGAATTAATCGCGCTGATTCGCGAGGCCGGTATTACCGGGCTGGGCGGTGCGGGCTTTCCCAGCGCCGTTAAATTGCAGCCTCGGCAAACCATCAATACCCTCATTATTAACGCCACCGAGTGTGAGCCCTACATTACCGCCGACGACCAACTGATGCGCCAGCGGGCCGACGATATTCTGGTCGGCATCGACATACTGGCGCATATTCTGGGTGATCCCGAGCGCGTCTTGATTGGCATCGAAGACAATAAGCCTGAGGCTCAGAAAGCCCTGGCCACGGCATTACAAAATCGCCAAGTTACAGAAAATGCCCCCGCTATTGAGGTGGTCGAATTCCCCACCAAATACCCCTCCGGCGGTGAAAAACAACTGATCCAGATTCTTACCGGCGAAGAAGTGCCCAGCGGCCAATTGCCCGCCGATCTCGGCATTGTCTGCCAGAACATCGGCACCACTCACGCTATTTACCGCGCCATCTGCCACGGCGAGCCTCTGATATCCCGCGTCACCACCGTGACCGGCAAGGCCTGTGACAAGCCCGGTAATTTTGAGGTGCTGATCGGCACGCCCGTCGAGCACCTGCTTACTGAGGCCGAATTCAACAACGCCCTCTGCCCCAATCTCGTGATGGGCGGGCCGATGATGGGCTTTACCTTAGCCAGCACTAGCGTGCCAATTATTAAATCGAGCAACTGCCTGCTCGCCACCAGCGCCGAAGAAAACCCGGCACCGCCACCGGCCCAGGCCTGTATTCGCTGTGGCCACTGTGCCGAAGTCTGCCCGGCCAATTTATTGCCGCAACAACTCTACTGGCACGCTCAGTCGAAAAATTACGAACGCCTCGAAGCCCACCATTTAGGCGACTGCATTGAGTGTGGCGCCTGTTCCTACGTCTGCCCGAGTAGTATTCCCCTAGTGCAGTATTACCGCGCCGCCAAGGGCGAAATTCGTTTAATGGCCGAAGAGAAGCGTCAGTCGGATCGCGCTCGCGAGCGCTTTGAGCACCACCAGGCCCGTGTCGAGCGCGAAGAAAAAGAAAAAGCCGCCAAGCGTGAAGCCCGCAAGCTGGCAGCAGAAGCCGCCAAAACCAAGCGCGAAGCCGAGGCGAAAGCCGCAGAGGAAAACCCAGAGAATACGACAAAGAATACCCCTGCCGACGGTGAGACTAAAGACACTGCCGAACTTGATATTGTCCAGGCGGCACTGGCCCGCGTGGCCGCGAATAAAGCCTCACCTCAGGATCAGCGCAAGCGCTTTGAGCGGGCCATTGAAACCACGGCGGCGCGGCTCGCCAAGGCCGAACAGGGACTTGAAGCCCTCAATAAAAGTAGTGACCTCGAACCAAGCACCGAGTACTTAGCCCAGATCGAGCAACAACGTGCCACCATCGAACAGGCACGCTTGCGTCATGAAGAGGCTAAAAACAAACTGGCTGCGCTCAACACGGATCAATCAGCAGCAGAACCGGCTGACGGTAAAGCGCAAGCAGATACAGCCACAACCAACACCGATGACCCGGGCCTCGACCGCGCCGCTACTGCCATTGCCCGCGCGCAAAAAAATGCCGCCGAACAGGCCTCAATGTCACCCCAGCAAAAACAGCAAAAGCAACGCGACGCCCTGCAAAACCGTCTCAACAAAGCCCAGGCTCGACTGGCGCAAGCTGAGAGCGAAGGCAGCGAACAGATAGAGGCATTCACTAATGCCGTGGCTACGTTAAAAGAAAAGCTGGAAGCAGCCGATCTCAAGCTGGCAGATCTAGACTCTAATTGTGCGCAGGATAAGAACCCCGCAAACACCACCGAGGAAAACAGCTAATGGCCCTCGGTCGCAGTAGTTCACCCCATGCACATAGCCCCCGTACAACACAGTGGCTAATGCAGCAGGTACTCCTCGCTACGGTGCCCGGCTTAGTTGTGCTCACCAGTTTTTTTGGCATCGGCAGCATTCTCAATATTATTATTGCCAGTATCACCGCTCTCGCTTGTGAAGCGGCTGTCCTCAAATTGCGCCATCGCCCCATCGGCTTTTATCTGCGCGATTACAGCGCTCTGCTCACCGCTGTATTACTCGGCCTGGCCCTGCCACCGCTGGCACCCTGGTGGCTGACCGTCACCGGTACGGCCTTTGCCATTATTATCGCCAAACACCTCTACGGTGGTATGGGTTACAACCCTTTTAATCCGGCGATGATTGGCTATGTCGTGTTGTTGATTTCCTTCCCCCTGCAAATGAGTGCCTGGGTCGCCCCGACGGGACTGATGGTCGATGGTGTCGGGGCCCTTGCGCCGAGCTTCCTCTCGTCTCTGCAGATCGTTTTTAGCGGCAGCGGTATCGACGGTTTTACAGCGGCAACCCCCCTTGACGCCTTCAAGCACAACAGCGGCCTGCTAGTTGATCACTTTTACCAGCAAACCCCGCAGTTTTCTCAAGGTCGCTGGGCCGGCTTTGGCTGGGAGTGGGTCAATATTGCCTTCCTGCTCGGTGGTATTTACCTGCTAGCACGCAAGGTGTTTACCTGGCACGCGCCCATCGGCATGCTCCTCGGCCTCTCGGTGATGGCGCTGTTTAATTACGATGGCGGCAGCTCCGCCAGTGACGGCTCCATCATCTTCCACCTGCTCAGTGGCGCCACCATGTTCGGGGCATTTTTTATTGTTACCGACCCAGTGACCTCTGCGACTAGCAACCGGGGGCGCTTTATTTACGGCGCACTGATTGGCGTCATCTTATTTGTCATCCGCAGCTGGGGCAATTACCCCGACGCCCTCGCCTTTGCCGTGTTACTGATGAATTTTGCCGCGCCCTTTATCGACTATTACACACCGCCGCGCACCTACGGCCACGGCAAATCGGGCACCATCATCCACCGTTCGAAGGAGGATTAAGATGGGCAGCCAACTCGAAAAATCAATGGCTTTAAATGGCCGTGTACTCGGCCTGTTTGCCCTCATTACTTCACTGCTGCTGGCCGGCACTCACCTCGGCACCAAAGATAAAATCGCCGATTCACAGCGCCGCGCCGCACAAAAAGCCCTGCTCGAAATCATTCCCGAAGAGCGCCACGACAACGACATCCTCACCGATACACTGACTATTCCCCAGCACTACTGGTCGGTACTGGGCCTGAAAAAAGGCGGTGAATTACATCTCGCGCGCAAGGCTGGTGAGGTATTCGCGATCATTGTGCCCGCCGTGGCGCCGGACGGTTACAGCGGTGACATTACAATGATTGTCGGTATTCATCTGGACGGCAGTGTCGCCGGCGTCAGGGTGCTCAACCACAGCGAAACGCCGGGGCTGGGCGATAAGGTCGAGCTGAAGAAAAACCCCTGGGTACTGAGCTTTGATGGCAAGTCCCTGGGCTCTCCCCCTGCAGCGCGTTGGAAGGTGAAAAAAGACAAGGGCGATTTTGACCAGTTCACCGGGGCAACCATTACGCCCCGTGCCGTGGTGGCCCAGGTGGCGCGCGCCCTGCATTATTTTAGCGAAGACAAAACTCGTATCATCAAGGCCAGCGCTAGTATCCCTCAACCACAAGCAGCTACAACAGGCACGAGTACGCCAAGTACTAGCCCAGCAGACAGTACGGGAGAGACACCATGAGCGATGTACCCTACGGCGAAATCAGCCGCAATGGTTTGTGGAACAACAACCCCGCTCTGGTGCAGCTACTCGGGCTCTGCCCCCTGCTCGCGGTCACCGGCTCCGTGGTGAATGCCCTCGGTCTTGGTCTGGCGACAATGGCGGTGCTGATCGGCTCGAATATCACGGTCTCGTTGATTCGCAATCAGGTCAGCGACGCCATCCGCACCCCGGCCTTTGTGATGATTATCGCCACTTTCACCACCTGCACCGAAATGCTGATGAAGGCTTACACCTACGAGCTGTATCAAATTCTGGGTATTTTTATTCCCTTGATCGTTACCAACTGCGCCATTCTCGGCCGCGCCGAAGCCTTTGCCAGCAAGCAGCCACTACTGCCCGCCGCCTTCGACGGTTTAATGATGGGTCTCGGCTTTGGTGCGGTGTTATTGGTACTCGGGGCAATACGGGAAATTATCGGCAGCGGCACCCTGTTCGCCAATATGGATCTACTATTCGGCCCCATGGCCGCCAACTGGGGTTTGCAGCTGTTCGGCGACAATTACGGATTTTTGGTGATGATCCTGCCACCCGGTGCCTTTCTGGTGACCGGGCTGTTGATCGCCCTGAAGAATATCATCGATAGCCGCCAGCAGGCCCGCCTTGCAGAAACACAGGCGGCACCGGTACAGGGCTCAAAACGAGTGAGAACCACGGGCACTATTCAATAGCGCCCGCCTTGCTGGGTTCAGCTTTGAATGAGGCGATGAATTAAGCCAGTAGCTTTTTCGCCAGGGGCTCCATCTGCCCCGCCAATTCGAAGTCCAAATGGGTAATGCCGCCCGAGCGATGGGTGAGCAGATCGATTTCAACCACATTCCAAACATTGACCCAACGCGGGTGGTGGCTCATCACCTCGCAGGCAATGGCCGCCTGAGTCATAAAGCCAAAGGCATCGATAAAACTCTTAAATTCATAGCGCCGCGACAACTTGCCATCGGCCACCGCCCAGGGTGCGAGGGCCTCGGCATTCAGTGTCGCCAGGCTTTGGCCAAGCTGCTCTTCATTGAGTAATGCGGGCTTTGTCATTGTTATTCTTCCTTTTTATGTTGGCAAAATTGTCGGCTGCCCCGGGTATATTCGACACGGCACAGCGCGCTATGGCCGCATATCTTAACGCCTTCAGCACTTATTTCTCCACTACGCTCTAAATTCACACCCTCAAACGCCCATCAGCCATCGAGGCACAAGAGGCTGGCATTGCCACCGGCGGCAGCGGTATTACAGGTGATGGTTTTTTCATAAGTCAGCCGAGCCACTAAACAGTTAAAATTCAGCGCACTAATCAACGGACAAATCGCCCCGGGACGCGCGGCCAGGGCCATCGCCAATTCTCGATACTGAGCAAAGCCCGGTGCCACGCAGACGCCCTTGATCGGCACCTCGGCGACAAGGGGGAAAAGTTCATCAAGTTCGGCGCTGTGCAGTAAGCGAGCATCGACACCGGCGCGCTGCAGGTTTGCCCTTAGATCCTGCCAGCGGGCCGCCAGTGGCGATGCCCCGTCGCGCAGCACCAGCACCGCATTACCCGCCACCAGCGCCGCCGCTAGTTGTTTCAGAAAAACCACGCCCACTGAGCCCTCATCCAGTACCAGTAAGATCAGGCCACGGCCCTCTAATTGATAGGTATTATTCTCCCCAGTTGGCCCGGGTAGTTCCTGGGTCACTGCCAGTAAGTCCGACACCCCACCCCAGCCGGTGAGTTCCACCGGCTCACCTACCAGCTCCGTCGACTGCAGGAAGTTTTCGATACAAGAGATCCTGTTCTGCCCAGACCTCGCCGCCCAGCGTTGTTGTGCCTTGTTTAAGCTAGCTGGAATAAGCCAGCCAGAAGGCTTTGGCTCGCCATCAGCGGGGAGAATAGTCGCTCTGTGGGCCGCTGGTTCCGTGCCGAGAAAAACCCTGTTGGCCTTCCTGTCGATCAAATCACTGGCCGGCCAGCGCACCAGCCGCGATAAATACAGGGGGCCGCCAGCCTTCGGCCCGGTGCCCGACAGGCCGCGACCTCCGAAGGGTTGAACCCCCACCACCGCACCCACCATATTGCGATTAGTATAGACATTACCCACCGAAGCGCGCTGCGCCACCTCTCGGCAAGTCGTGTCGATACGACTTTGAATGCCCAGAGTTAGCCCGTAGCCACTGGCGTTAATCTGCTCCAGCACCCCATCGATCCCCCCTGCGGGAAAACGGATCAGGTGCACGATAGGGCCAAACACCTCCTCCTTGAGCAGACTCATGCTGCTAATTTCATAGAGCTGGGGCGGGAAATAATAGCCACCTTCGCTATCCTCGGGTAATGGGCAGGCATACAGTAAGCGCGCCTGCTGCCGGGGATGGCGCTGTAGATACACACAGTGCTCCTCGCAGTGTCGGCGCGCCTGCTCATCAATCAGGGGGCCGACATCGCTGGCCACAGAGGCGGGATCACCGACCACCAGCTCGGCCATCGCCCCGCTGAGCATGGCAATCAGGGCCTCGGCAATGTCCTCTTGCACAAACAACACCCGCAGGGCCGAGCAGCGCTGGCCAGCACTGTGAAAGGCCGAGCTGACAACGTCATCAACGACCTGTTCAAGCAGGGCCGTGGCATCCACCAACATGGCATTCTGGCCGCCGGTCTCGGCGATGAGTGGGCAGGGTTCACGCCGGGCCAGGGCGCGATTCAACCAGTGGCCGGTCGCGAGGGAGCCGGTAAACAAGACCGCCTGAATGCGCGAGTCGGGTAATAGCTGTTCACCGACCGCCACACCGGGGGCTAATAAGAGCTGACAACAGCCTGCGGGGAAACCGCTGCTCGCCATCAACTCAAGCACACAGCGCGCCATTAGCAGGGATTGCATGGCCGGCTTGGCCACGACGCTATTACCACAGGCCAGGGCGGCGCTAATTTGTCCGATAAAAATGGCCAGGGGGAAATTCCACGGGCTGATGCAGAGCACCACGCCCCGGGGCAGCACACCCGAATCGTCGAACAAAATTTCAGCGTGCTCGGCATAGTAGCGACAGAAGTCCACCGCTTCGCGCACCTCGCCAACGCTATCGGCCAGGGTTTTACCAGACTCCGCAATACACAGGCCAACAAGTCGATCGCGGTTATTTTGCAGCTCATCGGCCAGCCGACGCAGTAGTTGGCTGCGTTGTTCAGGACTGGTCGCTGCCCAGTCGGTGCCGGCCAGATCTGCTGTTTTAAGCTTGGCATGTAATTGCTCAGGGCCATCGAGGGCAATGTACGCCAAAACTTCCCTGGGGCGAGCCGGATTGCGTATTTCCACGGTACTCTCACCCAGGGCCCTATTGACAAGGCCATCCTCTTCGAGTGGCACAGGCCCATGGGCCGCGACGCCCCGCAACAGGCTTTGCAAGCTCGGCTCATCATCGAGATCGCAACCGAGGGAATTGATTCGCCCCGCCTGCCCACCAACCCCTGGGTAGAGGGCTGCCGGCAGGGGAATCTGTGGATGGCCGGCCTGGGGCCAGGCCTTCACCTGCTCACCGGGGTTCTGCACCAGTGCCCGCGCTTCAATGCTGTTGTTTTGTAATTGGCCGAGCACCGAACTATTGGCGCCATTTTCAAGGATCCGCCGCACCAGATAACTCAGTAGCTCCGCCTGTTGACCGACCGGGGCATAGACGCGACACACCCGCCCCTGCTGGTGAATGGCCTCAAACAAAGCTTCACCCATGCCGTGCAGCCGCTGAAATTCGTAGGCCTTAGATTGCTCCGGGTCGGCGGCGCTCACCTGGCGTTCAAGCTCCAATACCGTTGCCACCGTATAGGGATTGTGGGTGGCAAACTGCGGATAGAAATGGCGGCGCTGGCGCAGCAGAAAATGGGCACAGGCCTGGTAATTGAGGTCGGTCGAGGCCTTGCGGGTAAATACCGGATAGGTCGCGTAACCGCCCTGCTGAGCGTGCTTGATTTCACTGTCCCAGTAGGCACCCTTGACGAGGCGCAGGGGGATGCTGCGGCCCTGAGTTACGGCCAGCTCGCGCAGCCACTCCAGTACCGCCAGGCCACATTTTTGATAGGCCTGCAGCGCCAGACCCAAGCCAGTCCAACCCGCCAACGTTGGATGGTAGTAGACCGCCGCAAACACATCGAGAGACAGAGACAGACGCCAGCTCTCCTCGGCGTCGATGGTGAGGCTCAGCCCACTGCTTTTTGCCTCTTGTGCCAGTTTCAGCACCCGTGGCACCAGCTCCGCCATCACCCGCTGGCGCTGCGCCGCTTCGTAGCGTGGGTGCAGGGCCGAGAGTTTAATTGAGACACTAGCGCCCAGTACATCGACACCACTTTCTAGCCCTTTGCCGCTGCCCGACTCGGCAGACGCCAACGCCCCCATCATCTGCTCGTAGTGTCGATAATGACGCTGGGCATCGCCCGCGCAACGAGCACCCTCACCGAGCATATCGAAGGACAGTTGAGAGCCGCGAGCCGCGAACTTTTCGGCTCTGGTGAGAGCCCCCCCAATACTGTTGGCAAACACAAAATGGCTGCCGAGCCAGCGCGTACCATGGCACACCGCCCTGCGTTGCAGATCCCGCAACACCTTCCCGAATATCTGCCTGTCGCCAGGTATCGATCCCTCGCTGGGCTCCGCAGTGAGCAGTTTGCGATTCAATATCAGGGCGACAATAAGGCCCTTCATCCACAGAGGTTCTGCTTTACTGAGGTGGGAATGCCAGTCGGCAGTGCCCAGCTTATCAACGATCAAGCGCTGCGCGGTGGCGGCGTCGGGTACCCGTAACAGTGCTTCGGCGAGGCCCATCAACTGCAAGCCCTCGGCGTTGGACAGTGGAAACTGCTCGAGAATGGCCGCGAGGGGATCGGGGCGCTGCCAGTAAGAGGGACGGCGAATGGCTGCGATCAAGGCCAGGGTGCTTGATTCAATACGCTGGCGGGTGCCGGCATCGAGTTCACTTAGAGCCACTAGCTCTGCAACACAAGCCTCCTCACTGCGGCCTTGCTGGGCCGCGATCTTTTTTCGAGCATCGTCGAGCCTTCCTGCTGACATACTGTGCAACATGCAATCCTCCCTCTGCAGATGCCCTGCTATTCACGCCGCCCTGCCTCATCAAAATCACAATTTCGTCGCGTTCATTAACACCTTTGGGGCGACTCTCATCGACTGACACCTGGTTTCAGTGTAGTGGCAATTTACCGGCAAATTATCCTCGCCCTACTACACTGGGCCTAAAACCCCATGGAATCACCGCCATTGTGAAAACCATCAAGGCCCTGGGTATCGACAGTAACCTCGGTTATCCGCGGGGCCACAGTCACCGAGCCGTACAGACCCTGATGCAGGAGCCCTTCAAGGCTGCACTGGCGAGGGCTGGCATCCGCATAAATTGGCAAACTCTCGACGCCGACCCGATCGCCCCAGCTGAGCCACCCCATCAGTTCAGTGACGAGGAGCAACTCGCCCAGATCAATCGACAAGTGGCCGCCAGGGTGGAGGCTTTAGTCCGCAGCCAACAACCCCTACTGGTGCTCGGTGGTGATCACTCGGTGGCGATGGGCACCTGGAGCGGAGCCATCGCGGCCGCTGGCGGACACGATACCGCTGGGGCTCAACGCTTCGGTTTACTGTGGATCGACGCCCACCTCGATGCCCATAATTTCTGCAGCTCGGCCTCGGGCAATATCCACGGCATGCCCCTGCGCGCCCTGCTCGACGACAGCGACCCCCGGTTAGCGCGGCTCTGCCCGCAAAGTGGCAAGCTCAAGGGTAAAAATCTGCAACTACTGGGCATTCGCAGCTTTGAGCCCCGGGAGAAAAAATTTCTACATGAGCAAGGGGCCAGCATTACCGCGATGCAGCAACTACCCCGGGGCGATTGCTGCGCCGCTGTATTACAGGCCCTGCATACCCTCAGCAAACGCTGCACCCATATTGGTATCAGCCTCGATATCGATGCCATTGATCCCTTGCAGGCCCCTGGCGTCGCTACCCCGGAGCCGGCCGGCATCAGCCTGCAAAGCCTTTGTAAGGCCCTCACCCAGGCGCGCCGCTTTGACAAGGTGGTGGCGCTGGAAATTTGCGAATTCGACCCCAGCGCAGATACCCGCCAACGCACGCAAAACACCTTGCTGCGCTTGATTGTGAGCTTCTACGGTTGACTCGTAACGCCAGTGGCAGAGGTGAAAAAACCGTAGAGGTCCTTGGGATCGGCCATCGTCGGCAACATGGCAATTTCATCAAAGTATTGGCGATAGCCATCTTGTGATGAGTAGTCATGCATCAGCTTGATAATCGAGAAATCCTCCAAGGCGAAGCCGACGGCATCGCACAGTGTCAGCTCGGTATCGCTCTCCCGTCCGGGCAGTTGCCCGGCGAGTAACTGCCAGAGTTCCGCGTGCACGGCCGAGTCATCGAGGTTTTGCACCTCGCCCTCAAGCAGGCTTTGCTGGCGGTATTCGACCACGATTTTACTGGCCTTTAACAAAGCCTGGCCCAGCTCCGTTTTACCCGGGCAGTCGCCACCCATGGCATGGATATGTGCACCCGGCTTTAACCAGTCGAGCTGGATAAGATCATTGACCCGCTTCGCCGCCGTGGCGGTAATGACCATATCGGCCTCTTTCAGGGTCTCCTCAATACTGCGACAGCGCCTGAGTTGCAAACCACTGGCCGCCATATTGGCGGCAAATTTGTCCATTGCTTTGGGGTCGAGGTCAAAATAACTGAGGCTCTCCAGCGCGAGCACCTGCTGCACCATGCCCACCTGAAACTCGGCTTGGGCACCGGTGCCAATAATGGCCAGGTGACGACTGTCGGGACGCGCCAGTGATTTTGCCGCCAGGGCCGTGACCGCAGCGGTGCGTATCGCCGTTAGCAGGGTCATTTCACTGATCAGCAGTGGATAGCCACTCTCGACTTCGGCCAAAATACCCAGCGCCACCACACAGAGTTTACCGTGCTGGGTGTTTTGCGGGTGGCCGTTAACGTATTTGAAGGTGTAGAACTGCCGGTCGGCACAGGGCATTAATTCGATCACCCCAAAGGGATAGTGAGTCGCCAGCCGTGGGGTCTTGATAAACTCCCCCCAGCGAATAAAGTCCCGTTCAAGGGTCTCCAACACCGCCCCGTAAAAGGCCGTTTGCCCCAGGCTGGCAACAAGATTGCGCAGCCCATCCACCGAGAGTAACTTCATTACCCACCTCGCCAGTCAGTAGTAAATACAAGTTTCTAACTACAGGGTAGGCAATAACTAGTATTTTTTCCGCAGCTCGGCGACATGGCTTTGGTCTTTAGCGGTATACACGCAGGGCATCTATCCTCGTCTCTATATCCTTCACCACCCGCCTATAGCGCGGATCCCACACACCGCCATAACGGCTCTGGAACTGCGACCGCTTGAGGTTTTCCCGTAGATCTTGCAGCGGTGGCAACAACCGGGCTTTGTCATGTCCTGCAGCCAGATTCAACTGCAGACGCCGAGCCGATGTGGACGAGGCCACTGCCAGTTCAGCAAAACGAGTACCCGCCATATCGGCGGCCAGGTCCTTAAAACTAAAGCCGCTGCCTTGACTGGCATCGTCCATTTCCTTACGCAAACCGATGGCGTTCGCCACCGAAGCGCCACCCGCTACGGCCAGCGCTGCGGAGGCCATAAAATGCTGAACTAAATCATGACGGCCCTCGAGCCGTAGCTTTGCACGGCGCGGCCGGGGCCAGTCTTTTGACTCGGGAATGAGTGCGCTCAAGCCACCGCCATTGGCGTAGGCCGCCAACACGATAATGGCGGCTTTGTTTTCCAGCACGGGCTCAGCGTTTTGTGAGCGTTTGTGGGCAAAACGAAAGGTGGCTTCAAGCAGACTGGTAAACGTCAGGCCTCGACCCTGTCGGTCGACTTCTAGCACCAGGAATTGATGGTGACTGGCAATGGCCTGCCGTTCTTCAACACTGAGCAAACGTCCTCGTAGGGTCTCGAATAAACCCGCCTGCCACTGATAGCTCAGAGTGACCTCCTGGCGACGAAAATCAATGGCTTGTAACACCGATGAGGCATGCGGCAGGCCCGCAATCGCATCCAAACGCTTGCGCGCAAATTTCAATAAAGGCTCAACAAAAAACGACGGTAAGGTAAGTCGACCAATGTTCAACGATTGGATTGTTAAGCCATTCAGGCCTACGCTCCCCTCCCTGTTCACCAATACAGCTTCGACATTGAGATAGCTAGCAGCATCCTGCTGATAGGGTAAATGCGCAGAGATATTCCAGCTACTACTGACGGACAATGAGCCCTGGCTGATTTTCAGTACCGCCCCGGCAGCATGAAAGCGTCGGGCCAGGTACGTGGCGATAAGGTTTAATTCTTTTTCACTCAGGGTCAGGCTCCTGGTCTCGCCACTGCGCAAATTCTCGGGCTTGTGCTGGCGTAACAGGCGTTTAACACGATCAATATTAGCCGGACTCAACTGCACCTGCTGGGTGACCAGCGGCGAGGATTCGATACACAGGGTAAACACGCTAAACAGCCCAAGAAGCAGTAATAAAGGCGTAAAAAGGCAGGTGCGCAATAACAGAGTCATCGGTCCAGTGTCTCACACTGTATCGCTATTGATGGCGGCATAAGGCAAAACACTCCGCTCGATCTAGTCATTGAGTAAAGAAAAATATTCGCCGCCGGAGGCCTGGTGAAAGTAGAGCGACACTCATCAAACAGCCCTGCTTTGCCATTCATCACCTTGCCAGCACTACCAGCGGCATCTACTATCAAGCGATTGATCCACTTATGCTGTTTCGGCGGCCGACTTGTGCTTAAATCAAGAACTTTCCTGGCGCGCTAAAAAGCACGCTGTCACTGGTTATACTGGGCTATGGATAAATTCGACAAGCGAGAGCACTTTTCGAGCAGGTATAAACCGCCCCTGTCTAAACGACAGGTCGCACGAGCCAATACCGGCTCGCTGGCGGATGAAAATGCCTATCTGAAAGCGACGATCAATGAGATGATCGAAAGTGCCCGCTACAATCAGCAGACTCAGGAAAAGTTCTACGCCCTGGAGCTCTACTTCCTCGAAGCCAACTCCTACGAGCTACTGATCCGCCGTATTCTCACCGACCTGAAACGCCAACTAAAGCTGACTCAGGTTGAGCTTTTTTTACTCGACCCCCAGCAGGAAACACAACAGCTCATCGGTGAGATCTACGGCAAGCTGAACTATAGAAATCTGTTTTACACCGACTCCATCGGCTCGATTAAGAGCGTGTACGCCGGTGATATTCAACTCATCCTCAGCAACGAAGGCAATGACATCGCCAAACTCGGCCCGGGCATGAGTCAGAGCGTCGCCCTGCTGCCCCTGCGTCGTGGCAATCACATCATCGGCAGCCTGCACCTGGGCAGTCGCGATCCAGAGCGCTTTCACCCCGGACTGGGGGGTGAGTTCCTCTTGCACCTGGGCACGGTGATCAGCGTCTGCATTGAAAGCTCGATTAATCAGGAGCGCTATAAGCATCTCAGCCTGGTTGACCTGCTGACCCGCGCCAAAAACCGGCGCTTTTTCTTCCAGGCTTTGGCCACCGAAATTGCCCGCTCCCGCCGTTCGAAAAAACCCCTGTCCTGCCTGTTTATTGATATCGACCACTTTAAAGCGGTGAATGACTTACACGGCCATTTAACCGGCGACCGAGCACTGCGTAGTGTCGCCGACAGTGTCGTGCCCCTGCTGCGCCAGTCTGATGTGCTGGCCCGCTTTGGCGGCGAAGAATTTACCGTGCTGCTGCCCGATTGCGATCTCAGCCATGCCGAAGAAATTGCCGAAAGAATTCGCGATAAAATTTCCCGCGTCGATATTGCCAATGACAAGCAAGAGCGTTTTCGACTCACCGTTTCCATCGGCGTCAGTTATTGGCAAGAGGGACAACAGGGTTTTGCCGATAGCGAAGCCATACAAAACCATTTGATTAGCCAGGCTGACAAAGGCGTTTATCTAGCCAAAGAGGAGGGTCGCAACTGCGTAAGAATTGTCGAAGGCCTGGCCATCGATAGCGACACAATTCCCGAATCATAAACCGTAAACATCGAAAAATAACAAACTGTTAATACATGTAAAAGGATGAACATGGACCTCGCTAAAAGAGAAATCACCTTACGTTTTCTGGCCGAGCCTACGGATGCCAATTTTGGTGGCAATGTGCACGGCGGCATCGCCATGAAATGGCTCGATCAAGCTGGTTACGCCTGTGCCACCGGCTGGAGCGGCAAATACTGCATCACCGCCTTTGTTGGCAACATTAATTTTCGCCAAGCGATTGCCGTCGGCCACCTGATCGAAATTAATGCCAAAGTCATTCACACCGGCACCAGCAGCATCCACCTCGCCGTCAACCTCAGCAGCGGTGACACCACCAGCACCGAACTCAACAAAGCCATGCACTGCATCATGGTGTTCGTTGCTGTCGATGAAAATAGAGCGCCCTGCCAAGTTCCCGCTTGGACGGCCGAAAGCGAAGAAGATCATCGCCTGGAAAAATACGCGCTCGCCATCAAGGACTTGCACAAGGCCAACAAGCACGAGCTCGATTTAATTATGGCTTAAACGGCCCCTGCTCGATTGATTTTCACAGTGCGCAGCAAAGTCCTGTTTCTCTCACCACCCCTTGTATAGCGGCCTGCCCTTCCTTAAGCACGCCAAGATTACTATTAAGTGAAGTGCGCCTTGCAGCAAGTTAATTGGATGGCGATAACAGCCGGAAACGATCCTTTGAATAAACGGTTTTGGGTCGTAAATGATGAAACAAATATCCGCAGTGACAATTATTCTTATCGTGGTTTTTGTCGCTTATCGATCAATAGCGCCAATTACTTATAAACATGATGACGGAATAATGCCTGAGGAGTTTGAATGCTCTAAAAGAATGGCCCATGCAATGATGGATAATCCAATAGAAAGAATCCCGCTCACCAAAATACATATTGGCAGATCTGAAAACGGAGGAACGACTGCGGTCGCTTATTTTCTTGTATTTCCTTATACCGGGTTTTCCATTAGCAAAGGGTGCAGCAGAGCGTTTAGATTACAGGCCTTATAATTCACTCCTGCTATCAAGTAGCTCAAGCATCCTTCCAGCGCAAATAGCCATGTCTCCGCTGGACAGACAAAGGGTCTAGCCGCTCCCGCCAACGAGTACTTTTTAGCAGAATGCGCGCCATACGAATAAACGCGTTTTATTGGTGCAAGCTGGACTTATTACTTGAACAGAGGAAGACTTAAATCAACAGACACAAAAAAGCCCGCGTTTAAGCGGGCTTACGAGCCATCAGTTTAACGATGTATTTGGTCGGAGCGGCCGGATTTGAACCGACGACCACCACACCCCCAGTGTGGTGCGCTACCAAGCTGCGCTACGCTCCGATATTTGCCCCTTTGGGACAAGGCGAGCATCTTACCTGATGACCTTTTGAAAGCAAGTAAAAAGTGCTTTTAACGCTGTTTTTCCGCCATTTTTTGCTGTTAGCAAGGGTGGCGAAGCGCTAGGCTTTGAGCATGCGCAGTACGTCTTCCAGCTCACTGACGGTTTGATTAATAATCTGGCGGATTTGCGTGGCTTCTTCTTTCACAGATTCACCACCCAGGCGCTGGCGAGCACCACCGATGGTAAAGCCCTGATCGTAGAGCAGGGAGCGAATCTGGCGAATTAAGAGCACATCCTGACGCTGGTAGTAGCGGCGGTTGCCACGGCGCTTGAGCGGGCTGAGACTGGGAAATTCCTGCTCCCAGTAACGCAGTACGTGAGGTTTGACCTCGCAAAGTTCACTGACTTCGCCAATGGTAAAGTAGCGCTTGCTGGGGATTGGTGCCAGTTCGCTGTTATTACTCGCTTCCAGCATAGTTCTCTACCCTCACCTTTAACTTTTGTCCGGGTTTAAATGTCACGACGCGGCGCGCTTCAATGGGGATGTCTTCCCCCGTCTTGGGGTTTCTACCCGGTCTGACGCTTTTGTCGCGCAGATCGAAGTTACCAAAACCGGAAATTTTAACCTGCTCATTCTCAGCTAAAGATAGTCGGATTTCTTCGAAAAAGCATTCGACAATTTCCTTTGACTCTCTCTTATTAAGGCCGAGCTCTTCGTAGAGCATTTCGGCAATATCGGCCTTGGTTAATGCAGACATTATTACCCTCTTAAATTCGCAGCGTGATCGTTTTCGAGTGCCTTGATAACTGCGTCCATTGCGGTATTGACATCTTCGTCATTAAGGGTGCGTGATTTATCCTGAAAGGTCAAGCCGATGGCGACACTTTTCCTATTAGTTTCAATGTGTTTGCCCTCATAGACATCAAAAACCTTTAAGTCAATAAGATAAGTGCCGGCACTCGCGCGGGCAGTGGCGACAAGTTCAGCGATGAGCACATCGCGATGCAGAGACAGGGAGATATCGCGGCGCACAGCGGGGTATTTGCTGATTTCATCGAAGGCTGTGATCTCGCCCTGGGTGATTTCGGCCAGTACCAGCTCAAACACATAGACCGGCTGACTTAAGCCCAGGGATTGCTGCAGGCTCGGGTGCAGTTTGCCAATATGACCGAAGGTCTCGCCCTGCCTGTTAAGCAGCGCCAGGGTTTGCCCCGGATGGAGCGCGGCGTGTTCAGCACTAGCAAATTCCACCTGAGCCGTAGTACCACAAAACTCGAGCACGGCTTCAACATCGCCTTTAATATCGTAAAAATCGACCTCACTGGCCGGGTCTGTCCAAGCCTCCTGAGTGCGTGTACCGGTGATCGCACCGGCAAGCATTTTTTGCTGACTCAGTTGGCCGCCCTCTTTCACGAAGCGCAAGCCACTTTCGAAGACGCGCACTCGAGATTGCTGGCGATTTAAATTGTATTTCACGGTGTTGAGCAAACCCGTCAGTAAGCTGGTGCGCATCACCGCCATGTCGGCGCTGATGGGGTTGGCGACATCGACGCTGGCAACACCGGGGTTAACCTGGCTCTGCATAGCGGGGTCGACAAAGCTGTAAGTGATGGCTTCCTGATAATCTCGACTGACTAGCAGTTGACGAATTTCGGCGAGACTGGACGTCGCCTCTGCCGTGGGCTGAATCTCGAGGGGCATATTGATGGTTGCCACGGGCAGATTGTTGTATCCGTAGATACGGGCCACCTCTTCGATCAGATCGGCCTCAATAGCCAGATCAAAGCGCCAGCTCGGTACGGTGCACAGCCACTCATCAGCACCGGGCTGAGTCACGCCGAGACCCAGGCGCGTCAACATATCGCTGACCAGCTCATCGTCAAGCTCGAGGGTGAGCTGCTGCACCAGGCGGCTTTTACGCAAAGTGATCGTGGGCTCAGAGCCGGCCTGTGGCGCGCTACCGGCCGATGTCACCGGGCCAGCCTGTCCGCCGACTATCTGCAGTAAAAGCGCCGTTGCGCGCTCGAGGGCAACGAGGGGCAGCTGGGTGTCGACACCCCGCTCAAAGCGATGGGAAGCATCGGTGTGCAGGCCGTATTCACGGGCTTTACCCGCCAATGCCAAGGGCATAAAGTGGGCACTTTCAAGAAAGATAGATGTTGTCGCCGCGCTAACGCCGCTGTCTTTACCACCCATAATGCCGGCTATTGCCAGCGGGCCGTTTTTGTCGGCAATCAGCAGGGTTTCATTTTTTAGTTCAACTTCAGCGCCGTCGAGTAGGACGAGTTTTTCGCCCTCTTCTGCAAAACGCACATCAATATCACCCGATAAAGTGTCGAGATCAAAGGCATGCATCGGTTGGCCGAGTTCGAGCATCACGTAGTTGCCAACATCGACAACGGGATCAATGGAACGAATACCGCTCCGTCGCAGTTTCTCCTGCATCCACTGGGGTGAAGGCTGGCTCATATCGACGGCGCTAATCACCCGGCCCGCATAGTGGGAGCAGGCGCTGGTCGCGGAAATGCCAATAGACACGCTTTGCTCGCTGCTCACCGCTGCTGCCGAGGTCTGTACAAATTCGGGCGTGAGTTTATTGAGTACACCCACCTCCCGCGCCAGGCCTTGAATACTCAGGCAGTCACCGCGATTGGGCGTTAAATCGACTTCGATTATCTGATCATCGAGGCCATAAAATTCATTCAGTGTTTGCCCCACGGGCGCATCGGCAGGTAGCTCCATAATGCCGTCGGTATCTTCATTCAGCCCCAGCTCATCGCCACCGCAGAGCATGCCAAAGGAGTCGACATCGCGCAGTTTTGCCTGACCGATAGTCATGCCTCCGGGCAGGGTCGCGCCGACCTGGGCAAAGGCCGTCACCAGGCCTTCGCGAGCATTGGTCGCACCGCAAACGACCTGTACAAGAGCACCGCTGCCGCAATTGACCTGACAGACCTGCAACTTGTCGGCCTTGGGGTGGGCGGCAACCGATTCGATGCGCGCCACGACAACACCTGCAAAATTAGCGGCGGCTTCGACACCGTCAATCTCAAGACCGGCCATGGTCAACTGGGCGATAAGCGCATCGCAGTTTAGGTCGGGGTTGGCCAGCTCGCGCAACCAGGATTCACTGAATTTCATCGCAATTTATTCTCGAATTTACTGTAATAAAATTAAATAACTTATTGAAATTAAAACTGTTTTAAGAAGCGGAGATCGTTCTCAAAGAAGAGACGTAAATCATTCACCCCGTAGCGCAACATCGCCAGACGCTCGACACCCATGCCGAAGGCGAAGCCGGTGTACTGCTCGGGGTCGATGCCGCTATGGGTGAAGACATTGGGATGGACCATGCCGCAGCCCATAATCTCCAACCAACCGGTCTGCTTACAGACTCGACAGCCCTTGCCCTTACAGTTGGTGCACTGAATATCGACCTCGGCCGAGGGCTCGGTAAAGGGGAAATAGGAGGGGCGAAAACGCACCGCCAGATCGGCCTCAAAAAAGGCCTTTAAAAACTGATCAACCGTGCCCTTCAGATCGGCAAAACTGACATTTTTATCGACCACCAAACCCTCTACCTGATGAAACATCGGCGTGTGGGTCAAATCGGAATCGCAGCGGTAGACGCGGCCCGGACAAATAATCCGAATCGGCGGTTGCTGTCTTTCCATCGTCCGCACCTGCACCGGCGATGTGTGGGTACGCAACACCGTAGTAGGGTCGATATAGAAGGTATCGTGCATCGCCCTGGCCGGATGGTGGGCGGGAATATTCAGGGCTTCAAAGTTGTGATAGTCATCTTCAATTTCCGGCCCCTCCTCCACCTGATAACCCACAGCGGTGAAGAACTCTTCGATGCGCGCCATGGTCTGAGTCACTGGATGCAGGCTACCGACTTCGCTCTTACGGCCCGGCAGCGTCACATCGATGCGCTCGCTGTCGAGCTGAGCCTGTAAAAGCGCAGCTTCAAGCGCCTGCCGGCGGGCGTTAATAGTATTTTGCAGGGCAACTTTGACTTCGTTAATCACCGCCCCCGCCTTGGGTCGCTCTTCAGCCGAGAGCTTGCCGAGGGTTTTCAGCATGCCGGTAATTTTGCCCTTTTTACCTAAATACTCGACGCGAAGCTGGTCCAGATCTGCGACGGTGTTAGCCGCCTTAATGGATAGCTCTGCCTCGTCGGCCAGGGTGTGAAGATTGTCCATGATTTGTCCTTAAACTGAGCACGTAACCTTACTCAGCTTATTTTATAGATTGGGGCTAATGTAAATTGTAGCGGTCGCGCTAAGTAAAAAGGGAAAGAGCGTTGGCCCTTTCCCTTTTTACGATCTCAACGTGTTTCCGGCCGGGCCGGAACGCAACTGTCTAAGCCAAAGCAGCTTTGGCCTGATTAACAATTTGCGCAAACGCTGGCTTGTCGTGAATCGCCAGGTCTGAGAGCACTTTACGATCAAGCATGATTCCCGCCTTTTTAAGACCGGCAATGAACTGACTGTAGCGCATACCTTCTACGCGAGTCTGAGCATTGATACGCGCAATCCATAGCGCGCGGAAAGTACGTTTCTTAACGCGACGGTCGCGATAGGCGTACTGACCCGCTTTGGTAATCGCCTGGGTCGCAACGCGATAAACGCGGCTGCGAGCACCGTAGTAACCTTTGGCTTGCTTGAGAACTTTTTTGTGACGGCGGTGTGCAGTTACACCTCGTTTTACTCGTGGCATCTTCTATCCTCCTGTCTGATTAAGTACGAAGCATACGATCAATGGCGGGGGTATCAGCAGCGTTTAAAGTGCTGGTGCCTCGCAATTGGCGCTTACGCTTGGTCGTCATCTTGGTGAGAATATGGCTTTTGTTAGCATGTTTATGCTTATAGCCCGAACTGGTTTTTTTAAACCGTTTTGCCGCACCACTGTGCGTCTTTGCTTTTGGCATTATATTACTCCTCGATAGAGGTTAAATAAAAGAAAAAGACTGTCGGTCAGCCTGCCAAAAGGCTGATTGCGATCAGTTAAGAAGTGCCTAATAAATCGGGACTTACTTAAGACTTTTTCTTGCTTTTGGGAGCGATGACCATCGTCAACTGTCGGCCTTCCATTTTCGGAAATTGCTCAACATTCCCCAATTCTTCCAGATCAGCTTCGATGCGTTTCAGCATCTCCATGCCCAACTCCTGGTGGGCCATTTCACGTCCGCGAAAACGTAAAGTGATCTTGGCTTTATCGCCATTCTCAAGGAAGCGCACTAAATTGCGCATCTTGATATCGTAATCGCCAGAATCGGTACCGGGGCGAAACTTCATTTCTTTAATTTGTGTTTGCTTCTGCTTTTTACGCTGTGCGGCCTGTTGCTTCTTGGCCTCAAACACATGCTTACCGTAGTCCATCAGCTTGCACACGGGCGGCTGACCGTCCGGGGCGATTTCAACCAGGTCGAGGGACTTTTCAGCCGCCAGACGCATTGCTTCATCCAAACTAACTACACCGATCTGTTCGCCTTCCGCCCCGACTAAACGCACTTCAGGCGCTTCAATTTCTTCATTCAGTTTGGATCGCTTGCTTGAGCTCTTGGCGTAACTTTTCTTAATAGTGTTTCTCCACTGTTTCTTTAATTCAGGCGCTTATGCTTCTACAGCGCGCCCGCGACGTTGCACATCCTCATTCAACAATTCGGCAAAGGCATCAATTGCCAGACTACCGAGGTCTTCGCCGCCTCGAGTACGTACGGCGACGGTCTGTGTTTCGACCTCTTTATCACCGACTACCAGCAGATAAGGCGTGCGCTGCATACTGTGCTCGCGGATTTTAAAACCGATCTTTTCATTTCTCAAGTCATTTATCACCCGGAAGCCCTTGTTATTCAAGGTTTCGGTCACTAAATGCACGTAATCGGCCTGTTTGTCCGTAATGTTCATTATTACGGCCTGTTCCGGCGCCAACCAGGCGGGAAAAGCCCCTTCGTACTGCTCGATCAAAATACCGATAAAACGCTCGAAGGAACCGAGCACCGCGCGGTGCAACATTACCGGCACCTGGCGCGAACCATCTTCGGCAACATACTGTGCATCGAGGCGACCCGGCATCGAAAAATCGACCTGGATGGTACCCAACTGCCAGACCCGACCGATGCAATCCTTCAGTGAGAACTCGATCTTCGGCCCGTAAAAGGCGCCCTCTCCCGGCAACAATTCCCAGGGCAGGTCTTTGGCATCGAGGGCATCGGCCAGGGCTTTCTCGGCCTTGTCCCACACCTCGTCGGCACCGACGCGCTTTTCAGGTCGTGTCGAAAGGCGATAAATCACCTCGCTGAAGCCAAAGTCGGCATAAATACTGTGCAGAAAGTCGATGAAGTCAGACACTTCTGTCTGTACCTGATCTTCGGTGCAGAAAATATGGGCGTCGTCCTGGGTAAAACCCCGCACGCGCATAATACCGTGCAGGGAACCCGAGGGCTCGTTGCGATGGCAGGAGCCAAACTCCGCAAGACGTAATGGCAGGTCACGGTAGCTCTTCAAGCCCTGATTGTAGACCTGAATATGACAGGGACAGTTCATCGGCTTAACGGCAAAGTCGCGCTCGTCGATGTGCAGTGCGAACATGTCATCGCCAAATTTATCGGCGTGGCCGGAGCGCTCCCACAGGGAGTAATCCACTAACTGAGGGGTGCGAATCTCACTATAGCCAGCAGCCCGCTGGGCACTGCGCATATACTCTTCGATCTCGGTATACACCGTCCAGCCACGGGGGTGCCAAAACACCATGCCCGGCGCTTCTTCCTGAATATGGAAAAGGTCCAACTTCTTGGCGATTTTACGGTGATCGCGCTTCTCGGCTTCTTCGATGCGGTGCAGGTAGGCCTTGAGTTCTTTCTTATTGGCCCAGGCGGTGCCGTAAATGCGCTGTAGCATTTCATTATTGGAGTCAGCACGCCAATAAGCACCGGCCACCTTGGTCAGCTTAAAGGCTTTAATTTTGCTGGTGTTTGGCACGTGGGGGCCACGGCAGAGATCGGTAAAATCGCCCTGGCTGTACAGCGAGAGATCTTCATCGCTGGGAATGGATTCTATAATCGCTGCTTTGTAATCCTCACCCAGGCCGCGGAAAAACTCGACGGCCTCATCGCGACTCTTAACCTCTCGCGACACATCAAGACCGGCAGAGCTCAGCTCTTTCATCTTCTTTTCGATGGCCAGCAAGTCTTCCGGGGTAAAGGGGCGCTCGTAGGCGAAGTCGTAATAGAAGCCGTCATCAATCACCGGACCGATGGTGACCTGCGCTTCGGGATACAGCGTTTTAACCGCCTGTGCCAGCAAATGAGCGCAGGAGTGACGAATCACCTCAAGGCCCTCTTCATCTCTCTCGGTAATGATGGCGACGTCGGAGTCGTGCTCAATCAAAAAGGAGGTGTCGACAACAAAGCCGTTGACCTTACCGGCGAGGGCAGCCTTGGCTAAGCCGGGACCAATATCGAGGGCAACATCATGAAGAGTAACGGCGGCGTCAAAACTACGTTGACTACCGTCAGGCAGGGTAATAAGCGGCATCTTGCTTCCTTTATTTCAGTGGTGACCCCTACTAAAGGCCACTTGCATTGTTCAAATCAGTCAAGCAAATCAGATAACAACTTCGCGAACTCCGAGGTCATAGACGACCCGGAGTTATTACTTTCTAAGGGTTTGCTACCAAAAGAATTGGTAGGCACGAGTGGATTCGAACCACCGACCCCCACCATGTCAAGGTGGTGCTCTAACCAACTGAGCTACGTGCCTACTGCGAAGGGCGCACAATGTAGCAGCGGGCCTGGCAATTTACAAGGCTTGTTTACTACTCTGCAGTCATTTTTTTAAATTTTCAGCCTATTAAACAGGGCCTATTTCTTAAACAGGGCTGTTTCGTCATCCGCGACAGCAATCAGGAGACAGACCTTAATTGGCACCCAGGCGACAACCCAGCTCCAGCAAGCCATAACCCACGCGACCATCGGCGAGGCGAAATTCAAAGGCGCCTTCATTCAGCACATAGGCATCGAAGGGCCAGTGCACAATGGCCTGGCGGACGCAGTCGATTTCGTAGCGTCGACCCTGGCCGTCAACGGCAGCCACCTGGGCAGAGAGCGCCCGGCCCTCCTCATTCAAGGTGGTGGTGAATTTTTCCAGGCTCAGGGTTTCGATAGTACCATCGACATAGGCCCAGCAAAGATCGGCAGAACCACCGCCCTCAAAGTAGATGCGCAAAATGCCCAGTGCCGTGCCGTCGTCAAAGACCGGCCAGGCCAGCTCGTGGTGAGTAAAGGCCGCCCAGTTTCTAACACCAATGGAGTGATCCCGATTACCCACGCCCTCGATCTGCCATTCACTATCGCGCAGTTTAAGGCTGCCCGTAATTTTGCCCGCCTGCTCAAGGTGGAAGCTGGTCGCCGCATTGAGCTGCAAGCCCGCCATCGAGTCATGGGGTGGCATTAGCGCCTCCCAGGTCAAGTCAAAGCTCAGCGGGGTCAAGTCATCGGCAAAGCTAAGCGAATAGCTTTTCAGCAACTCATTGGCTCGGTAAGTAACACCGCCAAGGGAAAGACCGGTGTCGATATCACCCTCCGGCAGAGGCAGGTTATGCCAGGCACGGTTGTAGACCTCGCGGCCATCGACCACCACCAGCACCGCCATATTGGCGACACCTTTGTTGGGATAAAGCCCCATGCGTGTGAACATACCGACGCGATTATCGGGGTCGTAAAAATTGAAGTACCAGCTTTCACCCCAGAGTAAATCGTCCGTATCGGGCTGATGGCGCTTATCGTCACTGGCTTGAATCATTCTTACTTACCCCTGTTATTATTTGTGTTTACCGAAGTCGCTGGCCTTGCTCTATCGCGTAAAACGCTTTTGCAGGTAATCTCTAGCCGCCTGGTCAATACCCAGCTCTTCACGCATAAAGTTGTCCAGCGAACCCGATTTCTCGCGCATTACCTGCCAGGCAGTGGCCAGGTATTTAGTGCGCGCATCGAGAATTGGCACCACGATGCTCTCATCGACAGACAGACCTTCGGAATTAAAAAACTGCTCAAACTTACCGATCGCCAGAGCTTTGTCGGCATAGGCCTCGGATGACAATAAATAGTCCTGCTCGATTTGCTCCTCGACTACACCGAGGGCACTCAGCAAGAGGGCTGAGGCGATACCCGCCCGGTCCTTACCGAAAGAGCACATCACCAGAATACTGCCCTCGCTCTCCATCATGTGATCAAACATTTTGCGGTAACCGGGCACCTCCTCCTCGGTCAGTTCGCGGTAGCGATCACCCATGATTTTTTCTGCGCCCTCGGGGTTTAAACCCTCTTTCATCAGCATGTCCCAAAGGTTTTCGACACTGGCCACCAACATACCCAGCTCGACGACTTCAACATTGTCACCCACCTGCAGGTCATTTTTTACCCGCTCCATGGGGCTGCGGAAATCATAGATGGTACTGATACCCAGGGATTTAAACTTTGCCAAATCCTGCTCGCCCGTAAAATGCAAAAAGCCGGAGCGATAGAGATAGTTGTCCTTCGTCCGACGTGCATTGTCAGTGTCATAACCGCCCATGTGGCGGAGGTTCATTGTTTTTCCAATGGGCACAAAACGTGTCATAGAGCCTACTTCCCCGAGATTATTAATAGCATTGAGATTTAATAAGGCCGCTGTATAGCCTCCTTATTCAGCCTGATAGCCTAACTGTTATGGCAAACAGATGATAAATAAATTTACCCCCCGCCTTGCCCAAAAGCCACAAAACATCTTTCTGCAGGGCGTAAAACAATAAAAACTCAGCTTTCCCTTGACCCCCCCACGACCATTCGGTTTATGATGAGGATATCGCCCAAGATCATACGAGTGATAACTAGAGATAATGGAACGACAGGTACAGAACAGGAATTAGAGAACGCACACCTACCAACCAAAGGGAAAAATCCGTGATAAAAGATAACGACATGTACTTCCACACGCCCACATCCGACCACTACAGCTGGGCGGAGACCAATTATTTCGGGTTTTATATTCCTGAGGAAAACATTCTGGTTGGCGTTTATGCCCAGCCCCGCGCCAACCTGGGCTCCGTGCTGTCGAGCATTCACATCACCGACGGCTTCTCTAACACCCCCCACGAGGTGCTTTACGACGACTGTCACGTTTTCCTGCCGATGCCCAAGGGCAACCTCGATGACTTCGAGCTGGAAAACGGCCTCAAAATCAAATGCACCAAACCGGTGATGGATTATCACATCCGCTACGATGGCGGCGAAGGTGTCAGTCTCGATGTGAAATATGAAGGCCTGATGGCACCCTACGACATTCACGATCCCGACATGGATCCACTGGCTGGCGAAAACCATAGCGCTGATGTGATTAGCGAAAACGCCTATGCCGGGCACTGGGATCAAAGTGGCCGTGTCACCGGCACACTGACCATTAAGGGTAAAACCCACAAGGTCGATTGTGTCGCCAGCATGGATCACAGCTGGGGCCTGCGCGATGAAAAGCAGCTGAAAAACTTCTGCTGGATGAACGCCAACTTTGAAAACGACATGAGCATTCACTGCCTGTACCTGGTCGACCCGAAGAATATTGATACCTACCCCGCCATCGTCCACGGCTATGTGCGCGAGGGTGACCAGGTTTACGGTCTAAAACGCGGCACCGGCAAAATCCGTCGCAATGGCTACCTGCATCAATTTTTTGAACTGGAAGTCGAAGATATTCGCGGCAAAGTGCATCAGTTCACCGGCACACCCATGACCTCCAATCCCTGGATGGCATGGCCGCTGATGTACCTCGTGCAGTCACTGTGTCGCTGGGATATGCAGGGCGTTATTGGCTGGGGTGAAGTACAGGATCTGTGTAAAGAGACGGTCAACGACAAACTCAAATAAGCCTGCTGTATTGCCCCCGCCTGGATTCCACGCAGACAGGCAGGGGCAATTTTCTGTCACTCGACAGATTCGAGCCGCCCAAAATAACTAACGGAAAATCCAGCGTCATGAGCCCAGAAATAGAACAGTTTTTATCCGGTATGAAAAAAACCATTGAAGAAGTGGTCATGCCCAACCTGACCGATCGCTTCGCCCAGGAGCAGGCCGGCATTGTCGCCGCCTCCCTCGGTTTCCTCGGCCTTATTCAAGATAAAGCCTTCCACTATGAACTGCTGGAAAACCAGGAATACAAGCGCGTTTTAAGCGCCGTCGTCGAACTGCTCAACAACACCTTTTCAGCCCCCGAGTCGGTTATCGAGACCACGGCCAAGGTCTCCGAGCATTTTGTCGGCGACAAAGTAGACGACCCCACGCATCTGCGCCCCTATAAATTTATTCGCGGCAGCAATGAAGTGATGAAAGAATTACTCTGCGAATTTATTCAGCAACAGCCAGAAATGTCGACGGAACTGCGCGGTGCCTTTGAAGCACTGATGAAGCCCTTCTTTAAGTCCATCGAATTGCGCGAGCGCTCCTGGGTTAAAGCCCTTGGTTTTGACCCCGAGGCCGAGCAACAGGCCGATATTGCCGACCTGCTTTATAAAGATGGCTTTCTTAACATCGACAAGCCCTAGTGCATTGCACTGCGTAAAAAACCCTATTAATCGACACCATTAACGATTGTTGTTCAGCAATAAACCCCGAGCCAAATCCATGCGCGAATACTATACCCCGACCTTAAAGAACCGAGCACAACCGAACGCTGCCTGGATAGAAAGCATCCGCCAGCAATTCCCGACCGAGACCACTCTCGACGAAGTACTGACCAAAAAACTGCGCAACCGCAGTAAAACGGCGGAACACAAAACAGATTTCAGTGATCTGGAAGCCCGCCTTTTTGCCTATTTAAAAAAGGCCACGGGGCAAGATGATATTGTTATGGCAAATTTACACCGGCTCTCCGGTGGCGCCTCGAAAGAACAGTTCACCTTTGACCTAACCTGGAACCAGGAATCCGGCGCACGCAGTAGTGAAAAACTGATTTTGCGCATGGATCCCAGCGAATCCATTGTCGAGACACACCGCCTGCGCGAATCACAAATGCTCGACGCAATGTGGGGCGAAGTGCCCGTACCCAGAGTACACTGGACCGATCCCGTGGGCGAAGACCTGGGGCACCCCTTCCTTATCGCCGGCTTTCTTGAAGGCACCGTACAGCCCGAGGGTGGCGATAAAGCCAGCGGCCTGGGTATGTTTTTTGAACCCAGCTTGCGAGCCGACTTGAAAGAACAATTTGTTCAACACCTGGCAAAAATCCACACCATCGACTGGCGCAACAAAGGACTCACGTCCTACGACTCCCCCCGGGAAAATCATCTGGAAGCCAACGAATGGTCCCTCGGTTGGTGGGAGCGGGTTTGGCACGAGGATGCGGTTGAAGCCCACCCCATTGTCGAGAATGCCGCCGCCTGGTTGCGGGAAAACATGCAAACCGTCGAAAAGCCCGTCATCGTCCACGGCGATTATCGCTCCGGCAATTTCATGTACAGCGACGATCATCAAATCAATGCCGTGCTCGATTGGGAACTGTCCCACATTGGCGACTTCCACGAAGATCTGTCCTACACCACCTGCCAGATACTCGGCACCCCCATGGACGACGGCTCCGTACTGACCAGCGGTTTATTGTCGAAAGAGGAATTCCTCGATAAATACCAGCAGTACAGCGGCAATACCGTCGACCCCAAACGCCTGTTTTATTTCGACGTCTTTTCCTATTACAAGGTCGCGGTTATTTCCGTCGCCACCAGCTCGAGAGCGGCCTACGGCCGCAAAACCCATCTCGATGCAATGATGAATTTGCTCAGTGGCTTTGGCTACACCGGAATATCGGCGCTACAGCGTTTACTCGACCAACACGGCTAGGCCGCCAGCGGCGAGCCATCAATAATAAAAGTAGACATAGTGAGTACAAGCGATGAGTAACTACACCCCCACACTGGCTGAGCGGACTCAGCCTTCCGAGCAGTGGATAGACCAGATGCGCGCCAACTATCCGGTTGAAAGTGCCATCGATGAAGTCTTCACCCGCAAGCTGAACAATCGACTAAAGCCGGTCGAGCACACCATGGATTTCAGCAAACTGCAGCAACCGCTGCTGGAATTTTTGCAGAATGAAACCGGTCAAAGTGATATTAAAGTCGAAAACCTGAAACGCCTGTCCGGTGGTGCCTCGAAAGAACAGTTTACTTTCGACCTTACCTGGCAGCCCGAACCCGGCCAGCGGGAAACCACTCACTTAATGATCCGCATGGACCCCACCGAGTCGATTGTTGAAACCCATCGCCTGAGAGAGTGTCAGGTACTGCGCGCCATGTGGGGCGAGGTGCCGGTACCCAAGGTATTGTGGATCGACCCCCTCGGTGAAAAGCTCGGCCACCCTGCCTTAATAGCCAGTTTTTTAGAGGGTACCGTACAGCCCGAACAACCCGCCAATAGTGAAAAAATGAGCGGCGTCGGCATGTATTTTAATCCCGAGCTGCGCGCCGGCTTGAGCCAACAGTTCGTCGACATACTGGCAAAAATTCACGCCATCGACTGGAGCAAGAAAGACCTCACCACCTTTGATATCCCCGCATCAAACTCCACCCAGGCCAATGAATGGGCCATCGGCCTGTGGGAGCGCGCCTGGAACGAAGATACCCTGTCGGCCCACCCCATTATGGAGCGCGCGGCACTGTGGCTAAAAGAAAATATGCCTATTGTCGGCGAACCGGTGATTGTTCACGGTGACTACCGCACCGGTAATTTCATGTACACCGACGATCTCGAAATTAATGCCATTTTTGACTGGGAGCTGGCCTATTACGGCGACTACCACGACGATCTGTCATGGGCCACACTAGGGCTGTTCGGCGGTAATGACGAAGCCGGCAAGCCCCTGGCCAGTAGCCTGATGCCCCAGGCCGACTTCCTCGCCCGCTACGAGCGCGCCAGCGGTAATAAGGTCGATATGGACACCCTCGCCTACTACCACATTTTTTCCTACTACAAGATTGCCGTTATCGCTGCGGCAACCAGTGTCCGCGTCGCCTATAGTCGCCGCACCCATCTCGATGCGATGATGAACTTTGCCAGCGGTCTGGGCTCAGTCGCCATATCTGAACTCAACCGACTGCTGGATAAAGCCACCACCTAGCTTCATTTCGCCCGGCCTTATTACGGCTGGGCCACCGCCCCGCCACCGGGCCAGCGCGTATCGTTGGCGCCGTAGGTATGTTCACCGTCACTACTGATAGTTTGCGTGCGGCCTATCACCCGTGATGAGGGCACGAGCTTGTGCCCTTTGGCCTCGAGCAAACGCCGGGTATCAATATTCAGCCCCGGTTCCACAAACACCTTGTCGGGCTGCCATTGATGGTGGATGCGCGGTGCCGCCGCCGCTGCGGCAATATTCATCTCGAAATCGACAATGTTCAGCACGGTCTGTAACACGGTATTAATAATCGTGCTGCCCCCCGGGCTGCCGGTGGTAAATGCGGGCTGGCCCCGTTTAAAAACAATGGTCGGCGTCATCGACGAAAGCGGTCGCTTATGCGGTTCAATGGCATTGGCCGCGCCGCCAATCAAACCATAGGCATTGGGCACACCGGGCTTGGCAGAAAAATCATCCATTTCATTATTGAGCAAAAACCCCGCGCCGTTGACAGAGATGCCGCTGCCATAGGAAAAGTTAAGGGTATAGGTATTGCTTACCACATTACCTGCATCATCCCAGACAGAAAAGTGAGTGGTTTGCGGGCTTTCATAGGGGGTCTTTAGCCCCGGCGCAATATCGCTGGAGAGGCTCGCCTTGTCGAGGTCGATGCCCTGTCGCAGGGTTTTCGCATAGCCTTTATCCGTTAACTGCGCCACGGGCACCGGGTGGAAATCCGGGTCACCCAGGTATTTGCTGCGATCGGCATAGGCGCGGCGCATGGTTTCGATTAAACGGTGTAAATAATCGGCACTGTTGTGACCCAGGGTTTTCAGCTCCCAGCCCTCGAGAACATTCAGCATTTGCACCAGGTGGACACCGCCGGACGAGGGCGGCGGCATCGCCGCAATGGTGTAACCCCGATAGGTGCCGGTCACCGGCTGGCGCTCCACCACCTTATAATTAGCAAGATCGGCAAGGCTGATTAAGCCGCCGTGCTTATCCATCTCGGCAACAATTTGGTCAGCCACACTACCCTTATAAAACCCATCCCTGCCCTCGCGGGCAATTTTGCTCAGGGTTGTGGCCAGGTCCTGTTGCTGCCAGTGATCACCGGGGCGTAGCAAGCTGCCATCCTGGCGAAAGAAGTAGCCTGTAGAAGCCGGCCATTTGCGCAGGCGTTGTTCGGCATGAGCGAGTGAATACGCCAGTGGCTGAGTCACGGTAATACCCTTTGCAGCCAGTTCAATGGCCGGTTTTAATACCGTCGCCAGAGGCAAATTGCCGTAGTTTTCTAGCGCGTGAAGCAGGCCGGCGACGCTACCCGGCACCCCCGCCGCAGCGTGACTAAAGCGCGCTTTGGCAGCGTCAACCTCACCCAGATCATCGAGAAACAAGTCCCGACCCGCAGCGCTCGGCGCCACTTCGCGATAATCAATAGCAAGGGTGCGCTGTTGCTCGGCAAGATACACCAGCATAAAACCGCCACCACCAATATTGCCCGCCTGGGGCAGGGTCACCGCCAGGGCAAAACCCGTGGCCACCGCCGCGTCGATGGCATTACCACCCTGGGCCAGGATATCCGCACCGACCTGACTGGCCAGCAGCGACTGGGAAACCACCATGCCCTTATTACTAACGATCGGATGAAAGCGGGCGCCATAATCGATAATTGCCGGCGCCTGCGCCTGGACATAGGCACCCGGAACCATCAATAGCAAGACAAGGAGAAGAGAAGAACGATTAAAGAAAGTCGACACAGAGCACCAGCTTCGCGAAATGGGGTGGCATTATTATCTAAAAAAATAGCCGCGAGCAAGAGCCTATCACCGCGATTAAAGGGCCAGGCGCTTACGTACTAAAGAAGCCATCCTCGCCTTTGCAAAACATGCTATAAAAAGACTACTTGACTCAAACTCAGCCCAATAAAAACTGCTGCCAACCCTAATAAACCCTGGAGATTATCTGTGAGTGATAACGATGTAAGCGACATCGAGTTTTTTCCCATTGATGTTGAACAGTGCGACTGGCAAGTATCCCAGCAGGTATTAATGGACATTCGTCGCCAGGTATTTATTGACGAACAGGGAGTGCCCGAGTCAGAAGAATTCGGCAAGGAAGATAACAGCGCGACGCACTGGATCGCTTACGGCGCTGATAATGTGCCGATGGGCACCGCCCGCCTGCTCGGCAATAAGGTCGGCCGCATGGCGGTATTAAAATCCCACCGGCAGAACGGTGTTGGCTCTGCCTTGTTGCGCCAAATTATTCGCCACGCGTCGGCCCTCGGCCTTGAGAACATTCAACTGGACGCCCAGGTCCATGCCCTGCCCTTTTACGAGGGGATGAAGTTTGAAGTTGACGGCCCCGTGTTTGACGATGTCGGCATTCCCCACCGACACATGAGCCTCGCCCTGAAGCATTTTTTAAACCCCCGTGTTGCCCCCGCACCCCCGGATATAAGCGCCGAAGAACGCGAACATATTGCCCTGGATGGGGTTGATGACTTCCGCAACCAGGCCGAGATCCTCGCCCAGAGAGCCCAGCGCCAGGTGCGCATTTTCAGCCCCCGCCTCGACCCCAATATTTTCGACAGCGATGAGCTGCGCAATCATTTATTTAATTTCGCCAGCCAGCACCCCTACGCTGAAATTCATATACTGGTACAAAACCCACAGCTACTGGTGCAAAACGGCCATCGCTTATTAAAGCTCTACCATCGCCTGCCCAGTCGCGTACAAATACGCACACTGAAACCGGACTGCAATACCAGCCACATCGAGTTTATGCTCACCGATAAGGCCGGTATTCTTTATAAACAATCCTTAAACCGCTATACCGGTTACACCGTGTACTGGTCACCCCTTGACGCCACAGAGCTGGCCGATGAGTTTGATATACTGTGGAACGCCAGCGAACCCGACCCGGAACTGCGCAACCTGCCGCTGTAAGTCTATCCCGATAAAATGTTCGCCAGCAGATCAAAGACAGTATTCATTAGGGCAACGGTTCAATAAGACCCGGTAAGGCGACGGCTCTGTACAAACCACAAAAAGGTTGGCGATTAAATGACCATTCATCCACTAAAGCCATGCTCTCTTATAGGAACAGGCTATAATCCTTCGCTTTATCGAATAGGGAGTTGTTCGATTTCTTTTAGTGGTGGTCAGTAAAACAGTGATTAAATTTTTCCCAGTACTCCAACTTACAAGTCTCCTTCTTCTAACTCAAGCCGCCCTGGCTATCGACACCACAGACTATTCTGAAAGTGACTTTCTAGAACCGATACCCAGCGTCGAAGCCGCCACTCGCTACAGTATGCCCCTGTCCGACGCGCCCTCTTCGGTGACCTTGATTACCCGTGAGATGATCGACGCCATGCCGATGGTTAATTTTGTCGATGTGCTGAAATTAGTCCCGGGCTTTCAGGTGTATTACGCCAATGGCTCCATCCCGGGGGTTACCGTCAATGGCCAAAGCGACCGCTTCCCAAGACGGCTGGAAATCCGCGTCGATGGCAGGAGTGTGTATACCCCCATCAACTCATCAGTGTCGTGGGAATCTCTCGGCCTCGATAGCAATGATATCGCCTATATCGAAGTGGTCAGAGGCTCTAACGTTGCCGCCTACGGGGCTAACGCCGTACAGGGTGCCGTGAATATTCATACCCGTAACCCCATCACCACCAGTGGTACCGAAGTTAGCCTTACCGCCGGCGACTGGCAGACCCGCAATACCAGCCTGCGACACTCCTTTAGAAGTGAGACGGCGGCCTATACCCTGCGCGCCAAGTACCGTGAAAACGAGGGCTTTGAGCACCTCGACGACCAAAGTTACGCCGATAGCGCCGCTCTACAGGGGGTGTACACCCCCACCCTGGTCGATGAATTTCAGTGGGAAGTGGGTTATAGCGACGGTAACTTTGGCTTTGGTGACGGTGATCGACCCGAGAGCTTTGTCGATGAAAATATCGATACTCAGTGGTTTTCGCTGGGCTGGAAGCATCAACAGGGCAGCCATACCCTCAAGCTCAACACCGCCATCAACCTTGGCCGTTATGACCGCAGTCAAGAGGTCTTGCTCACCGAAGAGTTTGGTCTTAGCCTTCCCGAACTCAACGCCTTCTTTCCCGGCCAGACCAACAAGCTGATTGAAGTTGAAGATGGCGAGCGCGAGTACCAGCAATACGATATTGAACTGCAACATCATATTACTCTCAATAGTGACAGCCATTTTCTCTGGGGAGCCGGCATTCGCCATCAGGAATTAACTGCCCCGGCGGAGTTCGGCAGTGATTCAGACTCCAGCGCGACGATTTACTATCTATTTAGCAATGTCGACTGGTCTTTCAATCAACACTGGCGGGCAAACCTGGGCTTGATGGCCGAAGATCACGAACAGCAGGACACCGAGTTTTCACCCCGGCTCTCTATTAAATACCACTTCAACCAGGATCATCACTTTCGCATTAGCGGTAGCGTTGCCTATCGCCAGCCCTCACTCTACGAGAAAGAACGACTTATCCAGCGCGAACTCGATTCAGGAATAGTTGCAGACCTGCTATTTGCCACCGACCCCGATATCGGCTCAGAAAAATTTCAAACCTACGAGATCGGCTATTTGGGTTACTGGTTCGATAATAAACTCAGTCTTGACTACCGCCTGTTTAGAGAATATCTCGATGATGAGATCCGCTATGTCAAGCACCCCTACGTTGACGCCGACAATAAGTTTCGCCAATTGGAAAATGCCTTTAGCAACAGAACCAGTGGCTACGAAACGCAAATCCAATGGCGACCCGATATTAGCTGGCTGATCTCCGCCCAGTATTACAATACGCGCATGGTGCAAAAGCTCCGGTCACCCGAGCATATCGCCAGTTTGTTACTCAGTAAAAAGCTGCCCCATAACTGGCAAATTAGCGGCACCTTTTATCACCAGTCCGAAATAAAATGGCTGAGGGGTTCGCGGGTACCCAGCTGGCACCGCTACGACTTAAAACTGAGTAAAGGCTGGCAATTGCAGGGCGCGACGATCGATCTAGCGCTTATCGTGCAAAATATCAGTGATGAGGAGTATCTGGAATACCAGGCCGGCAACCAGTTTGAACAGATGAGCTTCTTAAGCCTTAAGGTCAGCTTCTAAAGGCCTGTTACCGCAATTCAAGCCCTTGTAGAAAATAACACGCTATTTCCCCATAAAATAAAACCCGCCGCTATGCCTGGCATAGACGACGGGTTTTAGAAATGCCGAGGTTTAAGCAGACAACTTGGCACGACGACGCATGGCGTGTAACACCGGCTCGGTATAACCACTGGGTTGCTCGCACCCCTTGAAGACCAGCTCACAGGCCGCTTGAAAGGCAATGTTACTGTCGAAGTCCGGCGCCATCTTTTGGTAGGCGGTATCCCCGGCATTCTGGCCATCAACCACCACCGCCATCTTCTTTAACACGGCAAGTACTTGCTCTTGCGAACAAATATTGTGGCGCAGCCAGTTGGCAATATGCTGGCTGGAGATACGCAGGGTCGCCCTGTCTTCCATCAAACCGACGTGGTTGATATCGGGGACTTTCGAACAACCCACGCCCTGATCGATCCAGCGCACCACGTAACCAAGAATGCCCTGAGCGTTATTTTCCAGTTCCCGCTCAATATCTTCGGCCGACAACTGAATATCGCCCAGCAGGGGAATGGTCAGAATGTCGTCGAGGCTGGCACGGGGATGGCCGATCAGCTCCTGTTGACGCGCAGCAACGCTAACCTGGTGATAATGCATCACATGCAGGCTCGCCGCTGTCGGCGATGGCACCCAGGCACAGTTGGCGCCAGCCTGGGGGTGGGCAATTTTCTGCTCCATCATATTCGCCATTAAGTCGGGCATGGCCCACATGCCCTTGCCAATTTGCGCTTTGCCGCTGAGACCGCAAGCCAGGCCGACATCGACATTCCAGTCTTCGTAAGCGTTGATCCAGGCCTGCTGCTTCATCATGGCCTTGGGCACCATAGGGCCTGCCGCCATACTCGTATGCATCTCATCACCGGTGCGATCGAGAAAGCCGGTGTTAATAAAGATCACCCGGTCGCTAGCTTCGCGAATACAGGCTTGTAGATTCACCGTGGTACGACGCTCTTCATCCATAATACCGACTTTCAGCGTGCGTTCAGGCATGCCCAGCGCCTGCTCGATGCGCGCAAATAATTGCACGGTAAAGGCCACTTCGTCGGGACCGTGCATTTTCGGCTTAACAATATAAACACTGCCGGTGCGCGAGTTCTGGTGGGGACTATTACCCTGTAAATCGTGGAGGGCGATCAATGAGGTGATCACGCCATCCATAATACCTTCGGGCACTTCTTTGCCGCCGTCATAAAGAATCGCATTATTAGTCATTAAGTGGCCAACGTTGCGAATCAATAACAAGCTACGGCCCGGCAGGGTTAGTTCGCCACCGTCAAGAGCCGTGAAGACACGGTCGGCATTCAGAGTACGGCTGACAGTCTTCCCACCCTTGTCAAAGGAATCACTGAGGTCACCCTTCATCAAGCCCAGCCAATTGCCATAGGCCGTGCACTTATCTTCGGCATCAACGGTGGCAACGGAGTCTTCGCAATCCTGAATCGTACTGATCGCCGACTCAAGGTAGAGATCCTTGATGCCTGCCGCATCGTCCTGGCCGACATAGTGACTCGCATCGAATTGAATTTCGATATGTAAGCCATTATTTTTTAGCAGAATACTTTCGGGGCTTGTCGTCTCTCCCAGATAGCCCAATAGCTGCTCTGTACGCTCAAGTGTGGTGGCATCACCATTTTTCAGTGTCACGGCAAGGGCGCCATTGTCAATACGATAAGCCACCGCATCGTGGTGAGAGCCACTCGCCAGAGGCGTACTTTGATCGAGCAGATCACGACCGTAGGCGATAACCTTCGCGCCTCGCACCGCGTTATAACCCGGCCCCTTGTCGGCACCACCCTCTTCACTGATCACGTCGTTGCCATAGAGCGCATCGTACAAGCTTCCCCAGCGGGCGTTGGCCGCATTCAGTGAATAGCGGGCGTTGGTGATGGGTACCACCAGTTGCGGCCCGGCGATAGAGCAAATTTCGGCATCAACATTTTCGGTGGTAATCGAGAAGCTATCACCGGCAGGGACTAAATAGCCGATATCCTGTAAAAACTGACGATAAGCCGCAGCATCATGGGCCTGACCCGAACGCGTTTCATGCCATTGGTCAATTTGCTTTTGAAAGCTCTCACGTATCGCCAGCAGCTCGGCATTGCGCGGCCCCAGATCCTTGAGAATAGACTCAAAATCCGCCCAGAATTTGTCGCTATCGACTCCCGTACCCGGAATGACCTGCTCGTTAACCAGTTGGTAAAGTTCGTTGGCGACCTGTAATCCGCCGATCTGGACTCGTTCGTTCATGGGCTCTGCTCTCCACTGTGGCGTTGCTGTAGTGTTTCTGTAGCATTAGCCCATATTCTAGTACGCAGTGGGGTAATTTATCTAATTTATCGTTTTTATTCCCGGTATTCACGAGGCGTATTCTGCCTTGTCAGTTATCGATTAAAGCTGCCCTTCTCGGCGGGCGATATCGGCCAACAAACGCCGTATCCACTGATGGTCCGGGTTGTGTTGCAACAGTGGGCTCCAGGCCATTTTCAGCGCAAAGCTGGGGATTTCAAAGGGCGGAGCTCGCAAGGCGACGCCCTGGTTACTCAGCTGTAATCGCGCCAGGCGAGTGGGAATCGTGACAATCAAATCCGGCTGCTGGGCCAGCTGGGCCGCGACCTGATAATGGCGGGTAAATACCGCGATGTGCCGGGTCTTGCCAATATTTTTAAGAGCCTCATCAACCCGACCAATACGCTGGGCATCACGGGGGTTCATGCCAACACTGGCCCCCATCCCGGTTTTACTCACCCAAACATGGCGGCCGAGCAGGTAATTGTCGAGGTTAAAGTCATTCAGTAAAGGGTTGTCGACACTCAGTAGACAGGAGAAATCGTCCTCCCACACCGTCAGTTGATGAAAGGACTGGGGCATTTCGTCAAAGCGGTTCAATAACATATCGACCCGCCCCTGCTCCACGTCCTGCAGGCGCACATCACTGGGCGTGAGAATATCGAGAGTAATACCCGGAGCCAGACGGGATAACTCACTGAGCAGCGGTGCGATCAAGGTCGACTCAGCGTAGTCACTGGCCATAATGCGAAACACGCGCTGCGCGGTGAGGGCATCGAAGTCTTTCTGGGGCTGCACCGCCCTATCGATATTGGCGAGGATATCCCGCACCTGGGGTTGCAAGTCCAGGGCTCGCTGAGTGGGACTCATGCCATCGCTGGTGCGAATCAACAGTGGGTCTTCAAATAAATCACGCAAACGGCGCAGACCATTACTCATGGCCGGCTGGGTAATACCGAGTTGTGCCGCCGCCTTGGTGACATTGCGCTCGTGGAGGAGGACATCCAGGTAAACCAGCAGGTTTAAATCAATACGGCGTATATTCATAACATTAATAAGCTTGGCAAGTGGAATAAATTCCGCGAATTATGCCATGGCGCAAGGGGCTTCGCTAATGCCCTGGCTGTGCCCAGGCAGGCTACTGATTATTGGCGCGATAAATCTGCGTTTGTGGATGAAAACTAAACCAGGCAAACCAGTAGGCACTGACACTTGGCAACTGCTGCCCCTTACTATCGAGCACATAGGCGCTTTGCGATTCTGCTGACCACACAACTCTCACCTTTTTACCGCCAACGACATCCTCAAACTCGGCCGATGCATTCGCCAGTTCCGAGTGGGGATAGGCTTTATCGACACCATTAATGGAAAGCCCCAGCACTCGCTCTTTGTTCCTCAAATCGCCACTCTTATGCTGAACGGGAAACCACAGTTGCTCTGACTTTTCATAATCGGCATAGGGGTTATTGTCGTAGCGGACATCCGGGGCACTGGCTTCGGAAAGCAAGACACTCTCGGGATAACGCTTTTGCCATTGGCCCCAGGTGGTGTGGGTGGCCGCCAGCAGGGTCAGTTTTTCACCGCGACGCCGGCCACTAATCGCCTTTAACATCAACTGTGACCAAAGAGATTCACTCTCGCGGTCATAGAGCAGCACATCGCTGTTATAGAGCAGGCCCGACACACCATAGGTATTGCCCCTCTCACTCTGAGGCAGAAGAAAAACCACGCCACTGCCGCACAGCGGACAATAGGAAACAACCACGCCTGTCTGATCAAACGCATCATTAACGATCTCATGGCGATTGAGTATGCGGATAGGATACGCCTTGGCGATGCCCTTATAAAATACGCCCATCACTCTTTCACTGGCGACAACAGTTGCCCGGCCCGCCGGTATAAATAGCGGTTTATCAATTGCCGGAATACCATCCCGGGGGGGGCCACCTCGGAGGATTTCCTCAACGGGCACCAGGCTGCCCTGCAGGTCAAAACCGTTTTTAGCTTCCGCCACCACAGTACCCACCCATGCCATTAAAAAAACCACGACTATAACTTTCAGGCCGATATTGCACCCCGTTGTTCGTAGCGGTAAATTTTGTACTAAACTCTTGTGTATTACATTCTTCATAGGGCCTTTGAGAGATGAGCGGGGAAGGAGTTCCCGGAGTCATATTTTCTCTTCAATAAAACCCTGAATCCAAGCAGCCAAAACCTTTAAAAGGACACCTCCAGCAGACATCAAAAAAAGGATTTTTTGATATGAATACAAGGAAGACCGTCTTACACAGCACAGTAAAAATACCCGCTGACACTACCTGGGGCCTTGGCCTACAGCGCATTTTCACAGCCGCCAATTATCAACTATTACCCGGGTCTTGCCTGCTTTGTGGCCTCTCCGCCGGGTACGATATCGACCTCTGTATTGCTTGTGAGCAAAGCCTTCCCCTGCTGGGCCTGCATTGCGATATTTGCGCCAACCCCCTCTATCAGCCGAGCATTTGCGGCCATTGTCAAAACAAGCGGCCGGTATTTAACACGGTGCAAACTCCCCTGCTCTATCGCTACCCCGTCGATCTACTTTTACAGCGCTTTAAATTTGGCGGCCAGCTCGCCGCTGGAAAAGTGCTTTCACAGTTATTGGCAAGACATATTCAAGAACTACTCGACAAGGGTAAATGCTCAATGCCAGATCTACTGATTCCCGTCCCTCTACACTGGAAAAAACGCTTTTTTCGCGGTTTTAATCAAAGTGAGATGATTACTCGCGAGCTATCGCGGCAGCTTAAAGTCAACTACTGTCGAGGGGCCGTGAAGCGCGTCATCAATACACCTTCCCAACACCATCTTTCACGCAAGGACCGCCAGCGTATTCCCCGCAATACATTTGCACCGGGTCGGGCGAGCAAGGTATTGCAGGGGGCCCGCATTGCACTGGTCGATGATGTACTCACAACGGGTAGCACGGCACAGTCACTGAGCCACTGTTTAATTGCAGAGGGGGCAAAGTCGGTGGAAATATGGGTACTCGCCCGCACACCACTGGATAATTAGGCCAAGGATTCGGATAATGCACAACTGATCTGAAGAGTGGCCCAATGATGACACCTGCAAAGCAAACACTCGCCAACCCCTGCAACGAAAGCCTCTGGCAACAGCTGGTTAACGAGGTCTCGGTAACGGCCCGCGACGAGCCCGTACTCGCGGGGTTTTTACATGCGACCATTTTGAATCACAATAATTTAGCCGCGGCCCTGAGTTTTCATTTAGCGAATAAACTACACAGCGATATCACGCCAGCCCTCTTAGTGCGGGAAGTGTTTGACGACGCCTTTGCCCGCGACCCAAGCATTATCGACAAGGCGCGCTGCGATATTATTGCCATTTACGAGCGCGATTCAGCGAGTCACGATTTTTCTACCCCCTTCCTGTACTACAAGGGTTTTCACGCCCTCACCGCCTACCGGGTCGCTCACTGGTTGTGGCATAACCAGCGTCGACCGCTGGCACTGGTATTACAAAACCGTATCTCTGTGGTACTCGGTGTCGACATTCATCCCGCTGCACAAATTGGCAGGGGCATTATGTTTGACCACGCCACGGGGCTGGTGATCGGTGAAACTGCAGTGGTAGAGGATTGCGTATCAATATTGCAATCGGTGACACTGGGCGGCACCGGTAAAGAGTCTGGCGATCGCCACCCGAAAGTCCGGCGCGGTGTATTGATCGGCCCGGGGGCCAAAGTACTGGGCAATATAGAGATTGGCGAGGGATCAAAAATCGCAGCGGCCAGCGTGGTACTGAAAGACGTGCCCCCCCACACCATTGTCGCCGGTGTGCCGGCAAAAGTGGTCGGCTCAACCAGTGATGACGACCCGGCAGAAAAGATGGATCATGGACTGGAAGGCTGCGGTAGCAATTAGCCTGCACCTGCTTTTTTTAGACAAATGGCCCAACTGATTTAATCGGCTTTTTATTTAAAGAAAGGCAATAACGTCTTCGATATGCTGCGCACCGACAAGGTGCATTAACAGGCGGTCGATACCCAGCGCCACCCCAGCACAGGATGGCAGGCCTGCGTCGAGGGCGGCTAATAGCTTTTCATCAGCGGGCATTTCAGGCTTACCCAGCGCTTTACGCTGACGGTTATCTTCACTAAAACGACGGCGCTGCTCATCGGCAGCGAGCAATTCAAAATAGCCGTTGGCCAATTCCGTACGCTCGAGAAAAGCCTCAAAGCGCCGCGCCACTGTCACGCCCTGCTCATCGACACCAAGCTGTGCCAGCGCACACAAACATTCGGGGTAGTCGTGCACAAACACGATTCCCGGTGGCAAACGCGCCTCTATTTCGAAGCTAAAAATCAAATCCAGGCAGGTGGCTCGGCTCTCCGCACTCATATCTCGCCGGGCAATGTCACTCGCCAATGCAGCCAGCTCTGTAAGACTCGCCTGATGGGGATCGAGGTTGACCGTGGCCAGAAAAATATCGCGGTAGGTGACACGCTGGGCTCCAGCATTGGGTGCACAAGCGACACTTTCGAGTAAGTCAGCTATTTCTGCCATCAGCTGGTTTTCATCCCAGCCAGGGCGGTACCACTCCAGCAAGGTAAACTCAGGATTGTGCTGCCGCCCTTTGTCACCGGCTCGAAAGGCTTTGCCAAGCGAGTAGATTGGCCCACTGCCCGACGCCAACAAGCGTTTCATAAAATATTCAGGCGAGGTTTGTAAATAACGCCGAGGGGCCTCGGTGTACAAACTATCGAGGTGCGGATCGCTAACCGTACGCTCACCCAGCACGGGTACATCGACCTCGAGCACGCAGCGCAATGCGAAAAATTCGCGCACTTGCGCCAGTAGGCGTGCCCGTTGAATCAGGGCATCGTTAGATGCACTTGGCCGCCAGTCAAGCGCTGTGTCGCCATCATTCGGCACGATTAAGCAGACCTTTGTGCGATCATTTTTATCCGGCAATTACTCACGAGATAAACGGCCTGCTTAAAATAAAGCGATTACTTTTTAGCGCGATTGAGGTATTCCCCGGTGCGGGTATCAACACTAACCATCTCGCCTTCATTTAAAAACAACGGTACTTTAATCACTGCGCCGGTACTGAGGGTTGCAGGCTTGGTGCCACCCTGAGCGGTGTCACCTTTTAGGCCCGGATCCGTTTGGGTGATTTCAAGATCGACATGGTTGGCCGCAGCCACGGCTAATGGGGAGCCGTTGTAAAGGGTGACAATGCAGGTGTCCTGCTCGCGCAACCACAACGCGGTATCACCCACCGAGGTTTTATCGGCCTGATGCTGCTCGAAGGTATCGGGCTCCATAAAGTGCCAGTATTCGCCGTCATTGTAGAGATACTGCATATTTTGTTCGCTGACATCAGCGCCTTCAAGGCTTTCGCCCGACTTAAAGGTACGGTCCCAGACGCGGCCGGTTTTTAAGTTCTTCAAGCGCACGCGGCTAAAGGCCTGCCCCTTACCCGGTTTAACAAATTCATTTTCAACGATGGAACAGGGGTCACCGTCGAGCATGACTTTAAGACCGGAGCGGAATTCATTGGTAGAATAGTTGGCCATTGTTACCTCTTTACGTTATTCAGGGACCATTTTGACGGCCGACATCATACCCCACACTAGTATCGAAGCGCATCAGCCATCTTGGCAACAAGAGCTCGCTGCAGCCATCCGCGATCCGCTCACATTATTAAAACGACTCGAAATTAACCCCGCACATCTAGACGCCAGCCCCGCCGCTCAACAGGCCTGGTCACTGCGCGTACCCCTGCCGTATGTACAGCGCATGACCAACGGCGATATCAACGACCCCCTGCTTAAGCAGGTATTGCCCCTTGGCGCAGAGTTGCTGACTGCACCCGGGTTTAGCGGCGACCCCCTGGGCGAAGAGGATGCCAACCCGATTCCCGGCGTTGTCCATAAGTACCATGGGCGCGCCCTGTTAATTATCAGTCCCGCTTGCGCCATTCACTGTCGCTACTGTTTTCGTCGTCACTTTCCCTATGAAGACAATACACTGGGTAGGACAGAATGGCAGACGGCGCTGAACTACCTGGCCGGCGATGAGAGCATCAGCGAAGTGATTTATAGCGGTGGCGATCCCCTCGCCGCCAACGATCATTTCTTACTGTGGATCACCGAGCAAATCGCCGCCATCCCACACATTAAACGCCTGCGTATACACACGCGCCTGCCCCTGGTGATCCCCTCGCGCATCGACTCCAGCTGCTTACACTGGCTCACCGCAACACGCTTAAAAGTCGTGATGGTGTGGCATATCAATCACCCCAATGAAATTGATCAGGCGGTTATCCAGGCGGCACAATACTTAAAGCGCAACGGTATTGAATTGCTCAATCAATCGGTTTTGCTGAAACAGGTCAATGACTCGACACAAACCCTCGTAACACTATCGGAAGCGCTTTTTGAGGCCGGCATCATGCCCTATTACATGCACCGTCTCGACAAAGTGGCCGGTGCCGCCCACTTCGCTGTCAGTGACGATAAAGTCCAGCAATTGCAGCGAGAATTATTGAGGCTTTTACCCGGCTATCTAGTGCCGCGATTTGTCTGCGAACAAGCGGGAGCCGCTAGCAAACTAGCCCTGCCTTTACCAATAAAGGCCAGCATCTAACTCAAGGCAAACTCGACACCAGGCCTGTAAAGCCGATCAATTGGTGTATTTACCGGCATTTCTGTCCTCACTTTGCTACACAGCAAGCATTATATGAGCCAGTCGAGGTACAAGGGCCACACATTGCCCCGTATAATGACCGCAATAATAGCAACCAGAATAAAACAGTCGCCCTGCTATTCTTTCCACCATCCCGGAGCTAAAGAAGACCCTCTATGGCAAAAGAAGGAATCTTGAATCTACTCATCACTCACGATAATAGTGATGATGCCGATCGTTTAATCAGTTTACTCGAGGGTGCGTCCTATCAAGTTGATGCGCAAAGGGTCAGCTCTGCTGAAGAACTGGCTCCGCTTTTACAAAGTCGCCGCTGGGATTTGGCCATAGTTCAGCTGCAGGCAACGACTCTACCGGCGAAAAAAATGATGGCCGGCATTCGTAGCCTGAAGCTAGATATACCGGCTATCTTGATCAGTAACAGCAGTGATATCGTCGATGTTGTGGAAGGTATTCGCATGGGTGCTTCCTATGTCATCCCGGTGGACGAAGATCAGTATTTCCTACTGGCCACCTCCAGCACCCTCGAACAACTAGAACAGCGCCGCGTGCAACACGACTGGCAAGAGCGCTATAGCGCCGCCGAAAGTCGCTGCGAAGAATTGATGGACTCGTCCAGAAATGCCATCGCCCTGGTCCAGGATGGCATCTATATCTACATCAATGAGCCCTTTAGCCAGCTGATGGGCTACAGCGACCCCGACGACATGCTGATGGCACCGGTTATTGACACCATAGCCCCCGGCTCGCAGGACAAGGTCAAACCCTTTCTTAAACCCCTTGACCCTGAAGTCGAAGTCAGTACCACCGCTATCGACCTCACCTGCCTCACCACCGAGGAGCAGGCCATTGATCTGCGCGTAAACATTTGTCAGATCGAATATCAGGGCGATGCGGTACTGCAGTTTCAGGTTAAGTATGACCCCAGCCTTACTAGCACCATCCCTGTTCAGAGCGGATCGGAAGCAGCTAGAGAAGCAGCCCTGAAAACAGCTGCCAGGGAAAGTGGCAGTTTCTCCATCAACCCTCAAACCACTCTCGATAACATTGACCTCGCCATTAACTCGGCACAACTCAGTGGCGGCCAGGACAGTATCATCCTCTGCGTTCAGGCCGATCAGGATGCACGAATCCGCGGTAATACCAGCGACCGTAATGCCGATAAAATACTACTGACACTGGCTGAGTTTGTTGTTAAACAACGTAGTCAGGGGATAGTCTTTAGTTGCGACAGGCAAGGTGTGATCAATTTTGTGATCGCCGACGCCACCCTTGAAGAGGGCACGCAATTTGCTGAAAACTTATGTCGCCAGGTCGCCGCACACACCTTCCAGGTGGGCAGCCAAAGTATTCTCCTGTCGATCAGCGCCAGTATCGGCCTGATCACCAAAAACACGGCCTCTGCCCAGGTCTGTATCGAAGAGTGTCTACACACACTGGACGATGCCGATCCAAATGCTGCCTCGGATGGGGAAAAAGTTTTTGTTATGGATGCATTGAGTCAAACCGACTTCAATGTGCATTCCGACGAAAAGATCACCCTCTTTGGCCAGCAACTACTGGAAAAAAGACTGATCGGCATAGCCTTCCAGCCTATCGTTGGGCTCAATGATGAGAGTGCTGAGTTTTACGAGGCTTTAATGCGGCCAAAAATTGAGGAATACCCAGAAAACATTCCCCACGATTTTATCGCCAAGGTATTTGAAAGTCCTATCGCGACGGAAATCGATCGCTGGGTTATTCTCGAAACCATCAAAAAGCTCGCCGAAAAACATCACACAGCCCCCCAGACCTGCCTCTTTATCAACCTTAGTGCTGCCACGATTCTGGATGAAAAATTCAGCCCCTGGCTAAAACTGGCCTTAAAAACCAGCAATACTCCCGCCGCAACAATCACCTTACAACTCAGTGAAAATGATGCCGGACGCTATATCGAACAAAGTAAAACACTGATTTCTCAACTGCGGGCTATTGGCTGTAAAGTGGCACTTAGCCACTTCGGTCTGTCGAGCAACCCCCTGTTAGTACTCGACAAGTTAGACGTAGACTTTGTCAAACTCGACAAACAACTACTGCTAAACATTAAGGCCGGTGGTGAAGAAGAGGAGGAAACGCGACAGCTGATTATTCTCCTCAAAGAAATGGAACAACATTGCATTGCCCCCTTTGTAGAAAGCCCCACATTAATTCCCACACTTTGGCAAAATGGTATCGAATATATTCAGGGGCACTATATCCAGGCGCCTGCAGCTGAAATGGATTACAGCTTTAACGAAGAAGACTAGCCTGAATAACGCCTGGTAAAGTAGTGAACTAACTGGGGTTAAAAAACTTTAAGGCCTGTTCTTCAGGGTCTCTACTCAAACCGGCTTCATTTAACAGTCGCAAATATTTATCCCAGTATTCAGCCTGCTGATCACCAAGCTCCTTCAAATAGCTCCAGCTGTAGATGCCGGTGTTATGTCCATCATCAAAATGAATCAATAGTGCGTAGTGCCCCGCTGCTTCCAGAGAGGCAACTTTAACGTTCTTTTTACCATGTTGAAGAATTTCTTCACCCGGGCCATGGCCACGCACTTCAGCACTGGGCGAGTGCACGCGCAAAAACTCCCCGCTTAGCGTAAAGCTATTACCATCGCTGTAAACCAGCTCTAGGCTACCCGCCCCTTTGTGAAACTTTACACTTGTTGGTGTCATAAATAATTAAAGCCTAGTATTAAACGGTGCGCTATACACCTTGAATATTCAATGTACGTACGTTGTAACAAAAAAATTGGCGCCAATGTAAGGGCTATTATAGAGCAGATGCATCCAAAACATTCTTCAGGCTTTGCCTCGTTTGCGGCCCCAGTAAAACCTCTTGCACTTCTCCACCAGGGTTTAGGACTATCGTTTCCGGCAGGCCTCCGCTGGTGGGCACCCCAAGATCTTTGCGAGGATCTTGTAACAGGGTATCGAACTCAATACCCAATGCCTGCACCTGTTGGGACAAGTCCTCGCCGACGACGCCATCAAAATTGACGGATAAAACACGCACACTGTCGGGATACTGCAGAGCAAAGTGATTCAATTCAGGGATTTCTATACGGCAGGGACGACACCATTCAGCCCAATAATTAATCAGTACTACCTTGCCCTGTAATTCATCAAAACTGACTGAACCACCGCCAAGAAGAGCATAACGCGTCTCCTCTTCACCACAACCGTGTAAAAACAATAAGCTTAGTAGTAAAAGTAGAACTTCAACCTTACGACGCCGTATCGGGGTCAGTGAGCGCATAGTCTTGAGCATCAAATAGGTCCTGTAGTGAAAGAGAGAATTGCTCGCTGGCCTGACTACTCACCGTATCCAGGCTGCCCAATAAGCGGCTAGACCAGGGATACCTTGTTAGCATCTCGCCTCCACGCTCTGATATTGCGCTAAAAACCCCATCACCCAACAGGCTGTTAAGCTCCCATATGGTAAGTTTCGCGGGATCATGGGTGAAGACATAGCGGTTGTTCGCTGTCGCCCTAAGAATTTTCTTCTTCAACAACAAGGCACGTAAACGCGACCATTGATGTTCATCGAGACCCGCCTTGAGCATATCGCGATCGGCAATCGCCTCACCGCGACTCTGTAAATCTAAGCACTGCACACAAATCACCAGCACCGCAATCAAATCGGGAAAATAACAGGGTTTATAGCTTGCACTAAAGGTCTCAAGGGCACGAATAAGCTCTGCACCAGCCAAGACAATAACCCAACATAAATAGACCCATAGCAAAAATATCGGCGCCATGGCGAACGCGCCGTAAATTGTATGATAACTAGAATTCACCACAAACTGTGCAAAAAGCCCCTTCGCAACTTCAAAAAACAGTGTCGTTATTAATGCGCCCGCCAAGGCATGGCGGACATTGACACGGCAATTGGGCATAGCAACAAATAACAAGGTAAAGCCAGCCCAGGTCATCAACCAGGGTAAATACTGAAGTACTGCAGCCGTCAATTGAAACTTATCGAAGCCATCTACCAATAGGCGAAATGAAAGTAGGTAAGTGTGCATTAACACACCCAGCCCAATCAACAGTGGGCCAAAGCTCAGCACACCCCAGTAGAGAAGAAAACTGCTCAAACCCTGTCGGCCCTCAGCCGTTTGCCAAATGCGATTGAAAGTTTTCTCGATGCTCGACAACATTAAATACGAGGTGACAATAAGAATAAAACCACCCACCACACTTAAATGGCGAGCCTGTGCAGAAAACTCACGCAAGTAGCTCTGTACTTCTAGACCACTGGTCGGCACCAGGTTTTCAAAAATCAATTGCTCAACTTGATCACCAAACCCCTGAAAAGCCGGAATAATAGCAAACATGCTGTACATCATCGTCATCAGCGGTACGACGGCAAAAAGGGTCATATAGGTCAGTGCCGCCGCACTTTCCTGACAGCCATCACGCTTATACCTGTTTTTCAAATAAACGAGGAAAGGGATAAATACTTTCATATTGACGAGTGAAAAAAAATGTTTTGTTCTTACATTCATCACAACTACGCCATTAACAGGAATGCTGGAAAATCATCATTTGAGCGCTTGTTTAAGTAAAAGCTAAAGCCCCAGGCAAAGAACGTAACGAAGACCCCGCTATTGAGCAACAACTGAGTCAGAAAATCACCCAATAGCGTGCCAAAAAAGAACAGGGACACTATTGGATAATAGCTAAAACGAGCAATTAAGTCGCAGTGTAACCACCGTCAATAACCAGCTCGGAACCCGTCATGTAAGACGACTCATCAGTCGCCAGGAATAGCACACCCCATGAGACTTCCTTTGGCTCAGCCGGGCGACGAATAATAGCGCCACCCAACAGCGCTTCAGTCGCTGCTTTATCGGCCATAATTTCCGCAGTCATCGCCGTAGCAATCACTCCGGGGTGTACCGAATTAACTCGAATATTATAGGGTGCATATTCGACGGCCGCAGACTTAGTAAAGATACGAACCGCACCTTTTGACGCCTGATAAGCCGAAGCATTGGATGCACCGGCAATGCCGTAAATCGATGAAATATTGATAATAGACCCACCACCGGCTTTCTCCATCGCTGATAGTACGTGCTTAACACCAAAAAATAGCCCTTTGGTGTTGACGTTATTAACAAAATCCCAGTCGACAGCCGTGGTTTCCTGAATCGTTTTAACCACAAAAACACCGGCATTATTTACCAGCACGTCAATTTTACCAAAAGTGTCGACTGCAGTTTCAATCACCACCTTCCAGTCATTCTCAGAGGCGACATCATGCTTAAGAAAAATGGCCTCACCGCCCATGGCCTTTACCTCAGCGGCAGTCGCCTGCCCGGCCTCTTCATTGAGGTCCGTTAACACAATGCGAGCACCCTCTTCGGCCAACAATAAAACATGCTCACGACCCATGCCAGCCGCACCACCTGTTACCAGACAAACTTTGTCCTGAACGCGCCCCATAACTTACTCCTCAATACTGATTGCAAATCGACTTAAGCGGCCCCATTGGCCGTGCGGCAATCTAACATGGAGCAGGCCTATTGTCATTGCAGATACCATTCAGCCAGGCAGCAATTGAGAACCCAAGTCCCGCCAACAGGACAGAGCTCCTCAGCGTGTTGTAAGCTGCCCGCACAACAATAATTTAAGGATATGAAAAGTGAAAGTTGACGGCGAACTCCCTATCGGCATGGACAAAATCACCCCTCAGGTTAAAGAGCTTGCCAGTGCTGGCTTTACTGGTGCCCAGACGCTGGAAACAGGACACGACCCCTTCCTGCCACTGGTGCTGGCCGCCGAGCACAGCGAAAATATCGACCTGATGACGGCTATTGCCGTGGCCTTTGCACGCAACCCATTAAACCTTGCCGCCATTGGCAACGACCTCAATGGCTACTCCCAGGGGCGTTTTATTCTCGGTCTCGGTTCGCAAATAAAAGCCCATATCGAGAAGCGCTTTTCAATGCCCTGGTCACACCCGGCACCGCGTATGCGCGAGATGATCGAAGCCATGCAGGCCATCTGGGCCAACTGGTATGAGGGCCAGCCTCTGGATTTTCGCGGTGAGTTTTATCAGCACACACTAATGACACCGGTATTTACACCCAAACCCAGCGAGTTTGGCCCACCGCGAGTTTTTCTCGCTGCCGTCGGGCCGAAAATGACCGAGGTCGCCGCCGATCTTTGCCAGGGCATGCTGGTGCACCCTTTAACCTCAACACATTACTTACGCAACCATACCCTGCCAGTGATAGAAAAAAGCCTGGCAAAAAGGGGCCTTTCACGTCAGAATTTCGAACTGTCCTACCCCGTATTTGTCGTATCCGGCCAAACCGAAGAAGCCTTCGAAAAAAGCCGCCGAGCGATTAAGGAACGCATTGCCTTTTATGCCTCTACTCCCGCCTATCGACGGGTGCTTGAAGCTCACGGCTGGGAACAGTTACAACCGCAATTAAACCTGATGTCAAAGCAAGGCCGTTGGTCAGAGATGGGGGACTTAATTGAAGATGAGATTCTCAATACCTTTGCTGTCGTCGGCGAACCCGACAACATAGTGCCAATGATCAAGGAGCGTTATACGGGGCTGGTCGACCGCATTACCGTCAACTTCAACTACGCACCCATCGAGCAACGCGCTGAACTGGTGAAAGAGTTAGCCCAGTCGTAGAGACATAAATTACGGCCATAAAAAAGCGGCTAATGGCGCCTCCATTAGCCGCTTAGACGATGAGAATTATTCCGCTAGTGCAGCTTCCACAGCCTCGACACCGAAAATATCACGGTACATGACACCCATCATGGCAACCATCATCGGATAGGTCCAGATAAGACCAATGCCAAAAGGCAGGGCGCTAACCATCAAAATAATCATCATAATGAAAAATAGAAAAAATAATTTAAACCAATGGCTGGTGACCGCTTTGCGAGAAGTTTCCATGGCATCCCAAATACCGAGGTTTTTTTCTACCACCAGGGGCACGGCAAACATATAGGCCAGCGATAAATAAATACCGGGAATAATCAACAAAATAAAGCCAATTGTCACCAAGACCGACATCAATACCGCAACACCGAGCAAGGGCAAAGTATAAGCAAAATAAGTAAACACACTTTTATAGCTGAGGGGTAAATCGACCGAACGCTCAATACCCAGCATCACAATACCCGCCATAAACGGATACATCACTGCGATCATCACCAGCTGTATGGCAAGTCCCATTAGCATGCCACTACTTGCATCGCCCTGACCGGCAAGGAAAACACTGCCACCGCCAAGCACGACACCTAGAATCAGTATCACGGCAAACAAAATTGCCCCTGCTGCCCAGAAAGAACCTTTTAAGCCATTGGTTTTCTCCCAGGCTTCGCTCAATACCGCACCGATACTAAAATCGTAATCAGCCGTCTCAGTATCAACTGTTACAGCATTTGAATCATTACTTGCATTATCCATAGTCACCTTGTGTTATTCCTTATAGTGTTTGACAAACTGTAATAAACAGCTGTCATTAGAGAAAGTTTATTATCGTAGTACCCTTTACAAAAGCTCGTAAAACATACTTCAAACCAAAACCCAACTCAATCAACAACCTTAGTATTAGCACTAAGGTTGTGAGCATTTGCTCACAGACTATCAATAAACAGAAGATTTATATGAATTTCACATAGAAAAAAGGGTGCATGAATATGCACCCCTGGATTAACGAAAATTTATCTATTTGTAACTATTTATGGTGCCCAATGAACAAACTTCTTGAATTGATTCTGCCAGCCAATCAGCCAATGGGGTGTAGAGCTGCCGATACCCGCAGGCTTCAAACCTCGATGACGATCAGTCACGCCCTGTAACACCGATAACTCTCGTTCATTAACATCGACAAAGAACACATGCCAACCCTGGGCCAGTACTTCTTCAAACTGTTTGAACTGAGCATTGGGCACCTGAAACCCGAAGAAACCACCCTCCCAGGTACAAAAGCCCAATAAAACAATGGATAAGAACACAAAGGGTAGCCAACCAACACTGTCAGTTGCCGAGGAATAATACGCGAAAAGCAGTACCGAAATGGCGGCAACAACACCAAGAACGGCCCCCCTTAAACCTGAACGAATGACATCAGTCTTCATAAAAGCATGCACTTCATGGAGATTATTATGGCGCGCCACACCCGCATCGTCCTTGCTCAGAACATGAATTTGCGCCGTGGTAACACCGGCATTTTCAAGTTCCTTTTCAACCGAGTCCATATCGTCAAGGTCACCACTGATAAAAAAATATCGATCCATTACCTATCCCCTTTTATTACTAGAACTACGTTTCGATTAATCGGCTGTTTTTGATTGGGAAAACCACAAAAGTCAAAAACAGTTTTATTGAGTGTAGTTCAGCAATAAAGGGATTGCCGTCAATGGGCAATAAAAGGATAGACAGATAAATTATGAATATAAGGCGTATTTATGACACGCCGGCTAATTAGCATTAACACAACGATTATCTGACCAAATGCGTAGGATTGAAGCTTAACGGGAGCCTCATCGGCTGTGGACTGTCTGCTGAGGCAGGAGAGCGTATCAAGTCCTTCACGTGAATAGACTTGATACGAATATTCTGTCAATTAATGGCAATATCGTCGAGATCACCGGCCAGAGACTGACTCACTTCAGCCCCTATCACCACCGCTAACATGGGATAATTGGCGTGGTCAACACCCATCTGCAGAGACGCCCCTGTCTTCAGTTCGACCACCATCGCAACGCTCAATTCGAAGCGCATAAAATGCACGGCAGAAGTTTTAACGTCGTTTTCTCTGTCCATATCTTCGTCGGCAATGGCATACACTTTGGCCGATTCACCCACCTGTACCCAGACTTTATCTTCAATACCCAACAGACGAGACAATGCGACAGCACGCTCATCGGGGTCGGCGTATTCGAGCATGAACGTCGCCTTCCAGTTGCTGCCATCACCGATCAGCGGGTTGTAAGCATCTAGCTCTTCCTGAATCGCGGCGGCTTCGAAGATTTTTTCAATGCGCAGCATTTCCTGAATTTGATAACGAATGGTTGTCGGATCCTCAAAGTACAAGCGGGCGTGATCACCCAAGGCGACCTGACGGTTTTTTTTGTGGGCCATCACTTCGTTGCGAAACTGTATGCGGCGCTCGGAATATTCTTCCAGCGACCATAAATCTTCTCTGCTTAACTTCTTCACTGACTACTCCTAAATTCCGTAGGCCATGCGCAACAACGTCATGGGATGTTCGGGTTTTTCACCGGTGTCTGCCAGGTCGGCAATATGAGCCGCCGCCATTGGGCAATCGCTGGATAAATGCTCTGACTTCAAGGTATTGACTTTGCGCACCACCGGGCGAGCAATTTTCACCGCCTTGTCATAGGTTTCTTCTTTGACGGCATAGGTGCCATCGTGACCTGAGCAGCGTTGCTGAGGGTGTATTGTGGTATCAGGCACCAGCGCGAGAATATCGCGAGTTTTCATGCCGATATTTTGCACCCGTAAATGGCAAGCGACGTGGTAGCTAATATTGCCTAAAGTTCGACTGAACTCTGTATTAAACTCACCTTTCTTATGGCGTAAGTGCAGATATTCAAAGGGATCATAAAAGGCCTCTTTGACCTTTTGGACGTCCGCATCATCGGGGAACATCAGGGGTAATTCCTGCTTATACATCAGTACACAGGACGGCACCGGGGCAATAAGATCAAAACCTTGATCAACCAACTTTGCCAGCACCGGGATATTGGCTTCCTTGGCGCGAGCAACGGCATCGAGATCACCCAGCTCTAACTTCGGCATGCCGCAGCATTGCTCTTTGGGCACCAGTTCAATATGAATGTCATTGTGTTGAAACACGCGGTAAAAATCTTCACCCAGTTCGGGGCTGTTGTAATTGCCATAACAGGTCGCGTACAAAGCCACTTTTCCGGTCGTTTCACCCACAGCTTTGGGGCTAATAGTGTCACCGAGATTTTTGACCGATTTACGCAAGGTTTTACTGTGGTACTTAGGAACGGGGGCATCTTTGTGAACACCCATCGCCGACTGAAAGGCCTTTCTAAACAGCGTATTACTGTTCAATGCGTTAACGGTAATATCGACCAGGGGAATAGTCGCGAGCTTACCCACTGTGTCCGTACTGGTGAGCACCTTGTCGCGGAAAGAGGCACCCTGTTCTTTAAACTTGTGGGCTTTAGCGCGCAGCATCAAGTGGGGGAAATCAATATTCCACTCATGGGGCGGCACATAGGGACACTTGCTCATGTAGCACATGTCACACATAAAACATTGGTCGACAACTTTGTTGTAATCGCCCTTATCGATACCGTCGACCTCAAGGGTCTCGGACTCATCGACGAGGTCAAATAAGGTCGGGAAGGAATCACATAAACTGACACAGCGACGGCAACCGTGGCAAATATCATAAACGCGTTCAAGTTCGGTCTCGAGATCTTGCTTATCCCAAAAAGACTCTGCCTGCCAGTCGAGTGGATGTCTTGTTGGCGCTTCCAGGCTACCTTCTCGCATTTTTGTTCCCCCTCTAATTAAGCTATCAAAATTATTGCTAAACCTATGCCCTAAAAAACACAGGGCCTTGGTATCACACCAAAGCCCTGTAATCGATCAGCTAAAAACTCGCTAGTGTAGAGACTCTAGCCAGCCTTAAATTGATCTTAGTCGTCGAGGGTATCGAGCGCTTTCTGGAAACGGTTGGCGTGACTACGCTCCGCTTTACCCAAGGTCTCAAACCAGTCGGCAATCTCGTCAAAACCTTCTTCACGAGCTGTTTTGGTCATACCCGGGTACATATCGGTGTACTCGTGAGTCTCACCGGCAACAGCCGCTTTGAGGTTGTCAGAAGTGGCACCAATAGGCAGGCCAGTAGCGGGATCACCTGTCTCTTCAAGGTACTCAAGGTGGCCGTGAGCATGTCCTGTTTCACCTTCAGCAGTGGAACGGAAAACGCTTGCCACATCGTTGTAACCTTCGACGTCCGCTTTGGCGGCGAAGTATAGGTAGCGACGGTTCGCCTGAGATTCGCCAGCAAAGGCGTCTTTTAAATTCTGTTCGGTTTGAGTGTCTTTAAGTGACATCAAGATTCTCCTTTTCAGTTGTTATTCAGAGATAAAGCTTAATTTGTAGCTTTATCAGCATACCAGCTCTTTAGTGAACTTGCGGCACAATATCCGCCTGACCTACAATCGGTAAAATGAATTTTTTGATAGTAACTGATCGGTTTTTTCAATGGCATCGCAACCCACTCTAAAACAACTTCGCTACCTCTGTGCCGTGGCGCAAAGCCTGCATTTTGGCAAAGCCGCCAAAGCCTGTTTTGTCACCCAGTCTACTCTCAGCGCCGGTATCAATGAACTCGAGCAAACCCTCGGTGCGGCCCTGCTAGAACGCAGCAACAAACAGGTCTTGCTGACCGATACCGGCCGCAAAATTGTCGCCCGCTCACAACATATTCTCAGTGATATCGAAGCCTTAAAAGAGGACGCCGTCAGGGCTCAAACTCCCCTCAGTAACGCCGTGCGAATTGGTATCATCCCGACAATCGCACCCTTCATTCTGCCCCGAGTACTGCCCACCCTGCACAAGGACTTCCCCAATCTGCAATTACTCATTCGTGAGGATTTGTCGGGAAATCTGGCCAGCTTACTGCTGCAGGGCGAACTCGATGTACTGCTACTGGCCCTGCCCTATCCCGTCAACAATACCACCAGTTACCCCCTGTTTAATGATCCCTTTGTACTGGCCTATCCCACCGGCCACCCTCTAGGTGAGGTCAAACAGCTCAGAACCCGTGACCTCCAGGGACAGGATATCCTCTTACTCGAAAACGGCCATTGCCTACGCGACCACGCACTGGAAGCCTGCAAACTACAAAGTAGCCAGCTGTCTCTGGCCTTTGAAGCGACGAGTCTGCACACCATCGTGCCCATGGTGGCCAATGGGGTGGGCATTTCATTACTGCCCGAAATGGCGATTAACGAGGGGATATTGTCGAGTACAAAAAATATCTCAACGAAAGCGTTTTCTGAAAGTGGCGTGTGGCGGGAAATTGGGCTTTTATGGCGCGCAAAAAGCCCCCGAGACAGTGAATACCGTCTGCTGGGAGAATACTTTAAAAACAATAGCTCTTCGGAATAAAGCAAGCATTCGGGTCAACTAAAATAGCCTAACCCGAATCGCTCACTCCATAAGAGAACTCTTGATTGAAGCCTTTAAACGCTACAGAGGGGTTACATTCTCCGCCTGTGGACCCTTTTGACCCTGAGTTACATCAAACTCAACTCGCTGTCCTTCATTCAGTGATTTAAAACCATCACCAACAATAGAGCGAAAATGAACAAAAACATCGGGGCCGTTTTCTTGCTCGATAAAACCGTAACCTTTATCAGCGTTAAACCATTTTACCGTACCAGTTGCACTAGACATATACTGAAACCTTTTTAAGCTTTACTCTTTACGAGTAAAAAAACTGTTTATTTAAGCCGTTGTCTGGCTGTCCTTAGCCGTTAAACGCAATTTTTATTGATGACCAGCAATCGTGTAAGCAATAAAAAGGATCACAATTTCAGTCACAAGAAAAGTTATATTTTCAGGCTGCATTCACTATATATGAAAAAACCCACTTGTAAACCAACATTTAAGGCAAAAAAAACAGTCCGAAAAAAAGTCTTGGCTCTTAGCGAGCGGGAGATGAAAGCACTGTCTTTATCGTGCTAAATCCCCGGCTTTAATGGCAAGTAATCAATAGAAAACGCGGGCCAGGCCCCACAAGTTCAACCCGCTTTTCGCGGTAATAATGTGACAAGGGCTAAGGCCTATATATTCGCACCTTGCCCTGACATTAAGACAAAACAGCAGCTGCTAACATTACCCGGCTTCAATGCGAATTAACGCACCGAATGTCGCCTGCTGATCCACCTCCAGCACATCGGGAGAGTCGGCAGAAACATTGACCGCCAGCCCTCGCTCACGCAACATCTTCTGCGTCCCTGGCACATCACTAGTCTGTAGTACCAGCGCATACATACCCTCTCGTCGATTTTCCAGAAACTCGGCAATGGCATTGGCGAAGGGTCTAGCCGGATCATCGACGGCCACTAGCTCTATCACCCCACCCGATGCCGGGCGGCAAACCGCTGCACGCACACCGCGTTCAGCATCGGCCTGAATAGCATCCATCGCCATATTAAACTGCGATCCGTAGGCCTCAACGGCGTGATCCAGATCTTCCACCGCAATAATGACGCGACTGATACCCGACACCCGAGGACCATCGCGCTCGTCAACCGGCCCCTTATATTGAGTCGCAAAGGAATCCACCGGGTAAACGCGAATCAACACCCCATGGGTCGAGCTGGGGTGAACATCTCGACCAAAAGCACCGGGCATTAAAGGCATCACATTAAGCCCCCGCTCTGCCAGTACCTCGGCCTCTTCATCGGGTACGGGGGCTTCGAGCATCAGGGCAAACAAGCCCTCACCGCGGCGATCGAGGAAACCTTGCAGGCTCTTACTCAGTGGCGTGTTCAGGTCAACGGGAGACATGAGTTCGATATTACTCCCTCCCTCCGGCACACACATGCCCAGGGCCGCACCGTATTCAGGGGTGCTACTTTTCGATAAATCGATAACCGGCATGCCGAATTTATCTCTAAACAAACTAACGACAGCGGGGTAATCATGCACTGCAATAGCAATGCGCGGCATACCTGTAATCATGGTTTTTCTCCTTGCAATTTTCATCAGTTTTTTCCTAACAAAGGCAGGCTATCTAGCAATATTGTTAGGGAGTTTTAAGTGGTTGGCGAGTAAGCATACAGAAAATAAAGGACGCAAGTAATCCCGATAACGGTGTATCAAACAAGACCATAAATCTAAGCCCGGGGTTTTTATAGGCAGCGCAGCCAGACCTCGATTATAATGAGCACCCCTTTTTTGTATTCCTTTCCCATGGCAAATTCACTACTCGATCAACTGCAGAAATCCGGCCTGGTTGACAGCACAAAAGCCAAGCAGGCGGTCAAGGCAAAGCGCAAGCAGGATAAAATCCAGCGCAACACTAAACAGATGCTTGTCGATGACAATAAGCTTGAGGCGGCCCAGGCTAAAGCTGACAAAACAGCGAAAGATAAGCTACTCAATCAGCAACGCAATGCAAAGGCCCAGCGCAAAGCCCTCGCGGCACAGATAAAACAATTGATCGAAATGAATGCCATTGCAGCCACAGGCGATCAGCCCTTCAACTTCAGCGATGGTAAGCACATCAAACGCATTTACGTCGATACCGCCCAGATCGGCCGTTTAAGTCGCGGGGTTGTCGCCATTGTGAAGCTGGGCGATAAGTATATTATCGTGCCCAGTCCCGTCGCCGAGAGAATTGCCGAACGCGACCTTGAACGCATTATCTTCAAAGCCGATAAAGACCCTGAGATTGTCGAAGAGGATGATCCCTACGCGGATTACAAAATTCCCGACGATTTAATGTGGTGAGCGAGCTCTGCATCTTATGTTAAGTATCACACCCCGACTCAGCATTCCCCTACAGGAAGTGGAATTTACCGCCATTCGCGCCCAGGGTGCGGGCGGGCAAAACGTCAACAAAGTGTCGTCTGCCCTGCATTTGCGCTTCAACATCAAAACCTCATCGCTTCCGGATGAGGTGAAACAGCGTTTGTTAAACAGCCGTGATAGCAGAGTGAACAAGGAAGGCGTGCTGGTGATTAAAGCCCAGCAATTTAGAACTCAGGAAAAAAACCGTATCGCGGCGTTGGAACGCTTACAGGTTTTTATCGCAGCGGGCGCCCAGGCACCCAAAACCCGACGCCCCACCAAACCCTCGCGCAGCTCCCAGCGCAAACGCATGGACAGTAAAACTAAGCACGGTAGAACGAAATCTCTGAGGAAGGCCGTTAAGCTGGATCACTAGCCGTTAAGCTGGACCACGAAAGGAAGGCAGACATCTCGTCGCCTTGCCTTACCCGCCATTCAGGCTTCCTCCGCCTCACGTAGACGCTCCTGGCGCTCCTGTTCTTCAGCCAGGGCCTCTTTGATTTCTAGCAGCACCGCATCAACGTCGGCCAGCTCACCACTGTCCTCAAACTCACCACTGAGTTCTATTTCCGGATGCAAGGCTCCATCTTCAAACAGCGCCCATATTTCCTTGGCATAGCGAGTTTGTAGAAGCTCTGGCGCGTATTGGCCATAGTAGTGGGTGATATTGTCGACATCACGGGCCAGCATCGCTTCCGCATTGTTATTAGCCGCCGCATCCACCGCCTGGGGCAAATCGATAACCACTGGGCCGTAGTCATCGACCAGCACATTAAACTCGGACAAATCACCGTGTACCAGGCCCGCACAAAGCATCAACATCACGTAGTGCATCATCACCGCATGGTCTTCCAGGGCCTGCTCTTGCGTTAAAGCCACATCGTTGAGCCGTGGGGCCACCTCGCCATCACCATCGATCACCAGCTCCATGAGCAACACGCCGTCAAAACAGCCGTAGGGCTCGGGTACTCTCACCCCAGCTCGATCAAGGCGATAGAGGGCATCAACCTCGGCGTTCTGCCACACCTCCTCCTGCTGCTTGCGACCGAACTTGGAGCCCTTCTCTATGGCCCTGGCGCGACGACTATTGCGAACCTTACGGCCCTCCTGATATTTAACCGCTTGCTTAAAGCTGCGCTTTGCCGCTTCCTTGTAGACCTTGGCGCAGCGAATATGCTGGCCACAACGCACGATAAAGACATCGGCCTCCTTACCACTCATCAGCGGGCGAAGTACTTCGTCCACTATGCCATCGTCAACTAGAGGCTTAATTCGTTTCGGTATTTTCATGGCGTTTTTATACCTTATTTCGGCGCTTGAAGAAACGTGGAACAGACGCCCCAGGTGCTCTCTTATAAAAATAAATCGGAGATCCGTGACAAGCCGCAAAAAGAAGTGACTAGTTACACAGGCTTTATAAAAAATAGTTGAATTAGGTGTGCTAAGCTGTTAAAAAATAGATCATTAATTAATTGTTGGATTTGTTGAATTAACTGACAGGCCCGGAGAAAACCATGCTCTTTGCAGCAGATGAGTTTCGGCAGCTAATTATTGGCAACACCTTAAAGTCTCTCGATGAATGGGCACCCGCCCATGAAAACCTGCTCCTTGGCACCGCAGCCCAGGAATCCAGCATGGGCTCAAGCCTCAAACGCGGCAGGTTACTGGGCATCTACCACATTTCTCCCAACACCCATCGCGCGGTGTGGGATAAATACCTGATCCACTACCCCGATCTGGCCAGTCGAATTCGCGGTCTGGCCGGACAACACAGCTTTATTCTCGATCCCCACGGCGAATTAATCAGTAATCTCAAGTACGCCACGGCCATCGCCTGGCTGATTTATCGGCGCGTTGAGCAAGCCCTGCCCACGGCTGATGACATACCCGGCCTGGCTCGGTACTGGCACCGACACTTCCACGCCAGAGCATCTGCGCCATCCGCGGACTTCATCGCCAGCTACCAACATTACATTTGTAAAAAACAGGAATTTGCCGCCTAAAGTCAAGGTAAATGACAGGCAAAAAAAAGCGCGAAGCGATCAACGATCGGCCGCGCCTTTTTTTATTCCAGTGACTAATTAGTCAACTGAAGATAAAGCCCTAAGTGCTAACAAAAGCATCACCGATCTTACCCTTCATTTCATCGATCAGCTCAATATAGCGTTTGAAGCCACCGTTGTAGGTACCGTCCTGACGGCGATTATCTTCGCCCTCAAAGTTGTAGTAGCCCGGCGTACAGTCCTTATTTCGGTCTGTTTTACCGCGGTGATTAATCACCTCCTGCACCCACCACTCCTCAATTTCCGGGGTGATATCGATAGACTTGCAGTCGTTCTTACGGGCGTAGTCAATACAGGACGCAATGCGGCCACCCTGCACCTGCAGAACATCGGTAATATTGAACTGGAAGGACGCCTGGTAGCCCGCCATGATAAACATATTGGGGTAACCGGCAGACTGAATGCCAAACAAGGTGCGAATGCCATCCTCATATTTCTCATTCAGTTCCTGACCATTCTTACCAATAATCTGATTGTAAATACCGGTCTTCTGCACTTCAAAGCCCGTGGCATAAATAATCAAATCAACTTCGTACTCTTTACCTTCAAAGACAGGGCCTTTTTCAGTAATTTCGTGAATACCCTTACCGTGGGTATCAACCAGGTGCACATTGGGCTGATTGAAAGAAGGCAGGTACTCATCGTGGAAACAGGGACGCTTGCACATGAACATGTACCAGGGCTTCAGGGCATCAGCCGTCGCCTTATCGGTAACGATGTCGCCGATACGCTCATGGATCCACATCATGTAATCGATATTGGCATTTTCCTGCTTTTGAATGCGCTCATCCTTGGTCATGGCATCGCGAGCTTGCTTTTGCTTTTCTGTCATCACCGGCCCATCAATGGTGCGCTGACGACGCTTGGCCTGCCAACCAGGCTGTAGCTTGCGCGCCCAGTTAGGGTCGGTCGGCCAGTCATTGCGAATATCGATAGATGATGGCGTGCGCTGGATGACGTACAGCTCTTTCGCCATCTTCGCCAACTGAGGCACCGCCTGAACGGCTGTTGCACCGGTGCCAATAATGGCAACGCGCTTATCTTTCAAGTTCTCAAGGTCTTTACCCGTGTACTCATAATCCCAACGCGAGGTATGGAAAGAGTGACCTTTAAAACGCTCAATACCCTTGATTTTAGCCAGCTTGGGCTTGGACATGGGGCCGTTGGCACAAATCACGAATTTCGCCTTCATGTGATCGCCGCGATCGGTCTTCACATGCCACAAATTCTCTTCTTCATTCCAGACTGTAGAAGTAACAGTAGTCTGGAAAACCGCGAGATCGTAGAGGTCATATTTCTTGGCGATGGCCTGGCAGTGCTCATAAATTTCGGGAGCCTTGGCATAGCGATCTTTAGGCACATAGTCCATCTCATCAAGCAGGGGCAGGTAGTCGTAGGCAACCACATCGCAGGCCGCACCCGGGTAGCGGTTCCAATACCAGGTACCACCAACATCGGCACCGCGCTCAACAATGCGAATGCTTTCAACACCAATATCACGCAACTGCGAGGTCGTTAGCAGAGCAGAAAAACCACCGCCAATGAAGAGCACGTCAACAGTATCGGTAAGGGCATCGCGTTCTTTAACATCGCGATTGTAGGAATCTTCACCGAAATGGGCTAAATCACCATCCAGGTTAGAGTTGAACTGGCCGGTGCCTTCGGGACGAAAGTTCAAGCGCAAATCGCGCTCTTCGGCAAATTTTGCCTTTATTTCATCGTAATAGGACTGTGGGTTCTTGCCATCACCAGCCGCTGGTTCAAAAGAACTGAGCTGGGCAACGCCATCCTTCCCAGCTTCTTGTTTTGATTTGGCCATAGTTAAATTACCTCAAGGTTAATAAACGGGTTAATAAGTGCTTAAACCAGGCTCTAGAAGTGAACGTGACTCAGGGCTAAAACAGCCATTGCCAAGCGCTAGAAACACTGACTTAGATTTAAAATTCAACTCCAGATTATGACGTGGCAAGCGCCTTCAGGTCAATGGCGCATTTCATCGCCAGCGCCGAGGACAGCTGCCGAAAACTCACCTAAAGAGCCCGGCTGACAAGGCTATTAACGCCGTACACCCACTTGAGTTTGCCCAATTTAAGGCAAAGCCTCGATTCATCGAAGCAGGCTTGATCCGGATCAAAGGACACCCATCCATCACTTGCCCACAGCCGCCCCCTCTCTTTATCATCGCCCTTCCAAAATTATTAACATTCCCACCTACAACTGACTATTGCAGTAGCAATACGGCGAATTAAGGAAACTGAATATGAGCGGATCAACAACCGGCCAACTGTACGGCCGCATGGACCTGGACGGCAACGTCACCCTCGAAGATGAAAACGGCTCGATTGTGACCCGTATCGACGCTGACGTTCAGCCCGTCGATAGCAATCTTCCTGCCCGCGATGAACACCCCGACGGCATTACTTTGACACGCTCAGACGCAGCCAAACTCAAGGTCATCCTCGAAGGCATGTAAGCACTGCTTACTGAGCAAACGCAGGGCCTTCCCGGCCCTTTTGATATAGCCTCTTACCACGATTTTTTACTCTCTATATCACTACGGCCTTTTAAACCTCACTGACAGCCACTTGCACATCATTTAACGTCCCTGCACCAAACGCACCCACTGCCTGCACCCACCGTCTTCACTCAGCACAATCCCGCTCTGCCCTCGTCACTAATTCAGCATTCGCTTGCTTAAAATAATAAAAAGCTCTCTAATCAAACGAAGCAAAATAATCACAATTAATAGTTAGCGCCTCAAAAAAATCAGTATTTAAAAAATTAAAGCCCTCCACTCGCCCCGGCTTTAATGAGTAAAACACTAATAATAATGACAGGGAGAGAGAGATGGCAGTTGATGAAATCAGCATCGGCATTGATGTTGGCGGCACCCACACCGACTTATGCTCAGTACAGGGCACCAATATTGTCCGCGCCAAAGCACTGACCACCCATGACGATTACGCGGTCGGTATTTTTAATGCCCTGGGCAATGTCTCGGAGATGATTGGCGTCTCTATCGATGACTTACTCGCCAAACACTGCCGGGCCTTTGTCAACGGCAACACCATTGTCACCAACGCCTTAACGGAGCTGAAAGGGGCGAAAGTGGGCGTACTGGTAACCGGCGGCTTTGCCGACATTCTGCGGATCGGTCGCGGTGCGCGGCTCAATGTGCGCGACGACCATTTGCAGCGCAACCTGCCCCGCCTAGTTTCACAGGAATGTGTCGCTGAAATTGACGAGCGTATCGACCGCGATGGTAAGGTGATTGTCGCCCTCGACCCTATACAGGTTGAAAAAGAGGTGCGTCGCCTGGTGGAACTCGGCGTTGACTGTATCGCCGTGTGTTTTCTCTGGAGCACCGCCAACGGCAGCCACGAGCAGGAGGCCGAAGACATTATTAAACGGGTCGCCTCGAATGTTTTCGTTACCCGCTCCGTGGCCGTGGCCTCGGTGTTTCGCGAATACGAGCGCTGGCAAACGGCGATTTTGAACTGCTATGTACAACCGCCGGTGAAAGGCTTCGTCGAAACCGTCGCCAAGGGGCTGCGCAGTCGCGGCTACACCCGCGCCCTGGAGTTTTTTAATGGCCTGGGCGGCGTCCTCACCGAAGAGGTGGTCAAGCAAGTGCCCATCCAGCTCTACAGCTCCGGCCCCGCCGGCGGTGCCGTGGGCTCCGCCGCGCTGGCCAAACGCTACGGTCTCGATGAAGTGCTGTGTGGCGACATGGGTGGCACCAGCTTCGACACCATCCTCATCCACAAACAACAAGCCAAGGTGGTGCAGCGCTGTACCATTGGCCGCTTTGAAACCGCCCTCAACCTGCTCGACATTGACTCCATTGGTGCCGGTGGTGGCAGTATTATCCACCTCGACTCGCGCGGCATTCCCCAGGTCGGCCCACAGAGTGCTGGCTCGACACCCGGCCCGGCCTGCTCCGGTCGCGGCGGCACCGAGCCCACCGTCACCGACTGCATGGCGGTAATGGGCTTTATCGACCCGGCTAACTATTTGGGCGGCCAATACGAACTCGACCTCGATGCCGCTAAAAATGCCCTGGAAGAAAAAGTCGGCAATGCCCTCGGCTGGGATGCCATTAAAACCGCCGCCGGCGCCTACTCGCTAGTGGTCGCCAACATGGCCAACGCCCTGCGCGAAGTCTCTGTCAGCCGCGGTCGCGACCCACGCAAATGTGCCTTTATTGCCTACGGTGGTGCCCTGCCCGTCTTCAGTGCGTCCATCTGCCAGAAGCTGGGCATCAGCGACATGATTATTCCCGGCCAGAGTTCGGCCTTTTCCGCCTACGGCCTGCTCGAAGCCGACTACATTCGCCGAGAGTCTTCAACCATCGGCTGGCTGGTCGGCAAGGAAGAAAGCTACGATCACATGATCGCCACCCGCGACCGCCTGGAGCAGCGCATCCGCGACGACCTGCAAGCGGCGGGTTTTGCCAACGACGAGATGGAAATCACCTACGGCGGCGACTTCCGCTACGTCGGCCAGCTGGCCGAAATGTATATGCCCATGGCCAAGGGCGATGTTGAAAAGGAACACGGCACGGCCATCAGCCCGGTATTTAACAGCGCTTACGAAGAGGAATTTGGCCCCGATACCGCGTGGAGCGAATCCGATCTCATGCTGGTCAATTACGTCATCACCGGGGTCGGCATTCGCCAAAAGCCCGACATCCAGCCCAGTGCCGCTGAGCCCCACGCCGCCGACGGGGCCATCTCCTCAACCCGCCGCCTGTTCCTCCCCGACGAACAAAAATGGGTCGAAACGCCGATTTATGCTGCCGCCAAGCTCGCACCCGGCGCCCACTTTGAAGGCCCCGGCATTATCGATTGTAAGGACACGACGATTTACATCCCCCGCAAGGCACTGGCACGGCGGGATGAATACAATAACTTTAGAGTTAGCCTCTAGGCTGACCAAAGGCAGGAGAATAATAATGACTACTACTGCGAGCCCTTCAAGATCCAACAACAGCGACGACTTCGACCCCATTACGGCCGAGGTGATCCGCTCGGCGCTGGACAACATCACCACCGAAATGAGCCTGGTACTGCTGCGCACGTCGGGCTCACCGGTACTGACAGAATCAAAAGACTTCTCCACCGTGGTGTTCGACGCCGAGCTGAACCAAATCGGCAGCTCCGGTTACATCTTGCTACACATGTCAGCCTCACGGCTCGGCGTAGAGGCCGTCGCCAAGGCTCGCGTGCCCCACGATGTGCAAGCCGGCGATGCCTTTATTTGCAACGACCCCCACACCAGTGGCGCCTTGCACCAGGGCGACGTGGGCATTGTGATGCCAGCATTTCACGGCGATAAACTGGTCGGCTGGACCTTTGCCAACGCCCATTTAATGGATATTGGCGGCTCGGCCATCAGTGGTTTTGCCCCCGAGGCGCGCGATACCTATTCCGAAGCCCTGCGCTTTCCCGGCACACGTATCGCCCGCAATGCCGTTCTCGACCCCGAGTGGGTCGGCTTTATGCGCAATAACGTGCGTGTGCCGGTGTCATTTATCAGCGACCTGCGCAGCCTGGTGGCCGCCTGTAATGTCGGCGGTGAACGCATGGGCCGCCTGATTGAGGAGTACGGCGAAGCGACGCTAAAAAAATACATTCATTACAATATTGAGCTGACTGAAAAAGCCCTGCGTGCCCGCATCGCCCGCCTGCCCGATGGCAACTACCAAACCTTCGACTATGTGGAGTACGACGGCTTTGAGGAGAACAGCCTCAACCCGATATTTTGCGAGATGCGTGTCGATGGCGAAAAACTCAAATTCAAATTCTCCGGCTGCCCTCAGGTCGCGGCCTTTATTAACGCCGGGCGCGCCGCTGTCGAGGGCAGTTTAATCGCCCCCATTATGTGTCAGTTCGCCCCCGACATACCCTTCAACCAGGGTTTCTGGAATTGCCTTGATATTGACCTTGGCGAGCCCGGCAGCATTATCAACCCGGTGGTGCCCGCCCCCGTCACCAGCGGGCACGCCTCCACCGGCATGCGCGCCGGGCGCATGGTGCAGGAAGCCTTATCGGCCGCCTGCGCCGCCTCGGACGACGAAGAACTGCGCAGCCGCGTGTCGGCACAATCCTCCGGCGCGGTGACACTGGGCATCTGGTTTGGCAATGACAATAAGGGCAAGCCCTCCATGTTTATGCCCTTCGGCATGGCAGTCGGTATTGGCGGCCCCGGGCAAACCATCGGCGACGGTCAGGATTGCTACGGCATGCAATCGACACTGGCGATTAAATGGGCCGATGTAGAGGTGCAGGAACTGGACTCCCCGGTATTAATGCTGTGGCGCAAAATTCTCGCCAATGCCGGTGGTGCCGGTGCCATGCGTGGCGGCCTGGCCATCGACGAAGCCTTTACGCTCTACGGTGCGGACAATTTTGTCGGCATGAATTTTCAAAGTGGCGCGGAGATTCCCGCCCGTGGTTTCGCTGGCGGTATGCCCGGCGGCAATGGCAAGGCCTGGTTAATTCGCCACAGCGAAGTCGACAAGCTGCTCGCCCAGGGCACCCTGCCCAGCTCCCCCGAATTGCTCAAAGGCGAAGTTGACCTCAGCCTGCGCGGCTGCCAAACCAATATTGCCTTTAGCAAGGGCGAAGTTTTCAGGGGCATCGCGGGTGGCGGTGGCGGCCTAGGCGATCCCTTCCTACGCGACCCCGCACACGTAGAGCAGGATTTAATCGACGGGGCAATATCCAGTGCCGCAGCCGAGCAGCTCTATGGTGCCGTACTGTACGCTGGCAGCGCGACCCAAGTCGATGCCGACGCAACCTGGACACAGCGCAATGCCCTGCGCGCCGCCCTCGTACCCAGCGCCAGTGTCGACCTGCAAAGCCTGACCACTGACACCGCCCATGAAGGCATATGCTGTAGCCAGGGCAACTGGGCCTGTGCTCACTGTGAAAAGCCACTCGCCAGTAGCAATACTAACTGGACAGCAGCGACCCACAGCCGCGAGCGCGATCTCGCCGAGGTGTTTGCAGCGGCTAAAACCGTTACCCGACGCCGCGAGCAAAACCCGGTGACCCTACTTGAACACTACTGCCCCGCCTGCGCCGCCTGTTTAAGTGTGCAGGTTAATCTGGCCCAGGAAGGCACGCCGGTTTATCACCTGAAAAATTAAATAATACATTTAAAGATTGGAAATCCAATGATAGAAAACGCTTGCGTCATTTTAAAAACAGAAAACCGTGTGCTAAGTATTACCCTCAATCGCCCCGCTGCTCTCAATGCCTTTAATGACGATCAATACGACGGCGCAGCCGATGCCCTAAGCAGCGCCGCCACGGACGACAATATTGCCGTGGTGATTATTACCGGCGCTGGCCGCGCTTTTACCGCCGGGCAGGATCTCGATGAAATGGCCAACCCGCGCCAACACAACGACGGCAAGCGCCACGGCTTCCCCTATTTTATCGACACCCTTGCCAGCTTCCCCAAGCCCATCATCGCCGCCGTCAACGGTATCGGGGTCGGCATTGGCCTGACCATGCTGCCCCACTGCGACTTTGTCTTGATCAGCGAAACGGCGCGTTTAAAAGCCCCCTTCCCCACTCTCGGTGTCACCGTCGAAGCGGGTAACTCCTTTCTGTTACCCGAGCGCGTGGGCTGGGCCAACGCCGCCCATATTCTTTATACCGCCGAGTGGATCGATGCCGATAAAGCGGTGGAAATAGGTCTGGCCTGGAAGAAAACCAGCGCCGAACAATTGCTGCCAGAAGCCGAAAAGCTCGCCACACAAATAGCGGCCATGCCCATCACCTCTCTGGTGCACACCAAAAACCTGGTACTGGCACCGCGTCTCGACGCCATTAAAGCGGCACGACAACGGGAAACGGCCGCCTTTGTCGAACTCGTTGGCGCACCGGCCAACCGCGAAGCCATTCAAGCCTTTAAAGAAAAGCGACCCGCCGATTTCACCAACTTACCCGAACAATAAATACAACAACCCTGTTATTAAATTAATAAAATAAGGAGAAAAAAGATGAGATTAACAACACCTCGCATAGCCCCCGTTGAGCCTGAAGAATGGACGGAAGAACAACTACAGGCCCTGGGCATAGATATTAAAGACCTGCAGGCCAATATCGGTTCACCGGATAAAGTTTTTAATGTGATAAAAACCCTGATTCGCTATCCCGATCTTTTTAAAGCCTGGCTCGGCTTTGCCAATCACGTGATGTTTAACTCTAGCCTGGCACCCAGAGATCGAGAGATTGTTATTTTGCGCATCGGCTGGCTCTGCCAATCGGGTTATGAATTTGGCCAGCACATTCTTATTGGCCGCGATGCCGGTTTGAACGATGGCGAAATGAAAGCCATTGCGGTGGGTGCCGATGCTCCCAACTGGTCAGAAGCCGAACAAGCCCTGCTAAAGGCCACCGACGAATTACATGCCGATGCTTTTATCAGCAATGCAACATTTGCCGAGCTGACAGAACATTTCGAAGAGAAACAAATATTCGACGTGATTTTTGCCGTTGGCCAATACAATATGGTTTCGATGGCCCTGAATAGCACCGGCGTACAACTCGACGAAGGCATACCTGAATACAAAGCCTTTGTTGAGGCTTAAAATTAAAACACTGACGTAGGGAAGTAGTAAATATGTCCGATAAACACATGAGCCTGGAAGTTGCCGACGGCGTTGGCCTAATCACCTTAAACCGACCCGATGAAGGCAACCCCGTCGTACACGGTATGGTCGAAGAGCTGCTCGACAAAGCCATCGTCTGCGACGAAGACCCCGCCATTCGTGCCGTTGTGCTCACCGGTAAAGGCCGCATGTTCTGCGTCGGTGGCGGCCTCAAGGATTTCGCCGAGCAAGGGGACAATATCACCCGCCATTTAAAACTGGTGACCCAATTATTTCACGGTGCCATTTCCAAGTTTAACCGCATGGCTCCACCGGTGATTGCGGCGATTAATGGTACCGCAGCCGGTGGCGGCCTCAGCTTGGCATTGACCACCGATCTCGCCATATCGGCCGAGTCGGCGAAGTTCACCATGGCCTACACCAATGCCGGATTGGCCCCAGACGGCAGTTCCAGCTTCTATCTTGCCAAAATGATCGGTATGCGCCGCGCCAAGGAAATGGCCCTACTCAATACCGTACTCACCGCCGAGCAAGCTCTCGACTGGGGGCTAATCAATAGAGTGGTGCCCGATGATGAGCTGATGAGCAGTGCCATGGCAATGGCGCGCAAGCTGGCCCAGGGATCACTGACGGCTTACGGTGAAACCAAAAGGCTGATGTTGGCCGGTGCCACCGAGAGTCTTGAAACGCAAATGGAGTTAGAGGGTCGCGCTATTTCATCACTCGCCGGCAGTCCCGATGGTCGTGAAGGGGTGGGCGCTTTTATCGACAAGCGCAAGCCGGAATTTAGGGATTAAACGCATCGAGTAACGCTGGGCCTCTGAGCTGGAACACTGAAAATACCGGGCATTCAAGGGCTAAGGACCTTAGCCCTTGAATGCCCGACAGCATCAGTCACATGGCGGCTCATGGCAAATCGTAACGCCCCCGTACAGGAAAAAGTCTCGAGTATTAGCGTGTTTTTCATGGCTAGAACTGCATGACGGCCCTAGCGCCTGCTCTATCACCCGCTACCAATCAGCCGGTTCGCATTGCCAAAATAGCGCGAATATCAAGTTCTTCACGATAGCGTGTAAAGTGAGTATCGCGGCACTGAATCGCCACAATCGACATCCGGTCCGCTAATTCATTGCCCTCAACCCCGACATGGCCATTGACGTGTAGCACTTGAACCTTGTCTTTCAGCAACTGGTATCGTGCGAACATCTCTTTGATCAGCGCCAAATTCTTGATCTCACCCCCCTTCTTTGTCCAGCCCTTCTTCTCCCAACCAAGGGCCCACTGGGTAATGCATTGAATAGAATATTTGGAATCGCAAAAAATGGCGACAGACTTGTCATCGCTGATTTCATCTTGCGCCATGATAAACGCCTGGTTTAAGGCATTTAACTCAGCGGTGTTATTAGTACCTTTCGGCTCATATAAGCCATACCAAAGCTCAGTAACAACATCGTTACGATACACCGCCACGCCAGAACCGGCTTCACCCGGGTTGGGTTCGCAGCCGCCATCGGTAAATATTTTGGTATCGATGAGCAAGGCGGCAATTTCATCAGCCGTATAGGTTTTAAGGCCTTGCGCCGCTGTTTTCTTCCTGGTCGATGAGCCTTTCGAGGGTGTATCTTTTGTCGAGTTTTTTTTGACCGGGCTTGCGCTCGTGCCATGAAAAGCCGCTTCAGCTTCCCCCAATGTCTTGAAGGACTTGTACTTCGCACCGGCAAACTTATCAATCTGTGTTTTGCAGGTATTCCAATCGGTGAATATCCCCGTTTCTCTTCCTTCCCATACTACGTAGTATTTCTTTGCCAATTTTAGACCCCATGCTTTTGCTGAAAACAACACGCCTAATTATACGAGACTTAGGGTCTCATTATTCGGCTGTTTTACGGGGCCAGAATTCAATTGACACTTGTGATTTCAATAGCCGGCTAAAGAACAAGGTCAAAACATGCAAGAATTACAAATGGCGGTCCTTCTTGATCGGGCTGGAAGCCCTGCTGAGTTATTCAGCCGCGTCATAGATGCCATCGACCATCAACAGGCCATACCAGCGTTAAATGGAGCAATCATCAATGGCTGTCCTTCTTCTCGTCCTTCTTCCCAATGGTCCTTCTTCTCAATGAGAGTGGGCGCCTGAATCAGCTGGCAAGCCCCAGCCAACAATCACCGGTCTGGCTGAACGCGCACTTAAAAAGCATAAACCCAAGCCCAATAGCGCAACTGCCATCGGGGCAAGCCTCAAGCAATAACAAGGCATACCCCGACAGGCTATTCTTCGACTTCAAACTAATTAGAGTGGGTGTCCTAACTTAATTGTCGCTTGATGTCCTAACTAATTGTCGTTTTAAGGGTTTTGGCGCTTTCGGTAGAGGCTGAGCCGGTGCCTGTCGAATAGCTGTGTCAGGCCTGGGGCAGGGTTTTAGGGTGGGTGTCTAGGTGAGCTGTTTCTCTAGCTATTCCTCTGAGAAATAACAACACCTTTTAACTCTTGAGCTTTTAAATAAAATATGTGGTTCTCGGCTATTTTTTTGGTCCAGTCAAAAGGCATTGCACGCTCACCGTAATAGGCCCCAGCCAGCTGCCCATAGACCGCGCCGGTAGTGTCCGCGTCCTCGCCAAGATTGACGGCTTGCAGAGCCCCAGAGTCAAAACTGCTGGAACCGTGGAAGGCCCAAAGAACAGCTTCAAGTGTATGCATCACATAACCGCTAGCCCGAATTTCTGTCGCTGACTTCTGCTTATAGGCAGCATTTATTATTATTTCCTGCAGTGACTGACACAGTGGGTGCTTATCCCAGTAGCCATTAATAGGGCTGTAAATACCATCAAGGAGCTCCTCTTTAGCAACACCGTGGAGCGCTCCCCAAAGCAAGCCACTAAAGTAACGACAAGCATCTACGGCTTCAATTGCAGCATGGGTTGTCAGTGAGCTTAGACCTGCAAATTTAACAGCATCTTCAAAACTGTCGTAATACCTGATTGGGATAGGTGCTAATCGCATGAGCGAACCGTTGCCCGCTGACATTGGATCACTGTCGCCCGACTTTGGGTCGCCTGTTCGCTGATAGCGGCTCAAGGCCGCTTGCACCGTATTGCCAATATCGAAGCATTTTCCATTAACACTGAACACTCCGTCTTGCCACCAGCGACAATAGAGGGACAACTGGTCATCTAGGTCGCAGCTCTTAGTCCGTACCAGACTGTGTGCTAAGCAATACATCATACTGGTGTCGTCAGTCCACTCCCCAGCTTTTAAATTGAAGGGGCCGCCTCCTACAATATCTTCGATTGGGGTAAACGTACCCGGCTCCATGAATTCTAAAGTGGTACCTAACGCGTCACCAATAGCAGTGCCTAATAGGGCACCTCGAAACCGGTTGATATCATCGTCGCTGTCTACACCGATTTTTTGGTAATAATCCTTACACTCTTCGTCGGTGGGGTTTGGCATGGCGGACCGGTAAACGTAGTACTTCAAAAGCCACTGCGTTTTCGTCGGCACTCTTGCGCCGGACATTTTATTACTTAGTAGTGGAAAACGGAGGTCATTAGATATTTTATTCCTTCGATCTATCATCGCCTGTATTCTAGGCGAAATGGCTCTTCCATCACTGTCGTCTGACAAATCCTTCACTCCCTTAATTTTTAGTTAAAGCTCTTCAAGTTCAATATAATTATGTCCACTTATTTTCTCTCTGCTCAGCACCCTGAATTTTGTTCCTGACCTGAATAGAACTTCTTTTTCAGCTTCTGCCACAGAAATATCGTCAATTTTAACGCCTGATCTTGAGACAATAACAGTAGTAGTATTTCCAGGGAAAGCGGCTTCTGAATTGGAAGATGAGCTTTTAAACCCGGCATCCTGATGCACTCCACCGACTGGAAATAAGTCTTCAATCAATTCATCACTAAATTCATCTCCCCGAAACACATCGCCTTCGTATCGAAGGTCAGGGTTTTTCGCAAGCTTAGACAAGGCAGAATCCACATCCCCAGAGACATTAGACCACTTTTCTTTATCGTTGGGTGAGAGCCCTCTTAGCCCTCTATTTATTGGCTCGTATAAATTTGTGGTGTAGACATGCAGGGATAGGTATTCATCACGGGTAAGATCAACCACGCTTGGGTTAATGTGGTAATCGATTAATGCGCTTTTCTTGAAGTCTTCACCTGCCAAGCCATTAAGACTGTTAGAGAGATTTAGGTCGGTCTCAATTAGCTCGTCGACCGTTTTACCCATTCGGTTGGATTTCTTATGAATTGTATTGCCCGTAGCATTAACTGCCGTCGACCTTTCCTCAGGCTCTGCCTCTTTAGACCGACCTTCCCGCCTGGACCGCTCACTTCTCCCCCCCTTCCCCCGATCACCACCATCAACAACCCTCGTCGTCTTCCCGCGCCGACGCACAATCCCTCTCGGCGAGCCCTCCAACGCCTCTGCCAATAGTATCAACTTCCTACCGGCGCGCCGAAACTCCCCGGCATGTCGCGCCTTACTCGCCATGCCCGTGGCAAGGCCCGTGCCGGCGGTCGCTGCCGCCAGCAGTAAGGCCAATAACACCTCAAATACCGCGTTGCCCGCCGCTTGGCTATATTCCAGCGCGTGCTGGGCGTCGATATAATCTTTGGCAAAGCCGCCGATCAGTGCCACCACCTGCTTGTCACCGGCCAGTACCCAGGCGCTGTGCCAGGCCTGGCTGAAGGCGTCGAGGTCGATGGTCGTGGGGTCAAAGCCCAGTGCCTCGACCAATTCGTGATGATCGGCCAGCTCGACTCGCTTTAAGTAGCGCGCTCGGGTGGCGAGGTTGAGGCAGCCATTGCTGGCAGCGCTGCATTCTTCGTAGGTGATCAGCGCGGCGTCGACTTGGCGCTTCAGTTGCCACAGCGGGTTGACCACGTCGTTGCTATTGCCGAGCCAGTGCAGCAGCTCTGTGCCGCTGGCCAGCAGGCCTTGACCCAGGGCGCTGGCGTGCGCGGCAGCCTTGCCGGTGCTGCTTTTGCGTTGATGGCTTTTAGCCAGGCTCAGGGCCTCTGCCCGCTCGCGGCTAATAATCAGCTTTAAGCTGGCGGCAATAGTCAGGCGCAGCTCGCTGGCCGACGGCACCGTTGGCGTTTCTGCCTGTCGTTTTAAGGGTTTTGGGCGCTTTCGGTAGAGGCTGAGCCGGTGGCTGTCGAGTAGCTGTGTCAGGCCGGCGGCGGGGTTGAGTGCACCAATGCGATAGCGGCTACCGAGTTGAAATTTGAGGCTGCGCAACTCGTGGGCCGGCAGACTTTGCACAAAGATACTGGCTTGCCCGCGAGTGAAGTGCTGGCGCCGCCAAGAGCCGCCACGGGGCGGGCGGGTGGCATCGCAAAGTAGCAGGCCTTGCCCACAACGGCTGGTGAAGAAAAATGTTTGCATGGCGCGTCATCGTCCTTGGTGACGGGTATTCAATGGGGCCGTAAAAATTCAGCGGCGGATGGTAACACGGCATTGCGCTGGCAAGGCATTGCACAGAATGATTCACTAAAAAGTCAATACAAACGCAAAAAGGAACACCGCCTTATGCTCGCTAATTGCCGATGCGTGCTCCTCTAACACACTTTATAAACGGCTCTTATACAGGATGAGTCATTAGGGATATATGGGGCTTGAGCTCAGAATAACTGCCCCGACAGACTTTTTACTAATTAGAGTGAGTGTCCTAACTTATTTCAGCTGAAAAAGCATAAATCCAAGCCCAATAGCCCAGCTGCTATCGGGGCACGCCTCAAGCGATAACAAGGCATGCCCCGATAGACTTTTCGTCGACTTCACACTAATTTGAGTGGGTGTCCTAACTAATTCTCCGATAGACTTTTCTTCTACTTCACACTAATTGGAGTGGGTGTCCTAACTAATTAGACCTCAATTCTTTCTATTTTGCGCTCGACGCCGACTGCGCAAACCGAGGAGGATGCCGCCGAGGCCGAAGAGAGCGAGAGAGCTTGGCTCGGGGACGGTGCCGCACTCACCTGTGGACGGATTGATCTTACAAGTGCCTAGCGAGTCAATCATAAAATCGATTTGCTGATACGTGTCAGTATCAAGTGACATGGTAATTTGCGCCACCCGCCGGAAATCATCAAGCGTCGCGAAACTGCCATCCTCACCCACAAACTCTTGGAACGAGGCTAAAAATTCACCTTCGAGAACTGACGAGTCGAGATCCTTCTGAAATATAAACTCGTTTCCTTCAAAATCAAGAATAGACAGTTGAAAGTCAATGTGTGAATCAGCCCCATTCCCATTCCCATTGCCATCAGTCGAAGCAATATCAAGACCAATTATTAAAATGTTGAATACAAACGCATCTTCATTATTGCTAGTAAGGTTTAAAAAATTTTCGCCAAAGACAGAGCCTTTGCCTGTATCGAATGCTTCCAAGTTGCTTTCATCGGCACTGAGAGTTCCACCCCATTGAACCGTTGCCTTAGCGGCAGCACCTGCATCATTATTGAACGCCAAGGTACTCTCCTCCCCATGATCACCTATTGTCACGTTGCTCGTGGCGGACTTACTGTTTGAGTGAGCATATTTTTCAACCGTTATCTTTCGCCATCCACCCTTAACATGGTCTATGTCTTCTACACTATTCTCCTCGCTGTCATTGAGTACGGCATAAGGCTCTGTTAACCCATCATCAAAACCATCAATCAAAACCGCCTGCGCCCCCACCGAAAACACCGACGCCGCCACAATAGCCCCACCTAAAAATATTTTTTTCAACATCCTTAAAACTCCATTTTATCGATCAAAAAAACTGACAGGGACAGAAGCAAACCACCAAGATAATTAGCGCGAGCGCCCTAATTAAGTCACTAAAAGGCTTCCATACCCATCAAACACACCCTACTCAAACCCTATGCTTGAGCTTCAGCGCTTTTTCCACTATAAACAGGTCGGCTCTAGCAAAAGCATCGAGCCTCCCTGCTCGCTATCGCCACGGGAGCCACTCAAACCGCCAGCCCCCACGCACGACAACCCTAATCCTGCAATAGTCATGCCAAAAATAAAACCTATTTATTTTCAATGCATTATAAAAAGCAAGACCACGTATCGCCCAATACGACCGCTAGTCTGTAAAAAAAGCTGACACCTTGCCCGACGCCCTAAGCATTTTCTTACTGTCATACGAGTATTACGGCCCACCCCGCCGCGCCAGCCCGCGACTCCTCTGCCCCCAGGCCCTGTATCTTTTGCGCGAAAGCCCCGTATGCGCAAAAAAGCCCCCTAGCGAGGCAGAAAAGCGCCGAAAAAGAAATAAACTTATAGGAAAAAGTACTATAAAGCACCGAGGCAGCACTCGCATGTGTAAAGAAAGCTGACACTTTTGAGGTTTGTTGGCGCGCTATCCAATGGAAACACGCCAGAAACAATATCAAGCAAGTATCAAATAAGGACCACCACACCAATACCCCGACGGTCGCAAAGGACCTGGGGCTACTATCGACAAGCGCAAACCGGAGTTTAGCAACTAATTAAGAGCTTCTATTCGGGCTTCAAGGCTTGAGCACGACACTGTCGATAAGCGCTCAAGCCCTTACGATGAAAAAGACTGCGCCTCTTTCCTGCGATGACGTTTTGTTGTTATTGTTTTTTCTCTTCGACTTTCATACCCAAAGCCTTGCGTGTCGCCTCGGGTAAACCACTGGGATCGAGAAGCGTGTCGTAGAGCTTCAACCAGTGGGTATGGGCTAGCTGATGTAAGTGGAAAGCATTATCCATGGCCAGCTCGCGACCCTGGGCATCCTGACAGGCATTAATGGCCTTCTTGGTTAACTTCAGGGCAAAGCGTGATTTAGCGGCAATTTTGCGGGCCATCACCAGCGTGGCTTCTTCAAGCTCATCCCGCGATACCACTTGATTCACCATCCCCAAACGCAGGGCATCGTCGGCGAGAATGGCATCGGAGGTAAATAGCATTTCCTTCGCCTTGCGGGCACCGACTTCCCAAAAGTGGGTAAAGTGCTCAATGCCACTGACGCCGAAACTCACGGTGGGGTCGGTAAAACTGGCATCATCCGTGGCAATAATAATGTCGCAGGGCCAGGCCAGCATCAGGCCACCGGCGATACATTTACCCTGTACAGCGGCAATGGTCGGCTTGGGGATATTGCGCCAGCGCTCGCTAAAGCCCAGATAGATTTCTTCCTCACGGCTCATTTGCGCCTCGGCACCCTCACAGGTAAAGCCACACAATGGCCCCACTGTCTCATGCTGGTACATATTCTCGTACCAATCTTGCTCACCCAAATCATGACCCGATGAAAAGTGTTTGCCGTTGGCGGCGAGAATAATCACGCGAATATCATCATCGTGGGCGGCGCGGTCGAAGGCTGAATTTAATTCGTAGAGAAACTGTGTGTCCTGGGCATTGGCCGTCGCTGGACGATTGAGCACAATGCGGGCAATACCGTCTTCCGGTGTTTCATAAAGAATATATTCTGCATTAAAATCTTTAGTCATTATTATTTTCCTGTTCTTATAAATTAATAAAAAATATTTCTATGATTCAATTTTATCCTGGGTAGCCGTTTCAAAATCACTGGCATTATGCCGCTCATGGAGCTGCCCTTCCTTTGGCCCCCAGGTGCAGTTCACCCTTCGTCCACGCTGCACCGCCTTGCGCTCAGCCACTTTTTTGGCCCAGCGCAGAAGATGAGAATAGGAATGGGTACTGAGAAATTCTGACGCCTCGTAGATGCCATCGACCATCAACAGGCCATACCAGGGCCAAATGGCGATATCGGCAATGGTGTACTCATCACCACAGATATATTGTTTATCAGCCAAATGGCGGTCGAGCACATCCAGCTGGCGCTTGACCTCCATGGCATAGCGGTCAATGCAGTATTCAATCTTGCTCGGGGCATAGGCGTAGAAGTGACCAAAGCCGCCACCCAGATAGGGGGCACTGCCCATTTGCCAAAATAACCACGACAAGCATTCCGCTCGATCACCCGGATCAGCGGGTAGCAAGGCGTCAAATTTTTCTGCTAAATACAGCAGCATGGCACCGGATTCAAAAATTCGTGTTGGCGACCCTGTACTTTGATCAAGCATGGCGGGGATTTTAGAATTCGGATTCACCTCGACAAAACCACTGCCAAACTGCTCACCTTCACTAATATCAATTAAATAGGCGTCGTACTCCGCCCCGGTCTTACCCAGAGCCAGCAGCTCCTCTAACATCACCGTCACTTTCACACCATTCGGTGTGGCGAGGGAGTAAAGCTGTATGGGGTGCTGCCCCACAGGCAAAGGCTTATCATGAGTGGAACCGGCTATTGGCCGATTAATGCTTGTCCAGCGGCCACCGCTTTGCGCATCCCATGCCCAGACCTTGGGTGGTGTGTAATTTAAGGGTTGATTCATTATTGTTAGCCTCCGTTCGTATTGAGCCCTGTAGAAAACGTCAATACTACAGGACAGATTGTTTATCGCTTTACGCTTTGTCAGCAGTCACCAGTAGAGCTGTCGCTCCCATACTCACACCTTTGTTGTTCGCGTGGGATTTAAGTAAGTCCGCCATATCAAGGGCAATCCGCGCCCGTGTTTCTTGATCAGCCTCGGCGTTATTAATCGCACCGCCAGAGGGAGCCAGCTGCATCAAAAAACTCAAGGCCTCGTCAACATCGCCACCCAGTACAAAGGGTATTTGATAGGGCTCAACGGCAATATTGGCAAAGCCAGCGGCACCAAGAATGCTGTTAACACGAAGCTCTTCGCTTAGCGAAAATGGCCCAGGTTCTTCGAGCCCCGGCGGTGCAGGCAAAGTCAGGTGTTTGGCAACCACCTGTAGCGGTAAACCGACCCAGGCATTTTGATTGCGCGGTGCCCAGCAAATAAAGGCCAGGCGACCACCGGGTTTTAACGCCGAGTAAATATTTTTAAAAGCGCCAATGGGGTCATCAAAAAACATTACGCCAAAACGAGAGAAAACCAGGTCGTAACTAGCAAGCTGAAAAGCCTTTGTCTGCGCATCGGCACATTCAAAAGAAACATTGGCGACATCCATTTTTACCGCTTTTTTGTTTGCCGCATCGACCATGGCAAGAGAAATATCCACCCCATGCACCTGCCCCTCTGGCCCCACTTTTCCGGCTAATTCAATTGCACTATCACCACAGCCAAAACCAATATCGAGAATTCGCTGCCCTGCTGTAATAGCACCGGCAGCCATGGCTTGTTGGCCAAAGGGTCGTAAGCTGGTCTCCAGTCTCGCTTCGCGGCTGAGCCAATTTTCACCGCCCTTACCGTTCCAGAACTCTGCCATTCCCGCGTTGGCTTGACCTGTCATAATTTTATCCTCTCAAAAACATTGCCTACAGGGTTTACTTGCTTTTTTAAATACGGGCGTCCTTGAGCCGTCAGTAACTGAGCAATCAATACCCAGTTAGAAGGATAGTCTAGCACTGCAATCCCCAATGATTTTATTTTTACACGGGTCAGTCCGCTCGGAACAATAGACGCTACAATTAACGGCCAGCCACACCTTAGGATGACGTCAAACCATGAGTGATAACAGCAATGCCATCGACTACGGCCCACTGCAATTATTAATCGGTCGCTGGGAGGGCAACAAAGGCACTGACCTTGCACCCGAGCCCGAGGGTGAAGAGAGCACGCCCTATTACGAAACTCTGGACTTTGCAGAGGCGGGTACTGTCACCAATGCCGGGCAGCAAACTCTGGCCGTATTACGCTATCACCAGGTGGTGAAACGGCTTAGTAACGATGAAGTCTTTCACGATGAAAGCGGCTACTGGATGTGGGATGCAGCCCAGCAGGTCGTCATGCACTCCCTGTTGATACCCCGTGCCGTGGGTATTCTCGCCGGCGGTACTTTTACCGGCGACAGTGCTGCAGCAGATATTGAATTAAAGGTCGCCGCCAAAATTGACGATCCCGACTGGTCAATCGTCCAGTCGCCCTTTATGCGCGACAATGCCAAAACGATCGGCTTTGCACACCAGATAAATGTCGATGCCACAGCACTGCGTTACAAAGAGACAACCGTGCTCGATATTTACGGCAAGGTTTTCAATCACAGCGACGAAAACACTTTAAGCCGCTGTAGCGATTGAACGTCTAAGCCCAAAAGGCTCGCATCGATCAATGGCCGTGATGCGATTTTTTCTCTGCCCTGGCACTGCTTTTCAAGGGATAGATTTGATAGTGTGCATGGCAGGCTTGGCATTTCTTCATCGAACGACTTAACTCACTCAGCACTGCTTTATTATCCCCACCCGATTCCGCCAGTGCCGCTATGCTGTCAAAGTCCTGATGAACCATTAGGCCCAGCTGCATAAAGTGCTGTGGTAATACACCCTTGAGATGATCTTCCGCTTTGCCTGCCATGCTAATACCCAGAGGGCTAGCAATTTCAGCGACTGCTTTCATATCATCTGCGGCCAGCGCGCCCAATAAGCCCTGTACCCCGCCTAACAAAGCACGCATTTCAGCCAGCACGTGTTCCCGCTGCATGGGTGTCAGTACTAAGACCTCGCGCCTATCAATCAGCGGCTCTTTGTTGTCAGCGAAGGCAGGGAAGGCGCTAAAAACAACAGCGATAATTAAAAATATAGAGTTCAATCGTTTCATCAATAATTTCCCCATCCTCTGTTATAAAAATGACCCGATAATTTTCACACGCCACTGACACTGCGATGTAAGCGTGGATCACGAAAGCCGTACCAGGCCACCAACGCGGCCAACAGGCAAAGCCCCGAGGCGACATTAAATATTTGTGTCGCCCCCTCCTGCCAGAAATGACCCGCCAGATAAGAGCCGCTAGCACCGCCAATGCCGAAACTGATCGCGCCGTACAATGCCTGCCCGCCCGCTTGTGTACCGCCCTTAAACAGACGGCGAATGGATTCAATCGACGCTGCGTGAAAGGTGCCAAAGGTAAAAGCATGTAAACACTGGGCAAATATTAGCACCCACAGCCACTCACTGCCGTTGCCAATCAGATACCAGCGCAGGGCCGCCAGCAGCAGGCTGGCGATAAGCACGAAGCGCACCCCCAGCCTGACTAAAAGCTTGTGCATCACCATAAAAATAAAGACTTCGGCGACCACGCCGATGGACCATAAAAAGCCGATGGCGGTACGGGAAAACCCCATCTCTTCAAGATAAATACTGAAGAAACTGTAATAGGCGCCGTGGGCCATTTGCAGCAAGGTACCGGCAATTAAAAAGGCAATCACCGTTGGCTGACGCACGATCTGCCAAAGACTTTCGCGCTTGTGTTCACGCACCTCAGTGCTCGACGGGGGAATTAATAAACTACTGACAAAGATGCAGGCCAGCAGGCTAATGCCCACCCAGGGGAAAAGCTCAATACTAATGTGCTCGAAATAATAACCGCCGCCAATAACGGCGAGAATAAAACCGATCGAGCCCCACACCCGCACCAGACTGTAACGCTCGGGTTTATCCTGTAAAAATCCCAGGGTAATCACTTCGAACTGGGGCAGAATGGCATTCCAGAAAAAGCTATAGCCACCGATCACCAGCGCCAGCCAGTAAAAACTCTGATTGAGGGTAATGCCTAAAAAACACAGTAAACCGAGAAAGGAGCCGAGGCGAAGAATCGCCAGACGGCGGCCGGTGACATCACCCAGCCAGGCCCAGAGGTTGGGCGCGATCAACTTGGTGATCATCGGCACGGCGAGCAGTAGCCCGATGCGCTCCGGGGTAAAACCCAGATGCTGTAAATACAGCGGCCAGTAGGGATACATGCCGCCGAGCAGGGCGAAATAGAAAAAATAAAAACCGGAAAGCCGCCAGTACGGTAGTGCTACATGACTTTGCTCAGGTGACGACTCTGGCGAACCTTTTTCTAAAGAACCCTTAGCTGTCGGCAATTACTCACCAAGCCCAGAGCCAACTTCAGAGTCAAGCTCAGGCGGCAATGGCTTGAGCTGAGTATCGACATCCTGGTTTTGTCCGCGATGGCGCAGGGCATGATCCATCAATACCAGGGCCAACATGGCTTCGGCAATGGGCGTGGCGCGAATACCGACACAGGGGTCGTGGCGACCGGTGGTCGAGACCTCAACCGATTCACCGCGCACATTCACCGACTGCCCCGGCAGACGAATGCTCGAGGTGGGCTTTAAGGCGAGGTGAGCAACGATGCGCTGCCCGGTGGCAATACCGCCGACAATACCGCCGGCATGGTTTGACAAAAAGCCCTCGGGGCTCATCTCATCGCGATGCTCGGTGCCCTTTTGTTCAACAGTGGCAAAGCCGTCACCAATCTCCACGCCTTTCACCGCGTTAATGCCCATTAAAGCACCGGCGATATCGGCATCGAGTCGATCAAACACCGGCTCACCCAAACCCGGGGCGACACCTTCGGCAACCACGGTAATTTTTGCGCCAATGGAATTGCCCTCTTTCGACAGGGCCTGCATGTACTCGGCCATGGCATCGACTTTATCGACGTCGGGGCAAAAGAAAGGGTTGTTGTCGATTTCATTCCAGTCGACTTTATCAATGGTAATGGGGCCGAGCTGACTTAAATAGCCGCGCACGCTAATACCCAGGGTTTCGGCCAGATATTTTTTGGCGACGCCACCCGCAGCCACACGCATTGCGGTTTCGCGAGCCGATGCGCGGCCACCGCCGCGATAGTCGCGCACGCCGTACTTTTGAAAATAGCTGTAGTCGGCATGGGCCGGGCGAAACATGTCTTTAATATCGCCGTAATCTTTGGAGCGCTGATCGGTATTTTCAATCAGCAGACCGATAGAGGTGCCCGTGGTCTTACCTTCAAACACGCCGGAGAGGATGCGCACCTGATCGGCCTCACGGCGCTGGGTGGTATAGCGTGACTGGCCCGGCTTGCGGCGGTCGAGGTCGACCTGCAAGTCGGCCTCACACAGTGCCAGTCCCGGCGGGCAGCCATCAATAATGCAGCCCAGTGCAGGCCCGTGACTCTCGCCAAAGGTGGTAACGGTGAACAGTTTTCCAAAAGTATTGCCGGGCAAGGGTGACTCCAAATCATCATTCGAGAAAATTACGCGGCTATTATAAACCCAGCGCCCATAAAAATGGGGCTTACCGCTATCTACCTACTATTGACTGTCATTCAGCAAAAACGGCCCTGTGCTCGGCTAGTTCTGCCTGGGTGAGGACAAACACACCGTAGCCACCGCGCTCGAATTCCAGCCAGGTAAAGGGCACATCGGGGAAAGCTTCCTCCAGATGCACCGCACTATTACCGACCTCAACCACCAGCACCCCGCCTTCATTCAGATAGGCCGGTGCTTCACACAGCAGTCGACGGGTAAAATCGAGACCATCTTCGCCCGACTCAAGGGCTAGAGCGGGTTCGCAATGGTACTCCGCTGGCATCGCACCATAATCCGCCGCATCGACATAGGGCGGATTGGAGACGATAAGGTCAAAGCGCTGGTCGATATTTTCAAACAGGTCGGATTCAACCGCCCTCACTCGCGAGCTCAATTCATGCTGAACAATGTTCTCACCGGCAACCACCAGAGCATCGGCAGAAATATCACTGAGCACCACCTCTGCAGTGGGGAAAGCATAGGCGCAGCCAATGCCGATACAACCGCCACCGGTGCAAAGATCGAGAATAGCCGTGGGCTCATCGGCCAACCAGGGTGAAAAGCCGGCCTCTATCAACTCGGCAATGGGTGAGCGTGGGATGAGTACTCTTTCGTCAACGCTAAACTTAAGCCCTGCGAACCAGGCCTCGCCGGTTAAATAAGGTACCGGCATGCGGCCTTCGATACGACGAATAAACAGCGCCAGTATCGCCCGGCCCTCACCGGGTGTCAGGCGCGCATCGAGTATTTGTTCGCGCCCCTCCTGCCCCAAATACAGAGCGTGGAGCACCAGCGCCAGGGAATCATCCCAGGCATTATCGTTGCCGTGGCCAAAGTACAGTTCGGCTTCGTTAAATCGACTGGCGCCAAAACGAATATAGTCCCGAACGCTGTGCAGGTGCTCGACCAGGTCTGGGGTGATTTTCGCCGTCGTATTCGCTGTTATATCTGATGATGCTTTCAAGGTGTGGATTCGCCTCAATAATCAATGGCAACAACCATCGTTGTAATTTCCCGGAGGCGGCCATTATAATCACCTCAACGAAAAAAGATTAGTCTCGCTGGACTGAATAGCCCCTTATTTACTAGTACTTTTATTTATGTGTGCTTTTGAGCCCCATAGAATAATCGCAAAGGGTGGCCAGCTAATTATAACGAAGCATTTTACTATTGAGACCGGACAGTATTATGGAAGAGCAATACGCCAAAATTATCGAGGACATTGGTGAAGACCTGAGCCGCCCCGGCCTTGTCGATACCCCCAAACGCGCCGCAAAGGCCTTTAAGTTCCTCACCGAGGGCTATCATCTCGACATCGACGAGGTGGTCAATAACGCCCTCTTTCCCAGCGATTCCAGTGAAATGGTGATCGTCAAAGATATCGAACTCTACTCCCTGTGCGAACACCACCTACTGCCCTTTGTCGGTGTCTGCCACGTCGCCTATATTCCCGACGGCAAGGTGATTGGCCTGTCGAAAATCGCCCGCATTGTCGATATGTATGCCCGGCGTCTGCAAATACAGGAAAATCTCGCCACCCAAATCGCCAACACTATTGAAGATATTACCGGGGCTCTCGGGGTTGGCGTGATTATCGAGGCCAAGCATATGTGCATGATGATGCGCGGTGTCGAGAAGCAAAACTCCAGCATGAAGACCTCGGCCATGCTGGGGACTTTCCGCAACAACCAGCCCACCCGCAGTGAATTCCTCTCGCTTATTCAGTAGTGTCGCAAGGCCATAGTCTCACAGGCTTCAAACGCGAACTTACTAGCCGACCAGACTGGTTTTACAACTGCGTAATGCCAACTCTGGTCTGACAGATTTCCGCCAATGGTTTTTCCAGCAACTGCCAGGCATTGTCGAGTAAACGAGGTTGGGCAGCCGCCGTGGGATGCAGGCCATCGATCTGTATCAACGCTCTATTGCCCGCCACGTCCTGTAGAAAAAACTCCAGAAACAACACCGATTCATCAGCGGCAACACCCTGCATCGCCTGCTCGAAGAGTCGCACATAGGCGGCACCAAGATTCGCTGGCATCAACATCCCCAGAATGGCAACCTCGGCCCCCGTCGCCTCGGCAAGGCTTACCATCTTCTGCAAGTTTTTACCCATTTGCTGTGGCGATAAACCGCGCAGGCCATCGTTACCGCCCAGCTCAATCACCAGTAGCCGGGGCTGGTGGGTAGACAACAAACCGGGTAAACGCGCTAAACCACCGGCAGTGGTCTCGCCACTCACCGAGGCATTATGAACTTTGACGCTCCCGCACTGGGGCGCCAGGCGCTGTTCCAACAGGGCCACCCAGCCATCTCGCTTGTCTATTCCATAGGCTGCACTGATACTATCCCCCAGCACGAGCACCGAGTGCTGCCTGCCTGTCTGCTGGTACTCGTTGCCCGCCAATACACCAGGCCCGAGCAAAAGCCCACAAAAAAACACTGCTGTTACCAGGACCCGATAGCCCATGAAGTCACCCTCTACGTCTGCTGTTCCCCCGTCTGATATGCCTCTGCAGGCAAGGCCGCTGCTTGAAGTCAGCAACATTGCCAAGTGTGTGCAGGGGCCAGAGGGAGAACTGACTCTACTTGAAGGCATTGATTTTACGCTATCTGGCGGAGAAAGCCTCGCCATTACTGGCCCCTCGGGCAGCGGTAAAACCACCCTGCTCGGTTTACTCGCCGGACTCGACACACCCACCAAGGGTGAAATACGTCTTAATGGCAGTGCTTTTAGCACACTGGGCGAAGACCAACGGGCCAGTCATCGCGGCGCCACCTGCGCCTTTGTGTTTCAGGAGTTTCACCTGGTGGCCGATATGAACGTGCTTGAAAACGTCATGTTGCCGCTGGAGCTAGCCGGCCGGGAACAACCTGCCGCCAGTGCCAAAGACTGGATCGAACGGGTGGGCCTCAGCCATCGACTCCGCCATTTTCCGGCGACTCTGTCGGGGGGTGAGCAACAGCGCGTTGCCCTGGCTCGCGCCTTTGCCGTGCAGCCTCGCTTATTATTTGCCGACGAGCCGACAGGCAGTCTCGACCACGCCAACGGCAAGCGGGTCATCGACCTCTTATTTGAATTAAATCAACACAGCGGTGCGGCACTGGTATTAGTCACCCACGATCCACAACTGGCGAGTCGCTGCCAGCACCACCTGGAATTGCACGAGGGCAAAAAAATGAGCAAGACCTTTGCCGACAAAAAACCGGGCGAAGCATCTGATATCGAAAAATACCTGCATCAAGAAAGTTCAACATGAAGCAGCTCTTACGCCCCTGGCGAGATCACAGCTTCCAACTATTGGCCCTGGCCCTCGCCATCGCCGCCTTTGCCCTGAGTGCCGTTATTTTTCTGCGTGCCGAACTGGAACAGCGCTTTAGCGTCAGTACCGCCGAAGCACTGGGTGGTGATTTAGTACTGGCCAGTAGCCGAACACCCGAACCCGAGCAACTCGCACAACTGGGGGAATTGCGAGTATCGCAAATCATCGACTTCTCCAGCGTGCTGGTGCACAACGATGCCCTGCTGCTGGTTAGCGCCCGCGCCGTCGACAGCGCCTACCCCCTGTACGGGCAAATACAGCTCGCCGCAAAACGTTTTGCCGATGAATACACACAGCAACACGGCCCGGCCCCCGGTGAACTTTGGGTCGCCGATCAAGTGATCGACCGGCTGGAGATCAGCGTCGGTACCACTATCACTGTCGGTAACAAGCCCCTTAAGATTAGTGCCATCATTCGCCAGCTGCCCGATCAAAATGCCGGTTTTTACAGCATGAATCCGCGCATTGTCCTCAACAGTGCCGACCTTAAAGCGACGGGCGTGATGGGCCCCGGCACGCGTATTCGCCAACACAGCGTGGTCGCCGGTGATCTTGAGGCCATCAAAAAACTGGGACATAAGCTCGATAGCAGCCTGCGCCCCGATCAGAGTCTGGAAACTGTGGATGACGCCGCGCTGCGCAGCATGGGCCCCCTGCGCCAACTCAGCCTGTGGGCAAATCTCTCCGTACTCTTGATTAGCTTACTCTGCGGTGCGGCCATTTATCTGGCGACATCCCAGCGGGTACGCCGCCGGGCAAAACTGGCGGGCCTATTGCGCAGCTTCGGTGCCAGTCGCTACCAGGTGATGACGCGACTGCTGGGCTGGGAGTTTCTCGCCGTACTACCCGCCGTCATTATCGGCAGTTCACTGGGCGCCGCTATTATTATCGCCACGATGGGCAGTGCGCATAGCAACATTGCCAGCGGCAACAACAGCGCCGCCAGTCTTGTTGAGTGGCTCACGGCCCTGCTCGCACCCTTGCTACTGTGGCTGGCCTTTGCCCTGCCCCGGCTCAGTGCCCTGGTGCGCGTACCCGCCATTGAAGTACTGCGCCAGCGTCAGCAAAGCAGCTTGCTGAGCACCAATATCGAACTCCTTGCCGCCCTCAGCGCACCGGTATTACTGGCCGGCTTGCTCACCAGCTCCCTCGGCGAGCTGGGCAAGGTACTGGGCTTAATTGCCGCCCTCGGTGTCCTGCTACCGGCCTTACTCTGGCCTTTAATTAAAGGCCTTGATCTCGCCAGCGCTCGACTCTCCCTGCCCGCTCGCCTGGCGATTCGCCGCCTCAGTCGACGGCCGGCTTTAACCTTACCGCTGCTGGTGTCACTGACACTGGCCATGACAGTGCTGACACTCGCCGGACAAACGGGTTCGGAGCTGCTCAAAGACTGGCGCACCCGACTGCCCAGCCAGGCCCCCAACCATTTTGTACTGAATTTATTTGCCGGCGATATGCCCGTCTTTGAAGAATGGCTGAAACAGCACCAGGCCATCCCCCAGCCCCTCTACCCCGTTGTGCGTGGCCGCCTCAGCACCATCAACGCTGTGCCGGTGCGCGAAGCGGTAACTAAAGAAAGCGAGTCCAGTCAGCGACATTTAAACCGGGATTTAATACTCACCGAGGCCAACGTGTTGCCGGCCAGCAACCAAATCAATAGCGGGCAATGGCACGGTGAAGAGGTGCCCGATCAAACAAAAAACGCAGCTATTCACCGAGTATCCGTTGAGCAGGAAATTGCCGACAGACTCGGTTTAAAGCTCGGTGACGAGCTGGCGTTCGTGACCAGCCGGGGCATGCTCAACGCCACCATTACCAGCCTGCGCGAAGTGGACTGGAATAGTTTTGAACCCAACTTTTATTTTATTTTCGCCAGCGGTGAATTCGTCGCACAGGATATCACCTGGATTACCAGTTTCTGGTTGCCCGAGGGCGACGGCGCCCGCCTTGCTGAGCTACTGCACGAACTGCCCCACCTCACCCTGCTCGACGTCAAAAGCTTGCTCGATAAAGCCCAGGACATTATCGCCCAGGCCAGTCGGGCCAGCGCCCTGCTGGGCGCACTGCTGATGTTTTCTGCACTGCTGGTACTGGCGGCCGGCCTACTCGGCGGTCAGCAACAACGAGGGCGCGACAATGCCCTGCTGCGCGCACTCGGCGGCAAACAACAACTGATTAAAGGCATCCTCTGGATAGAGTTTATCTGTCTCAGTGGCAGTGCTGCCCTGGGGGCAACGGCGATATCCCTGCTTGCCCTCTACCCCTTAAATGAACGCTTATTTCAGCAGGGCATGAGCATTTCTGTCTGGCAAGGCCTGCCTCTGGCTCTCGCCCTATTCGTCACCCTTTGTGGCTTACTGGCGAGCCGTCGAGCACTCGAGCAACCCGCCCTGAGCCTGTTGCGTAGTCAGGGGGGCTAAGGGCATTTAAGGTTCAAGGCTGGGGTTTAAAGCTCGACAAAGACCTCATCATTATCGATATGCACCGGATAAGTCTTCAAGCCCTTTTCACCGCGCACCACATTCAGTAATTGAATGCCCGGAGGAAAGCAGGCCCACTGTTTGACATCACCCGTTTTGACACAGAACTTGGCGCGATGAATGGGGCACTGCAGCACATCACCATCGAGTATATCGCCCTTGCCCAGGGGTAGGCGTAAGTGGGGGCAGCTGGCCTCCGTGGCATAAAAACCACTGTCGCGATGAAAGATGATCACTTTATTGCCCTCCACCTTGGTGACTTTACGTTGCCCAGGGGGGATATCATTGACGTGTCCGACACTGTATTTAGGCATGGTCTCTTCCTTTATTGATTATTATTGGCTGTTTAAAAAATTGGCGACGTCAGTTTAATCACAGCCAATATTTATTGGCAAGAACAAAGACCTGATAGCAGGCACGTTATAAGTAAGGATTCGATCGTCACCATAGGGCATCATCACCACAATTATTGAGGAGGATGCAGATGTTACGCTCGATGCTTATTATTACCGCCCTGTCGCTAAGTGCCTGTAGCAACACCCCGGGGCAAGCTGCCATCAAGATGATAAAATGTGAAAGCCCCCGGCAGCAATTCTGCACCATGATCTACCAGCCCGTGTGCGCTACCAGCTACAGCGGTCTTGAAAAGACCTACCCTTCAGATTGCAATGCCTGCGCCGATGAAAACATTGCAGGTTTTCAACAGGGAGAATGCCGCTAAGCTTGCTTGCACCAGGCTTTTATTGTGCAAGCAAGCTCCCGAAGTTGTGCCGCCTTAGTTCAAGTAATAAAAACCACTATCAATTCGCGCCGGCGTTTACCTCCCCCCGTTCTTAGCTTGAGTTAGTTGCCCTGAATACCCTGCTTGCAGTTGACATCGCCAACACATCTTGCCAGCCTTGCGCATCAGAAAAATAACGCCCTAAGAGGACACAATGACGCGAAGTGCCGATAGCAATGGTCAGCCAGAAAATGATGGCGAAATCTACCATCACGACGAGGCGGAAAACCTGCCACCCCACTCCCACCACGACGACGAAACCCTCAGTGAAATTGATACCGATGCCTACTGGCGGGCCAATGTAAAAGTGCTGGTGGTACTCCTCAGCACCTGGGCTTTTGTCTCTTTTGGCTGTGGCGTACTATTCAGCGACTGGCTCGACCAGTTCAGCATTGGCGGCTTCCCCCTCGGCTTCTGGTTCACCCAGCAGGGCACCATGTTGTGTTTTGTGGCGATTATTTTTATCTACCATTTCTGGATGAAAAAAATTGAACGCGCCCACGGCGTCGATGATGACGATGTAGAACAGAAGATCGACACGGGAGCCCCATCGTGAGTGCGCAAACATTAAGTTTTATTTTCGTCGGTCTCTCCTTCGCCCTTTATATTGGTATCGCCATTTGGTCCCGCGTGGGCTCTACTAAAGAATTCTACGTCGCCGGTGGCGGCGTCCACCCCGTGGTCAACGGCATGGCCACGGCAGCGGACTGGATGAGCGCAGCGTCCTTTCTTTCCGTGGCCGGCATACTCGCCTTTACGGGGCGCGATGGCGCGGTGTATTTAGTCGGCTGGACCGGAGGCTATGTGCTTCTCGCCCTGTTATTAGCGCCCTATTTACGCAAATTTGGTCGCTTTACCGTGCCGGAATTTATTGGTGATCGCTACTATTCCAAGCTCGCCCGCGTGGTTGCTGTAGTTTGTTTAATCTTTATTTCCTTCACCTATATTGCCGGGCAAATGCGCGGTGTCGGCATTGTTTTTTCACGCTTTTTAGAGGTGGAAATTGAAACCGGTGTGGTGATCGGCATGGCGATTGTTTTTTGCTACGCCGTACTCGGTGGCATGAAAGGCATTACCTATACCCAGGTGGCCCAGTACTGCGTACTCATTTTTGCCTTTATGGTACCGGCCATTTTTATGTCGATTATGTGGACCGACAATCCCATTCCCCAGCTCGGCCTGGGCGATAAGCTTAACGATGGCTCGGGTCTCAGTGTCCTGCAAAAGCTCGACCAGGTAACCACCGACCTGGGCTTTAACACCTACACCGTAGGTACCCGCAGCACCATCGACTCCCTGGCCATTGCCGCGGCACTGATGATCGGCACCGCCGGATTGCCCCACGTTATCGTGCGCTTTTTTACCGTACCGAAGGTTTCCGATGCGCGTAAATCAGCGGGTTACGCCCTGGCTTTTATCTGCATTATGTACACCACCATTCCCGCCGTGGCCGCTTTTTCTCGCTTAAACCTTACCGAGAGCGTTAACGAAGTCGCCTATAGCGAAGCCCCCGCATGGATAGAAAAATGGGAGAACACCGGCCTCATCGCCTGGAAGGACAAAAACGGCGACGGCATTATGCAATATCGCCCCGGCCACGCCTTTAGCCCCACCAAGCCTATCTTTACCGAGGTACGAGGCACTTATGGAGAGCGGGTGATTAGCAATGAGCTGACCGACAGCGCCAATGAAATTTACGTCGACCGCGATATTATGGTGATGGCCAATCCGGAAATTGCCCAGCTGCCCAACTGGGTGATCGCCCTGGTGGCTGCCGGTGCCGTCGCCGCTGCACTGTCAACGGCTGCCGGTTTGTTGCTGGTGATCTCCAGCTCGGTGGCCCATGACTTAATGAAGCGTACTTTTATGCCGGACATCAGCGACAAAAAAGAACTGCTTTATGCCCGGCTCGCCGCCGTGGTGGCGATTCTTATTGCCGGTTGGTTTGGCATTAATCCACCAGCCTTTGTCGCCCAGGTGGTGGCCTTCGCCTTTGGCATGGCCGCCGCCTCGCTGTTTCCACCCATCGTCATGGGTATCTTTTCCAAGCGTATTAATCGCTCGGGGGCCGTGGCGGGCATGCTCGTCGGTCTGTTCAGCACCCTGGCCTATATTATTTATTTTAATTTCATCGCCCCCGAAATTAATAATCCCGAGCACTGGTTCCTCGGCATCTCACCAACGGGCATTGGCACCCTGGGTGCCGCCCTCAATGTCGCGGTAGCCGTTGTGATCAGCCGCTTCACCGCAGCGCCCCCCCAGGAGGTGCAGAACATGGTGGATGATATTCGTATCCCCGCCGGGGCCGGTGTCGCTCACGAGCATTAATAGCAACGTCGTCTGGCAAGATAGGACTTAATGTAATGAGTGAGTTACTGCTCGGCCATGAGGCGCAAATTCGCCTGGGTTTTTTCATCGGAGTTTTTACCCTGATGGCTAGCTGGGAGGTCTTCGCACCACGGCGCACGGGGCAAATTAAACGGCGCTTACGTTGGCCCAGCAACCTCGGCATTGTGATCTTCAATGCCCTGGTGTTGCGCCTGGTGATGCCGACCACGGCCGTCGCCCTGGCACTGGCAGGCGAAACCGCAGGCTGGGGACTTCTACAGCAATTTGACCTGCCCCTGTGGTTAGCCAGCGCCCTCGCCATTGTTTGTCTTGACCTGACTATTTACCTGCAACACCTCATGTTCCATGCGGTGCCAGTGCTGTGGCGCTTACACCGCATGCACCACGCCGACCTGGCGTTTGATGTCACCACCGGCGCGCGCTTTCATCCCCTTGAAATCATTTTGTCGATGGTCATTAAGTTTGTGGTGATCGCCGCGCTGGGCCCGCCCGCTGTTGCGGTATTAATATTCGAGGTGCTCCTCAATGCCCTGGCCATGTTTAATCACGCCAATGCCCGCTTGCCCCTAGGTCTGGATAAGGTGCTGCGCCGCGCCATTGTCACACCCGATATGCACCGTGTTCACCACTCTGTTATTCCCCGGGAGGCCAACAGCAACTTTGGTTTTAACCTTGCTGTCTGGGATCACTGGTTTGGCACCTACTGCGCGCAGCCTCAAAAGGGACATCAAGAAATGGCTATCGGCATTAGTACTTTTCGCACTGAACGCGATCTGAGGCTCGATAAAATGCTGCTGCAACCCTTTAAAGACAGCGTCGATAATTATTCAATTAATAAATCTCACTAATTAATTGAATAATCCACTGACCGAGATGGATACGCGGGATAAAAAGCCTTCGTTTAAAGGCTCAGTATTTTTCTATAGCCGGCAATAGTGACATTAAACTTTGTCGTACGACGCAGATGGTCACACATACCATCCAGCGCATCGGGGTCGCCGTGAACTAACTGAATAGCTGTTCCCGTGGACAGCTCAGACTGCGCCAGCCAACGGCTAATATCCTTGTAATCGCCATGCCCAGATAAACCGGGCAGCACTTCAATACGTGCTCGATTACGTATCCACTGACCATGAATTTTCACACTTTCAACGCCCTGCAGCATTTTTGCACCACGGGTTCCCCCCGCCTGATAACCGGTAAACAATACCGTGGTGCGATGATCTGCCAGCCGGGATTTCAAGTGGTGGAGAATCCTGCCCCCGGTAGCCATACCACTGCCGGCAATAATTATATGGGGGTAATGGATATCGACCAGGGCTTTGGATTCTTCAACGTGATTAACGAAGTTAATGGTGCTGCACATGGCATCACACTGCTCGCGATTGAGACGATGGAGCTCGGTGTAGCGATAATAAATATTCGATACATTGACCGCCATTGGGCTATCGAGATAAATCGGCATGGAAGGAATGCGACCGTCCTGCATCAGGGTAGTCAGCATAAATTGCAAAGCCTGTGCCCGACCCACGGCAAAACTGGGGATCAATAAAACGCCGCCACTTTTTGCCGTTGCGCTCACCACATCGGCAAGCTGCTGAAAGGCATCCTGCTTGTCGTGACGACGGTTGCCATAGGTTGATTCGAGCAATAACAAATCGAGCGCGGGCAAAGGCTGGGGTGGGCGCATAAAAATATCGTCGGGACGACCGACATCGCCAGAAAAGCCAACACGCTTGCCCTCGGCTTCAAGAATAATACTGGCGGCACCGAGGATGTGCCCTGCACTTTGCAGGTGAAATTTAATATCACCAATTTCACCGACCTCGTCAAAGGCCAGGGGCGTAAATAGTTCCATGCAACGCTCGGCGGTTGCTCGGTCATAGAGCGGCAGCGGATGTGCGTGTTTACCGAGTTTATGCCTGCTGTAATAGCGTGCATCTTCCTCCTGAATATGGCCGCTGTCGGGCAATAAAATCTCACATAAATCACGGGTCGCATAATGGCTAAATACCGGCCCCCGAAAACCCTGTTTATATAAAACGGGGATATAACCGGAGTGGTCGAGATGGGCATGGGTCAATAAAACAGCATCGAGCTGGTCAATATCCAGCGGCAGGGTTTGCCAGTTGCGCTCACGCAGCCACTTATAACCCTGGTACAGGCCGCAATCGACCAGTACTTTAGTGCTACCACTCTCTACCAGATATTTCGAGCCGGTTACTGTTTCCGTACCACCCAGAAAGGTGATTTTCATTCACTACTCCCCACATCATTTACATCGCTATCCATACTGCTAGAGTACATCAGTAGCGGGTGTTAGCTTACTGCTTTAGCGCAAGGATAAGTCTCAGGAGAATGAATATGTCATTAGCAGAACTGGAATCGACAATTGCCGCAATGGTACAAAAGGGCCGTGGCATTCTTGCCGCCGATGAAAGCACACCGACCATCGCCAAGCGGTTTGCCGCTATCGGCGTAGAGTCAACAGAGGAAAACCGCCGCGTGTGGCGTAGCCTGCTGGCAGGCACCGAGGGCTTGGGTGACTACATCAGTGGTCTGATTCTCTTTGAAGAAAGTCTTGGCCAGAATAGTGATCAACAAACGACGATTCCCGAGGCTGCCTGGGCACAAAAAATTGTACCCGGTATTAAAGTCGATAAGGGAAAAATCCCCCTCGCCCTGTCACCGGGCGACCTTATTACTCAGGGCCTGGACGGTCTGGCTGAACGTTTGCGCGTGTATAAAGCTCAGGGCGCACGCTTCGCCAAATGGCGTGAAGTCTATGCCATCGATCAAAACGTGCCCAGCCAGCACGGTATCGCCGCGAATGCCGAAATGCTCGCCCGCTACGCTGCCGTCTGCCAGGCCGAGGGACTAGTGCCTATTGTTGAACCCGAGGTATTGATGGATGGCAGTCATGATATTGAACGTCACGCGGAGGTCACCGAGGCCGTGCAACAAGCGGTGTTTGCGGCATTGGCCCGGCACAAGGTGGTACTTGAACTAATGATACTGAAACCCAATATGGTGCTGCCCGGCAATGAGTGCCGCCGTGCTGAGCCCGATCAGGTAGCCAGTGCAACGCTCAAAGTCTTAAAGCGTTGTGTACCCGCAGCAGTACCCAGTATTAACTTCCTCTCCGGCGGTCAG
>ERZ1027208.28-NODE-28-length-110661-cov-113.677857_pt1 | contig 110661 bp, 124 predicted proteins | sample MGYA00520867_ERZ1027208 | MGnify/ENA primary metagenome ERZ1027208 (study PRJEB33311, sample SAMEA4378413) | marine metagenome | biome: Marine biome; feature: Fjord; material: Water | collected 2014-07-20T08:00:00Z/2014-07-... | depth 75 m ... | reverse complement strand
CAACGGGTTTTGATCCCGTCACTCGGAGGTTCGAATCCTCCCGCCCCAGCCATTTTTCTGACCCCCTGCGCCATCCATCGTACTCGTGTTTTTAGCACTCGCATTCGTGACACTAGGATCCCCCCATGCCCAACTTGATGTTGTTCTCAGGAAATTCTAATCCACAGTTGGCAAAGGAAATCGCCGCACATCTCGGCCTTAAAATCGGCGACGCCCAAGTCAGCCAGTTTTCCGATGGCGAACTCAGCGTACAGATCAACGACAATGTTCGTGGCCGCGATGTTTTTATTCTTCAGCCCACCTGCGCACCGACCAATAAAAACCTCATGGAGTTAATTTTCATTGTCGATGCCATGCGCCGCTCTTCCGCCGGACGCATCACCGCAGTCGTACCCTACTTTGGCTATGCTCGCCAGGACAGACGCGTACGTTCGGCACGAGTGCCTATTAGTGCCAAGGTCGTTGCCGATATGATCAACAACGTCGGCGTTAATCGCGTCTTGACCGTCGATCTACACGCCGAGCAAATTCAGGGCTTTTTCGATTGCGCGGTGGACAATGTCTACGGCTCACCGGTATTGCTGGACGATATTGAAAAACAAAACTACGAAGACCTGACTATTGTCTCGCCCGATATTGGCGGTGTAGTGCGCGCCCGTGCCATCGCCAAACAACTCAATACCGACCTGGCGATTATCGACAAACGTCGCCCCGAGGCCAACCAGGCCCAGGTGATGAATATTATCGGCGACGTCACCGGCCGCACCTGTTTGCTGGTGGACGACATTGTCGATACCGCCGGCACTTTGTGTAAAGCCGCCGAGGCCTTGAAAGAACAGGGCGCTAAACGCGTCGTCGCCTACTGTACGCATCCGGTTTTGTCCGGCAAGGCGATCGACAACATTACCAGCTCCCAGCTCGACAGCCTGGTCGTGACCAACAGCATCCCTCTCACTGACGAAGCGCGGGCCTGCAAGCAAATCCGCCAGCTGTCGCTGGGACACATGCTCGCCGAGGCCATACGCCGAGTCAGCAACGAAGAATCCATCAGTGCCATGTTTAACTAAGTAAACCGGCACGGATAAACTTCCCGCCGCATTTAGCGACGGGGAACAACCCCATCCGCTATAACCTGGGTCGCAACAGCATAGCGGAACAACATAGGAGTTAAGGCAAATGGTCGATTTCGTACTGAATGCCAAAGTCCGTAGCGATATAGGGAAAGGTGCGAGCCGCCGCCTACGTCGTCTGGACAATCAAGTGCCCGCCATTATTTATGGTCTGGGCGAAACGCCTGAGAATATTTCTCTGGCCGACAATCAGCTGAGCCACGCACTGGACAATGAGGCGTTTTATTCGCACATCATTGAGCTGAGCATCGACAGCAAGTCGCAGAACGTGATTCTTAAAGACGTTCAGCGCCACCCGGCCAAGGCTGAAATTCTCCACGTCGACTTTCTACGCGTCGACCTGAACAAGAAGCTCACCATCCGCGCGCCTCTGCACTTCCTGAATGAAGAAGAGTGTGTCGGTGTCAAAATGGAAGGCGGCCAGATTTCTCACAACATGAATGATCTGGAAATTGAATGTCTGCCGGCCGATCTGCCCGAGTACATTGAAGTCGATATGGCGGAAGTCACCCTGGGTCAAACCCTGCATATCTCTGACCTCATCCTGCCAGAAGGTGTTGCCAGTGTTGCCCTGACACACGGTGAAGATCACGATCTGCCCGTCGCTGCTGTTGTTAAGTCGAAAGCAATTGAAGAAGACGAAGAGATTGATAGCGCTGAAGCAGGCGAAGCAGCTGGAGATGAAGGCGAGGGCGAGGAGTCCTAAGCAGGGCTTCCTTCTCTACTTTTAGGCCCCGACATTGGACGCGCAAGTGAGGCTCGTGGTTGGACTGGGTAACCCCGGCAGCCAATACGAGCACACCCGCCACAATGCCGGGGCCGATTTCGTTACCGCCCTGGCAGAACGACACGGGGCAAGCTTTAAAAAAGAAAGTAAATTTTCCGGCGAAACAGCCCGCATTAACCTACACGGGCAAGACCTACGCCTGCTGAGACCCTCCACGTACATGAATCTCAGCGGCAAAGCCGTCGGCCCCATGGCCAACTTTTATAATATCCCCCCCGAAGCTATTCTCGTCGCCCACGACGAACTCGATCTTGAGCCAGGTAAAGCCCGCCTCAAAATTGGCGGTGGCCACGGCGGCCACAATGGCCTGAAAGATATTATTAAAGCCCTGGGCAACAACAAGAACTTTGCTCGACTGCGCCTTGGCGTCGGCCACCCCGGCCACGCCAGCGAGGTGGTCAGCTACGTATTGCGCCGCGCACCCCAGGCCGAACAGCAACTGATTGAAGACAGCATTAGCGCTGCGCTTGAGGTCACGCCCGAACTGATCGAGGGCCAGTGGAACAAGGCGATGAAAGCCCTGCACACGAAATAAGCGCGCTAATAAACAAACTACACACTTACATCAATTAATCGCGCAAGGCTGTATAACAGCCCCGCCAAGCCAGCGAATAGTAGAGGATCACCATGGGTTTCAAATGCGGTATTGTCGGCCTCCCCAACGTGGGCAAATCCACCTTATTTAACGCCCTCACCAAGGCCGGTATCGATGCGGAAAACTTCCCCTTCTGCACCATTGAGCCCAACACCGGCGTGGTGCCCGTACCCGACCCCCGACAGGATGCCCTCGCGGCCATCGTCAATCCCGAACGCATTCTGCCTACCACCATGGAATTCGTCGATATTGCCGGTCTGGTCGAAGGCGCATCAAAAGGTGAAGGCCTGGGTAATCAGTTTTTAGCCAACATCCGCGAAACCGATGCCATTGCCCACGTGGTTCGCTGCTTTGAAGACGAGAACGTTATTCACGTCGCCAACAACATCGACCCGCTGGCCGATATTGAAATCATCAACACCGAACTCGCCCTCGCCGATCTCGACGCCGTAGAAAAAGCCCTGCAAAAAACCGCCCGCGCCGCCAAGGGCAAAGATAAAGACGCGATTGCCTTGCTGGCCGTGCTCGAACGCCTGCTGCCCCACCTCAACGAAGCCAAACCGCTGCGCAGCCTTGAGCTCTCCGAGGAGGACATTGAAAAACTCGACGAAGTCAGCCTGATGACACTCAAGCCCACGCTCTACATCGCCAACATTGCCGAAGATGGCTTTGAGGATAATCCTCTACTGACGGCTGTCGAAGAGCTCGCCGCCGCCGAAGGCGCTCAGGTAGTGCCAATCTGCAATAAGCTCGAAGCCGAAATTTCCGAGCTGGACGATGAAGACAAGGCCGAGTTTCTCGCCGACCTGGGCATGGATGAACCCGGCCTCAATCGCGTGATTCGCGCCGGCTACCAGCTACTCGACCTGCACACCTATTTTACCGCTGGAGAGAAAGAGGTTCGCGCCTGGACCATCCCCATTGGCGCCACCGCACCCCAGGCCGCCGGCAAGATTCACACCGACTTCGAAAAAGGCTTTATTCGCGCCGAGATTATTAGCTACGACGACTACATCGCCGGCAATGGCGAACAGGGTGCCAAAGATGCCGGTAAATGGCGACTTGAGGGCAAGGACTACATCGTGCAGGATGGCGATGTCATCCACTTTCGGTTTAATGTGTGAGCCCTGGCCCCAGCCCCTCTAAAGACACAGCGACGCAAAGTCGCGATAGCGCTCAGCACCACAAACCCACCAGCAGCACAGCAAAGAGCGGCATTCACACCACCTCGGGACGCAGTGCCTACGGCTTCAGCCTGGTGCTGCTGGCCTGTGTGATCTGGGGCTTCTTCCCCATTGCCGCCAAGGGCATCACCAGTCAGCTCGACGCCCACACCATTAATTTTTATCGCTTTGCCATTGCTGGGCTCATGCTACTGCCCTTTTTAATCGCCCGTGGCTCCCTGCCGCGACTCGTCGATAAAGGCAGCACTCGCGATAATTTGCGCCTGCTCGCCTGCGCCCTGCTGCTAATCATCAACTACTTCCTCTACATTATCGGCGTGCAGCACATCACCCCCAGCGCCACACAAATATTGATTCAATTTTCAACGGTGATGCTGCTATTAGCGGGCGTGTTCTTTTTTGGCGAGCGCCTGTCCCGTCGCCAATGGCTGGGCTGTTTGATATTTTTAGCGGGGCTGGTGATTTTTTTCTACCCGCGTATTGTCACCATGCTCGATGGCTTCAACGACTACGCCCTTGGCATGGGCCTGATATCGCTGGCCGCTATTTGCTGGACCGGGTATGCCGTGCTGCAGAAACAACTACTGCTGCATTTCACCTCCTCGCAAATCATGCTGGTGGTCTATTGTCTCGGTGCACTGGTATTTCTGCCATTAGCCCAACCGCTGAGTATTTTGGAGCTCGGCACCCCCGGCCTGCTACTGCTGCTTTTCTGTGGCACCAGCACTCTGGTGGGTTCTGGCAGCTTTTCCGAAGCCATGGCCCATATCGAAGCCTCCAAAGCCAGCGCCATGCTCTCCACCCTGCCGGTATTCACGATTTTATTTATGTGGTGCCTGAGCTTTGTCCCCGGCTTCACCATCACTCCCGAACCACTGACCAGCCTGACACTGTCCGGTGCCGCACTGGTGGTCTTCGGTGCATTGATGGTGGCACTCAAGGGTACTCGCAAGTCCTAGGCCAGCAGTCTATGCTGGCGCCATGAAACGTCGCTTACTCCTGCTCAGCCTTTTGCCAGCCCTCCTGCTGCTGGCCTGGCTCACTATCCCCGGTTTCCACACGATCCAGCAATTAAGTAGCCGCGCCCTGGGCATTAAAGTACCAAGCCCAGAGGAAACCCTGAGCCCACTCACCGCAGCGACAGGTTTTAAGGTCGCACCTTATTACACCGCTATATCAGGGCCGCGAGGGCTTGCCGTCAGCCCCGCAGGACTCATTGTCAGTAGCCCCAGCGAGGGTGCGGTGTATCGGCTGATCGACAGCGACCACAACGGCCGTGCCGAGCGCCATATCACCCTTATCGACCAACTGAAGCGGCCCACCGGCCTCGCGCTGCACAACAACTGGCTCTATATTGCCGAGGCCGACGCCATCGGGCGCATCGCCTACAACCCCCTCAACGGCGCAACCCAGGGTCACTACCAACGGATTATTCACGACCTGCCCAGCGGTGGGAATCATTGGCGTCGCGTCATCCACTTCGGCCCCGATGGCTGGCTCTACCTCGCCATTGGTTCCAGCTGTAATGTCTGTATTGAAGAAGACCCGCGACGCGCCACCCTGATGCGCTTTCAGGCCGACGGCAGCGGCGCAGAAATTGTCGCCAGTGGCCTGCGCAATAGCGCCGGCTTTGACTGGGCACCGTGGAATGCACAGCTCTACGCCACCGACAATGGCCGCGACTGGCTCGGTGACGATGAGCCCCCGGACGAGCTGAATCACATCACCCCCGGCAGCTTTTATGGCTGGCCCTACAGTAACGGCTTTGGCAAAGCCGATCCCGACTACGGCAATCATCCAAGCAAGACCCGGCAGCCAGAGAGTCAACCAGCCCACGGCTTTCGTCCCCACAACGCCGCGTTGGGCATCGTTTTCAACCGTAGCTCTAAGCTGCCAGCAGACTATCAACGCAGTGCTTTCGTCGCCCTGCACGGCTCCTGGAATCGTTCGACACCCGAGGGCTATAAAGTGGTTTCACTGCACTGGAATGAAGACGGCGCTATTACTGAAAGAGACTTGTTAACGGGCTTTTTAACGGCCAAGGGCAGGATTCTCGGCCGCCCCGCTGAACTCGCTCAGGGCGAAGACGGCAGCCTTTATATTAGCGACGACCACGCCGACACCCTGTACCGCCTATACCCGACTAAACAGCCCGACTAGATAGCCCGACTAGATAGCCCGGCGAAATAGTCCCAGTAAATCGGCCCTGCTGGCTTGACAAGCCGCACTGAAATCGCCAAAATCCCCCGCCTTCAAAGATCGACCAATTAATGGCTACGTAGCTCAGCTGGTTAGAGCACAGCATTCATAATGCTGGGGTCGGCGGTTCAAGTCCGCCCGTAGCTACCAAAAAAAATACCCGCATCGTCTCGTGACGGTGCGGGTTTTTTGTACCTGATTTTGACGCCATCAAACTAACTTTATACTAACTTCAGCCCTTTTTGAGGTGCTTAAGAAGCCGCAAGTGATTTATCCGCATCTAAGTCTTGTTCGGCTAAATCGCTTATTGCTTGCGTCAATTCCACTGGCTCGCCCAGCGTCTATATTCCGATGGTTTTATCCGGTACCGGGCAATATTACCTTCATGCAAACTCATCAACTCTGTTTCAAGCATTTCTATAAAGCGCGGACTATCGCGTTCAGAAATTTCTTGCTCGGCATGCCGTTTTATATATGCCTAAAAATATTACCCGCATCGTCTCGTGACGATGCGGGTGTTTTTTTGGCTGCTTTTGATGTGCTCAAACGTGTTTTAACAGCGCCCTTTCTTAGCCTGACCGGGAGGGCAAAAGCGTGAGCCCGAAGACTTATTGTTTGAACCTTTGTAATTCGACTCATCTGAGTGATGCGAGTCTTTGTACTCCGCTTTTTCGTCGGTGGTGACAGCGGCACCAACGCCCCCACCCAACGCACCCCCCACAATGGCGCCCTCCCGACCACCGATTTCATTGCCAATGGCGGCACCCACCGCACCACCCAGGCCTCCGCCAATCGCGGCATCGAGGGTCGAGTCATCGGCATTCACTAGCGTCACCGATAGTAGTGTTGATAAAAAAAGATATTTAATTTTCATGGGGAAGCCCTGTTTTTAACACGTTTTTAAGACCCACATTATGATTGCCCACGTCAAATATAGCGGTGAGCACGTTCACAATCGTTGTCGTGCCACATCAAATCGCAGGGCTAAAACATTCTGCCGGCAGGCATTTTAGAAGGCGACACAGGCGAGCGACCCCAGCGGCATAAAGGGCAAACTCACAATAGTTTGCTATATGAGTAGGGCTCGCATCTGCTCCCGGTCAACTCGAGCTCTATTCTTTTCCAGCACCTGCAATACCTTCTCAGTGCGTAGAGCAGAGATCATTCGGCTGGCGGTCTCTGTGGTGATGGCCAGCATGGCACCCATATCCTCTCGCGAGGGCAGTAAAAAGTCGTCACAGTCGCTGATGGAGGCCAGGTGCAGCAAGAGATTAATCACTCGCTGGCGCGCCTGTCCCGTTGACAGTTCGGTTATCCAGTAGTCAGCATCGGAGGATATTTTTTGCCAACGCGCGAGCATTTGTTTGTGCAAGCGTGGCGTATCACGGTTAATACGTAGCACTTCCGCTACCGGTATCCGGCACACGGCCAGGGGCTCAAGCGCTTCGGCACAGTGGGCGTAAGACTGACCCGTCAGCACTTCTATGCCCACCAGATCCCCCTTACCCAACAGGCGAACAATACGGTAGCGGCCGTCCGGGCTGTAGCTGACCAGCTTCACCAGTCCACTGCGAATGGTGTAGACAAAGTCGGGGCTATCGCCAGTGCTATAAAGTGTTTGAAAGGGTTTTAATTGCAGGTCGACAATGGGCTGATGGATAAGCTTAAAGTCTTCTTCTTCGAGATCGGCAAATAGCACGAGGTCGCGAATACCACAGGCCTCACACTTGCCCGGTTCACGCCAGACCTCTTCGATGACTGCAATTTTCACCGTTTTTCCCGCCTTAGCTCACTCAAGTTCATGCCCAGCGACCTTTAATATATTCGGTCGCCTCTTGTATATTCATATCCCGCGTACCAGCACCGGTGCGCAGATAGAGCCGGGGGCCCCCATTGCGGTTTAAATACACCGGCCTTGGGGTCGGTTTAATGATGATGCGGCAGATATCCTCGCCGTCAATCAGGTGGAAAACAATGTGTAGGAACTGGCATAAATCGGCCCCCAGGTTAGTCGACACCACAGTGACGATCGCCTGCTCAAAACCATCGGCATCGGATTTTTTCAACAGACTGTAATCCCGCTTCAGGCCGCTGATTGCCCCGTCATCACTAACGCCAATTAATAAGGTGCCGCCATCGCCATTCATAAACCCGGCGATGGTCTTTAGTATCACCACCTCCAGCGCCTTATTGGCCTGATTCTGGCGCAGGTCCCAACGAAAGCTCGACTTGAATTCAAGCCGCGGCCCCTCACCCTGAGACAGCAATAGCTGCAGGTCTTTACCCAATTCCTGATTCAGGCTATCGATGGTGTCGAGTTTGATACGAATAAAGCGGAACACCAGACCCGCAAACAAACCAAACACAGCACCTACCACCGTGTAGTAGAGGGTTTTTTTATTCGTTTCACCCGTCAGGGATTTGATTAAATCTTCATAAATAAATTGCCACTGATTAAGGTCGCTATCATTAGCCTCATAGAGGTGAAAAATCACCATTTCATTCACCGGCTGAATAACCAAAACCCCAAACAGGATGCCAAATAAAATACTCACACAAAAACGCATAAGTATCTTTCTGCGCATACCGACCATAGAGTAATCCCTCTCAAAATCCTTAACGACTGATATCCACTATTTCGCCAGACCTTGGGAAAGCTGCAGCAAAACACAGCTATTCAGCCCATAAGCTGCCATGATGGAACATCGCGTAAATGCTCTAAACCTGTAACATTTAATGCCTGAACACGGAGAAAGCATGCTTAAACGCCTTTTATTTCGCATTTTTATCATGCTCGCCATCGCCGCCGGCATTATGTCCTATATCGCCTCCATTAATGGCATTGATATCCGCCAATTTGCGCCGACCTTTGAACGCCCACACCTGCCCAGTTTCAAGCTGCCAACAATGCCTGATCTCACGCTTCCCACCGGGGACGATGGACAGGTACCGCCAGCAAGCATCAGGAAAATCTATCAGTGGCGCGGTGATGATGGTAGCTGGCACTTTAGCGAAACACTTCCCGAGGGCCTAACAGCCGAAAAAGTTATCTTTCTCAACGCCGAGACCAATATTGTTCAGGGCTTACCCAAGCTCGACAAGGCGCAGAGCCCTATTGCACCGATAGGGACCCAGGCGACGACCCAGCCTATGAACCTCAACCCCTACAGCCAAAAAGCCATCGACAAGCTATTAAACGATGCCCGGGGTGTGCAGGACATAATGGATCAGCGCAATCGCGAGTTAGAACAGGCCACCCAGAGCCGATAAACAGGCGGGGCCTCAACCTTAGCCTCAACCTTAGCCTCAACCTTAGTCTTAACCTTAGCCTTAACAAGCCCTCAACCACCCAGCCCAGGGTTTGGGCCCTTCATTTTGCCGCACAGCGTTAATACCTGGGCGCTGATGTATTTGACACCGCCCGCCAAAACCCCGTCAATTCTTTGACAAGGCCGCTCAAAAAACACTTAAGCCACTGTATTTATTCTATAAATATTAGTGGCACAGTTAGTGCTTAAACACTTTCAGATGGTTCTTTCAGCACCAGCCAGTGACGTACAGACAATGAAGACAAGATTCGTCAACACAAGGATTAACAAGGTTTGAATAAAACAGTCGCAATAATTGCCACCATTATCGCCCTGCTGGTCATCGGTGGTGGAGGCGCCTATTTCTTCCTCAGCGATGATGACTCATCTGCCGAAAACGGTGCCTCAAACAGCGCGATTGAAGCGCGGGGGGAAAGTTACTATTTAGCCCTGGAGCCGCCCTTTATCGTCAACTTCGTCTACAAAGACACCCTGCGCTACCTGCAGATGACCTTATCGGTAATGAGCCACGAGCCAAAGATTCTCGAACAGGTGACTCACCATATGCCGGCCATTCGCCACCGCTTAATTATGCTGATTAGCAACAAAAGCTTTGACGAACTCAATGGCGAGGACAGCAAAGAAGCCCTGCGCGAAGAAATGCTGCTCGAAATCCGCAATATTATTCAGGCAGAACAAAACAAAACCCACAACCCGGGCCGAGTGGAAGCGGTGTATTTCACCGGCTATGTGATGCAGTAATGGCCGATTCAGATACCGAAAAAGAGAGCGGCGCAGAGGCCGAAGAGGTACTCACCCAGGAAGAAATCGACGCACTACTGACCAGCGTAGAAGACGACGATGCCAACGCTGAATCCGGGGGCGATAGCGGCACCATCGTCCCCGGCATCGGCCATGTCCGCACCTTTGACTTTTCTCGCCAGGGTCAGTCACTCAGTGCCGGCCTGCCCCTGCTCAATGTTATTCACGAGCGCTTTGCCCTGCAGTTTTGCGAGAGTATTTTTAACACCTTGCGCTGCTCCAACAACGTCAAATTTGCCGGTGCCCGAGGGGTCTCCTTTATCGACTATCTGCAAACCCTGGAGCTGCCCACCCACATTAACTTCATCAACCTCAAACCCCTGAAGGGCCTTGCCCTTGCCGTGTTTGACAATAATCTGATCACCAATGCCACCAGTAGCTTTTTTGGTGGCTCGATGAAAAAAGAACTGGCGGCCGACAAGCAGGATTTCACGCCCTCCGAAATGCGCCTTGGCAACATGCTGTTACAGCGCGTGATGAGCGACTTAAAGACCAGCTGGAAGGCCGATATTGAAGTCCACCCCGAGGCCAAACAGACCGAAACCAACCCTGACTTCGCACAATTGATGAACCCGGCCGAGCAACTGCTGGTGAATCGTTTCGACATTATTTTCGAGGGCACCCAGGGCGTTTTCGAGCTCGCCATGCCCATGGCAATGATTGAGCCCTACCGCGAACAATTTTCGGTCACCTACCAGGCTGAGGCACGCGAAGACCAGGGCACCTGGGCCCCGGTCATTATCGATGAGCTGAAAACCACCAGCGTAGAACTTAGCAGCACCCTCGCCACCGCGCAGCTATCGCTGGGCGACGTTCTCAAGCTCGATAAGGGTGACATCATCCCCCTGGAAATGAGCGACATAGTTACCCTCTACGCCGAGGGCATACCCATTTTTAACGGTGAATACGGCGCTTTCAATGACAAAAACGCCATCAAAATACGCAACAAGAAGCATCGCCCCTAGCCCGCTGTGAGCGACGCTGAAAAAATGCAAAGACGTGGAGACTCTCAATGAGTGACGAAGACAACAACGGTACAGATGACACCGAAATCACCCCCGAAGCGGACAGCGTGCCGACGGAAAACGAGGGCTACGCCGCCGCGCCTCTAAAGGATCTGAGTACAGACAGCCCAGCGACCAGCAGCGCAGTACCGCTCATGGACGAGCAGGACATCAACCTCGATGTCATTCTCGATGTACCGATTACCATTTCGGTGGAGATCGGCCGCACCCAGGTGCCGATTCGGGACTTATTGCGCTACTCCCAGGGCTCGGTGATTGAGCTCGATAGACTGGTTAGCGAGCCCCTCGATGTACTCGTCAACAACACCCTCATTGCCCACGGCGAAGTGGTGGTGGTCGACGATCAATTCGGCATCCGTCTCACCGATGTGATCAGCCCCAGCGAGCGCGTTAAAAAACTCAAATGAAAACGAGCCTGCTCCTGTCCGCGCTTTGCACACTGCCTTTTACGCTTACCGCTCAGGCTGTGGAGCCCAGCACCCCTAAATTACCAATGGCGGATACCTCGGGCTATTTTTTACAACTGCTCAGCGGCCTCGGCCTTGTGCTGTTGAGTATTGCCGTGCTGGCCTGGCTGTTAAAACGCATTAATCGCCTGCCCAATCGCGACCTTAAAGATCTGGAATTGATCGCCTCCCTCTCCGTTGGCCAGCGCGAGCGCGTGGTCATCGTCCGCGCCGGCAGTACAGAACTGGTACTGGGTGTCGCCCCCGGCAGTATTTCCAAACTGGGCGAGATCGCCTCCTCGCCAACGGCTGAACAAGATGCCGCCACCATCGGCGAAGCAAACCCCACCGCAAACGATGGCAAACAGCGAAAAGATGCGTTTTCAGCCCTTATCGCCAAAGTACGCAAGGACACCGCGCCATGAAATTGCTCACCTCTCTACTGGTGCTCGGCGCAGCATTACTCGCAGCAAACCCGGCCTTTGCCGAGCAGGGCATCCCCCTGTTGACGGTCACCTCCGGGGCTGAGGGAGAACAGTCCTACAGCCTGAATATTCAAATCCTGCTGTTGATGACAGCCCTCAGTCTGTTACCCGCTGCCCTGATTGCGATGACCTCGTTCACCCGCATTCTGGTGGTCTTTGCCATTCTGCGTCAGGCCCTGGGCACGGCACAGACACCTTCCAACCAGATTCTCCTCGGCCTGACACTGTTCACCACCTTGTTTGTGATGACCCCGGTACTGGACAGGGCCTACAGCGAAGGTGTCGAACCCTATATGGAAGAAAAGCTGGGCTTTAACGAGGCGGCCACCCTTGCCATCGCCCCCTTCCGCGAGTTTATGCTCAACCAGGTGAGGGAGAGCGACCTCGCCCTGTTTGTCGATATGGCCGGTGACGTACAGGTCGACGATATTAGAGACGTACCGCTAAAAGTCTTGCTGCCGGCCTTTGTGGTCAGCGAACTAAAGACCGCCTTTCAAATTGGCTTTTTGATCTTTATTCCCTTTTTGATCATCGACCTCGTGGTCGCCAGCGTCCTGATGTCGATGGGCATGATGATGCTCTCGCCCGTGCTCATCTCCCTGCCCTTCAAAATCATGCTGTTTGTGCTGATTGACGGCTGGGCGCTGATTGTCAGCACCCTGGCGGCGGGCTTTTATGTTTAATTTCTTATGCCTAAGGACCCAGGGCATCCCTAAATTAAGGAGAACATCATGACACCTGAATCGGTTATGGATGTTGGCTACGATGCCATTTACGTCACCATGTTACTGGCCGCACCACTCTTACTGGCCGCCCTCGCCATCGGCCTTGCCATCGGTGTCTTTCAGGCGGCCACACAAATTCAGGAAATGACCCTGAGCTTTATTCCCAAGCTCATCGCCATGGCCATCGCCGGCATGACTGCCGGCCCCTGGATGCTCAATACCCTGCTCAACTTCACCATCAACCTATACGCCAGCATTCCGGAAATAACCGGTTAGGGCACCGGCAAGTAAGGTGGAGTTTTCAATCAATGACGTGATGCGCCTGGTCACCAGCCTGATGTGGCCACTACTGCGTGTCGGCAGTTTTGTACTCGCCTCACCGGTGCTCGGTGCCAAGTCGATTCCGGTGCGCACGCGCGTTATTCTCGCCCTCACCATCGCCTGGATCCTGGCCCCCATTACCCCGGCACCCGAGGTCAATCCCGTCAGCGCAGCGGGCCTGTTAATCAGCCTGCAGCAAATCGCCCTGGGCCTGGGCATGGGCTTTATTTTTCACATGGCTTTCTCCACCGTGGTGATTGCCGGGCAGAGCATCGCCATGGCCATGGGCCTGGGTTTCGCCTCCGCCGTCGACCCCCAGAATGGCGTACAGGTACCGGTGGTCAGCCAGTTTTATATGATTCTCGCCACACTCATCTTTCTCGCCCTCGATGGCCACCTGCTACTGATTCAAACCATTCACCACAGTTTTGAGCTACTACCCGTTGGTGGCCAATGGCCCCGCGAGCTGGCCTGGAAAATCGTCCAGTGGGGCAGCCAGATGTTTATCAACGGCCTGCTCATCGCCCTGCCCGCTCTGGCGTCGCTGTTACTGGTCAACCTCGCGTTTGGCGTTATCACCCGCTCGGCACCCCAGCTGAATATTTTTGCCGTGGGCTTTCCCATTACTCTGCTCGCCGGTTTCGCCTTAATTTTGCTCAGCTTGCCCTCGTTTTTGCCCCTCGTCAGCGGTGCTTTCGAGAGTGTCTTCAAACTTGTACCGACCCTCCTGGTGCCCTAGATGGCCGAACATGAGAGCGGGCAGGAACGCACCGAAGAACCCACCCCGAAACGCCAACAGGACGCGAAAAAGAAGGGGCAGATGGCCCGTTCCCGGGAACTCAACACCATGATTTCGCTGCTGGTCGGCGCCGGGGGCTTGATCGCCTTTGGCGGCACCATGATCGGCAAGCTATCCGAGCAGATGAAAACCCACCTCAGTATGGGCCCCGCTGGTATGGACGACGTCGAGGTCTTCACCGCTACCGTCGGCAGCGCCCTCGGTAATGGCATCCTGATTTGCGTACCGTTTTTTGTCCTCTTGCTGGTATCGGTCTTTGTTGGCCCTCTGGCCATGGGCGGCTGGGCCTTCAGCCCCGCGTCGATGGCCTTCAAAATCAGCAAACTCAACCCCCTGAAGGGCGTTGCCAAAATGGTCTCTGCCAAATCGCTGATGGAGCTGGTGAAGGCCCTGGGTAAATTTTTACTGGTAGGCTCCATGGCCACAGTGGTGATCTGGCAAACCTTCGACCAGCTACTGCTGCTCGCCAGTAAAGATATTGAAACAGCTCTCAACCATTTTGCCAGTATCGCCGGCCTCTCCTTCCTGAGCTTTTGTACCGCGCTGATTTTAATCGCCGCCATCGACGTGCCCTTCCAGCTCTGGGAGCACAAGCGCCAGTTGAAAATGACCAAGCAGGAAATCAAGGACGAGAGCAAAGAGAGCGAGGGCCGACCCGAGGTAAAAAGTCAGATCCGCATGCTGCAGCGCGAGATGTCCCAGCGCCGCATGATGGACAATGTACCCACCGCCAACGTGGTGATCACCAACCCAACCCACTACGCCGTCGCGCTGAAGTACGACGACCTCGGCCCACGGGCGCCGGTAGTGGTCGCCAAGGGCAAGGGCGAAATTGCCCTGCGCATCCGCAAACTGGCAGAGGAACACAATGTGCTGACCTTTGCGGCGCCGCCTCTGGCGCGAGCCATTTACGCCAGTACCGAGATTGACCGCGAGATCCCCGCCCAGCTCTACCTCGCCGTGGCCCAGGTGCTGGCCTATGTCTACCAACTCAAATTACCCGTGATACCGGGCCAGCCCGCACCCCAGGCACCGACCGATATCGCCATTCCCGATGAACTATCCGTGCCCGCAGACAGCGGCGAAGATAGCAGTGAAGACCTCAGCGGAGAGAGTCCATGAATACCGCAACCACCAACCCCGGCGCCCCCCCCGCCAACCCCGCGCTGAAAATCATCGCCGGCCTCGGCACACCACTCATTGTGGTGATGATGCTGGCGATGATCATCCTGCCCCTGCCACCGGTAATGCTGGACATCTTTTTTACCTTTAACATTTCCTTCTCGCTGATCGTCCTACTGGCGGTTATTTACGCCGAACGACCACTGGAATTCACCGTTTTCCCCACCGTACTGTTGATTGCCACCCTGCTGCGACTGGCACTGAATATTGCCTCGACACGGGTGGTCCTCCTCGAGGGCCATACCGGCACCGACGCCGCCGGCAAGGTGATCCAGGCCTTTGGCGACTTTGTAGTGGGCGGCAACTACACCGTGGGCCTGGTGGTATTCGCGATTTTAGTGATTATCAATTTCGTGGTGGTGACCAAGGGTGGTGGCCGTATTTCAGAAGTCTCCGCGCGCTTTACCCTCGACGCCATGCCCGGTAAACAAATGGCCATTGATGCCGACTTGAATGCGGGCGCACTGACCCAGGAACAGGCCCGACAGCGCCGTGAAGACATTGCCCGCGAGGCCGACTTCTACGGCTCAATGGACGGTGCCAGTAAGTTCGTGCGTGGTGATGCGGTCGCCGGCATCCTGATTCTGGTCATCAACATCGTCGGCGGCATGGCGGTCGGCACCTTTCAACACGACCTCAGCGTCTCTCAGTCGGCCCACAACTACGTGCTGCTGACGATTGGTGATGGTCTGGTGGCGCAAATTCCCTCGCTACTGCTGTCGACGGCGGCGGCCATTATCGTCACCCGTGCCTCCGACGCCCAGGATATGGGCGAGCAGATGGGCTCCCAGCTATTTCAATCGCCCAAGGCCCTAATCATTACAGCGGGCATTATGGCGGGGCTCGGCGTGATACCCGGTATGCCCAACCTGGTTTTTCTTGGCCTTGCCGCAGTACTGGGTGGAGCCGCCTTTCTGCTGATTCAAAAAGATAAAATAGAGGAACAGGTCGAACCCGTGGCCGAGCCCGTCGCCCCACCTGCCGAAACCAAAGAGCTGAGCTGGGACGATGTCACCACTGTCGACCCCATTGGCCTCGAGGTCGGTTATCGACTGATCCCCCTGGTCGATAAAAACCAGGACGGTGAGCTCCTCAACCGCGTTAAAGGCGTGCGTAAAAAGCTCTCGCAAGACCTCGGTTTTCTAGTGCAGCCGGTGCATATTCGCGACAACCTCGACCTCTCGCCCAGCGCCTATCGCATTACCCTCCACGGTGTGCCTCTGGGTGAGGCGGAAATTCACTCCGGCAAAGAAATGGCCATCAATCCCGGTCAGGTGTTTGGCACCCTCAACGGCGTCGCCACCCGCGACCCGGCCTTCGGCCTGGAAGCCCTGTGGATAGAACCCAGCCTGCGCGATGAAGCGCAGGCCATGGGCTACACCGTGGTCGACTGCAGCACGGTGATCGCCACCCACCTCAGCGAATTGCTGAAACAACACGCCCACGAACTGCTCGGCCACGACGAGGTGCAACAGCTACTCGAGCTGCTCGCCAAATCCTCACCCAAACTGGTGGAAAACCTGGTGCCCGGCACCCTGTCCCTGAGCGTGGTGCTGAAAGTGATGCAAAACCTGCTGGAGGAAAATATACCCATCAAAGATGTGCGCACCATCGCCGAGTCCTTGGCGGAAAACGCGGTAAAGAGTCAAGAAGCCGACGTTTTGACGGCCCAGGCACGGGTTGCCCTGAGCCGCACCATCTACCAGCAGATCAATGGAATGGCGCCTGAGCTACAAGTTATGACTCTCGACCCCGAGTTGGAACAGATATTGCTAAACGTATTACAGGGCTCGCCGACTAGCGGTGGACTGGAACCCGGACTGGCAGACAATATGCTTCAACAAATCAGTAGTTCAGCACAGGCACAGGCCACCCAGGGACAAACCCCGGTACTGCTCGTGGCTACCGCTCTGCGCACCTGGCTATCGAACCTGGTGAGAGCCGCCAACCCGGGCTTACACGTCCTGTCCTATGAAGAAGTTCCGCCCAGCAAGCAGCTCAAGGTTATTCATTCCGTCGGTAGATAGTTAATAAAGCGGGGCATGGGGCCCTGAGACCAGCGTAAAACAAGGACGGCTGGTCAACTCGAAGAAGGTGGTAAATATGAAGATAAAGCGATTCACGGCTGAAACGATGCGCGAAGCAATTCGCAACGTGAGGGAAACCTGGGGCCCAGACGCTGTTATTCTCTCCAACAAAAAGCTCGGCAACGGTGTTGAAATCACCGCTGCCATTGACTTTGAGGAAGAGGAAGTAGAGAAGCTGGCCACCGAGATGGCGCGGACACCTGCTGCTAACGGGACGCCAGCTGAGCCACTCAGTCAGCCAACGACAGCGCGGCCAACAACTGCCACCCAACGGCAAGCGACGACCCCTGTCAGCCCGCGATCGCCGTTGTTAAACCCCAGCCCGACGTTCGACAATCAGCCGGACTTACTCTCGGATCTGCGCCAGGAAATTTCCGATCTGCGCGGGCTCATTGAAGGCGAGTTAACACAAATGGCCTGGCGAGAAATTGGCCAACGCAACCCCCGCAAAGCGACATTAATGCGCAAACTCAACAGCCTTGGCCTAAAGCGGGAGCTGTGTACAAAACTGGCGTCCCAAAACGCCATGCCCGACGACGATGGGGCGGCCTGGAAGCAAGCGCTGATTGAACTCGCCTCTCTGCTCGCCGAGGGCGACCACCAGCTCCTCGAAAGCGGCGGCACCTATGCCATTATCGGCTCTACGGGGGTTGGTAAAACCACCACCGTCGCCAAGCTGGCCGCGCAATATGCCCTGCGCCACGGCAGCGATAAAATCGGCCTAATTACTACCGACTGCTTTCGCATTGGCGGTGTCGACCAGCTCAGCACCTTTGGCAAGTTGCTCGACATCCCCGTGTTTCTGGCCACCGACCGGCTCGAGCTATCGGATATTCTCGACCAGCTCAGCGACAAAGAGTTGATCCTGATCGACACCGCAGGTATGAGTCAGCGCGATATGGAACTGTCCAAGCAATTGGCCACATTGACCGGTGCCGGACACAACATTCAGTTCTACCTGACCTTATCGGCCACCGCGCAGCAGGCTATCACCAGTGAGATCATGCGCGTGTTCAGCGATATCCAGCTCGCGGGCACCGTGGTCACCAAGGTTGATGAGGCCGCCAGTCTCGGCGGCGTACTCAACGCGCTGATCCACTATCAACTACCGACTTTCTTTATCAGCAACGGTCAGAAAGTCCCCGAAGATCTCCACCTCGGCTCGGCGATTGAACTGGTCAAAATTGCCCGTGACTTATTACAACGTAGTAGCTCACACCAGCCTATAATAGATCCAGAGACCCCGCGCCCCAACAACCACTCGCCCAGCAACCATGAGGAGAAACGATTCCATGGCTAATCATTCACCCGCCGCGAGAGCGCCACAGCAAAAACCGGTTCGCGTGATCGCCGTCACCAGCGGTAAAGGTGGTGTCGGCAAAACCAACATCTCGGTCAACCTTGCCGCTTCTTTTGCCAAACGTGGCAATAATGTACTGTTGATGGATGCGGATCTTGGTCTCGCTAATGTCGACATCCTCTTCGATCTCCACCCAAAATTCGACCTGCGCCACGTTATAGCCGGCGAGCGCAGCCTCGATGAAATCATCGTCGATGCCCCCCTGGGTCTGAAAGTGATTCCGGCATCCTCCGGCGTTTCGAGCATGGCCGATCTTTCACCGGCGGAAAATGCCGGCCTGGTACGCGCCTTTAGTGAACTGAAATTCCCCGTCGACACCATGATCGTCGATACTGCCGCCGGGATTTCCGACAGCGTCATCACCTTCTGCAAGGCCTGTCAGGAGGTCGTCGTCGTCGTGTGTGATGAGCCGACTTCGATCACCGATGCCTACGCACTGATCAAAGTCATGAGTCGCGATCACGGCGTGAAGCGCTTTCATATTCTCGCCAACATGGTCAACAGCAACGCCCATGGCGAAGAACTGTTCCGCAAAATCTCCCGTGTCACCGACCACTTCCTCGACATTGTCGCGGTACACATTGGCTCCATCCCCATGGACGACTACCTGCGTAAAGCCGTGCGTCACCAAATGCCCGTGGTTGAAGCCTTCCCCCGCAGCCCCTCCGCTCGGGCCATTAATCGTCTCGCCAAAGCCATCGACCAATGGCCCCTGCCCGAGCTGGCGAGCGGCAATATGGAATTCTTTATTGAGCGCGTGGTCGGCTTTCCCAACGAGGAATACGCTGCATGACAAAAGCGGTTTTCTACGCTGACGAAGAGTTCGGAGACAGTGAAAAACTGGTCACCGAATATCTTCACTTAGTGAAGAAAATCGCCTTTCATATCGCCTCCCGTCTACCGGCGGGTATCGATATTGACGACCTCACCCAGGTCGGCCTGATCGGTCTGCTCGAGGCGGCAAAAAGCTATCGCAGCGGCCACGGCGCGACCTTTGAAACCTTTGCCGGGATCCGTATTCGCGGTGCCATTCTCGACGAAGTACGCCGCTTTGACTGGTCGCCACGCAGTATTCAACAAAAGGCCCGCTGGCTGGCCCAGGCCACACGCAGTGCTGAAATTGCCTTACAACGCTGTCCCCGAGACAGTGAAATTGCCGCCCAACTGGGCATTGAGATGGACGAATACCATCAGTTGTTGCGCGACACTGCGGCCTGTAAAGCCACCTTTGTCGATGCCACCGAAGTTGATCTACCCGGCACGAACAACCCCCAGGACAGCGTCCACGACGCGGCTTTTCGCACTGCCTTAAGTGCCCACATAGAACAGCTGCCCGAGCGTGAAAAAACCTTGATGTCACTCTATTACGACGACGAATTAAACCTCAAAGAAATTGGCGCCGTACTGGAAATTAGCGAGTCCCGCGTCAGCCAAATCCACAGTCAAATACTCAACAAACTCCGCTCCAGCCTCTTATCCTGGACATCTGACGCCGACGACGATATCCGCTAAGTCGCCAATACGGACATTATTTGAATGGATATCCTCACTCTGCTCGGCATTATCTTTGCGTTTACCGCCATCATCGGCGGCAATGCACTGGAGGGCGGCCACCTGGACTCACTCCTCCAGCTCACTGCCTTCCTCATTGTCTTTGGCGGCACCCTGGGTGCAATCATGGTACAGACCCCTATCAAGGTCTTTCTTCACAGCATCAAATTACTGCGCTGGATATTCATTCCCCCGCAACTCGACGCCGCAACAACCCTGCAAAAAATTGTTGAGTGGAGCCAGATAGCGCGCAAAGAGGGCCTGCTCGGCCTGGAAAATATTTCCGAAGAAGAAAGCGAACCCTTTACCCAAAAATGCCTGCAATTACTGATCGACGGCAACGAACCCGAATCCATACGCAGCACCATGGAAGTGGAGATTTCGACCAAAGAAGCCTTCGATATTAAAGGCGCCAAGGTGTATGAGGGCATGGGCGGTTACAGCCCCACCATCGGCATTATCGGTGCCGTACTGGGACTGATTCATGTGATGAATAACCTGGCCGACCCCTCTTCCCTCGGCCCCGGTATTGCCGTCGCCTTTGTCGCCACCATTTACGGTGTCGGCATGGCCAACCTCTTCCTGTTGCCAGCGGCGGCAAAATTAAAAACCCTGATCAGCGATCGCTGCCATATTCAGGAAATGATCGTGGAAGGTATTGTTGCCATTGCCGAGGGCGAGAACCACCGCAATATCGAAGCCAAATTACGCGGCTACTTTTAGCTAACTTATTATGGCCAGAAAACGCGCACCCGAAGAGCACGAAAATCATGAGCGATGGCTGGTGTCCTACGCCGACTTCATCACCCTCTTATTCGCTTTTTTTGTGGTGATGTATTCTATTTCGTCGGTTAACGAAGGTAAGTTTCGCGTCCTCTCCCATTCCCTCGTCGCCTCTTTCTCCAGTCAAACGCGGTCGATGGACCCCGTGCAATTCGGCACCGCCTCCACCTCATTCCCCATTGCGCCCGCGCCCTTAAATCGCACACCGATCAAACTCGACCTGCCAGAATCCATGGCTAAGGATGCGATTAAAGTTGACCCCTCCGCCGTAAAAAAAAGCTCACCAGAAATGGATGAACTGGGAGAAAAAATTAACAACGCACTGAAAGCTTTACTCGAAACCGAGCTGGTTTCGGTGCGCAAATCGGACAATTGGCTAGAGATAGAAATTAATAGCCGAGTGTTGTTTTCCAGTGGTAGCAGCAACCTTGCACCCAGCGCCAGGCCGATGCTACGGGGTCTGAGTAATGTTTTGAAAACCCGTAAAAACAAAATTCATGTCGAGGGTTTCACCGACGACCTACCCATTAAAAATAGTATTTACCCCTCCAACTGGGAACTCTCTGCGGCGCGCGCTGCCACCGTGGTACGACTGTTTGCCAGCTACGGCGTAACGCCGAAAAACCTCGCCTCGATAGGCTACGGCCAATATCAACCCAAGGTCGCCAATGACAGTCCAGAGGGACGGGCGACAAACCGGCGAGTTGTTCTCGTTATTATCGCCACCGGCTTTGATCCGCGCCTGATAAATCGTTAATCTGTATTAAAACCATCTTCAAAACAGTCCAATAAAAACAAACTGTAGGAGGTAACATGGCTAACGAAATAACCCCCCTCGGCACCGCACGCCCCTTGCGCACTCCCGCGAGCAAATCTGTCACCGACAAGCCCAAAAAAGTACCGGTGCCGAAAAAAAAGAAAGCCAAACCTGACGAGAAAAAGAACTCAGATGATGACGGCCAGATCCATATCGATGAGTATATTTAAAGCTGGCGACTGAATTCGATAATGCAATATTATTCAGACCCCATAATCACCGCGCTGCAAGCAAACAGCCTTACGGCAAAAACCATTAAATATAGTAATCAATAACACCTCGACCCTCTATCTGCCCGCCCGGCATAAGCCCGGGTTCGACTTCCAGGGCCAGGGCTTCACCGCCATTGCTATCATCTGCCAGAGATCCAGAGTCCGAAAGTTGCTCTCTCTGCTGCTGCAAGCTCTGATCGGAAACATCGGCATTGGCGAGTTGCATACCACTGTCGGCAAACATTTCACGCAAGCGCGGCAAGGCTAATTCCAATGCTTCTCGAGCAGCGGGGTTAGCCGCAAAAAGTGTCACATTCGTGCGCTCACCCTCGGTGGCGACCTTGACCTCAATACTACCCAGCTCAGGAGGGTTGAGACGCAACTCTACCCCTGAATTATTCTGCCCGACCATCCAGCGTATGCGATTGCCCACCTCCACATCCCAGCCGGGCTGGCCCGCCGGCGTTTGCAGAGTAAAAAAGCGTGGTGGAGCGGTCTCCTGGGTGGCGCTGTATTTCGCCGATTCTGCGCCGGGTACCCCGAGACTCGAAGTGACATTCGAAAAATTGAGTCCCTGATTGACAGGCTCGGCCCCGTCAACGCCGCCGCCAAGTGCCAGCGCCGGGCCGGCCAGCTCGGGCTTGCCCGCCAGCGCCGCCATAATATTTTGTCGTACCTGTTCAAAGTTTTCTTTCGGGCCAGACCCATTCGACAGCGCCTGGGCGACAACTTCCACCGCCGGCATTTTCACTGCCGAATTGGGCACAGCCGCCCCCAACAGTGGCTTCGGCGTTTTTCCAGGCGAAAGTTCCAGATCTGGATCGAGGTCGAGATCAACATCGAGCTCAGCATCACCAGGTTCAGCGGCCACGAGGGCTTGCTTGCCCGGCAAAGCGCGCGCCAACTCAGAACTAATAACAGACGTCGGAACAGGTTTAGCGAGGGTATCGGCGGCCTCCCTTGAGCGCAATACGGCTGCACTCAAGGCTTCCGGCTCACCATTGTTCGGCGCCTCCCCCTGGCGTAAGGCTGCGGCCACAGAGGCTGCATCCACTTGCCTCGCAACTTGCTGCGCCGATGCCGCGAGAGTTTCACTTTGCGGCGCTAATAATTCAGGCTCAACGCCTTCAAGCTCAAGCGGTAAAAGAACCTCGACGCCGGGTTCCGCTATCACCGCTGCAGTGGCTGGCTGCGGCAAGGCCTCGTCTTCAAGCGGCGAGTCATTGCCGCTCGCAGCAATAATAGCGAGGGGGTCTACCGCCGTTTCATCAAGCGGCTTTACCACGGTTTCACTCGTCGTACTGGCTTCGCCATCGATGCCTGCCTCAGCGGCTAATATCGACCGTACTCGCTCACCCATCGTCGCAAAGGGTGCCTCAATCGTCAGTTCTGACAAGCCCCGGGCGGGTGCATTTTGCAGGCCCTGATTATTGGCCATAGCCTCGAGTTTGTCGGCGCTGTGGGGAGAAGCCTGCCCCTCCCTCTCACCACCACGCCCTACATTGCCCTTTTCGGCAAGCTCGGGCGCGGCCTTTTCAGGACTTTCTGCAGGCTTTGAATTTTCCGGTGCAGAGCCCGCCGTTGCTGGCTTTGCCGCAGGTTCACTCGACTTATCGGCTGATTTTTCTTGCGCATCGCCGGCGCTGGCAGGCTCGCCGCGCTTCTCTGCCTCGAGATGACTGGAGAAGGCCCGCTCACCGTTTCCCCTCCCCCCGGTCGAGGAAGCAGGAGTCGATGATGGACTCGCCGTCAGCATTTGCGCACCTGGGCTGGCTGGTGCAGCCGCCTGAACGGATAATGGCATAAAAACCTCTCGTGTTATCTGTCACCGCTGATACAGGTAGAGATCATGCACCCCAACTCTAGACTTTAAACGGCTAGAGACGGGAGGATAAAATCTCGTAAATCACCTTTCCAACTAAGGTAACAGCAAAACACGGGCCAGCTTTATTGATACTGACAGGCCTTATTGCGAAAAATTGTTGTCGGGCTTTTAAAAGGCAGATGGGAATCCATCATTAGAGGGGTAGCAAAGAACGCTATTTTCAGCTCCAGCCACCTTTTGAAGCGCCACCGGAACGCTCGTCCTGTTCTTTTTGTTCACGCTTGTTGCGCTGTAACAACTGTTCTTTTTGAACCTGCACCAGAGCGTGGGACAGGCTCTGGGTACGTTGATGTTTTTCGATCCACTGGGCCTGGCGCTCCATCACTTTGGCACCCAGGTCGACCAGTGTTTGGCGCTGGGCCTCGATGGCATTATCGAGCTGGCCAAAAAAAGCACGGAAATCACCCAGTTGCCGGGCGTTCATACCACTGGCACCGGCGTTATTAAATCGCTCACGATACTCTTCAAAGAAATTCGTTAACTGCTCGAGCTGGGCCTGCTCTTTGCTGTGATTGTCCTGCGCCTGACCCAGTTCTCGCCCCGCCTTATCACAGGCGTGTTCCGCCATTTTTTCCAGCTGCTGGAAACGCTTTATCTTAGTCATTAAATCGCCCGCTCATACCTGTGAAAATTGAGTAACCATCAAGTAGCAACAGCATCACGCTGGCATTTGTAGATTCGTTAGTAAGCCATCGAGAGCCACGAAACTCTGGTCTAAAGTCACACTTTGACCAGCCTCCTGTCGTAAAAAGCCCTGCAGACGTGGATAGGCCTCTATCGCCTGATCGATGCGGCTATCACTACCGGACACATAGGCACCAACGCTGATCAAGTCGCGGTTCTGTTCATACAGGCTGTACAGCTGCTTAAAGTTCTGCACCAGTTTGAAACGCTCCGGACCCACCAGTCGATTCATCACCCGGCTCACCGATGACTCGATATCAATCGCCGGATAGCGGCCGGAATCGGCAATGCGCCGGGAGAGAATAATGTGCCCATCGAGTATCGCCCGCGCGGAATCGACCACCGGGTCATTCTCGTCATCACCCTCCATCAGCACCGTGTAAATGGCGGTGATAGAACCCTTACCCGCAATTTTGCCCGCTCGCTCAACCAGTTGTGGCAAGCGAGAAAACACCGAGGGCGGATAACCCCGGGTCACCGGCGGTTCACCGATGGCCAGTGCAATCTCCCGCTGTGCCTGGGCAAAGCGGGTTAGGGAGTCCATCAGCAACAGCACATTGAGGCCCTGATCGCGAAAATATTCGGCGATGGCCGTGGCTCGCCAGGCGCCGTGTAAACGCATCAAAGGTGAGTCATCGGCCGGAGATGCCACGACGACGGCCCGTGCCAGGCCCGCTGGCCCCAGGGTTTCCTCGATGAACTCCTGTACTTCACGACCTCGCTCACCGATCAAACCAACGACAACCACATCGGCATCGGTGTACTGGGTCATCAAACCCAGCAGGGTACTCTTACCGACACCACTACCGGCAAATAGCCCGAGGCGCTGGCCTCGCCCCACCGTTAGCAAAGCGTTAATGGCGCGTATGCCAACATCCAGCGGCTCGGTAATTAAGGCGCGTTTCAGGGGGTTGACCGCCTGACCCTGCAGTGCCGAGTGCCCCGTTAGCTCCGGCTTTTCACCACCGTCCAGAGGGTTACCCGCGCCATCAATCACCCGGCCGATCAAGGCGTCACCCACTTCAACTTCGGTGTCGCCGGGCACCGGGGTCACCAGGGCATTCGGCGTTAAACCGTGCACCGAGCCAATCGGCATAAGGAATAATCGCTCATCCCCGAAACCCACCACCTCGGCCTCAACGGAGGCTCCGGTGGGAGCGGTGATATGACAGCGACTGCCAATAGCCGCCTGACAGCCCGTGGCCTCCAGTGTCAGACCCACCATTCTCACCAGTTTGCCCCTGACCATGGCCATGGGGTCAACCACTCGCGGCAGAATTTCACTGCGTGCCGCGAGACGACGACTAATCAATTCAGCCCCAATTATTTCGCTGCCATGGGGCTGACTCACTCGTCACCCCCCAGTTCAGCAGATAGCAGGCCGGCAACCATGGCGTCGATGCGGGTTTGCAGAGTGGCATCGATAAACTCAGCGCTGCTGTTGATCTGACAGTCACCCCGCGCCAGACTGCGGTCTTCCAAAATGCGCCAGTGCTGGGCCGGAGGGTCCTCTTTCAAGCCGTCTTTAACGATGGCAACATCGTCGGGGTGAAGGTGAACATCAATATCTCTAGCCGCCGCAGACAGCACTGAGCAAGCCTGACTCACCGTTTCGAGAATCAAGGCCGGCTGAGTTTTTAATTCCTGCCTGACAATTTCCCGGGCGATGACAGCCGCCAGTTTCGCCAGTTCAGCCTCAACATTTTCGGTGATCTGGCGGAAGGGATGGGCCGCTTCATCGTAGAGTTGAGCCAAACGCTGCGCACCCTCCTGAACGGCCTGGTGCCCTGCCTCGAGCCCCTCCCAACGCCCGACCTCATAACCTTTGGCTCGGGCCTGCTGCTCAATAGCCTCAAGCTCTTCGGGCGTGTGGGCCTCGCGAACCACATGCCCGACATCGGGTGCCTGCCAGCGTGTCAGCTCGGGTTGATCAATAGCGCGAACGACCTTAGACAAACTCATCACCCCCGGTGCCACCCAGTGAAATTTCGCCCTCTTCGGCCAGCCGCTGGGCAACCGCGAGAATTTCTTTCTGGGAGTCTTCCACCTCACTGAGGCGCACGGGACCGCGAGTCTCGAGATCTTCTTCCATCATTTCAGCGGCACGCTTGGACATATTGCCAAAGATTTTTTTGCGCACCGGTGTATCCGCCCCTTTTAGAGCAATGACCAGCACATCGGAGGACACCTCGCGCAGCAGGCGCTGAATACCTCTATCTTCAACATCGAGCAGGTTGTCAAAGACGAACATCAAATCCCGGACTTTATCGCTCATATCCGAATCGACCTCGGCAATGGCCTCAATCAACTCCCCTTCAAGCTCCGAATCGATATAGCTGAGAATATCGGCCGTCGATTGCAGGCCACCCACCGCCGAGGCCTGGGCCAGGCTGCCGTCGCGAAATTGTCGCTCGAGGATCTCATCCAGCTCGACCAGGGCCGAGGGATGAATCGCATCCAGCTGGGCAATGCGCACCACGGCATCTTTACGGACGGACTCGGGTAGATGCTTGATCACCTCTGCCGACTGCTCGCTATCGAGATAAGCCAGCACAATGGCGATAATTTGTGGGTGCTCACCGCGAATGATGGCCGCAACGGCGCGCGAGTCCATCCATTTCAGGGACTCAACACCCTTGGAATCACGACCCATAATCACCGTATTGATCACGCCTTCGGCCTTGTCTTCACCCAGCGCATCTTTCAGCACGGTACGCACAAACTCTTCGTTATCACCGCTAAAAGAGGTGGCATCGCCGAGGGACTCGGTAAACTGGCTAATCACCTCTTCTGCCTGTTGGCTGGACACCGTGCGCAGGGTCGCCATGGCGGCACCAATTTTATGCACCTCTTTCGGTGCCATATGCTGGAGTATTTGTGCCGCCGACTGCTCACCAACGCCGAGTAAAAACACGGCCGCTTTTTCTACCCCTTTCAGGGACTCCGATTTATCAGCCATCCTGCACCCAATCACTCATTACGCTGGCCGCTCGCTTCGGACTTTGCCCGGCAATTGTCTGAGCCAGCTGTACCTGCTGGTCATAACTGGTGACACCCGGCGGCAGCTGTGGCGCCCCACCGAGAGTCACCTGATCGCCACCCAGCTGCAGCTCACCATTGACCGAGCGCCCCGCCGAGGCACCAAAACCCGCCAGGTTTTTCATCACTGGGCGCAGAATACCGAAAATAAGCAGGAGAATGCCGATACCACCAGCGGTTTGCTTGGCGATATCCAGTACCCAGGGCTCCTGCCAGATAGGAATTTCGGGCAGCGGCTCCAGCAACTCCGGCTCAAGAAAAGACGCATTCATCAAATTGACAGTGTCCCCTCTCTCCTCGCTAAAGCCCACCGCCTCTTTCACCAGCTGGGTTAAACGTTCAATCTCTTCATCGGGCAAAGGCAGGCGTTCGGTATCACCGGCCTCGTTCGTTTGCTGGCGATAATCTAGCAGTACCGCTATCGAGAGCTTTTTGATTGTGCCCGGCGCTTCCTTAATATGGCTGATCACCTTGTCCAGCTCGAAATTGCGTGTCGCTTGCCGAGTGGTTTGCGTGGCAGCACTGGTATTGCTCGAGGCCGCCGCGTCCCCACCCGGCGTCGCTGGCGCGGCAGCGGGCTGATTGGACTGGGCACCCGGCACACCGCCGAAGGCCTTACTGTTGTCGCTACTGCGCTCTTCCGAGGTTTGCTCGCTGCGCAACATCGTATTATTGGGGCCAAAGGTTTCACTGGTGCGCTCGATGGCCGTAAAGTCGACATCGGCAGTCACCTGGGCACGCACCTTGCCGGCACCCATGATCGGCGCCAGTAAATCGACTATGCGCCGGGAGTAACTCTCCTCAATACTACTGGCGAAAGTGAACTGTTCGGAGCCCATCGCCATGGCCGATGAACCACCGCTACCGGTCAACAAATTGCCCTGCTGGTCGACCACCGTGACATGCTCTGAGTCCATACTCGAGACGCTGGAGGCCACCAGATGAATCACTCCGGCAACCTGGGACTGGCTTAATTTGCGACCCGGAAACAGGCTGATCAACACCGAGGCACTGGCCCCCTCCTGATTACGCAAAAAGGCCGATTTTTTTGGTATCGCCAAATGCACCCGCGCGCCTTTGACACTATTGAGGGTGGCGATGGATCTTGCCAACTCACCTTCCAGGGCACGATTAAAGCGGGCTTTTTCAATAAAGTTACTGGTGCCAAAGCTCTGCTCCTCGTCAAGTAACTCATAGCCCGGACTACTACTCTTTGGCAGCCCCTGACTGGCCAGCTGAAGACGCAGGTTGTGCACCTTGCCCGCGGGCACCGCAACCATCGAGCCCTGCATGCGATAGGGGGTATTACCCTGCTCGAGAATGGTCACCACCTGGGCGGCATCGGCACCACTCATGCCATCAAACAAGGGCACATAGTTAGGCTCTTTGGCCCAGGAATAAATACCCACACCGAGGGCGATACTCGCCGCCAGACCGATCAACAGGCCCAATTGCCGCACAATCGGCAAATTACTCATGCCGACAAATTGACCGGCGACGTTATCCGGATTTACCAGAGCCATTTCAGTTTACTCCCTCGCACTGTCTGCCGATATATTGACTATAGCCCCACCGGCGCACATTGTTTCTCGCATCATTGATATTGATTAATGGCACCCTCACACCGGCATATTCATAATGTCTTGATAGGCCGATAGCAGCTTATTGCGCACCTGGGTCATCGCCTGAAAGGAAATACTCGCCTCTTGCAAAGCCACCATCACCTGGGGCAATTCGACACCTTCATCACCCTTGGTAAACGCTTCTTTCAGATCACCCGCCATATGCTGTGCCTCATTGGCTTTACCAATACTTTCCGTGAGCATCTTGCCAAATTCACTGCCACCACCGGCTACACCACCAATGTTTGAGCCTTCGCTCGACTTGGCCGCCGCTTCGAGTGCCCGCATCTGGGATAACACTTGATTGATCGCTACCTGGCTCATTGTTTATACCTCAATTTGAACTTATATAACCTGTGTTTGCTAAAAATCAGCAACTGACGCCTGCGCCCCTAAGTGCCATACAGCCCTGGCAAGGCGATACCTTCATCGCGCAACTTGGCCAATTTATAACGCAGGGTGCGCGGGCTAATACCCAGGCGCTCGGCCGTTTCCTTGCGACGCCCCTGTTCCGCCTTCAGAGCATCGACAATAATTTGTTGCTCGTGACTGCGTAGATCGTTTTCCAGAGCGCAGCCATCGACGGGCTCACTGTTTAATTCTGGGACTGCACAGCCAGGCAGTATCGATAAATTGCTGCTCGCATCTTCGAGGTGAATATCCGCCCCCGTTAAGGTATCGCCACTGAGCAAAATCATGGCGCGCTGTACCACATTGTGGAGTTCGCGAATATTGCCGGGCCAGGCATAGGCCTGCAGCATTTGCTCAGCCCCGCTAGAGAGGCTCACCGACTGGTTTTCTGCGCTCTGCTCAGCCACAAAGCGACGCACCAGCGGCAAGATATCGCCCCGGCGTTCACGTAAAGGGGCGAGAGGAATGGGGAAAACATTGAGGCGATAAAACAGATCTTCGCGAAAGCGACCGGCACTGACCTCGCCTCGCAAGTCGCGGTTGGTGGTTGCCAGGACGCGCACATCGAGGGCGATAGCGCCCTTGCCGCCGAGCCGCTCAACCTCTCTCTCCTGTAATACGCGCAACAGTTTGGCCTGCAGAGCGACATCCATTTCCGAGATTTCATCGAGCAACAAGGTGCCGCCCTGAGCCTGCTCAAACTTACCCGCTCGGGCTTGATGGGCGCCGGTAAAAGCCCCCTTTTCATAACCAAAGAGAATGGATTCAAGCATGGTTTCCGGCAGGGCCGCACAATTGATCGCCACAAAAGGGCCATCACTGCGGGCAGAATTATCGTGAATAAAACGTGCCAGTACTTCTTTGCCGGTGCCCGACTCACCACTCAACATCACAGTGGCATCGGAGGCCGCCACCCGCCGCGCCAGTTCTACAACCTGCTGCGCTCGGGGGTCCTCGGCGATCATTTCGCTCGCATCGGTAGCGCTCTTGCTTGTCGCAAAGCGACTCACCATTTCAATCAACACCTCGGCCTCGAAGGGCTTGATCAGGTAATCGGCAGCGCCATCGCGCATCGCCTCTACCGCCTTTTCAACACAGCCAAACGCCGTCATTAACACCACGGGCAAATTCGGCCAGGTACGCTTTATATTTTGCAACAGGGCGTGACCATCCATCGCCGCCATCTGCACGTCGCTGACCACCAAATCAACCGACTGGCGGTGCAACAGGGTCAGAGCCTCGACACCATCGCAGGCAAACTCGACACCGTAGCCGGCAAACGTCAGCGTGTCGCAGAGTGCTTCGCGCAGTAGGTCGTCGTCCTCAACCACCAAAATTGTTAAACCGTTTTCACTCATTACAGGTCTCCACCAACACTTTGCATCGCTTGCGCTAAGCCGCGCTCGGATAAGATCGAGGTCTTATGGGTTTGTTTAAGCGATACAGCATTATCAAACAGGGCAATTTGTGTACTTTCATGGCTCGTCAGCTCAGCCACCGCCTGCCCAGCATTTAGCAACGGCAGCTCAAGGCAAAAGACGGTGGCACCATCTGCTCGAGTATCGAGGCTGATTTTGCCGCCGTGACTGCGTACCGTCATCGCCACTACTGCCAAACCCAGGCCCGTGCCTTTCACCCGCGTGGTAAAAAACGGGTCAAAGATACGCTCGCGAATATCGGCTGCTACACCGGGGCCGTTATCGGCCACCGTAATCTTTAGTGCCCCAGCTACCGTCGTGATAGCAATATCGAGGCAGAGGGTTTTATCGGCGACATCAATCGCGTTGTTGACTAAATTCAACACCGCACCGATCAGCTCATCCCTGTCCCCTTCTATTGTTTTTTCACCACTGCCCAGCCTCACGTCGGCATTCAAGCGGCCGCCAGATTTATTGACCAAAGGCTCAATCAAAGCCAACAATTCTTCGCTGAAGCTATGGAGTTCAATGGCCTCAAATACCACGGGGCCACCGCGCACAAAGGTGAGCATGCTGTTTACCAGCCCTTCCATATGGCGCAGGCTGTCGACCACTTTGGCTGACACCCGCTCGCGCTCGCTGGCCGTTGCCGAGGGCCGGGCGAGATGGGAAACGTAGAGTAGCGCGGAGCTTAGCGGCGTGCGGATTTGGTGGGCCAGGCGGGCTGCCATTTCGCCCAGAGCAGAGAGTCGCTTATCGCGGCTGACGGTTTCCTGCAGGTCGTGCAGGCGCGTGGTATCGGTGAGCAGAATGAGTTCTTCATTGGCGTCGGACAAAGGCTGGCGACTGACTGACAAACGCCGGCCATTGCCAAGTAAGAGCTCGGTCGAATTCTGGCTCACGCCACCATCACGGCTGGCCTCTGCCATCAGCAGAGGCCAGGCTTTACCGAGCAAAGATTGATGGGTATCGAGGGCGCGAACGGGCCGGGTTTGAGCACCCGCCTGCTGAAAAAAAGTTTCGGCGGCCGCGTTAGCCTGGGTGATAACACCGCAGCCATCGACCACAACAACACCACCGGGCAGTTCACTCATCAGCAGCGCGAGGCGATTCGCCAAACGCTCTTTCTCAGCCAACTCCTGTAAACGCTGGGAGCGCGCTTCAGCCAGCTCCTGAGTCAGGGTGCTAACCCTTACCTGCAGCACGCGGTAGCTGGTATCAAGCTCTTCTGAAACGCGATTAAACGTTTCGAAAACCTTTTCCAGTTGTTCTGTCGTCTGCGCTGCCTGTGTCATAGCTGTCATGCCCTGCTGGTTTACGGTGCAAATTAAGATGCCGTAAAGTCATTAAGCAACAACTATGCCTATATTAAAAACCCTTATATTTTAACAGCTTACACAAGACTGCTCAGGAATCGTCAAAAATCCGCCACCGTAGACGAGCGGGAAATGTCAAACTTACGAATCTTCTCAACCAGGGTTGTGCGCTGTAATTTGAGCAGCTTGGCCGCCCGCGCCACCACCCAGTCACTGTCGTCGAGAGCCTGACGAATCAGGTCTTCTTCAACCTGACGCAGGTAGTCTTTAAGATCGAGCCCCTCGCCACCCAGCAGTGGCCCGGGGGGCGATAAAGGCATACTGCGCTCTTCGACACCAATATCGGCCAGCATCGCCTCCTCTGCGGCCTGGTGATCCGCCGCATCGGCAACCCAGTCAGTATTACTGCGGTATTTGTCGGGCAAGTCTTTGGCGCGCACCTCCTGCCCCGGGAAGAGTATGTTCAAGCGCTCCACCAGATTCGCCAATTCACGAACATTGCCCGGCCAGCTATAAGTGGCCAGAGCAGCCAGCGCGCAATTACTGAGTCGAGCCACCTGCTGCCCACCCTGCTGCAAACGCTCGGTGGTATAGCCAACCAGCTGGGGAATATCGTCGCTGCGCTCACGCAGGGGCGGCACCTCGATGGGGAAGACGTTGAGTCGATAGAATAGATCGAGGCGAAAGAAACCCTCGGCAACCCGGTGCTCAAGGTTGTGGTGAGTGGCGGCAATCACTCGCACATCGGAGTGAATCGTCTTGCTACCACCGACCCGCTCAAAGCTTTTTTCCTGTAGCACACGCAGCAGCTTGACCTGCATTTCGAGGGACATATCACCGATTTCATCGAGAAATAGCGTGCCCCCCTCGGCCAGCTCAAAGCGCCCCTGGCGGGCCGTAATCGCCCCGGTAAAGGCTCCCTTTTCATGGCCAAACAATTCGGATTCGAGTAAATCGGGGGGTATGGCACCGCAATTGACGGGTACAAAGGGGCGTTTGGCACGCAGGGATTGCCGGTGTAAGGTTTGAGCAACAACCTCTTTACCGGTGCCCGATTCACCGAGAATCAACACCGTGGCGTCACTGTGGGCAACTTGCTCAATCAAACGCCTAACCAGCTGCATATTACGGTTATCACCCACCAGGCGATGCTGTCGCAGTGCACTCGCACCTATTGGCCCAGCTTCTTTTTTAACTTCATTATTCATAGATAAGCGACATACTCATTGCGTTGATGGTTGAATGTGGTTATCAAATTCCAGCCACTGCTAGGTTTGACGCTGGGCAATACTGCGACGATGCTGCCTGAAAATAAACTTTTCGAGGTCATCCTGCAGGGCTGAATTGAGCCCAACAAAACGCACCTGTACACGCTTGCGAGCACTCGCCGCACCCGGTTCCGGGTCAGCCAGCGCCGCAACGCCGTAAAACTTCAGTGGTGAAGGCAGCTCACTGCGCAGGTAAACATCAACACAGATATGCGCTCCCGGGGCCGGGCAATCCTGCGCCACCCACTCAATAGCGGCATGCCCCAGCCGCACCTGTGTCGGCGCTGGCAGCGTGCGCTGGCTCGCCAGTAGCTGGCCGACAATTTCAAGCAAGAGGTTTAATTTAAGATCGAGGCGCTGTAATTCGGCAGCCGTTTGGGGCAGCTCCTCACCCGCCTCCGGCGCGCCTTCGTTCAGTGCCGCCAGGGCCTTGAGAAAACGGCTGTTATCTTCGTTGATTCTGACCCGCTCGTTATCACCGGGCAGGGAGTCCACGAGCCGCCAAACCAGGGAAATATTGCTCTCGTAATACAAGCCCTGAAAGAAAGTATCTTTGTTCTCCATACCGGTACCAAGCTCCCGGCCCGTAGGCAATAGAGTAAGACTGTGGTGACGCGCGACGACTGGTTTAAGCCTTTGAAAAGGCTTACTTTGAGTCAAAAACTCAAAGCGTCAAAAAACCAGCACTTGCCCGTAAGAATGGGCCCCATGGGGGATTTTTGCAATAAAAAAGATGAACTTATTGAACCGGGAAAGAGACGAGTAAAAAGACAGGGCCGCCAAAGCCCAATAGCGAATAGCGGCACCGGGCCAAAGCCGCAAGGACGGGGCTTAGAAGCCCCTAGCTATGCTTGCTAACATTCTCATAAGCGTTAGCGGCACTGCGGCCATTCTGCAATGCGGCAAACTGCTGGGCACTGTCACTGCGAGCCCGTTGCACCAGTCCGGTCAGCTGATCATTGAGCTGCATCAGTGTTTGCAGAGAGTCATTCACCCCCTCCGCCTCCTCGGCGGCAACGGGTTCTTTAAGGCCCGCCATCATGCCCTCGCGACGCTGCTTTTCGAGCTCGATAATACCCTCCCAGTCACCGCGCTCGGCGGTTTCGAGCATATTCTTCGACAGGGCAATCGCATCCTGCAATTGTTGCTGGCGCTGGGCACCAATCATCGGTATGTCACTCATCAGCTGGCCTCATTGTGTCTTGATGGCGCTTTTTTATATTCTTCCGGCATGGCATTCCAGCCCTGGGCAATTTCACCCAATAAACCGGCAACCTCTTCCAGAGCCTGAGTGCTCCCCTCCATATTGGCGGTCAGCAAACGACCCTCCATATAATCGTAGAGGTCCTTCAAATTTTGCGCGACCTCGCCGCCGACACTCATATCGAGTGACGAGCGAAGATTATCGACAATATCGATGGCACGGCCAATTTTCTCGCCCTTTAGCGCCGTTTCTCCGCGCTCAATGGCCCCGCGTGCCACGGCAATGTTATCGAGAGCGCCGCGAAACAGCATAGAAATCAACAGGTGGGGGCTGGCGTCATTGACGGCACTTTGTGACTGCACTTTGCGGTACTGATTAATGCTCATTTGTTTACCTTCTCAGTAGGGTATTTTACCAAGGCTTTGTTATTCATCATTTTTTGTTACTACCAAAAAACGTCGGCAAATTTGCCAATTGTGTGGTCAAAAAATTACTTGTGCTATTGAGTTGTGCCAGTAGCGCATCGAGCTTACCGAACTGGGAGCGGTAACGGGCCTCAATGGCGTCAATGCGCCGATCCAGGGCGATGCCCTCATCGTCAATTTTATCAATTCTGTCCTGCAGACCGTCGATGCGAATTTCTAGAATATTGTCCGCGCCGAGGAAATTATTGAGCAAATCATCAAGGCTGTCAGCCAGCCCTCGAGTGAAATCAACGGTCCCCAGTGAACCCGTTGCGTTAGCCGTGATCAATAAGGCCAGACCCTCGGCATCCGAACCCGCATCGGCCGTTAAACGCTGACCCACCCCGGTCGCGCTAACACCATTAATCGTGCCTTCTACATCGACACCAGCGGTACCCGCTGACACACTAAAACCCAGGGTTGTCGCCGTATCTGTATCAACCTCGGTAATCTCAACGCTAGAGTCCGATCCGTAGCGACTGGAGGTAATGTCAAACGTACCCGTACCACTATCAAAGGTGACGGCAACGGTAATGCCGCCCGCTTTAAAGGTTTCATCGCCGTTAATTTGACTTTGCAGTTCGGCGGCCATCTCATCGCCATCCGTATAGGTGGCCTGAGTGAGTGTTATTTCGGCACTTTGAATATCGTTAACTTTTAACTTAAAGGTGTCGTTGAGGCCGTTTATTTCCATACTGGCAAGAAAGCCCACCGAGGCAGCGCCACTGTTGACACCCTGGGAGGCGATCTGAGAAATGGTGACGTCATAGTCGCCAATAGCGGTATCGTTTGCGGAACCCAGGTAATTGACACCACTATTACTGGCCACCCCCTGTACCGCAAAGAGTGCCGACAGCGCATCGAAGTCCGCTTCCAGCACTTTATCCAGATCTGCCTGATCCAGTACCAACTTGCCATCGCCACCGGTGGTAATACCGATGCTGGCCAGAGTATTGTAGGCACCAATACCGCTAATGGCGGTATTAATTTCACTGCGCAAACGCCCCGTGACGCCGCGCAAAGTCGCATCACCCAACAGTAAGCCCGCCTCTTGAGTCGCGGGGTCAAATGCCGAAAGCGCGTTGGTCGTATCAATCAAACCGTTATACGCGCCAATAAAGCCACTTAAGGCGCTTTTCAGTGATGCCGAGTTTCTGCTCACCGTCACGTCAACCGGCACCCCGCTGGTCAAGGCTTTCAAGCTCAATTCGAGACCGCTAACCACACTCCCCACTTCATTCGAGGCACTGGTCACCGCCAGGCCATTAACCGTAAACTTAGCATCCTGCGCCGCCACGGTTTGGCTGAGGTTGGTTGAGGTGCCATTAAACTCAAAGGCCGACAAACCCGCCGCACCCGATTCCGTTACCGACACCTCAAGGCTGTTTTCAGCACCGGTATCTGTCGAGGCAAACAACAAACGGAAACCACTGCCGTCGTTAATAATCGAGGCATTGACCCCAATGTCGGCATCGTTAATGGCGTCGCGTATGCCCGCCAGGGTGCTATTGGTGCTGTCGATGGTAATTGAGGCTGCGGCTTTATTACCATTCAGCGTAAAGTTGTCATAGGATTCAGGCCCCGGATCAGGGTCGGTATAGTCTGTGGTACCGAAGCGAAAGCTGAGAGTGCCTTCCCCCACCACATCGGTCACCGCGCTATAGCTACCCGATGCCAGCGAGTGGGCCTTGGCTAACTGGCTAATTTCGACCGCATAAGTCCCCGCCACAGCGGTATTGCTGGCGGTCGCCGTGAGTGCAGTGGCATCACTCAGTGTTGCCCTGCGTTCGGTGTAGGTTGATAAGCTTTGCAAGGAATTTAGAGAAGACTGAAAACCGGACAAGGCGCCTTTCAAGGCACCAAAGGCCGATAGCTGACCCTGGTATTGTGCAGACTTACGAATCAGGCTAGTTTCTGTGGGCGCCCGTTCAGCGGCAACCAGCTGGGTCACCAGACCTTCAATATCAAGCCCAGAGCCAATACCGCTCGATGTAATTGCCATTTTAGCGACCTACCAACACGTGCATATCTGTCCTTTTCTTTCGAATTTGCCTACTTCTTTTGTCGACACACTTAAGAAAAACTTTAGCTCAACAAGCCCATGTTTGCACAAAACATACCAAACTATTGAGAAACCGGGAAAGTCGTCACGCCTGTGCCAAAGCCTTTAAAATCAAGCGCTGCTGGCTTTAGGCGGATGGAAAAGTAGCACTTGATTTGAACAATACCAAGGCCCAGCGGCAAGGCAAGACCACCGAGCGGCAAAGACCTGCCAGTGTTGGCGGCAAGTTGTGAAAAGCCACCAACAGAAAAAGCCAGACCCAGGCCCGGTTACGCATTGAAAACAAGCAGGCCCTAAACGCGCTAAGCCTGGCTGCTCACCAGCAAGCCGGGCTTAAGCCCATCGGCACTGTCCAGCGCCTCCTGTAAATGCGCGGCAATGGCCAGGAAGTCTTCACTGGGAATGGTGCGTATTTCTTCACCGGACTCTTTGTCGCTGACCGTTATCACGGTGCGACCGGTTTCCTCATGCTGAGAAAAAGCAATGGAGGTTTGTGCCAAATCATTCAGCTTGCGCAGCGTATCCTGCACGCGGTTTTGGCTTTGCACCTGCTCATCGGCGGTGACTTCTGCGGCTTGTTTTGCCGGTGGCTGCTCAGCTGTCGCGGCGACTGCTGCAGGGGCAGGACTTAAACCCCGGTCATGGGTCGGCGCGGGCACGGCAGCCTTGGTCGGTTGGGCCGTATCGGCAGCACCCGCAGCGGGCCGCGCTTTAAACGCGGCGGGCGGGGCTAGTGTTAAGTTACTGGTATCCATAATAATTACCTTGTGGCAAGCCAAAAACCGACACTGTTAATACAGTGTCGGTTTCAGCGCCTAAGGGCTATAAGCCTTGAGACTCATATCATTCCCTGGAGCCTTACTGCAGCAGTGACAGTGCGTTTTGTGGCAGCGAGTTAGCCTGCCCCAAAATTGACACACCGGCCTGTTGCAGAATTTGTGCACGGGTTAATGCAGCGGTTTCAGCGGCAAAGTCAGCATCACGAATCCGGCTTCGCGAAGCACTGAGGTTTTCACTGGTAGTTTGAATACTGGAGACCACCGAGTCAAAGCGATTTTGCACCGCACCCAATTGTGCGCGGCTGCTGTTGATGGTGGTTAAGGCGTTATCGACCGCCGTAATGGCCGCGTTGGCACCCGCCACCGTAGAAATATCGGTGGTCGAAATGGTGTTGCCACTCAGGGCCAGGTTGGAAGTACCCGCCGTCAAACCGGCATTGCCAGGGGTGTTACCCGCAATAGTAATCGCGGCGTTAGAGGTCAAGGTCAGCGTGCCGAATGCCTCGGCCGAACCCGTCGCGGTACCTACGCCCAGGTTGGCAAAACCATTACCGGTGAGTGCTGGCGTACCACCGGTACCAAGAGTACGGGTCTCCGTTAAGTTTAAGTTGGAGCCATCGGTCTTGATAAAGGTCAGATTACCACCCGCTGCTGTACCGGTAAAACTGACACCTGCTGCGGTCAATAAGTCGGTGGTCGCCGTCAAGCCCAGAGCCGTGTCAACATTAGCAGCTGTTACAGTATTAGCACCGGTAGCACCTACATCGGTACGAGCTAAAACATCAATACCTTCAACCGTTAATGTATATACACCGTCATCACCTGTCGCAGCATCACTGACCGTGGCAAAAGCACCCACGGCAAACGAAGACGAGCCAACAGCCACAGTCACCTGGGAATCAGCAGAACTAATAGCGGCTGATATTGCACCCGCCAAAGAACCTGCAGCACCTGGGTCGGCTACCGCACCCACATCCGTGCCATTGACCAACAAGTCATTAGCGCTCAAAGCCCCTGTCACTGCGGTGCCTGTCGCTGTCGCTGTATTGGACTGACCAATGGCGGTAATACGCGAACTGGCAATCGAGGCGATGGTCACAGTTTCGCCGGAGTTGGCACCCACCTGGAACTGCTGAGCAGAAAACGAACCGTCGAGCAGCTTAACGCCGTTAAAGGCACTGGTAGATGCCACACGATCGATTTCAGAGATCAGCTCCGACACTTCCAACTGCAGTGCCGAACGGTCAGAAGCCGAGTTGGTGGCGTTGGCCGACTGCACTGACAGCTCACGAATACGCTGCAGGTTGTTGGTAATGGCACCCATATCACCTTCAGCGGTTTGCGCCAGGGAGATACCGTCGTTGGCGTTTCGAGCCGCCTGGTTAAGGCCTCGAATTTGTGCGGTAAAACGCTCGGAAATCGCCAGGCCAGCAGCATCGTCTTTCGCACTGTTAATACGCAGACCCGATGACAGACGTTGCAGTGAAGTATTCAAGGAGCTCTGCGAAGTGTTGAGGTTTCGCTGCGCCGTGAGTGAGGGAATATTACTGTTAATAAACTGGGGCATTTTGTAGCTCCTGTGCAAACACTCGGTTTGCTTATTTACTGAAACACTTTGCTGTTTATGGCGGCCTTACGTGTTAAATGGTGTTACTAAACACCTGTAAGTGCTGCCTCCGTAAATGTTATCGACAGGGCTGGGGGAATCTTTAGGGGTTTTTAAAGAAATTTAGCAATGGGGGGTATTTTGTGACCGGGTTCCGCTTTTTTGCCCAATTAAGCCGGATTACGGTTAAAGACGGGGCAGCAAGAAGCGATAAAGGGGCGAAGCCAGGACTTTACGCCGTCGCAAAGCCGCGGTCAAAGGCGATAAGCCTTAAGTAGGTTGTTAGAGGAAGTTAAACAATGAGAGGCTTTGCACTTCAACAAAAACCTTCTGTGCGGCCTCCAGCGAGGTGGCTTGCGAGCTGAGGCGACTGATGGCCTCGGCAAAGTCGAGATTCTGGGTTTCTGATATTGCGGCTTTCATTCGCAGCAGGAAATTTTCGTTGACCTCATTTTGGCTATCGAGGTTATTCAGGCGCGAACCAATATTGGAGCGAACCCGCAGGAAGTTATCGAGAGCCTGGTCAATATTATTCAAGCCTTCGTTCATGTCGTTGTGCAGGCTAGCGTTATCGGCAAGCTCTGTAGAGGGGGCTTCCAGGGCCACAATAATATTATTGAGGGTGGTAAATATGTCCTGATTGGTGGAGGGGCTAACGGTGAAGCTATCACCATTGGCCGGCACGCCCTCGACCACCATTGAAATACCGTTAAAGGCAATGGCCTCACTACTTTCATAGGTACCCGATGAAACCAGTGCCGCAGCGGCGTCACGCACCTCATAGGTGATGGGGTCGGTCGCGGCAAGCTGGATAATATTAAGGGTGTAGGTATCGCTAACAAAGCCACTGTTTTGACTGAGGGACTTGACCGTGCCCGAGCCCGTATTGCCCGCTGTGTCGTCAGCGGTCAAAATACCGTTACCGGTTTTAATTAGCTGAAAGACATCGACGCCCGAGTCACTGACGGGAACCAGTGATGAGGGGCCAACCTGGATGCGCCGCTGACCCTGGTCACCGCTGTAAATCACACTGCCGCCACTGAGACTAAAGGGCTGACTGTCGAGCTTAAAGCCCGCGAACAAGTAGTCACCACTGGCATTGCGCGCATTGGCCAGCGCCAGGAGCTCGTCGCGGCGGGCGCGAATTTCCGTGGCGATACCCTGGCGGGTGCCCTCAGACTGGGTGTCGTTGTTGGCCTGAATCATCAATTCACGCACCCGCTGTATCACATTCTGCGCCCCGGTCATGGCCCCCTCTTCGAGGGACAGCTCGGTGCGTGCAAACTGGCCATTGCGCAAGTGTTGCTCGGCAGTGGCGATTTGCTCCTGAATATCAATCACCTTCACCGCCCCGGAGGGGTCATCGGAGGGCGTTTGAATGCGCTTGCCGCTGGCTATTTGCAGCTGAGTACGGGCCAGACCCTCCTGCTGATCGAGAATGGCATTAATACCGAGGCGGAAAATCTGTGTCGTTGAAATTGTCATAGCAAACTCACTACTCCCTTAACGCGCCGTGGCGTTGAGCAAGGTTTGAAAGAGGGTATCGGTAATGGCCACCAGCTGGGCGGCGGCCTGATAGGCTTGCTGCAAGCGCACTAGCTCGGCGGCCTCCTGTTCGAGGTTGACGCCGGAGACCCGTTCGCGGGCGGCGACAGCACTGTCCATCAGGCTGTCTTCGGCCTGTAAATTAGCCTTGCCCTGGCGGGTGGCAACACCCACGCCGCCGACCATGCCACTGTAGGATTCGCCAAAGGTTGCCGAGCTACCATCGAGCAGGGCCTGGCTTTGCATGGCACCCAGAAACAGGGCATTGCGGTTGTCACCAGGGGCGCCGGTATTGGCCGACAGGGTAATCACATCACCGTTGCTGGGAATGCCGCTGAGGGTAAAACTCAGGCCGCCCGAGGCGGCAAAGGTAAAGGTTTTACCGCCGCTTTCTGTGGTCGGGTTGAACGCGATAGTGCCACCCGGGCCGCCAACCACATCGTAGCCGGGGATGGCAGCGTTATAGGTGAGGGTAATATCGCCAGCCAGAGGTAAACCCGTGGTAGAGCTCACCTGCACATCGCTAATTTCAGCAGAGCCCGAGTTACCCAGGGATAGCGACGAGACCACGGGCGCGGCTGCGGCAAATTGCTCCGGGGAGGCCAGCTCCAGACCAAAGCTGCCTGCGGCCCCGTGCACGGGACGGATTAAATAGGTGTCACCCGCAACGGGGGCACCACCGGCAATGTTCACGGTGATGCCGTCGAGGGCAAAGGGGCCAGCACCGCTGCTAAAAGCGCCATCGGCGGTACGGGTTAAGCCCCACTGGGCGCCATCGAAGACCAACAGATAATCCGAGGCTTCGAGGTCGGAGACATTATCGATCGTAAAGCTGACCGTAGCGGCACCGGTATTACTCGCCGCCGAGATCACCGGGGAGCTAATTGGGGAGAAGAAGTCACCACCCAACTGACCATTGAGATCGATACCGAGCTGATGCTGAGCATTCACCAGCTCGGTCATGCCAACGGCCAAACGGCCCAGTTTAGACATCGCGGGATCGAGCACCCGCGTGCGAAAGTCGAGCACACCCTGCAACTCGCCGCCGCTGATTTGATTGGTGATGATTTGTGTCGCACCACCGGGCTGGGCAACACCCACCTCCAGGCGGCCCGGATAAACAGGGCTATCGACAACCACCAGGTTTTGAGAGGTACCCCCAACCACCAGGGGCTGACCCTTGCCGACGAAAACATTCACCGCACCATCGGTTTGCTCGAGACTGATAATGCCGACCTTCTCCGAGAGCTGCATTAGCAGGGCGTCGCGCTGATCGAGCAGGTCATTGGGGACAGCACCACCGCCCAGGGCCAGCACAATATCGGCGTTGAGCTCGGCCAGATTGTCGGCAAGGCCGTTAATTTCACCCACCGCAGAGGTAATGCGATTATTGGTGTCACGTTCAAAACTCAGTAAATTGTTATTGAGCTGAGTAAAACGGTCGGTGAGAATTTCTGCATCGGAGAGCAGAATCTGCCGCGCCGAAAGACTGCTGGGGTCACTGGCGACCCCTTGTATGGCGTTAAAGAAGCCTTCCAGTGTCGTTGACAAGCCGTTATCGCTATCACCCACCAGGCTATCGAGACTCGAGGACAGGGATTCAAAAGACGTCGCCTGCCCCAGCTTACTGGAGCGCGTGCGCAGCTCATCGACCACAAAGCTATCGTAAGCGCGGCGCACCGCACCCACTTCAACACCACTGCCCAGAAAAGAGTTACCAATGCGCTGGGCCGGCAAGGTCGAAAAATCGGCAACCTGACGACTGTAGCCCTCGGTATTAACGTTGGCAATGTTATGCCCGGCCGTGCTCAGCGCCTGCTGTATGGCACCCAGACCCGATGTTGCTATGCCTAATAAGTCAGCCATGGGCTTAGCTCCTGTCTCCGTGGGCCGTTAAACCCCTGGCCTGTATTGCGGACTCAGCCCGATCCAGTCGCTGCTTCACGGCGAGTATTTTTTCCGCGTAAGCGGGGTCGGTGGCATAACCATTGTGCTGCAAAGCCTCTACAAAGCTTTTGTCGTCACTGGCGTTCAGGGCCTCGCTGTAGCGCGGCTGTTCACTGACGAAATTAACGTAATCATCGAAGGACTGCTGCAGCGAGCCATAGGCGCGAAAATCTGCGCGCTCACGCTGGGCGACACCGTCGCGGTATTCGAGGGTTGCAGTGCTGGCTTTGTCGCCCTGCCAGCTGGCATTGGCCTTAATACCAAAGAGGTTATAGCTGCTGCCGCCCTCATTGCGCGGCATCACTTTCTGCCCCCAGCCGGTTTCCAGTGCGGCCTGGGCGATCAGCAGGTTTTCACTGACACCCAGTTTTGCCGCCGCCCGCTGGGCGTAGGGGCGTAGCTCATCGGCAAAGGCTTCGGGGCTCGCCGGTGCCCAGTTGCCAGCTACTGGCGAGCTAAGGGGCTGCTCGTTGCCGTGATTAGCCAGGCCTGACTTAACGCGCTGCTGATCGATACCCAGGGGGCGATGCATCGACTGTAAGGCGGCAAAAGGTGAGCGCAGCGGCATGTTCAGGGGCGCTTTTTCCCCTTCTGCCGATTCACCCTCGGTCGCCGCTCCAGCCTGTGTCGCACTCAACTGGCGCTCAATCACTTCAGCCAGGCCAATGCCTTTGCCGTTAGCGATATTGAGGGAGATTTGCTGGTCGAACATGCCCTCGTAAAAGTCAGATTGCTCGCTGTCAAACAAGCCCCCCTCGGGCACGGTATCGCGCATGGCCTTGAGCATCATCTGCACAAATACCGATTCAAACTGTTTGGCGGCACCCGACAGGGCTTCACTGTCGCCATCGCGGGCCTGGGCACGCATCTGCTCAAAGCCGGAAAAGCTGTGGTAGACCTGCTGGGCTGAGGCTTGCTGACTGGCGAGTGCTTGAATGGCCATGACCGAGCCCCTATATGATGATCAGCTCGGCGCGCAGGGCACCGGCTTGTTTGAGGGCTTCGAGAATCGACACCAGGTCACCGGGGGCTGCACCAATGTTGTTAACCGCTCTAACCACATCTTTCAGCGCCACACCTTTCTCCGCGCCGAGCATAAACATCGGGTTGTTTTCCTGGGTGATCGAGACATCGGAGCTGGGCGTGACCACCGTGCGGCCGCGACGGGCAAAGGCCGCCGGCTGACTGACATCCAGGGATTCAGACACCGAAACAGTGAGGCTGCCATGGGCAACGGCCACGGGCATGACCCGCACATGGTTGTCGATAACGATGGTGCCGGTGCGGGCATTGACGATAATCCGAGCGGGCGCCTCCCCTGGCGTCACCTCAATCGCTTGCAACATGGCTAAAAATGCCACCTTCTGACCCTGATTAGCGGGAGCCCGCACCTGTATAGAGGAGCTATCGATGGGCAGCGCGGTGCCATCGCCCACCACGGCGTTAATTTTTTCCGCAACGCGCATCGCCGTGGTGAAGTCGGGCGTTTTCAAATTCAGCACTAATGGACCCGCCTGGGAAAAAGGCGTCGGCACTTCCCGCTCGACGGTCGCGCCATTGGGAATGCGACCGACACTGGGGATATTGACGGTGACACTGGAGCCATCGCCACCCTCGGCACCAAAACCGCCCACCACCATATTGCCCTGGGCGATGGCATAGGTCTGACCATCGGCACCTTTCAAGGGCGTCATCAACAAGCTACCGCCGCGCAGGCTTTTCGCATTGGCAATAGAAGACACGGTAATGTCGATGGTTTGCCCCGGCTTGGCAAAGGGCGGCAATTCGGAATGCACCATCACTGCGGCGACATTTTTCAGGGAAGGGGTAACGCCCGGTGGCACCACCACGCCAAATTTTGCGAGCATGCTTTTTAAACTCTGTACGGTAAACGGTACCGAGTTGGTCGAATCACCACTGCCATCGAGGCCAATCACCAGACCATAGCCCACCAGGTGGTTGGAGCGCACACCGGCAATGGAGGTAATATCTTTGAGTCGCTCCGCTGCGGCCGGTAGTGCCGCGCAAAGCAAGAGTGCGGCCATCAGGCCCGGTAAACGCAGGCGTTTAAGCCCCGAGTTCAACTTTTGTAGTGGTAAATAGCAAGTCATCATTATCTGCTCCAAATCAGTGGCCGGGCCACTAAAAAAGGCGAATTAAAAGGGCCAAAGAGGGCTCATAAAGAAGCGCACCAACCAGCCGCTCGTATTGGCATCATCCAGTGACCCGCGGCCACCGTAAGAAATTCTGGCATTCGCAACATGGGTCGATAGCACGATGTTGTCAGAGCTCACATCGGAGGGCCTGACGATGCCCTTGATGCGAATAAACTCACCGCCCTGGTTTATCTGTATCCACTTTTCGCCCTGCACCATAAGATTGCCGTTGGGCAAAACCTGGGAAACGGTGACGGCAATACTGCCGCTGAGGTGATTGCTTTGGTTGCTTTTACCCTCACCCTCGAACTCCGAGCTGGAGTCGGTACCAATACCGAGATCATCGAGCAATTCACCAAACAGCGTGGGCGCTGGCAGGGTGGTTTTACTGTCTTTGTCGATTTCTGTTTTGCTGCTTTTCGCGGCGTCCGTCTGCTCAACCAGCAAGACCTGAATAATGTCGCCGACACGACTGGCACGCTGGTCTTCAAACAGCACGAGGTTATAACCCGCCTGGTAAATACCCCCGGTATTTTGCTCGGGCCTGACCATGGCCACGGGCGCCACCGATTCATAACCCGGCTCGCTGTGCTCGGGCATCACCGTGCAGGCACTTAAAACAGTCGCGCCAGCCAGTAGCGAAAGGCTGTAGAGGCGCTTTAGTAACACTGTTGAACGGCTTGTCTGCATGGTTTTTTTCATCGCTCTGCCCTGTTTCAATTCAAGTGCGACCTAGAGATTATTGCTGATGTACTGCAGCATTTGGTCGGTGGTGGAAATCGCCTTGGAGTTCATCTCGTAGGCGCGCTGGGTTTCAATCATCGACACCAGCTCCTCCACCACATTGACGTTCGAACTCTCGATATAGCCCTGCATAATTGAGCCCAAACCATTGAGCCCCGGATTACCGGTTTGCGGATTGCCACTGGAACCAGACTCCAGATAGAGGTTTTTACCAATGGCCTGCAGGCCGGCCGGGTTAACAAAGTCAGCCAACTGCAAGGTACCCACCTGAGAGGGCGTGGTATCGCCTGGCGCCAACACCGAGACAATGCCATCGGAGCCAATGGTGATCGACTGAGAATCCTGGGGGATGGTGATGGAGGGCTCGATGGGATAGCCATTGGAGCTGACCAACTGGCCATCGGAGTCGAGGGCCATAGAGCCGTCGCGGGTATAGGAGATAGTGCCGTCGGGCAGCAAGACCTGAATAAAACCCTTGCCTTCAATCGCCACGTCGAGGGCGTTTTCGGTGGTCTCGAGGTTACCCTGGGTAAACAGTTTCTCGGTGGCCACCACGCGCACACCCGTGCCCTGCATTAAGCCCGAGGGCAGCTCGGTGTCCTGGGATGACTGTGCGCCGACCTGGCGCAGGTTTTGATAGAGCAGGTCTTCAAACACCGCTCGACCGCGCTTATAGCCGGCCGTGCTGACGTTGGCGAGGTTGTTGGAGATGGTCGCCATGCGCGTCTGCTGGGCGTCCAGTCCGGTCTTTGCTATCCACAGAGATTCTTGCATTTTACTTCCCCAATTCGCTATTTATTGCCGCGTCAATCGTCGCGCGAACCATTAATTCATTTTCATCAATTCAGCCGAAGCACGATCATTATCGGCTGCGGTTTTCATCATTTTGATCTGGGTTTCATAACTTCTTTGCAGCTCTATCATCTTCACCATGGTGGAGATGGTGTTGACATTGCTGGCCTCGAGAGACCCCGACACCAGTGAAATATTGGCATCTTCTTCGGCCGTAGCCCCGTCTTTGAGACGCAGCAAACCATCTCGGCTTTTATACAGCGCCTCAGAATCGAGACTGACCAGTTTGATGCGACCCACCACGGCAACGGTGTCCGGGCCCTGCCCGAGGGGCTGAATTGAGATAGTGCCGTCGGCGGCAATCTCCATCTTGGTGTGGGGCGGGATGGCCAGTGGCCCACCGTCCCCTATAATCGCCTGGCCCGCACCGTTGGTAAGCTGGCCGGTTGAGTCGAGGCGCAGGTCGCCCCGACGGGTATAGGCTTCACCGCCGCCCGTTGCTTCCACCGCTATCCAGCCATCACCACTGACGGCAACATCGAGATCGACCCCGGTGTTTTGCAGAGCACCAAAGCTGGTATCAACGCCGACACGCTCAAACTTCGGCGCACCGCCACCATTGATAGCACCGGGAAGCGTCAAGGATTTGAACATCGACAGATCGGCGCGAAAGCCCGTGGTGCTAGCGTTGGCCAGGTTGTGTGTGACATCGGCCATGCCGCGCATAATCTCGCTCGCGCTGACCATTGATGTATAGAGATAGTTACCCATAACGGTTTAGCCTTCAGTTTTTAGCGTCAATGCTTAACGTAAATTGATCACGGTTTGAGTCACGGCATCTTCCGTTTGAATCACCTGGGCGTTGGCCTGGAAGTTGCGCTGTGCGGTAATCATATTCACCAGCTGCTGGGTGATATCGACGTTGGAATCTTCCAGGGCACCGGACTGAATCAAACCCAGACCCGCTGTACCCGGCTCACTCACCGTCGCCACACCCGAGGCGAAAGTTTCTGACCAGGCGGTGCTACCCAGGGGCTGCAAACCCTGCTGGTTGGCAAAGTTGGCCAGGGCAACCTGACCCAGAGCAAAGGATTGACCATTGGTGTAACGGGCAAAAATGATTCCGGTGTCGGAGATTTCAACACCCCGCAACTGGCCCGAGGAGAAGCCGTTCTGGGAAATAAAGCTGACCCCAAAGTCACTACCAAACTGCGTGGTGGTGGACAGGTCAACGGCAAAAGACTGGGGCGTGGTTGCACCCGTGGCATTACCGCTGGCATCGACTGGATCCCAGTTCGCCACCGTCACCTCAATGGGCAGGGAAGCGGATGGAAATTGTCCGGTACTATCAAAGGTCATCGACTGCGGTGCGGCGACGCCACCGGGGGTCACACCGTCAATGGTGACGTGGGCGTCCCAAACATTGGGCACCGCCGTTTTCACAAAGTAGGTGGTCAGTGCGTGGGGGTTACCCAGGCTGTCGTAAATCGTCAACGAGGTAGAACCATTAAACATATCGGCACTGGGGGCCGTTGGCGGCGCGGCAAAGGCGTCAAAGGGGGCAGCGAAGGCCAGTAAAGGCGCGGGGTCGCGAGAATCCAGGTTGGCGGTGATATCGATTTCAGAGGTGGGAATGGGTTCAATTTGCGAGGTCGTCAAACGCACATCATCAATCAGACCGGTAATTTGCCCCGCCGCATCCGCAGTAAAGGCCTGCAAACGCAAGCCTTCATTATTGGTCACGAAACCCTCAGCGTCCACGGCAAAAGCACCTGAACGGGTAAAACGCGTGGTACCACCATCGTCGAGCATAAAGAAGCCGGTGCCACTAATCGCCAAATCCAGAGAGCTATCAGTAAAACTGATATTACCCTGGGTAAACTGCTGGGCAATCGCCGTCAGTTCGACACCACGACCAATGGAGTTGGAGGCCACACCCAGGGCACTGGCGGCGAACACATCGGCAAATTCACCCCGGGCTTGCTTAAAGCCAGAAGTGGAGCTGTTGGCGATGTTGTTACCGATAATGCCGAGCTGAGATGAGGCCGCTCGAATACCCGATACTGCTGTTTCAAATCCCATGACTAAATCCTCTTAAGCTTATAAGTACTGGAGAACATCGGCGTAAGACACCGACTCCCCACCATCCAGATTTAAACTAATTTCCGAGCCACCCGCGCCAATCGAGACGCTGGCAACCTGGGCCGCGGCAAAGGCCGGTAAAGCCTCCACTGCGCCGTCGATCAGGCCGCTGGCCGTGACTTGATAACTGCCCTGGGGGATGGACTCACCGTCGGCGAGCAAACCGTCCCAGGAAAACTTGTGAATGCCGGCACCCACGTTTCCGATATCAAGAACCTTGACCAACTGTCCAGCACTATCCGACACCTGTATCTGAACGCCCGACGCAGCGACCGGCATGGCCACCACACCCGAAATTTCTTCACCCGGTACATAGAGCGCCTGATTGGAGGCGCTGATGACATCGCGACCCACTAAAGAGGAAGCCTGTATGGCCCGTGTCGAGACCATGGATTCGCCCAAACCCGATAATGAGGTCTGCATATCCTGAATGCCCGAGACCGTGCTGAACTGGGCGATTTGCGAGAGGAACTCGAAGTTGTCCATCGGCTTGGTGGGGTCCTGATTGTTCAACTGCGCCACCAACAGACGCATAAACTCGGCCTGACCCAGCTCTTCTTTCTTCTTCACCGTCGAACCCAAACCACCGCTCTGTTCGACGCCTAAAATACTTGCAATATCAGATTCCATCGCCCTTCTCCCTAACGACCCAGACTCAAGGTCTGTACCAGTAATTGTTTGGCCGTATTCATCGCTTCAACGCTATTTTGGTAAGCCCGAGAGGCGGCGATCATATTGGCCATTTCCTCGACGGTATTAACGTTGCTGTGGTGAATGTAGCCATCGCCATCGGCGAGGGCATGGCTTGGCGCGTACTCTTTTCGACCCGGAGGCCCCATCTCCACCACGCCCTCAACGGTGACACCCACAGCACCCCGGGGATCACCAAAGGGCTGGGTCATGGTGGCAAAAATTGGCTGGCGCGAGCGATAGACATCGCCGGCACTGCCACTGACCACCTCTGAATTCGCCAAATTACTGGCGACGGTATCGAGCCATACGGTATGTGCCGCCAGAGCCGAACCCGAAACTTTCATCACACCTTCTAAACTCATTGCTTAATCTCCTCTCAGGGCCAGCATCAGGCCTTTAATTTTGCCATCCAGAAAACGCAGGTTGACCTGATAGCGCAGGGCGTTTTCAGCGTAGGCTGTCTGCTCCTTTGCCATATCGACGGTGTTGCCATTGATCGATGACTGGGCCGGCTGGCGATAAAACACAGCGGTATTGAAGCGATTACTCGACGGCAGGTGCTGCGTGTGGCTTTGCTCCAGGCGGTCGGCACTGGCCATGCGCAGTGCGGAGCGAAAATCCACATCCCGCGCCCTATAGCCCGGGGTTTCAGCATTGGCAATATTGGCCGCCAGCAATTCGGCCCTCTGGGCATGAAAATAAAGGCCCTGGGCTTGCTTGCCGAGTATGGAACCAAACTGAGCGGACATAAGCTTTTCCTGTTCATCATCAAAGACTGCGTATGCGATAGACATTGCAACCCCTATGCCAAAACATTTAACCTTTATATTTCAATGACTTAATAAAAAATAAACAGGTGAAACCCGGCGCGGCGGCAAGGCTCTGCCGCTCAACGGCAAAGCCAACACGCGACTGCAACGCCTTTCAGCGGGGAGGGCCGTCAGATGAACAGATCGAAAGAGGCCCAAATATTGCTTAGTTATTAACAGAGCCCAATTAACGACAACCTACACACCAAAAGACGCCAATAAATTGACCTTTTTCCCTAAAGCTTTATACAGACTCCGCCGCGCAAGCTCACCGCTTGCAGCAGCTACGATGAGCTTTACCCTGCTGGGTATACTGCTAAGCGGTGCATCGTCTGTTGTCGCGGGAAGCGGAAAGTTTGAGTCCATTGACAACATCAAGGCGACGGCACAAGCCTTCCTTGCCAGTCACAGCGAGATTCAAGATCAAGCCAACACCACAATCAGTATTGGCAATATTGATACCCGCTTAACGCTACCCACCTGCGGCGCACCTCTCGAAGCCTTTTTACCCTCGAGCGCCAAAGTACAGGGCAAAACCACCATCGGCGTACGCTGTCAGGCCCCTCGCCCCTGGACCCTTTATGTACCGGCAAAGGTCGCCTCTTTCAGCCAGGTGCTAGTAACGAACTCACCCCTGCGGCGCGGCCATCTCATTAGCGCAGAGGATGTGTCGCTGCAATCACGGGATTCCAGCTTGCTGAACAAGGCCTATCTGAGCGACCCAGCACAAGCTATTGGCAAGGTTTTAAAGAAAAACCTGGGGCGTAAAGCCCTCGTCACCAACGCCGTATTGACCGCACCCCACATCATCGACAAGGGCCAGCACGTTGATCTTCAAGCCGGCAACGCCGGCCTGAAGGTCAGCGCCACAGCCATCGCCTTAAGCGGCGGCGCCGTGGGGGAAAAAATTCGCGTGAAAAACCTGTCATCCAGTAAAATAATCGAAGGCACCATACTTGCCTCCGGCGCTGTTCAAGCTGACTGACAATACAGCCAACAATTTTCATTTATTTTGGCCACAACGATTAAAGTTTATCGCCAATATGCCGATAAACTAATTGTCAGTGTTTCGACACTGCAAAACGGGAAGGAAAGGCACCATGGAAATCAAACACACAACTAGTGGCAATGCAGGGCTCGGTTCCGGTAAAAAAGCTGAAACCAGTCCTGGTGTCGCCACCGAAAAAACCAGCAGTCAACAACACACGGCAGAGTCGAGCACCGTGACCGTGACCGACTCCGCCCTCAAAATGCTGAAAATAGAAGAAACCCTCGCCCAAATGCCAAGCTTTGATGCGCAAAAGGTAGAAAGCATCAAACAGGCCCTGAGCGACGGTTCCTACACCATCAATTCCGATCGCATCGCCGCAAAGCTGATCAACTTTGATCAAGGCCTGCCCTAGGCCAAAGTAAAATGAGCACAAAGCCCTGCAAGCTCTAGTCATCAAGCCGGTATAGACTCTTGAAAAACCTCATTGCCCTACTCGACAAAACCACCGCTCTCACTTACGAACTTCTCGACGTGCTGGACGAGGAGAGGGCCGCCCTGTCGCGACAAAATATTGACACGCTCGAAACCATCATTGAGAAAAAGCTGGGCATCGCCCAGGCCCTGCAAGCAATCGACCAACAGCGTGATAATGCCCTGCGGGCAGCCGGAGCCGCAACTGGCCTGGCGGGCATGGAAGCCCTGCTGGCCACACATCCCGAGCAGCAACTCCACACTAGCTGGCAGGCACTTTGCGAAGCGAGTCAGCGTTGCAAGGAAGACAACCTGCTGGCCGGCACCATGATCAGAAAGAACCAGCTGGTGACCGAGCAGGCCCTCCAGGTTCTGCGCCAGGGCAGCATAGAAACCGTGCAGACCTACGGTGCCAACGGTGCCACTCCACAGCAAGCCAAGTCCACATCCCTCGGCAAAGCCTGAAACAAAGCCCCACAGAAATACCTGGCGCCGAGCCTTAACCCTGACAGTAAAGCTGTCGCCAACAGGCTAAAATAGATTCACCGACACCGGGCCAAAACAAACTCATGCCTAGAGAAGATGCTGCCACAGAGAATGCCGAACACCGCCACACCAGAAAAAACCAAGACGGTATTAAGATAAAAGCTCACAAGCTTTTAATCCTCAACGACCTGCAAGAAAGCCGCTGCCAACTGAGCTTGTCAATTGAAGGTATAGAAGGCGCCTGCGTGAGTATTATTCTGGCCATCGACGCCGAGAATAACTGGCTCGATTTGGACGAACTGGTCGATAGCGAGGCCCATACCGCACTCCTTCGCAATAAAAAATATCGCGTCAGCGGCTGGCTAAAGGGCGTAAATATTAATTTCACGGCAAGCATTATTAGCCACCAGGAAAATGCAGGCCTGACGCGCTATCGCTCCAGCCTGCCCAACACCATCTATCAGCGTCAACGCCGCACCGGCTATCGCACCCCCGTCAGCATAATGTCTTCACCCGAGGTTCACCTGATTCTCGCTGACAACCAGGTGGTCAAAGCCGAAATTAGCGACATATCGACCAGCGGCGCCCTGCTGAGGGTACCCGTCGGCAGCCCTCTGGGCGCCGGGGACAAAATTGCGCAGTGCATTTTTAAAGCCCTCGATGGCTCAATGATCATTGTCGAGGCGGAGATAAAGAGACAGGTTGAAACCGAAAATAGCTCCAGATCACGGCTCGGCTGCCGCTTTATCAATGTCGATTTAGCGACGGCCCACGAAATTCAGCGCTACGCGGCCGCCGTCGAAAGACAAAACGCGCGGCGGCGCTGATTAACACTCACAAACTGACGACAGCGCAACTAACCACTGCCCTATGAACTGGCGACAACACAGCCGTCGCGCCCCTTGTCTTTGACCTCATACATAGCGACATCAGCCCTTTCAAAAAGGGCCTCACTGCTATCGCCCTCCTGCAGCTGAGCAATACCGATGGAAAGCGTCACATCGACCGACTGCCCCCGACTGTGAAAACCACAGCGCTTCACTGCGTCACAAAAACCCTGGGCCACTGCCCGAGCATCTTCAGCGGCCGTACCGGGCAGTAAAATCACAAACTCATCACCACCGTAACGGGCGATAAAATCAGTATCCCGCAAGCGGCCGGACATCAGTTTGGCAATCGTCTGCAGCACTCGGTCACCGGCTTTATGGCCAAAGGTGTCATTAACAAACTTAAATTTATCGATATCCACCAACATCAATGAAAGCGGGAAGCCGATGCGCTGACTGCGCGCCAACTCCTCTTCGATACGCTTGTCAAAACCCCCTCGGTTGGCCACTCCGGTAAGCGGGTCCATCGCCAACACCTGCTGTTTTTCCATCAGCTGATGCCGCAGTCCTTCCACTTCTTTGTTCATCGCCTGAGCCTGACGCGTCAGGTCATCAACTTTATCTTTCGCCGCCTTGAGCTGTTGTTTTTCATTCTCGACATAACTCGCCATTTTTGTAGCCAGGCGCTCGATCCGAGTACGCACAATTTGCTTGAGTAAACTCAGGTCATCATTTTCATGGACCGCGGATTCAATACCCGAAACCTCACTGCCGACCTCCGCCTTAATTTTATCGACGTTTTGCAGTGAAACATCGATATCAATCGCCGCGCTTAAACCCTCCTCCAGGGTTTTCAGGTGCAATCTCAGTTGTGCCAGAAACTGCTCGGTGTACTCCCTCTCCTGATCAATCTGCCGCGCGACATCGATAACCAGGCCCAAAGCTTCGCCGAGTACCGTCTCCAGCTCGGCCATACTGGCGATGCGATTGAGATCACTCCTGACACTCTCAACCCGGCTATCAGCGGGTTCCAACAAGTTGATTTGATCAAGCAATTTACTCAGCGCCGGAGTGATAACATCGAGCACCTGAGACAGGGCAAGCTCCCCTCGAAATGATGGCGAAGAGCCCGATAAAAGCCCCCCCTCACCACCCGGGGCAGACCCCGAGACACTCAGGCCCATATCAACCAGCAACGGTATCACTTTCTCAACCTGCTCTACGGTTTCCTGCAAGGATGAGGCGAGTGACAATTCTTCTTTTAAGGCAGAAATCTGCGTCACGCTGGGGAAACAGCTCTCTATCGCCGTCAGCAAGTCAATAGCGGTTTTCTGAATGGAGAATTCAACCTCAGTGGCAAACTCAACACGACCAGAAACGATATATTTTAGAAAGCGAGAGGCGCTGTCTTTAAAGTCTGCGGAGGGGGTACTTTCATGGAGGGAAAGCCTTAACTGTTCCAGCAAATAATTCAGTTGCTGATCCTGCCCCTGAGCAAGCCGCGTCAATTCAACTGCCAGGCGCATTAACAATGCCGTCTTGCCGTTGCCGTTGCCGTTGCCGTTGCCGTTGCCGTTGCCGTTTACGGCATCAGAAACCATCCGTTTATTCTGCATTCCACCCTCAACTATCTCGCCGAAGCTAGCTATTTATTTATTTATTGATGTCGCACCCGAGCGCCACGCTGGTGACGCAAGCGTCAAAAAAACGACACCTTTCGTCATAAAACCCTACCGCTTGTCAAGTTTAACAAAAAATCCGAGAACAAGTGCTCAGTATTCTGAGAAAAACTCAACGGCATAATTACTGCATTCAAAGATAAATACTCACTCATTACGCTGCCAAGCCATTTGCCATGAATAAGCCCATACATCTCCATCAAAACGCCAGCCAACAGACCGCCATCGAAAAAAGGATCAATCGAAACCTGAGCCCCTCGATGGCCCGCCTTCAGGCGCTGGCCGCAAAGGTTTCGCCGACCAGCGATAACGCTAGCACTGATGAGAATGGAGCCAGGCCTGACGCCAGCAAACCAACTGAGGCGACACCCAGCCCCGACAAACTTCAGCATCCACCTCGCGAACTAAGGAGCAGCCCCACAAAAATTCTGCAATCCCCGCCACCCACCGCCAAAGCCCATCGCCCAGTCTCTGTCGGGACACGAATAACGCCCTGGTTAATTGCCAGTATTACCCTCACCCTGGCGCTATTTAGTGGCAATTACGCCTGGCACACCCAGCAGCAAGTCGAAAAAGTAAACCTGCGCCTCGATCAGCTTGAAACACAAATCACGACAGCCCCGACCACTAGCCTGTCCGAGAGTAACGACGACTTTGCCAACACCGAGCAAGAGCTGCTTGCGCTCCAGCAAACCCAGGGGCAACTTAAGACCACCGTTAGCACACTTCAAAACGCACTTGCCGCCGACACCGAGCAGACGCGCTCGCGCCTGGTAACACTGGAGGATAACCTTGCCGAAGTGATAAGCCAGGCACAGCTAGCAAGCCTTGATCAGACAGAGACTCTCGATAACAGGAAAGAAAAGCCGCCGGGAACGCAAAGCATAAGCCCCACAGCTGCTAAAGAAGCAAGCATCGGCGAGACTAAGAACAACGCAATACCGGACACAACTGCCGCTAACAGCGCAGAAGCAAACTGGTTTATCAATATTGCCAGCTTTTCCGACCCCAGGACCGCCAATGAAAGCTATGAAAAAGTCCTGAAGATAGTCGACAAGGCCTCGATCAAGCCAATGAGCATCAACGGTAAAACGGTGTACCGGGTCAGAGCAGAAAGCTACAGCTCACTGGCTAAAGCAGAACGTGAAGTCCTTGCATTACAAGCGCAGCTTGGCTTATCTGGTTTATGGGTGAGTCGCGATTAGCCCTTAAACTGGGCCCGAATTATTAATCTGTTTTTTTAGGGCCAGGGGCCATCGAGGGAAAGGGCAAGGACGTTACATTACCGCCTTTAACGTCGGTGACTTTACAGACGCCTTCCTTTTCAACCTCGTCGATACGCACCACCGCGTGCAGGGGAATATAACTGCGCTTAACACTGGAGAATTCATTCTTCAGCTTTTCCTCACCCGGATCGACGATCATCTTCGAGCGCTCGTCAAACACAAACTCTTCGACCTCCAGAAAACCCATCAGCTCACTCTGGTAGACCGAGCGCACATACAGCTCAAAAACCTGGCCCTGATTAAAGAAGATGACTTTATAGATTGGCTCACTGGACATAATATTTCGTGGCTTGGCGGAAGAAATGGCGCGGCATTCTACCACAGCCCCTTGCCACTTACCGGTCATTGCGACCAAGCGCCCTAGGCTAAGCAAGGTAGAAGCCCTATAATCGGCCGCCCTTGCCAACCACGCCCGAGCCCCCATGGCAGATACCCCGATCAAAAAACTTCACATCGTCACTCACGGCTGCCAAATGAATGAGTACGATTCGGCACGCATGGGCGATCTGCTCGGCGACAGTCATCAGATGGTACAAACTGACGACCCCAAAGAGGCCGATGTACTGCTGCTCAATACCTGCTCCATTCGCGAAAAGGCGGAGGACAAAGTATTCCACCAGCTGGGCCGCTGGAAGAAGCTCAAAGAGGCCAAACCCGAGCTTATTATTGGTGTCGGCGGCTGCGTCGCCAGCCAGGAGGGTGACACTATTGCCCGCCGCGCCCCCCATGTCGACCTGATTTTTGGGCCACAAACCCTGCACCGCCTGCCCGATATGATGCAACAGCGCCAGCAGGGCAACAGCGCGGTTATCGATGTCAGCTTTCCCGAAATCGAAAAGTTCGACCAGCTACCCTTGCCCGAAGCCGATGGCGTATCGGCCTATGTATCGATTATGGAAGGCTGTTCAAAGTACTGTACTTTCTGCGTCGTGCCCTACACCCGCGGTGAAGAAGTCAGTCGTCCCACCGCTGATATTCTTGGCGAGGTTGCCCATTTGGCGAGCCAGGGTGTGCGAGAGGTCAACCTGCTAGGCCAAAACGTCAATGCCTTTCGCGGTGAAATGCCCGGTCGCGACAGTCTCTGCGATCTCGCCGAGCTGATCACCTACGTATCTCAAATCGATGGCATTGACCGCATTCGCTTTACCACCTCCCACCCGATGGAATTTTCCCAGTCCTTGATCGACGTTTATGCCGAGGTGCCCGAGCTCGTTAACCACCTGCATCTGCCCGTACAAAGCGGTTCAGACCGTATACTCAGCGCCATGAAACGCGGTCACACCTGGCTGGAATATAAGTCGATCATCCGCAAAATTCGCGCAATACGCCCCGACATTAGCCTATCTTCCGACTTTATTATCGGCTTTCCCGGCGAGACCGAAGCCGACTTTGCCGACACCATGAAGCTAATCGAGGGTATCGGCTTCGACCATTCCTTCAGCTTCGTCTACAGCGCTCGCCCCGGCACACCGGCGGCTGATTTTGCCGACACCACCCCCGAAGAAACCAAGAAGCAGCGCCTGAAAATACTGCAAGATCGCATCATTCAGCAGGCCATGGCAATCAGCCGGCGTATGGTCGGCACCACGCAGCGCGTATTAGTCTCGGGCATTTCCCGCAAGGACCCAGGCCAACTGCAGGGTCGCACCGAGAATAATCGCGTGGTGAATTTCACCTGCGGCGACCAGCAAGTCATCGGCCAGTTTGTCGATGTGGAGATTAGCGAAGCGCTGCCCAACTCACTGCGTGGCACCCTCATCGATTAAGAGTCCCTGCAAAGGGAGAGGCCAAACAGAACAACATCGGCTAAGCGAGCCGAGGCCAGTGACATTATCGGTCTATACATTCTCCCAGCGGACGGTTTTCATCCCGTGATAAAATCGCTATGCTTAACCCCTACTCCTCGCTAAAACAGGCGCTCAATCGCACCCTTTGAATACCCTACCCGCCGCTGACACCATCACTCTCGAACCCAACGATCACCGCCGTCTGGCCAACCTTTGTGGCCAGCTCGATGAGCACCTGCACCAAATAGAACGCCGTCTCGATGTCGAGATTCGCAATCGCGGCAATGTCTTCGCCATTTACGGTGAGCCCCAGCGCGCACAACTTGCGGTCTCTCTGCTCCACGAACTCTATGGGGAAACCCGCGATCAACAAAATTTGTCACCCGAAGCGGTACATCTTTATCTTCAACAGTCCAATCTGGAAACGACAATGGAAGACAGCACCGAGCATCCAGCGGCTAGCAACGTTAAAAACTTTAGCGAAATTCTGACCAAAAAAGGCAAAATCATCCCCCGTGGGCTGAATCAGCAAAACTATGTGCGCGCCATACAAACCCACGACATCAACTTTGGTGTTGGCCCGGCGGGCACCGGCAAGACCTATCTCGCCGTCGCCTGCGCAGTGGAAGCCTATTTGCGCAATGAGGTGGAACGCATACTACTGGTGCGCCCCGCCGTTGAAGCCGGGGAAAAACTCGGCTTCCTGCCGGGTGATTTATCCCAGAAGGTCGATCCCTACCTGCGCCCCCTCTACGATGCCCTGTACGAAATGTTCGGCGTTGAAAAGGTCGACAAGCTGATTGAAAAGAGCGTTATCGAAGTCGCACCCCTGGCCTATATGCGTGGCCGCACCCTCAACAGCGCCTTTATTATTCTCGACGAGAGCCAGAACACGACCCGAGAACAAATGAAAATGTTCCTCACTCGCATCGGCTTTGGTGCCACTGCGGTGATCACCGGTGACACCACACAAATCGATTTACCACGGGGCACGCGCTCTGGTCTGGTTCACGCCTGTCAGGTGCTCGATGGGGTTGAAGGCATTACCTTTACCCACTTTCAGTCGAAAGATGTGGTGCGCCACCCCCTGGTACAAAAAATCGTCGATGCCTACGACGTTTACGAAAATAAAACCACGGACGACGATTAATGCACAACAAGACCAACATCGACGTCGACAATGCCAGCGGTGAAGAGGCACCCGAACCTCCGTCGATACGCCAATGGATTTGCAGCGCCCTGGGCGATCAAAAGCCCGAGGCTGAAATTAGCGTGCGTATCGTTAGCGCCACGGAGAGTGCCGCACTGAATATGCGCTATCGCGGCAAAGAAGGGCCGACCAATGTGCTCTCCTTTCCGGCAGATATCCCCGATTTTGTCGAATCAAGCCTGCTCGGCGATATTGTTATTTGCGCCGCCATCGTGCGCAGTGAAGCGGCCGCGCAAGGCAAGACCATCGAGGCCCACTGGGCCCACATGCTGGTGCATGGCACCCTGCATTTACTCGGCCACGACCACATTGAAGAGACTGAAGCAAAAACGATGGAAGCCCTTGAAACCCGCATTCTGGTCGAGCTCAACTTCCCCCCACCGTATTCACCCACCCCCCGCTCATCAAGAGAAGAGACCTTAGCACCATGACCGAAGACAGTACCAACGGGCAGGCCAACTCCTGGCTGGGACGACTTGCCCGCATTTTTTCATCGACACCGGCGACTCGCGACGACATCGCTGAAATACTGCGCAGCGCCCATGACGACAAGGTGATCGACAGCGAAGCCCTGGAGATTATGGAGGGCGCACTGAGTGTTGCCGACCAACAGGTGCGAGAGATTATGGTGCCGCGCTCACGCATGACGGTGATCCCCGAAACGGCCGATATCGAAGAAATACTGGCACTGGTGACAGAGTCCAAGCACTCGCGCTTCCCGGTGATTGGCGAGTCCATCGATGACATTAAAGGTATTCTGCTCGCCAAAGAATTGCTGCCGCTCTTGCTAGAAGGCAGAGAAAACTTTGCCATAGCATCGGTCATCCGCCCAGCCAATATCATTCCCGAGAGCAAACGTCTCAATGTCCTGCTCAAAGAATTTCGTGAACAACGCTACCACATGGCCATCGTCATGGATGAATACGCCAGCGTTGCCGGCCTGGTGACTATTGAAGATATTCTGGAAGAAATTGTCGGCGAGATCGAAGACGAAACCGATCTCGAAGAACAGCACCCCATACAGCGCCAGGAAGACGGTAGCTATCGGCTCCCGGCGCTGACCACCATCGAAGACTTTAATGAGTTTTTTAATACCGGCTTTAACGAGGACGACTTCGACACCATTGGCGGGCTGGTCATTCAGGCCTTCGGCCACCTGCCAAACGTAGGGGAAGAAGTTGCACTGGACACCTACAACTTTACCGTCATCGCCGGGGATGAACGACAAATCCATCAATTGGCATTAAACTGCCACGACGCGGTACCACAACAAGCCAGCCAACAATAAGAACCTGAAAGGCGAAAACTCTTACCATGCCGAAACGCAAATCCAGTTTTTCGTCGTATTTACTGGCGCTCTTGAGTGGCGCCCTTTTACCGCTGGCGCTAGCCCCCTTCGCCTGGTGGCCAACGGCGATATTCAGTCTCTGCGCACTGTGCTTTTTATGCCGAGGCCAGGGCATGCGGGGCGTTTTCGCGCTCTCCCTGGTCTTCGGCTTTGGCCTGTACGGGGTCGGTGCCAGCTGGATCTATGTCAGCATTCACGATTACGGCCACGCCTCCGTCGCCATGGCGAGTCTGCTCACCGGGCTTTTTGCCCTTGCCATGGCCATTGTTTTTGCCCTGCCCCTCACCCTGTTCGGCCTGTTTCGCCATGCCCCACCGCCCACCATTCTCTGCGCCTTCCCAGCAATCTGGGTATTGGGCGAATGGTTCAGGGGCTGGTTTCTCACCGGTTTCCCCTGGCTCAATGTCGGCTACGGGCTGATCGATACCTGGCTAGCCGGCTGGGCGCCAGTTTTTGGCGCGCTGGCACTGAGTGGCATCGCCGCGTTTGCCGGCACCTTGCTAAGCCTGATTGGCGAGCGCAAACAGCATAAAAGCATGGTCAGCACCGGCCTGCTGATACTGGCCCTGCTCTGTGCCGCTGGCGTCTATCTGAAAATAAAACCCTGGACTTATCCCACGGGGAAAAGGCTGGACGTCGCCCTGGTGCAGGCCAACTTGCCCTTATTGGAAAAATGGAATGACGACGAGTTAAAACAAATCCTACTGAACTTCAAACAGCGCAACGAAGCTCTACTCGACCAGGATCTGATTATCTGGCCGGAGTCTGCCCTGCCCACCCTGCAAAGCAATATCAGCGGTTTTCTCGGCGATATCGACAACAGCTTGAAACAACAGCACGTCGGGCTACTGGTCGGCATCCCCAGCAATACCGACGCCCATCACTACTACAACTCGGTGATCGGCCTCGGCAGGGCGAGTGGTAGCTATCAGAAACGGCGGCTGGTGCCCTTCGGTGAATACGTGCCACTGGAACGATGGCTGCGCGGAGCCATTGGCTTTTTTGACCTGCCGATGTCGGCCTTTAGTGCCGGCGCCGCCCAACAGCGGCCCATTCACCTCGGCACGGTGCAAATTGCCACCGCTATTTGCTATGAAATTGCCTACGCCGACTTGCTCGCCCACGATGCCCGCGATGCCAATGTGTTGCTCACCATCAGCAATGACACCTGGTTCGGCAAATCCATCGGCCCCCATCAACACTTGCAAATCGCCCGCATGCGCGCCCTGGAAAATGCCAAGCCCCTGCTGCGCGTCACCAATGACGGCATCACCGCCATCATTAGCCCCCGCGGCAAGGTGCTCGAAGAACTACCTCGCTTTCAGTCCGGCGTATTAAAAACCCAGGTGGCACCCTATAACGGCGCCAGCCCTTTCAGCCAATATGGCTCCCTGCCCATTGTCGGCCTGAGCTTTGCTATTCTTATTGTGCTGCGCCTGTTTCCGCGCTTTCGCTAAGCTCGACGCAAGAAGCACCCTTCAAACACTCGCTAGTCGATGCGAATACTAAATTCGCCTTGCAAGCGGGTGCCTTCACCCGGCACCTCAAAGCTGATGTTGCCATCGACACGACCATCGACCGCCTCGCCAAATTGCAGCTGTAAATTATAGCCGCCGGTCAATACTGTGGTTTGCAGTTCGCCCTCGGCATCGCGCCAGCGATAGTGCACATGGGGGTGGCCGAAGGACTTGTCATCACTGGCCACGGCGATATTGCGATCAGCGGGCAACTCGCCGTCGGGTAGAAAGAGAAACAACAAAATACTCGGATTAGAACCCCAGCTATCGCCCTGATAAATGGCTAGGGTATTACCCCACTCAGAGGCGACCAGCGCTACCGGCGAACCCACAATCTCACCGCTAACTCTCGCAGTCAGCGTCACGGGAGCTGCATTTTCACTGCTGGAACGCATCGCAGCGGATGCCGAATCCAGCCCCTGCGAAAGCTCAGAGGCCCCCTGTTCAAAGCCCTCGCGCAAACTTTCGGCCAGCACATCGACACTTTCCGACAGGGCCGCACCCACGTCCGTCACGGCTTTGCCCACGCCCTCAACCATCACCTCACCAAAGGTATTCATCGCCTCTTTTAACATCGCGCCCATCATGCCGGTGCTGGTGGTGTTGAAATCCACCTTCCAGACACCATCAACGGGCACCAGGCGAGTGTCAAAACTAAACTTCACCGGCCGGTTGTTAAACTCACCCGCCATGGTGGTCGGCACCGCCGCCATATCGGAAGACGCCATGGCCTCGGCAAAGCTAATGCTATCGATGCGATTGCCCTCGGCCTCGAAATTCATCGTACTGCCCTCCAAACTACCGGGCACAGCCAGCTCCTCGGCCCGGGCGCGATCGCCCATCTCCATCGCCTGCCAGAACTCGGCGGCGACCTCCCCGGGTTCTGCATTTTGTTCACCCCCACCGCAAGCACTTAATAACAGTGCTAAAAACAAATTCACCACGACAATTTTTGTTGATTTCATAGTCTTGTTTTCCACACTTTTATCTCGTTATAAATTCTGATTTCAGGCTTCATTCACCAAAAAAAAGCCAGCGACCCAGGATCTGCAAATTTTGACCGCTATTAAGCCATAAGAAAACAGCCGCGACGACAGTTGCCACCTGCCTTTCTGGGCGTCTTTCCCCTATAATTTCGCCCTCACAAATTTACCATCCGTTTGCACCCCCTATCTTCACCAAGCATCGGTAACTCTGGATCCCCGCAATGGAAGAACATTACCACCCCAAAGCCATCGAGCAAGCAACACAGGCCTTCTGGCGAGAGAACCAGTCCTTCCAGGTGAGCGAAAAACCGGGGCAGGAAAAATACTACTGCCTGGCGATGTTCCCCTATCCCAGCGGCAAGCTACATATGGGCCATGTGCGCAATTACACCATTAGCGATGTAATTAGCCGCTACCAACGCATGCTCGGTAAAAATGTGCTGCAGCCCATGGGTTGGGATGCCTTCGGTTTACCGGCCGAAAATGCGGCGATTAAAAACAACACTGCGCCAGCACCCTGGACCTACGAAAACATCGGCTACATGAAAACCCAGCTCAACTCACTGGGTTATGCCTACGACTGGCAGCGCGAACTCACCACCTGTAAGCCCGACTATTACAAGTGGGAGCAGTGGTTTTTCACTCGCCTCTACGAGAAAAAGTTGGTCTACAAAAAAACCAGTGCCGTTAATTGGTGCCCGGTCGACCAAACGGTGCTTGCCAATGAGCAAGTGATCGATGGCTGCTGCTGGCGTTGCGACACCGCGGTCGAGCGCAAAGAGATCCCCCAGTGGTTTATTAAAATCACCGACTACGCTGAAGAATTACTCGACGGCCTCGACAAACTCGAGGCCTGGCCCGAGCAAGTACGCACCATGCAGCGCAACTGGATCGGCAAGAGTCAGGGCGTAGAAATGACCTTCGCCCTCGAAAGCGCCGTCGCCGACATCGCTAGCTTCGATGTCTACACCACCCGCCCCGACACACTGATGGGCGTGACCTATCTCAGCCTCGCCGCCGAGCACCCTATTGCCCTCGCGCTGGCGGCCGACAACACCGAAGTCGCCGATTTTATTGCCGAGTGCAAACGCCAGTCGATGGCCGAAGCCGATATGGCGACCATGGAAAAGGCCGGTATCGACACGGGTATTAAAGCCATCCACCCCCTTACTGGCGACATCGTGCCGGTGTGGATCGCCAACTATGTGTTGATGGATTACGGTTCCGGCGCGGTGATGGCCGTGCCCGCCCACGACCAACGGGACTGGGAATTCGCCACCAAGTACAGCCTGCCCATTCAACAAGTGATTGCACCGAGTGACGATAGCCCCTGTGATATTGGCAGCGCAGCCTTCACCCTCAAGGGCAAGCTCATTAACTCTGAGCGCTTTAACGACATGGACTTCGAGCAGGCCTTCGACGCCATTGCCCAGGCACTGGTTGAATGTAACAGCGGCCGCGTCACCACCAACTACCGTCTGCGCGACTGGGGTGTTTCCCGCCAGCGCTACTGGGGTTCTCCAATTCCCATGGCCTACAATGCGGACGGCATCGAAATTCCCGTGCCGCTGGACAAACTGCCCGTACTGCTGCCCGAAGATGTCGAGATGGACGGCGTACACTCGCCCATCAAAGCCGACCTCGAATGGAAAAAAACCAGCCTCGATGGCCAGGCCGTCGAAAAAGAAACCGACACCTTCGACACCTTTATGGAGTCCTCCTGGTATTACGCCCGCTTCACCTGCCCCGACTACAACGAGGGCATGCTCAACCCAGAGCAGGCCAATTACTGGTTGCCGGTGGATCAATATGTCGGCGGCATCGAACACGCCATTCTCCACCTCCTGTACGCCCGCTTCTACCACAAGCTGATGCGCGACGAAGGCCTGGTCGAATGTGACGAGCCCTTCACCAAGCTACTGTGTCAGGGCATGGTCTTGAAAGACGGCAGCAAAATGTCCAAGTCCAAGGGCAATACCGTCGACCCTCAGCCGCTAATCGACCAGTACGGTGCCGACACCGTGCGCCTGTTCACCATGTTCGCCGCGCCACCCGAGCAATCCCTCGAGTGGTCGGACGAAGGCGTTGCCGGTGCCAACCGCTTTCTGCGTCGCGTGTGGAAACTGCTCCACGCCCATCTCGCCAAAGGCGAGGTGCCTGCGCTCGATACTGCGAGCCTCAGCGACGACGAAGCCAGGGTGCGTCGCAAAACCCACCAAACTATCGCCAAGGTCAGTGACGACTACGGCCGCCGCCAAACCTTCAACACCGCCATTGCCGCCGTCATGGAACTGCTCAACGAGCTAAGCCGTCTGTCCGACGCTGCGCCACAGTTGTTGGCCATTGAAAGAGAAGCACTGGAAGCCGCCGTGTTATTGCTGGCCCCCATCGCCCCTCATATCTGCCACACACTATGGAATGAACTCGGCCACGACGAAGCCGTACTCAACGCCCAATGGCCCGAAGTTGACGACGACGCCCTGGTCGAAAGCAGTATAAAATTAATGGTGCAGGTCAATGGTAAAGTACGCGGCGACATCACCGTGCCTGCCGATGCCGATAAAGACAGCATCGAAAGCGCCGCACTGGCCGAACCCAATGCCCAGCGCTTTACGGACGGCAAGACGGTCCGTAAAGTCATTGTGGTACCGGGCAGACTAGTTAATATTGTTGCCAATTAATCATTATCGATCACTGAATACGGGATCACTCGACTTTATGAACAAGCCATTAAAACTGAGCGCTATTTTCTTATTGCTAACGTTGTCCGCCTGCGGCTGGCAGCTGCGCGGCGCCAGTGGTGAGGCCTCTATTGATCGCCTCTACCTCAGCACCAACACACCGAATAGCGAATTTACACGCATATTTACACGCTATTTGCGCAGTAGCGGCACCGAGCTGGTCGACAGCGCGACCGACGCCGAGTACACCCTCAGAATTATCAAAGAAAAATCGAAACGCCGCACCGCCACCGTTAGCGCCAGCGCCCGTATCTCCGAGCGCCTGCTGGAAGAACAGCTTGAATACTTGGTCACCCGTGCCGACGGCAGCATGGCCATCGAGCGCTCAACCGCCTCTGTCGAGCGTATTTACGAGTACAACGAAGACAATGTGCTCGCCACTGAAGATGAAGCCCAACTGCTAAAGCGTGAGATGTACAACGACCTGGCGCGCCAAGTTGCCAACCGCTTGCGGTATCTCAACAGCGGCGCTGCGAGCAAGGCCCCAGCACCCAGCGCGCCCTAATAAGCCATGCGCCTGCACCCCGATAAACTTGCCAGGCAGCTGCAACAGGGCCTCGAGCCGATTTATGTCCTCACGGGCGACGAGCCCCTGCTGATTCAGGAGGCGGCCGATACCATTCGTGGCCAGGCCCGCGCCAAGGGCTTTACCGAGCGCGAACTGTTTACTGCCGAAGCCCGCTTCGACTGGCAACAGGTACTGACCGAAGCCAATAGCCTGTCGCTGTTTGCCGATAAGAAAATACTCGAGCTACGCATTCCCTCCGGCAAACCCGGGCGCGAAGGTGGCCAGTTTTTTCAGGACTACTGCAGCAACATTAATGCCGACAACTTACTACTCGTCATCCTGCCCAAAGTCGACAAAGCCTCGCAAAACACTAAGTGGTTTAAAGCCCTCGATGCACACGGCGCCATTGTGCAGGTCTGGCCGGTTAGCGCCGCACAAATGCCCCAGTGGATTAAACACCGCCTGGAGCGCGCGGGCATCAGCGCCAACCAGCAGGCGGTTGAAGTGCTGGCCGAGCGCGTCGAAGGCAATCTGCTAGCCGCGATTCAGGAAATTGAGAAGCTCAAATTGCTTGCCCCCGAGGGCGAAATTGATAGCGAAACCATGTCCTCCGTGGTCACCGATAGCGCCCGCTTCAATGTTTTCACCATGGTTGACCGCATACTCGACGGCGACAGCGTCGGCGCGATACGCACCCTGCGCGGCCTACGCGACGAGGGTACCGAGCCCACGGCCATTCTTTGGGCACTAACGCGAGAACTGCGCATACTGATTAAAGCCAGCGAGCAAGCGGCCAGCGGCGAGTCCATCGACAGCGCCCTGCGCAAGCTGCGGGTGTGGGACAAACATCAACCCCTGGTGCGCAAGGCCCTGCGCCGCACCCGCCCCGCCCAGCTCACCATGCTGTTGCGCCAGGCCGGTGGTGTCGACCGCGCCGTCAAAGGCATGCGCGACGCCCTGCCCTGGGACGAACTCACCAGCATGGTCTTGAGCATGAGCGGTGCCAACCCGGTGCACCCGAGCAACCTGCGTCTGGCCCTGCGCGAATAACCAGCACTCACTAACCCCCTATCGAATACTGCACTAGCGGCCCACCCGCCGCCAAACCATCACACTAATAAGAGACTTCCCCATGATTAATCGAGAAATCCATTTCGCCCAACGGCCCTCCCTGCAACCCACGCTCGACTGTTTCAAGCTGGTAGAGAATGAGTTAAATGAAGAATTGGAAGACGGACAGGTGCTGGTCAAAAATCTGTGGATGTCTGTCGACCCCTATATGCGCCCGCGCATGAATGATGTGAAAAGTTACATCCCTCCGTTTCAAATTGACCATGTTCTGGAAGGCGGGGCTATTGGCCTGATCGTGCAGTCAAAAAACCCCAAGCTCCCCGTCGGCAGCCACGTCGAAAGCATGAATGGCTGGCGCGAGTATTTCATCTCTAACGGTAAGGGCCTGGCCATTCGCGACACCTCGAGCGTCGCCCCACAGGACTACATCGGCATTCTGGGCATGCCGGGCATTACCGCCTATGTCGGCACCAAAGTCCTCGGCGCAGCGAAAGCCGGCGAAACGGTGTATGTCTCCGGTGCTGGCGGCGCGGTGGGTTCACTGGTTTGCCAAATCGCCAAAGCGCTGGGCTGTACCGTGGTGGGCAGCGCCGGTTCCGACGAAAAAGTCGACTGGCTACTCAATACGGCAAACATTGACGCCGCCTTTAATTACAAAACAACGGACGACTTTGCCGGCAAACTCGCCGAACTCTGCCCCAAAGGCATTCATCTGTTTTTTGACAATGTCGGCGGCTCACAGCTCGACGGCGCGCTGTTAAGCATGCGTAAAAACGGCCGCGCCATTCTCTGTGGCACCATCGAAGATTACAACGAGGCCCCGGAAAAACGCCACGGCATCACCAATATGTTTAAAGTCGTAACTCTTGGCGTCACCGTTAAGGGCTTTGTGGTGCTCGACTATATGGCCGAATACCATAAAGCCTTTATCGACGACATGGCCGTCTGGCGCGAAGAGGGCAAAATCGTCTGGCAGGAAACCGTACTCGAGGGCATAGACAGTGCACCCGAGGCCTTTCTCGGACTCTTTAGCGGTGCCAATTTGGGCAAGATGCTGGTCAAACTCGCCGACAGCTAATACCCCACATTAAGGCCCGACAAAACAACATCAACACCAGGTACAGGAACGCAGTCTCGATGGGAAAACGCAACCTCAGCAGCCGGGTCCACGACTCACACTACGCTCCACGCTATTGGCTTTCGTGGCTGGTGGTGGGTTTTTCCTGGCTGCTGGCAAAACTACCGGGCGGCTTGCAACGCAGTTTGTCACGCGGCTTAGCCCGCCTGCTGCTGGTGACCCGCTCCTCTCGCGCAAAAACCATCCGCCGCAATATCGAGCTGTGTTTTCCAGAACTATCCGCCCAGCAACAACGTGCACTGGCAGAAAAAAACCTCGCCTCCACCGTACTACTACTCTTCGATTTACTCGACCTTATCTGGAGCTCCCCCACCAGCCTTGAAGAGCGCGGCGAGCTGAGCGGTGAAGAGCATTTACGACAAGCTATCGACAGCGGCAAACCCCTGATCATCCTCGCCGGGCATTTCAATGGCTTTGTGCTGGGCTTTGCCCGACTCGCCCAGTTACTGCCCTATAACGTCGTTTACCGGCGCATGAATGATCCGGTGCTCGAAGCCCAGCTGTATCAGCGAGCAACGCGCAAATACCCCATAACCACCATTCACCGCAAAGAAATTTCCCACATGCTGACTCAGCTGAAAGATAGCGGGGTGGTGGTGATTGTCCCAGATCAGGATTTCGGCAAAAAGCGCAGTGTGTTTATCCCCTTCTTTGGCATCCAGACGGCAACCATTACCGCGATACCCCAATATGCCGCAATAACCGGCGCCAATGTCATCACCATGAACACTTATCGCCAGGAGGGTGGGCGCTACCGGGTTGAAATCGAGCCCGTACTGGAGAACTTCCCATCGGGGGATGACCTCGCCGACACCCTGCGCTGGAGTGAGTGGCTAGAGGAAAGTGTTCGCCACCAGCCGGAAGATTATTTCTGGCTACACAAGCGCTTTAAAACCCGACCCGATGGCGAAGCAAAACTCTATTAAGCCCTCACACTGCCGGTTCATGGTATACAGTAGCCACGTCTAGCGCCCGCCTATCATCAGGTCTGCGTTAAAAGATAGCGGGCTTAGAAGTCTGAGCGGAGAGCTAAGCGTTCAGATCAGATCCCCTAAACCCGCACTGCAAGGGAGGCTGGCAATGGGTAAACGCAAACGCAATCAGCGCGCACCGGGCTCACTCTATGCCCCGCGCTACTGGCTTTCCTGGTTGGTCGTCGCCTTTGCCTGGTCATTGGCAAAGCTACCGGGCTCCTGGCAACGCAGCTTGTCGAGAGGGCTGGCTAAGCTGTTAATGAAAACCAAAAACTCACGCGTCAGCACCATCCGTCGCAATATCGAGTTGTGCTTTCCCGACTTATCAAACCAGCAGCAATCGGCACTGGCAGAAAAGAATCTCGCCTCGAGTATTTTGCTAATTTTCGATTTTTTAGATACTGTCTGGGCCTCCCCCGAAGCCATCAATAAACGCGGCGAGGTCATTGGCGAGGCCCACTTAAAGCAGGCACTGGCTAGCGGCAAACCTTTAATACTACTATCCGGGCATTCGACCGCCTTTCCCCTCGCCTTTGCCCGACTCTCTCAAAGTCAGCCCTTCCATGCTGTTTACCGCCCGATGGATAATCCCGTTTTTGAATCCAGGTTTTATCAAAAAGCAGCCAGCAAGTTCCCCATCACCATTATTTCGCGCCGCAGAATCCCCCGCATTCTCAAACAGTTGAAAAGCCAGGGCGTCGTGTCGATTGTGCCCGACCAGGATTTAGGCAAGAAATCGGGTGCGTTTATTCCCTTCTTTGGCATACAGGCTGCCACTATCACCGCCGTCCCCCGCTATGCCGAGTTCGCCGGCGCCAATGTGCTGCCCTACAACATGTATCGCGAAGAGGGCGGGCGCTATCGCATAGAAATCGAAGCCGCGCTAAAGAACTACCCATCGGGAGATGATGTCGCCGACACCCAGCGCTGGAGCGACTGGCTGGAGAACAGTATTCGCAAGCAACCGGAAGATTATTTCTGGCTACACAAGCGCTTTAAGACCCGGCCCGAGGGCGAACAGAAAATTTATTAGCGGCCCTTAAGCAACATTAAACAGCCTCTCTACTTCCGCCACTGCAAATAGAACTGGCGGGCGGTGCGGCCACTTTTTGAGGCGCGGGTCATGGCGAACTGCTTGGCCGACAAATGCAGGGCCTCTCTGTCGCCACTAAAGCCCGAAAACAGGCTATCGACAATGCTCAGGTACTGCCGGGTGTTATTGGGATAGAACGACAACCACAGGCCAAAGCGATCGGCCAGTGACAGCTTTTCCTCCACCGTGTCGCCGTAGTGCAGCTCCCCATCGAGCAACTCCACACCCGTATTGTCCTTCTTGTGCTCGGTAATAATGTGGCGTCGATTGGAGGTCGCACAGACCAGGACATTTTCGGGCGGTAGCTCAATCGAACCCTCGAGCACGCTTTTTAGATGCTTGTAGGCCGTCTCGCCCTCATCGAAGGACAGATCGTCGCAAAAGATAATAAAACGCTGGGGCAGGTCGTGTAGCTCATCCACCACCTCGCAGAGATTGGCGAGATCGTCCTTGTCGATTTCAATCACCCGCAGGCCCTGGGGGCCGTAGTGATTCAGCGCCGCCTTAATCAATGAGGATTTACCGGTGCCACGGCTGCCCCACAGCAGCATATTATTGGCGCTATCGCCGCGCAGGAAGCACTCGATATTATCCCTGAAAGCCCGGCTCTGGCGCTCGATGCCAAGCAGGTCATCAAAACCCACCTTGTCGAGTCGCCTCACGGCGCGCAGGCGTGCACTGGCGGGTCGCCAAATGGCGGCTGGTGTCGAAGCCCAGTCAATTCTCATGAGGTCTGTCGCTCATAGGCTGCGCGGTATTGATGGATCAGCACCAGGCGCTCGGCTAACAAAGACAGCAATAAACACCCCAGCCCCAGCCCCGTGGCATTGGCCAGCATGTCGCCAAACTCAGCGGAGCGATAGCTGGTGAGTGATTGCAGGCCTTCAATCAATAAACCATAAGCCAGCAAGCTGCCGTGCAGCATCCAGCTCAACAGGGCCCCGGGAAAAGCCAGCCAGGCACAGATATAAAGCAGGGCATAAGTGCTGAGGTGAATAATTTTATCGGCACCCCAAAACCATGGGCCATCATCAGGCCCGGGGGCCTGCAGGCAGGCCCAGGCGACCGACAGCAATAAAAATACCAGCCCGGCGCGGGCTATTTTATAAAGCGGCTTTTCAAAGATGTGCTGCACTTGCTATTCTCTGCCTAAAGAAGGGTGTAGCGCAAAGTATATAACGGCTTACCTCACACAGAACAGGCCGAGCCAAACTCAGTTCGCTTCAGCGTGCAATTGTAAAGCGCTTGTCATACTTGCCAAGTCGACCGGCTCTTGATAGCCTTGGCCGCCTTTTAGCTGACCGATCAGTCAGCTAAACGCAGAGCACTCATAGTTACGCACTTATCATTACATTAAAACTATAGAAAGAGAGGTTGTTATGGATCAAGGTTTGGGATACTGGTTAACGAAGCGCGAAATGATTTCGGGCCAACGCCTGGCTGTAGTTGATCGCCACAAGCGCTTTACCTACAAAGAACTCAACCGCCGCTGCAACCGACTCGCCAATGCTCTGCGCGATAGCGGTGTGCGCCCCGGCGACCGCGTTTGCTCGCTGCTGCAAAATGGCCACGAACAGCTGGAATTAATTTTCGCCGTTGCCAAGCTCGGCGCCATCTACCTGCCGATCAACTTCCGCCTGACCGTGCCAGAAATTGAATATATCGTCGAAGATTCCGGCTCCAGCACCTTCTTCTACCACGATGAATTTGCCAATCTGGCTGAAGGCCTGGCCAAAGTCGTTAACTTTAATAAGACCGTCTACTGTGGTCGCAGCACCACCTGCGATGACGACGCCGAGTACGAAGCCTTTCTCGACGCCGCCTCGGAAGAAGAAATTAATGCCACCGTCAACGCCGACGATGTCGCCCTGCTGATGTACACCTCCGGCACCACGGGTCGCCCCAAAGGCGCGATGCTGACTCACGCCAACCACATGGCCAACGTCCACCACACCACTCAGCGCCTGCCGATACACGCCGACACCGTTGCCCTTGGCGTTACCCCGATGTTCCATATCGGCGGCACTAGCGTAACGGTACTACCGACCCTTTATCAGGGCGGCTGCGTGGTCACTCTGCCCGCCTTTGACCCCGTTGATGTGCTGGAGCTGACCGAGAAAGAAAAACTCACCGGCCTCTTCTGCGTGCCCTCCATGTGGCAAATGATTGTTGAAGAGCTGGAGAAGAAGGACTACGACCTCAGTTCAGTCGAGTTTCTGATGACCGGCGCCGCACCGACGCCAATGAACATCCTCAAGTACTTCCAGGCCCGCAACCTGTCCATCTACGAAGGTTTCGGCATGACCGAAATGGCACCCCTGGTAGCCATTCTCGACAAGTGGGACTGCGAGCGCAAAAACGGCTCCGTTGGCTACCCCGCCTTCCACGTCGACATTCGCATCATCGACGACAACGGCAACAACTTACCCGCCACGCAAGTGGGTGAGATTCTTTGCCGTGGCCCCAATATGCTGAAAGGCTACTGGAACAAGCCCGAAGCCACATCAGAGGCGCTGGCTGGCGGCTGGTACCACAGTGGCGACCTGGGTTATCTCGATGACGAGGGCTATCTCTACGTAGTTGATCGCAAGAAAGACATGATCATCAGTGGTGGTGAGAACGTCTATCCCGCCGAGCTCGAGCAAGCCATCTACCTGCATGAGGCTGTCGCCGAGGTTGCGGTTATCGGCCTCCCCCACGAAAAGTGGCAGGAAGTGCCCGCCGCCTGCATCGTTTTGAAAGCAGGCGCCAGCATGACAGAGGAAGAGTTAATCGCCTTCTGTAACGAGCGACTGGCTCGCTTTAAGGTCCCAAAAACCGCCTTCTTTATTGACGAGCTACCCAAATCGGGCGCCGGTAAAATTCTCAAAACAGAACTGCGAAAAACCTTTGGCGGCATCACCGTCGCGGCAAAATAAAAGTGTAAGCTTTTAATTCGCCATAAAAAAACCCGCATTTTGCGGGTTTTTTTATGGCCTGCATCTAACATAATAATGAGAAAGAACGCTATAACCACATGATTATAATGGCTTTTTGCTTGTGACGACCTCCTCACTTTAAAACAAGTAATATAGACAAGGACTAATTTTGGCAATACCTTGTGATTCAGCAATAATGCTGCCGGCGTGGAAATATGGAGTCACGCCTAAATTACAAGGAGTGTTAATAATGCCTTTATTTACACAGATAAATTCCTGGAAACAATTATTTTTAGTCAGTTTCACTCTGTACATCCCCGCTCTTGCCATAATCTTACATCTCACCAAAGAACAGAATAGCGCCATCGCTTTTGCAGTCACGACGCTAGCGTGGGCCAGCTATATGGTCCACCTCATGCTAATTGCACCGGCGACTACCTTGCCCTCACCAATTGACCGAAAAGAGCCACTTCTTTTTTAAAAAACCCACCTATTACTGACGACAAAGGCTCGAAAGGGCCTTTATTTAAAATTCATAGTAAGCCAGAAAACATCAACGCTTCTCCAGTATTTTTAAATGCGATTGATCTATACGCTGATCGAGATAATGCCAAAAGAAATCTGCCGACTGAAAGCCCAGAATACGTGGCGCAAGTTCCCGACCATTAGCATCGACGAACACCAGAGTAGGCGTCACTTTCACACCGTAGCGCTCTGCCAACATATGCAATGAGATTTGCTGACCAAGAAAATCATTGACCATTGCCGAGCTTCGCCAATCTATTTTTCGTAATAACACCTGCTTATCATAATCACCACTCCGCAACATTGGCTTCAGCACCGCCTCTTCCAGCTTCATGCAATAGCGACAATCGGGCGCAGAAAAATACAGCAGAAAAACAGTATCCGAGCTCACCCCCACTCTGGCGTCTGCCTCAAAATCGCTCGCAAGGGGGATACTCACTTCTGTCGCCAACGCCGAACCAGCGGCGAGATATAACAAACAAAGAATGGGCAAAAGCCTGCGAAAAAAAACAAGGATTGCGCGCTTCAAATACTGGTTGGTAAAACGCGATACAACGCTAACAAGTAGCAATCGATTCATCGCAGGCGCAACAAAAGGTCGTCGATCAATTCATCCGCGTACAAGTCACGGAAAAAATGATCTGCTCCCTCGATGGTCACCACAGAAGTCTTGTTTTTCCCGTCAAACAAGACTTGCTGCTTCGCAAACCCTTCACTCAAAGGATCTTTCGAACCCAGATAAACGAAAGTGGGAATAGCCCCACTCGCCAACAGACGTGGCGTGTTCTTTTCCGGCGCCTCAGAATAATAGCTAATAAATGCCTGGGGGCTGACCGGCGTATTTTCGCAATACAAGATACCGGGAGGGCTAAAAAGAGAGCTGTTATTTTGCGCCGCCTGCTCCAACAAGGCATTAAGGTCGACGTCGAATTTTTCTTGATAGGCCTCAAGTACAAATTCTTTCTGCCAGCTCATTGGCGCGATAAGGGCCAGTGCAACAAGCTGATCTTGCGGGTAACGCTGTTGATAAAGTGCCGCCTGCGCGCCACCGCGAGAGTGGGCAATTACGACCACTCTGGAATACCCCTGCTCACGCAAGAATAAATACCAGGTGTGAATTTCTTCAACAGCCTCTTCGTGGCCATGAACAACGGGGGACTTGCAGTCGAAAAAGCCCTGCCGATTATCGACACCAAGACTTAATGTTATCGCAAGACTGGCATAGCCCTCGTCTTCCAACAGGCCTTGCAGCGTCGCAGGTAATTCCATCGCGCCGTGAGCCCAGGTGCCGTGAACAATAAGGAAAACGGTTTTTTGTTTATCTTCAATAGGGATTAAATTGCCATTGAGGCTCAGCCCAGCTGATTTTATTTGCACCGGATCAGCCAAAACAGGCAAGCCTAAAAACAAGGTGTTAATCAAACAAAGTACAAAGTATTGCCAGAGCCTGACGTATTTCATTAAAAAAACTCCGCCTCCATTTCCTGAAAAATACGCCCCGCATTTTTTGCAGCCAACTCCTCAAACACATCAAGATGAGAATAGGCCGACTGGTCAATTTCATAGGCCTCGCCTAGCTCACCGTCATCCTCTAAGATTTGAGCCACTTCTGCGCGCAGGAATTTCAGGTAATCCAGAGTCCAGATACTTATCTCTGCCAAGGTCGTTGGCCCACCGTGCCCGGGTATAACAATACGCGGCTGCAAGGCAGCCATTTTCTCAAAAGAGCTTATCCAGCCCGCAGTATTGGTATCGGGGAAGACACCGAGCAGACGCTGGTGAAAGGCCATATCCCCGACAATCAGAATGGACTGCCTTGGCAACCACACGGAAATATCACCCGGCGAATGAGCGGCACCAAAGTTAATAAGCTCTACATCAATATCGCCCAGGGAAATGCTCCTGCGATCTTTAAAGGTTTCCGTCGGTGGCGCAACGAAAGTCCCCTCGCCTTTATCCTTGTTTCGAGCCAGCATTCTTTTCAGTACTGCACGACCGTGCTGCTCAATTTCATGGGCCGCATCCTCATGGGCTAGAATTGCCACCCCTTGCTGCGACCAGTAACTATTACCGAGGAAGGCGTGCCCCTGGCCATTTTCACTGACCACCCAGCGAACGGGTTGTTGGGTTTTTGTTTTTATCGCCTGATGAAAAGCTTTCGCTAGTAAATAGCTATCGCCACCGTTGACGACGAGTACGCCCTCACTACCGACAATAAATGTCAGATTATTATTGTGACCGCCATTTTCGTAAGTTGGCGGCTGAGTTTCACCGATGGCGGAATAGACATTCTCCGCCACTTTAGTCAATGTAATGGGGTAGCTTTCTTTGCTCGCCACAGTTTCAGCGAAGACGGGTATCGACAATAAACTATACAAAACCACTATTAACCCACTAAGACGAGCCAACAAACCCAACCTAGCCATTAGTAACACCCGGATTGTTTACAGTATTTAGCAACACGGGAGTATTGAGTTTTTTAATTTTCACCGTTTTAACATCCCGCAGATAGGTAGCGACGGTATCCCATATAGGCTCACCCGGTGACTGGCTACCGACAGTCGCCCAACCGGCAACCTTATAGTTTTTACCGGCCTCTATTTTTTCGCCGTTATCCAGCGTCATCTCGCTAACCCGCTTACCCATGGTTTGCAGCGGGTCAAAACGATAATCCAGCCCGCCAAGGCGCACCATGTCTCCGCCTTGCTGGTAATAAGGGTCGGGGTTAAATAAATTATCACCCACATCTTCAAGAATCGCTTTTAAATCGGCGCCCGACATTTCCCGCACATAGGTTTCAGGATAGGTAATACAGGTTTGGTCGAGCACATGCTCCATGGTGATGGTCTGGCCCGGTAGAACCGACGTACCCCAGCGGAAGCCAGGAGAAAGGGATATCTGTGCATCGTTCACCGTGCGTAAAGCGTCGCAAATCACCTGATCAAAGGTGCCATTAAAATTGCCCCGTCGATAAAGTAATTCACCCGCCACAGCCAATGGTTCTTCAAGCTTGTTCTGCCAGGGCTTGCGCATGGTTTCTATATAGCCGGCCATAGCGGGATCTGCTTTGAGGAAATTGGCAAACACCGGCAACAGCTTATAGTGATAGCCACTCACCCCCTGTGCACCAAATTTCAGATCGAGGACGCCGACAAACTTGCCATTGGAGCCGGCATTGGTGACCAGCGTAATGCCCTTTGAATTTTTCACTTCAATCGGCGCGGGGATACCATCATGGGTGTGGCCACCGAGAATGGCATCAACACCGGTAACCCTGGAGGCCATTTTTAAATCGACATCCATACCATTGTGAGACAGCACAATCACCGCATCGGGCTTTTCTGTACTGCGAATTTCATCGACCAGCTCCTGTAAATCGCCATCGTTAATACCGAAGGTCCAGTCGGGAATAAAGCGCGAGGGGTTCGCCACAGGGGTGTAGGGGAAGGCCTGACCGATCACCGCGATGCGGTGGGCGCCGAGACTTTTGATGACATAAGGTTTCAGCGCATGCCCGGAATCTTCATCGTAGGCGGGGGAGCCATCGAATAAAGCATCCTCTTTGACTTTGACATTCTGAGCGACAAAATCACCATTAAAAGCCGTAATATTTTCCAGCACTTCACTATCGCGATAGGTAAATTCCCAATGGCCTGTCATTACATCAACACCGAGCAGGTTACAGGCTTCGACCATATCTTTGCCGCGCGTCCACAGCGCGGTACCCGAACCCTGCCAGGTGTCACCGCCATCGAGCAGCAGCGTTTTATTGCCACCAAAGCTATCACGCAACTGATCAACCAGGGTTTTCAAATAGGCGAAGCCGCCCACCTTGCCGTACTTGCCCGCCGCTTCGCTAAAGTTTAACGAGGTGAAGGCATAGGCGAGATCACTCCCCGGCGCGATGTTAAAATGCTCGAGCAAGCGCGTCCCCGTGAGATGAGGAGGCTTACCCAGCGCATCGTGAAAGCCGAGATTGACACTGGGCTCGCGAAAATAAATAGGCTTAAGCTGAGCGTGGGTGTCCGTAATATGCAATAGGCGCACATCACCTATGGCAGGTAGTTTATAAAAATCAGCGCTAGCGGCCCGGCCATTCAATGGCAACAGACCCGCTGCACTGGCGAAACCGAGTAAACGCAAAAACTCTCTGCGATCAATATTCATAAGGGGCTCCGCAGAATTAATCTGTTATTTATCATCGAGCAATTTCGCCTTGAGAATTTCAACTCAACGAGGAATATCATCCTGCCAGTGGGCCTCGGCGTAATTCGCCTGGACAAGAGATTTTTCCGCTTCATTGAGAGCCGCTTTTGCCAGCTTCAAGCTTTTATCTTCATCACCTGAAGCCAGTGCTGCTTCAGCCTCTTTAATTAGCTTGCGCGTCGTCGTCCATTCAAAGTCCCTGGCAGTAGCTTTACTCAGTGTTGCTCGAGCCTCCTCCAGTATTGGCTTAACAACTATATCGGCATAAAGCCTACCCGAGGAAATTAGAGTCATACTGAGCACAATATAAAGGAGCCATTTGACCTTGTTCATAATTTATCACCCTTCATTTTTCGGATGGCACACTGAATTTATTTGCGCGAAGAGGGGCCATTAATTTCAAGGCCCTGGCTCATCACTGACTGGAAATACTCAAGATTACGATAGGCACGGCCCTGAGCCGGCAAAGGTTTAGCGCGAATATTTTTATTGCAGCCCGCATAGCGGCGATGCAAGGTACCCAACTCCTCCCATTTAGCACGATACACGGGGAAGCCCGTTGGCTGCCCCAGCGCCGGACTGGTGATATCTGCACGTAATTTTTGACCCGCCACACGTAGGTGGCAATCAGCGCAAGAGAAATTTAGCTGCCCCCGCTTTGAATAAAAGAATTTCTTACCCTCTACATAGGCCTGGTATGCAGCCTCATCCGGCACCTCTACTGCAAACTTATTACCCTCCGAGGTGCTAGCCATGTAGGCCGATATAGCCGCTAAAGGGCCCTTTTTATAGGCCAGCGGCTTTTCTCCATTTGCTTCCCGGCACTTATTTATCGCCAGCTCAAGGGTGATGACTTCGCCTTGTTGGCTGTCAAAGTAGGGATAGTTTTGTCGAATACCCTCACCCCCATTAGCAAAACAGTCGGCATAGGTTTTGCCGTTGGCAAAAGGCATCTCAAATAATTCTTCGCCCTCATCGACGGCAAATTCGTAAGGTGGGAAATCTTCCATTTCAAGCCACTGCTCACGAGAGGCCGAATCGATGGCGTAAACACCATTTTTATATTCTGCAAACGCTACTTTTGAAAAACGCACCTTAAAATAAGTCCGAAAGGCATCAACATCCTGCTGCACCATGGCCTTGAAATCAGGTGAGGAATCACTCGCCGCATCCGCACTTGCCAAAGCACATAAAACTAGCAGGCTAAAAAAAACAGCCCCCACTTTTATTTTTAATCTTCGTTTTACAAGCGCCATCACTCAAACCCTTATCCGTTGACGATGATATTACTTAATAGCGGCTTCGCCCGTTTCAGTCGCACCTGAGCTATCTTTCCAGGTAATAGAAATTTTATCGCCAGAGGCTCCGCCTTTAAAACTAAAGGCCATGTAAGGGTCTTTGGAAACGGCCTGCCCCACTTCCGCATAAAAAACGGGCTGGTCATTATGGCTGGCTGAAACCTCCGTAATATACAGACCGGGGATTATATTGCCGTCCTGATCTTTACGCCGGCCGGTTTCCATATCATGCTTAATTAACATTTTCACTTTTGTAATATCTTTTTTAACTTTTGCTTTAATTTTCATGACTTAGTACCTGTCTATTATGGGCAAGCTAAAACAACGGATTAAAATTGCCGGCTAGCCGCCACAACCACCGATGGTGACCTTCACTTCCTGCTGCACACGATGCAGCTTACCGCCCGATTCAACGACCGCAATCAGATTTGAGGTCTCGCCCATGCGAATACGAATTGACACATCGGCCACATTAATCGGCGTTAAATGAAATGTCGCCGCCAGCGGCGAGGGGTTTTTTTCAACAAACAAGCTAATGGTTTTTACATCGGGCAAGTCTGTTTTAACACCGACCGGCACTACGGCACCATTTTCAGCAATCGCCGGTGCCTTTAATTTAATCGCGGAGCTATCGACAAACTCCAGCCCCGGGTATTTACTGCTCATAGCCCCTTCCAGCGTTTCGGCTTTAAAGGCTTTTTCATTCCAGGCGGCCAATGCCAAACGTGGCAGACTCGCCACCGTCACAATACACGCGGCACCTTTCAACAAATTGCTTAAAAAACCTCTTCTATCGATCTTCATATTTTTTTCACTCAAGTTCATATCGTCACCTACCAGCATCTTCAACGGCCTATAAAACAAGGCCTTTATAGTGTGTATAAATAATCGACCACAGCCTTAACCTCTTCACTCGTTAGCATTCCATGACTGCCGAAGGGCGGCATTATGGTATCTGGATTGCGTGTTCTGGCATCCCAAACCTGGTCATAGAGTTTATTTTTATCAGGGAAGCGCATCTGCATCAGCATTAGCGGCGGCGCGGTGGTACCCATCAGGGTTCCGCCGGCAATCACATGACAGGAAAGACAGTTGCCTTTTTTACGGTCGAAGCTTAATGCTTTGCCTTTTTCAATCGTGCCAGCATCTGCCCAGCTCTGCCCTGCCACCATAAATGCCAGTAAGCCCCCGAGTAAGGTCGCTGTTTTCATCATTTGTTTTTGCAAAAGCAGCATTCCATTCCTCTCTTGATGGTTAAATAACCATTCTCAACACTGAGTCTTAACGACTCTTTTCAAGCATATAATCCACGGCAGCTTTCACTGCGCCATCATCTAGCTGAGTCTGCCCACCTTTCGCCGGCATGACACCGCTATCGCCTTGATAACCTTCCAGGGCATGCTGATAAATAATCGCCTTATCCTGCTTTATTCTCTCTTGCCAATCGTCGCTGTTGCCCGTAACCGGCGCACCGGCAACACCACTGCCGTGGCAAATTTTGCAGGCACTGTCGTGCAGGTTTTTACCCGCAGAATTGCCACCGGCCTCTGCACCAACCATTTCTTCTTCGCTATAGGCACGAGCATCCGTACCGCCCTCTTTAATGTGGGCAGTGGGCGTTATGCCGGCGATGGTTTCAACAATTTTTATTGTTGCTGGATCCAGGCAATCACTCAAGCAACGGGGGTTTTTTACGTCGGGCCGATCGTCTACAAAAAAGCCATCTTTGTTGGGCATTTCTATCGTTGAGAAATTATGGCGACTGAGTACAAAGTCATCATCCACCAGATCATTAAGATTGAGCACGTAGGCGGTAATGGCATACACCTCGTCAACGGCTAATGATTGTGGCGCGGGGAAGGGCATGGCCCGGCGGATGTAATCCCACAGCGTTGAGGCATACGGCCAGTAACTGCCCACGGTTTTATCGGGACGCTCCTGACTCAAGGTGCCCACACCCCCAGCCAGTTTCGGCCAACGGCCTTCGCCCTCACCAAAGGTGCCGTGGCAACTGGCACACTTATCTTCGTAGAGCATTTCTCCGTCTTCCACCGAGCCTTCACCCTCGGGAAGACCCCGACCATCGGGCCGCACATCAATATCCCAACCGGCAATTTGCTCTTTCGTTGCGGTCTGACCAATACCGTAGAGTCCTTGTTTCACGTGCCCTGTACTTTTCTCTACATTGGCTGCCGATTGTTTTTGCTCAGTATTGGGCATGCTATCGCCACACGCCGTTAGCATCATCATTGCCACCAATGCGGCCACACTTCCCAGGCCTTTCACACTTAATAAATCAGGGAATCTGCACATTGCGCACGCTCCCGTCAGCTTCAACACGCCAGGTGTGAATAGCATTCTTGTGATAGATCGAATTAAGGCCGCGTTGTTCGCGTAGCTGACGCAAGGTTGGCTGCACATAACCGCTTTCATCGACAGCCCGGCTCTGTAATAACAGCGGCCCACCCGGCCATTTAAAGCGGTAGCCAAAGCGGGTAAGGGATTTCGAGGTCACCATTCCCTTCAGTGGCGCATTCACCCAATTCACACCCCCGTCAAAGGAAATATCCACCGCTTTAATCGTGCCCCGGCCCGACCAGGCCAGACCCTCAATTTCATACCAACCGGCAACTTTCCAGGGCTTCTCCGGACAGGGTGAGGTGATCACCGAATTACATTCCTGTACAAAGGTGAACTTTCGCGCCCGGCCGTCGGCCATTAAATCGGTGTACTTGGAGGTTTCCTCGCGCATATGCCAGGGCTGATCACCGATTTCGAGGCGGCGCAGCCACTTAACACTGGTATTGCCCTCCCAGCCGGGGTTCAGTAAGCGCACCGGGTAACCCTGTTCTGGGCGCAGTGCCTCGCCATTCTGGGCGTAAACCACGAGGCTATCGTCGAGGGCTTTTTCGATGGGAATACTGCGCGCCATCGCGGCACCATCTGCACCCTCAGCCAACACCCATTTGCCTTCAGGCTTAACACCGACTTCGGCGAGCAGGGTGGACAGGCGCACCCCCGTCCACTCACAACAGGACAGCATGCCGTGGGTAAATTGCAGACCCTCCATTTGTGGGCCCTTCCACTCCATGCCGCCATTGGCGGGACATTCAATAAATTTAATTTCGGAGACACTGGGGAAGCGCTGTAACTCTTCCATAGTAAAGATTAACGGCCGCTCGACCAGGCCGTGAATGATAAGACGGTGCTGCTCGGGGTCGATCTCGGGTACCCCGGCGTGATAGCGCTCAAAGACCAGACCATTGGGCGTAATCAGGCCCTTCATTTCGTGCAGCGGCGTCATGCTGATAGAGGAGATGGACTCCGCGGTCAGCCAGGGCACAGTGCGCCGCACCACGTCTTTTTCGTAAACAGAGGGCATGCCATAGGGTTTGCTCACCACACCGCGACCGAGGGATTTGGTCCAGGTCGGCACCTGAGGTGGTAAATTTCCCGGGGCTGCGGCGACAACCTGTCCCGTCGCCGCAGCCCCGGTCATTGCCAGCAGGCCTTTTAAAAAGCCCCGCCGATCGCTGCCCTTTAATGATTCAGCCTCACCGACCAGGGTACTCAAGGCGGGCATCGCCTTATTTCTGGCTCCACCAGCGCTACCCTCAGCCATGCTTTTGTTGTCAGTATCCGACATCTACAGTCCTCGCCTTGTTTTTACTTTCAGGCCTTTCCCATGAAAGACATTTGAGCAATTCAACAAAACCTCAACTCCATATTAGATTTGATTATATGTTAATTCTATAATCGTATATAGAGACTGCGCAATCAATCCTTTTGCTATATTATTTTATTCTAATGTACGGGCTTTTAAGAAGCGCCCCCTCAAAGCCAGACATCACATTGACAAAACACGCCTACTGTTCAGCCAGGGCTTCCGCAATCACCCCAACTAGCAATTCGTGGACCGCCCGATACTCGGCAACCTGAGTTTGTGGCGCACGAATACCGACGTAAATCCGCGCCGGCTGATCGAACAAGGCGTAAACCGACATGGCATAAGGACATAAAACTAAATGGTGAGGGTTGGCTTCCACCAGGCGATGGGCCAGATTCGCCTTGCAAAACAGCAGGACCTCCGCATCACTGTAGACCACTTTACCGCCAATGGTTGAGGCTGTGCGTGCGAGCATGGACTCGGCGTGGGAGACATAGCTAATCACCATGCCTCTAGATTCGATGGATTCAACCAGAGATTCTTTGACATCATCAAAGTCAGCGTCAACGGAATAGACCCAGGCACCACCGCTTTTCAGCGGTTTGAACTGAGCCGCGACATTTTCAGCTAGCACTGCAAGCGGCAGCAGGCCTAAAAATAGCAGGATCCCCAGGGGGCAGGAAAGAAAAAATCTGGCTGCAAAGCATGTGGGCTTCACTGCCTTTTTATTATTCGTTGAGATGCCACTCTCCTTCTCACGGTTCTGACCAGCGTGGCTCGCTCTAAATGATTGATCACGCCAGCTTACTTAAACAGCTTAGTCAGAACCGGCAAAGCACGCCAACGATTAGTCCCTCAGAGGGCGCCGCCATGCCTGCCGAAGAGCTTAACTCGCTAAAACGGCGGCAACCGATTGCGCCAAATAATCAATATTCGCCTGACTAATACCCGCAATATTAACGCGGCTAGAGCCCACCATATAAATGCTGAACTGCTCACGCAACTGATCAACCTGCGCAACACTCAGACCGAGGAAGGAAAACATCCCGTGCTGTCTGGCGATGAAGGAGAAATCCCGGTCGACACCCTCGCCACTGAGCTTATCAACCAGCAACACACGCAGCTGATTAATGCGCTCACGCATGGCGGTCAACTCAGCTTGCCAGTTTTGGTGCAGAGCTGCGTCACCCAGAATTTCGCCAACAATGGCGCCACCATGGGAGGGCGGCATGGAGTAATTGCCGCGCACCACATTATTTATGTGGGTGAGAGAGGCGTCGGCCTGGGTCGCGTTGTCGCCAAGCACCGACAGACTGCCCACCCGCTCACGATAGAGGCCAAAGTTTTTTGAGCAGGAACTGGCCACTAATAACTCGGGCAAGTGCTCGGCCATGTAACGCACACCGTAAGCATCCTCGTCGAGACCGCGACCAAAACCCTGATAGGCGAGATCGATAAAGGGCAAAAAGCCGTTCTTTTCTGCCAGCGCTGTCAACTCGCGCCACTGCGCCTCACTGAGGTCGGCACCACAGGGATTGTGGCAACAGCCGTGCAGTAAAACAATGTCGCCACGACCGACATTGGCCAGCGCAGACATCATTTCATCGAATTTAATGCCGTCACTGCCGGCCTCGTAATAGGGGTATTCGGCCAGCTTTAAACCGGCATTGCCGAGCAGGGGAAGATGATTGGCCCAGGTCGGATCGCTGACCCAAATGGTGGCATTGTCTGAACAACGCTTAAGAAATTCGGCACCCACGCGCAAGGCGCCACAGCCACCGGGCGTCAGCACCGTGCGCACTCGCTCAGCCTGCAGCGCGGAATGCTGCGCACCAAAGATTAAATCGCGAATTCCGGCATTAAAATCCAGTGGACCGGCGGGGCCGATATAGGCCTTGGTCAGTTCTTTTTCAACGCAGCTATGCTCGGCAATTTTAACGGCGGCCATAATCGGTGTAACACCCGACTCGTCTTTATAAACACCAACACCGAGGTCAATTTTATGGGGATTATGGTCCTTATTTGCCAGAGCAATTAGACCAAGAATAGGATCGGGGGCAAGTGCGTTGAGCGATGAGAACATAGCGGCCTCAGGAAATATCCATGAATAGAGGGGCGGCCAGCGGAAACTGAGCCAAGTGGCCCCATTGTATCGATAAAGCATGCTAACTGAGAAGGCTTTACTCACTTCAAGCCCCTAAAATAAGCACCCCGACGCCTATTGCCGGTTTAGGGCATCCAGGCGTTCCACCGTACCGACATCACACCAATCACCTCGATAGAGCTCGGCGCTAATATGGCCCGCTCGAAAAGCTGGCGCAAAGACATCCCGCAAGGGGAAAGCCTGGCCGGGGTTCGAGCCGATAAACAATTGTGGATCAATGACACTCAAGCCACTAAAGGTATAGCTTTGCCGGCCCTCGCGCCTATCGACAGGCACTGGCCCGGCTAAAACACCCTGCGATACTTCACCTTTATTCGCCTGCTGATTGGCGAAACAATAATCACCCTGAGGGTTGTGCTCGGGGTTGGGCACCAGCACCAAATGCGCGAGGCCGCCTTTTTCAAGCGACTGTGACAGCAACTGCTCGAAGGGGTAGTCCGTCCAGACATCACCATTGACCAACAGAAAAGGCTGCGTACCCAGTAGCGGCAAAGCAAAGCAAATACCGCCCCCCGTCTCCAGCGGCTCGGTCTCGCGGGACCACTGAATACAGACACCATATTCACTACCATCGCCCAGATAGGCCTCGAGCTTTTCACCCAGCCAGGCGCTGTTAATCACCACCTCCTTGATACCCGCCCGCGCCAAAGCTTGCAGGTGATGGACGATCAGGGGCTTGCCGCGAACGTCAAGCAGGGGCTTTGGGGTGTGTTCGGTCAAGGGGCGCAGGCGCTTGCCAAAACCGGCCGCCAATATCATTGCCTTCATACAGACTCGCCGGCGGTTTGCCAGGGCCGGTACCAGTCTTGAGTGAGACACAGCGGCTCGAGCTGATCCATAAACCAGCGATAAAACTTCTCAGTCTCGGGGTATTTTTGCGCGACTTCTAGCACGTAGCGCAGCACTAGTGGCAGGTCATGTAAATAATTCCCTTTGCCATCGCGCAGCGACAGCCGGGCAAAAATACCCAGCACTTTTAAATGCCGCTGCAAGCCCATCAAATCAAACCAGCGTAAAAAGGTTTCGCTATCGGGCACCGTCACCGCCTGCTCGCCGGCCTCTACCTGAGCCAGTAGCTTCTGGCGAAAGCCCTCAACCCGCTGTTCAAGCAAAGCCTGGGGCCAGCGGATATAACAGTCGCGCAGCAAGGACACCAGGTCATACGTCAGCGGACCCGTGACGGCATCCTGAAAGTCGATAACGCCGACACCACCATCATCCAGCACCAGCAAGTTGCGCGAGTGATAATCACGATGCACCACCACAGGCGGCTGCTCGGCCGCGCTGCCGAGCAATACAGAAAACAGTTCATCGAGCAGACACCGAGCCGAGGCATCGAGTTTGACGCCCAGTAGCCCGCCGACAAACCACTCGGGAAAAAGCTCAAGTTCACGCCCCAGTAGCCCGGCATCGTAGGCCGGAAATAGCGCGCTATCGGCTGGCAGCTGCTGTATTTGCCGGAGCGTCGCCTCGGCACGATCATAGAGCTGACTTTGGGTGTCATTGTTTAGCACATCGAGAAACAGGGTCTCACCCAAATCTTCCTGCAGCAGAAAACCCTGCTCATAATCCACCGCATAAATTTTTGGTACATGCACACCACCACCGGCCATGGCGATGGCGATATTCACAAAAGCCTGATTGTCCTCATGCTCCGGTGGTGCCAGCGCGGCAATAAACGGTGGCTGAGTATTGCTTCTGTAATAAGCCCGAAAACCGGCATCACCGGTGACCGGCCTCAGCTGCAAACCAGCCACAGGCAACTGGCCCGGCTGAAATTTGCCAAACCAGTTTTGCAGAGCATTTAAATCAGCCATAAAAATCCAGAACAAAGCGCTAGAAAGCACTTATTTTAGCCTAAAGCCCCTCGTGGTACTCGCACCCTCGTTTACTTTAGGTAAAATGGCAGATTACCGTTTTAAGTACTGACAGCCCGCTCAAGGCCGCAACCGGATAACAAGAATGCCACCGACCTTTTTCGCCAGGTTCTACCATCGACACGCCATGCCCCTTCGAACGACAGCCCTGCGTTTATTTGGCCTCAGCTGCGGGCTGCTTTGCACCACAGCCGCACAAGGCGAGGACATTGAAACCGCAGCTGCTCCCACCGCCGCTAACAACCATATTGAATGGCGCTGCGATACTGCGGCTGACGGTAGCTGGTCTTGCAGCGAGTACTCGGTGCCCGGCCCAGCCTATGCCAAACCGCTCCATAGAAATCTAAAGCGCAGTGCCGCCACGGCAAAAGCCCCATTAAAAACCGATGAACGACGCATTAATGCGCCGCGCAATCTCGACTGGGTCGACGAAACCGCGCTTAGCGACGAACAACAACAAGGTCTGGCCGATGGCTGCTGTGGTCGCTATGTCGAGCCGCCCCGCGACTACCCCGATGCCGAGTTAAATCCCGACGACGCCCCCTTGAACGCCAGCTCAACCAGCACCGAAGCCCAGGACAAGGTCGCCACCATGAAGGGCGATGTGCAAATATCCCAGGGTTATCGCCAGGTACGCAGTGATACCGCCATCCTCAATCAGGAGGAGAGAACCGCCACGCTTGAGGGCAATGTACAACTGCGCGAACCGGGGCTGCTGATGCTCGGCAAAACGGCCCATTTCAATCTCGACTCTGGCGAGCTCGCCGTCGATGACGCCACCTGGGTCTTTCACGAGTCGGCGATACGCGGCACGGCGGGCACAGTGGCACGCCAGGAAGACGGCTTGATTTTCATCGATAATGCCACCTATACCAGCTGCGAACCGGGCAATAACACCTGGACCATGGCCGCCGGCAATATCGCCATCGACCCGCAAACGGGCATGGCCACCGCCAAACACGTGCGCATTAAAATCAAAGATGTGCCGATCATTTACCTGCCCTGGATACGCTACCCCGTCGATGGCCGTCGCGCCAGCGGACTGCTGTTTCCAGAAATCAGTGTCAGCGACAAAAACGGTTTCGACTACGCCCAGCCCATCTACCTCAATCTGGCGCCCAATTACGACGCCACGATTACACCGCGCTATATGCAGGAGCGCGGGGAAATGCTGGAGCTCGAATTACGTCACCTGTCGAGGGTCACAGAGACCACACTGGGCGGCGGCTGGCTCGGCGATGACGACGGCGGCGATGTCAGTGTCGACCCCATCACCGAGCTAAAACCCTACGAGGGAGAAGACCGCTGGCTCGCCATGCTCGACCACCGCGGTGGCATCGGTGAGCGCTGGGGCACCACCATCGACTACACCAAGGTTAGCGACGAAGACTATTTTCGCGATATCGGCAACGCCACACTCGAGGCCCGCAGCCAGACCCACCTCAAGCAATTTGCCGGCTTCAATTACAATACCAGCCACTGGAACCTGGGCATCAGTGGCACCGAATATCAAACCCTGATCAACAACACCGACGATCAGTACCAGCAATTACCCCGCGTTCACGCCAACGGCAATTATCGTATTCAGGCCGGTGCCCAGGACCTTATCTTCCGGCTGAAGAATCAGTTTACCGTCTTCGATCACGACGACAATAATCGCGTTACCGGCGACCGTCTGCGTTCGGACTACTCCGTCACTCTCGACAAGCAGTGGTTGTGGGGCTATTTTCGCCCGACCTTCAAGCTCAAGCACCTGAGCTACGATCTCGACGAGCCACTGACACCCGGCGGTGACGACGCCCCCTCAACAACGGTGCCCGTGGGCATTATCGATGCCGGCCTGTTCTTCGAGCGCAGCGCCACCCTGTTTGGCAATCACACCCAAACCCTCGAGCCACGCCTTTACTATCTCAACGCCAAAACAGAAGATCAGAGCGACAACCCCGACTTTGACACCGACGAACTGACCTTCAGCTATCAGCAACTATTCCGCGACGAACGCTTTTCCGGCAGCGATCGAATCAGCGACGCCGAGCAACTGACCGTGGCGCTGACCACTCGCCTGATCGACGCCAGCAGCGGTATCGAGCGCATGCACGCCAGCATCGGCCAGGTGTTTTATCTGGATGATAGAGAGGTCGCCCTCAACTATGGCGCCAACAACGAAGAGCTGCGCCGCGACGATTCCGATCTCGCCGCCGAGTTTGGCGCCCAACTCAATAATCGCTGGCGCTTACAGTCCGACATTCTCTATAACGACAGCAGCGACCGGGTCAACAAGGGCAGCTTTAGCCTGCGCTATAGCGGCACTGAGAAGGCGCGATTTAACGCCACTTATCGCTACACCCGCGAAGACCCCCGCCTGGTTGGCGGCGAGGAATTCGACGCCGATATTGAGCAGGCCGACCTTTCTGCCTACCTGCCCATCAGTCGCCGCTGGAGCCTCATTGGCCGCTGGAACCAGGATTTAACCAACAGCCGGGAACTCGAGGTTTTCGGTGGCATCGAATACAACAGCTGCTGCTGGCGCGCGGCCATCATCGCCCGCCACTGGCTGGACCGCGACGATGACGAGCTAATCCCCGAAGAAGAGCTCGAGTATGACGACGGCATTTTCTTCCAAATTCAATTGAAGGGCCTTGCCGGTACCGGCGGCGCCCTTGACAGCATTCTGAGTGACGGCATATATGGCTATGAAGCAAGATAAAACAACCCCCCAGGCAAGTCGGAAAAAACCGGCACGCGTCAGGGGCTGGCGAACACTGGGCCTGGGCCTGCTGCTCGGGACAACTACTTGCTGGGCTGAGCTGGTGCCTCTCGACGGTATTGCCGCCATTGTCAACGAAGACGTGGTGATGAAGAGCGAGTTGAGCGCCCACACCGATCAGTATTATCTACAGATGCAACGCCAGGCCGCTGCACAGCAGCAACGCCAGCAAATACCCCCCAAAGAGGCCCTAATCTCTCAGGTACTCGACAAGCTGATACTCGACCGCCTGCAACTGGCCATGGCGGAACGCGCCGGTATCAAAATTGGCGACAAAGAACTCAATGACGCCCTGAACCGCTCGGCGAAACAACAAAACATGAGCTTCGATGAATTTGTCGCCATGGCCCACAGCGATGGCCTGAGCCTGGCCCAACTGCGCACTCAGTTCAGCCAGGACATGATCATTGGTCGCGTACAGCAGGGCATGGTGAAACGGCGCATCGAAATTAGCGACCAGGAGGTGGCCAACTTTCTGAATTCGGAAGAGGGACAGCTAATGACCTCCCCCGACCTCAATGTCGGACATATCCTGCTGACACTGCCCTCCTCGGCAAGCTCTACGGTGCTCGACGCCACCCTGCAACGGGCCGCCCAACTGCGCCAGCAGGCCATCGACAGCGATGACTTTCGCAATGTCGCAATTCTTAATTCCCGTGGCCCCAATGCCCTGAAGGGCGGCGATTTAGGCTGGCGCAAGGCGATACAGTTACCTCCGCTATTTAGCGCGGCACTGAGCAAGCTAGAGCCCGGTGAGATCTCACAGCCCCTGCAAAGTGATGCGGGCATCCATCTGCTGAAGCTGTATGAGCGACGCGGTGGCGGCGAACAGTTGATACAGCAAACCGAGATCCGCCACATTCTCGTCAAGCCCAATGAAATCCTTAGCAAGGAAGCGGCCCTGGAAAAAGTCAGCGAATTGCGGGCGCGCATTGTTGCCGGCGAAGACTTTGGCGATATCGCCAGGGAGTATTCCGAAGATCCCGGCACGGCACTGAAAGGCGGCGAACTTGGCTGGTCGACGTCCGGCCAGTTCGTGCCCATCTTCGAAAGCACGGCAGCAACACTCGAGGTCGACGAAATGAGTGAGCCCGTTTACAGTCAATTTGGCTGGCATATTATTCAGGTCACCGGGCGACGCAGTCAGGACTTCAGCGAAACCCTCATCACCAACCAGGCGCGCAACGCCCTCGGCCAACGCAAGTACGCAGAGGAGCTGCCCATCTGGCTGCAGGAAATTCGCAGCGAGGCCTTCGTAGAAATTAAGCCGTGACTCTACGCCTGGCCGTCACGCCGGGGGAACCCGCAGGTATTGGTCCCGACCTGCTGCTGCAAGTGATTCAAACAGGCTGCCCCCACGAGTTGGTCGCCATCGCCGATCCGCAGATGCTGGAAGAGCGAGCGCGGCAACTGGGGTTAGACCTGAGGCTGCGGCCGCTCGAGGATTCACCGCGGCCACTGGCTCCGGGTGAATTGACCATCGCACCCTGTCCGCTTGCCGTGACCGCCAGGCCCGGGCAAGTCGACAAGCAAAATGCCCCCGCCATTATTCAAAGCCTCGACCTGGCGATTGGCGGTTGTCTGGATAAAAGCTACAGCGCACTGATCACCGGGCCGATCAACAAAGCGGTGATTAACGATGCCGGCATTCCCTTTAGCGGCCACACAGAGTATTTGGCCGACCACAGCAATACCGAGCAAGTGGTGATGATGCTCGCCACGGAGGACTTGCGAGTCGCCCTGGCCACGACGCACCTGCCCTTGAGCGAAGTTGCAGGGACCATCACCCCAGAGCTGCTCGAGGCCTGTCTGCGCATTTTACAGCGCGAACTAATTGAAAAATTTGCCATTGCCCAACCGCGCATACTGGTCTGTGGCCTCAACCCCCACGCCGGTGAAAACGGCCATCTGGGGCGCGAGGAGATCACCATCATCACGCCCCTGCTGAAAAAGCTGAATGCAGAGGGTTTTAACTTGAGCGGCCCCCTGCCGGCAGACACCCTCTTCACGGCTAAATACCTGGATGAGGCCGATGCCGTACTGGCCATGTATCACGATCAGGGGCTGCCGGTGCTCAAATATCAGGGCTTTGGCAAAGCGGTGAATATCACCCTGGGGCTACCCTTTATACGCACCTCCGTTGACCACGGTACAGCTCTGGAACTGGCCGGCAGCGGCAGGGCCAGCACCGGCAGTCTTGCCTATGCCATTGACTGTGCGGCCAGGCTTGCCAGTGTCAGCAACACTTCCCATGACGAATCCGGTAATGGCTAAAGCAACCATGAACAACAGCAATCATCAGGCAAAGAAACGCTTCGGCCAAAACTTTTTGGTCGACGGCAATATTATCAACCGCATTATTCGCGCCGTTAATCCACTGCCCGACGAACACCTGGTGGAGATTGGCCCGGGGCTGGGTGCGTTAACCAGCCATCTGGTCGACAAAGACTGCCGGCTTGATGTGGTGGAGATTGACCGCGACCTCGCCGCGAAGCTAGAAAAACAATACGCCGGCTCTCCGCGCTTTAAACTGCACCTGATGGATGCTTTAAAAGCGGACTTTGGCGCCCTTGCCGAGAAAGATCAGCCGCTGCGTGTGATCGGCAATCTACCCTACAACATCTCGACACCCCTGCTGTTTCACCTACTGTCCTACAAAGACCGCATCCACGACATGCACTTTATGCTGCAAAGGGAAGTGGTCGACCGGCTCGGCTCGAGCGAAGGCAAAAAAACCTATGGCCGACTCAGTGTCATGGTGCAGTACCACTGTCACGTCGAACCCCTTTTTGTGGTGCCGCCCTCCGCTTTTAAGCCGGCACCCAAGGTCGAATCAGCCATCGTGCGACTACGACCACGGACACGAACAATACCGGTTGCCGACCCCAAGTTTTTTGCACAGATGGTCAATGCCTGTTTCCAGCAGCGTCGTAAAACCCTGCGCAATGGACTCAAACTGTTATTAAAGGAGATGCCTGATGACTGTATAAGCGGCATCGACTTAGGCCGCCGTCCAGAGACTTTCTCGGTCGAGGAGTTTATCGCCCTGGCCAATCAACTGAGCGCATTGCGCGATGCCACTAATCACGAGTAATCGACTATGAATAAGGGTGCTATCGAGGTTGTGGTCAGTACAGAATACCTGCCCCACCAATCCGAGCCAGAGAAGCAACAATACGCCTTCGCCTATCACATCACACTCAGCAACGGGGGGCCTATTGGCGCGCAGCTGATTAGTCGCCACTGGATTATTATTGACGGCAACGGAATACGCAGCGAGGTGAAGGGCATGGGTGTAGTAGGTGAACAACCACTAATAGCCCCGGGAGAAAACTACCAGTACAGCAGCGGCACTGTCCTCGAAACCATGGTCGGCACGATGCAGGGTAGCTATCAAATGCTCTGTGAAAATGGCAATAGTTTTGAGGTGGATATACCCATATTCAGCCTCGCCTTGCCCAACGCCATAAACTGAAACACGGAGATGACTATCTATGCTGTCGGGGACCTGCAGGGCTGCCTTGAACCACTGCTCTGCCTCCTCGAAGAAGTCGCCTTCAACCCGCAAAAAGATCAACTTTGGGCCGCAGGAGATGTCGTCAATCGCGGGCCACAATCTCTGGAAACCCTGCGCTATGTAAAGGCACTGGGTGCCGCCTTCAAAATGGTACTGGGCAACCACGACCTCCACCTGCTTGCTGCTGCACGGGGCATAAAGCGCCTCAACCCCAAAGACACCCTGCAGGAAATATTGGATGCAGACGACAGGGATGAGCTATTGAGCTGGCTGCAGCAGCAACCACTACTAATTAGTGAACAGGGCTACACCATGGTTCACGCCGGCATTCCACCCCACTGGAGTGTGGCAACCGCGCAATCGATGGCCAGAAAAGTCGAGGCTGCACTGCACAGCGACAAGGCCGATATCTTTTTTAAAAACATGTACGGCAATGAGCCCAGTAGCTGGCAAGCACTGCAGAGCGAGGGCGTACAATTGCGCACCATCACTAACTACTTCACCCGCATGCGCTTTTGCAATAGCCATGGTGAACTCGAACTGGTCGCTAAAAAAGAGCCTGAACAGGCCCCCGAAGGCTTTGCACCGTGGTACGCACACCCATCGCGCGCGAGTAGCAACGAGAAAATAATATTTGGCCATTGGGCCGCTCTCGATGGCAAGCTGGAGGGCAAGAACCTATATCCCCTCGATACTGGTTGTGTCTGGGGTGGGCGGCTACGATTGATGAACTTAAGCACTGAGTCCTACCATCACTGTCACTGCACTTAGCTCGTAGAATTTTAAAGATCGCATAAACCCGACAAATTTCACGCACAAAAAAACCGGAACAAGTCCGGCTTTTTTGTGCGTGTTGAGGGCTTATTCCTCGACAGCTTCAAACTCTTCTTCGGGCTCAACGGGGCGGTCGACGAGCTCGATGTAAGCCATTGGCGCTTTGTCACCCGTACGATAACCGCACTTCAGTATGCGTGTGTAGCCACCTGGGCGTGTTTCGTAACGGGGGCCGATGTCTCCGAATAACTTACCTACTGCGGCTTTACAGCGCAGGCGATCGAAGGCCAGACGTCGATTGGCGACACTGTCGGTTTTAGCCAAGGTGATGAGCGGCTCTGCGACACGGCGTAATTCTTTTGCCTTGGGCAGAGTAGTTTTGATGACTTCGTGCTCAACCAGTGATGCCGCCATATTGCGAAACATGGCCTTGCGGTGGGAGCTATTGCGGTTGAGTTGACGGCCACTGTGACGATGACGCATAAGACTTGCTTCCTATCCTGACGCGAGCTGACCGGGCAGGTCAGTTCAAGTTAAATTAAATACTTTCGCTCTCTTGTTTCAAGCTGGCTGGTGGCCAGTTCTCAAGTCGCATACCCAGTGATAGGCCGCGAGAAGCAAGTACATCTTTGATTTCAGTGAGCGATTTCTTACCCAAATTGGGCGTCTTCAAAAGCTCGACTTCGGTGCGCTGTATTAAGTCACCAATGTAGTAAATGGTTTCGGCTTTAAGACAATTTGCCGAGCGAACGGTCAATTCTAAATCATCGACAGGTCGCAATAATATGGGATCGATCTCATCTTCGCGCTGCTCTGGCTCAACTTGCTTTTCACGCTCGAGATCAACAAATACAGCCAGTTGTTGCTGCAGAATGGTGGCTGCGCGGCGTATAGCTTCTTCGGGATCTATCGTGCCGTTGGTTTCGAGGTCGAGGATCAGCTTGTCCAAATCGGTACGCTGTTCTACACGCGCACTCTCTACCACATAAGACACACGGCGCACCGGGCTGTAGGAGGCATCGAGCTGTAGACGGCCAATAGCGCGCGTTTCTTCTTCGTCAGTCTCACGGGCATCGGCGGGTTGGTAGCCGCGGCCGCGAGCAACACGAAGGCGCATATTTAGCGATACATCACCGGAAATATTGGCGATGACATAATCGGGATTCATAATTTCAACACTGGCATCGGTCTGAATATCACCTGCGGTGAGATAGCCTGGGCCAGTTTTTGAGAGGGTAAGCTCCGCTTCGTTCTTGCCATGCATGATGATGGCGACATCTTTAAGATTGAGCAGGATTTCAATAACGTCTTCCTGTACACCGTCAATCGCGGAATACTCATGCAGCACACCATCAATTTCAACTTCAACGATGGCACAACCGGGCATCGAAGAAAGCAGGATGCGGCGCAGGGCATTACCTAAAGTATGACCAAAACCACGCTCCAGCGGCTCAAGAACAATCTTGGCATGGGTAGAATCATATTCGGTAACGTCTATGGTTCGAGGTGTCAGAAGTTCTGTTAATGTATTTTGCATACTCGTCTCTTATCCCGCGTAAAAACGTCTTGAGTTCAAGGAAAAACTTACTTGGAGTAAAGTTCTACGATGAGGTTTTCGTTGATTTCAGCTGGCAGATCACTGCGGTCGGGCTCACGCTTGAAAGTGCCTTCCATTTTGTTGATATCAACGTCGACCCACTCAATTTCACTGCGCTGTGCAGCGAGTTGTAGGGAGGATTGTATACGCAGCTGACTCTTGGCGCGTTCGCGGATACTAATCACATCACCTTCGCCAACGCGAAAAGAGGCAATATTAGCTTTGCGACCATTAACCAGTACGGAATTGTGCGCTACTAGCTGGCGAGCTTCTGCACGAGTAGAGCCGAAACCCATACGGTAGACGACATTATCGAGACGTCTCTCCAGCAGGTTGAGCAGGTTCTCGCCGGTGGCACCAGGCGTGCGCGCAGACTCTTTGTAATAATTGCGGAATTGCTTTTCCAGAACACCGTAAATACGACGTACTTTTTGCTTCTCACGCAGCTGAACACCGTAATCAGAAAGGCGGCTACGACGCGCACCGTGTTGACCAGGAATGCTTTCAGCACGACACTTGGACTCGAGAGGGCGTATGCCACTCTTGAGGAACAGATCTGTACCTTCGCGACGTGAGAGTTTACAGGTTGGGCCGAGATATCTTGCCATCGATGATAATCCTCTAAATTAAACGCGTCGTTTCTTGGGAGGCCGACATCCATTGTGTGGAATCGGCGTCACATCAGTAATATTGGTAATTTTAAGGCCGGCATTATTCAATGCACGAACAGCAGACTCTCTGCCAGGACCAGGGCCTTTCACTTCTACGTCCAGATTCTGCAGGCCGTATTCCTGCGCCGCAACTGCAGCGCGTTCTGCTGCAACCTGAGCCGCAAATGGCGTGCTCTTTCGAGAACCGCGGAAACCAGAGCCACCAGATGTTGCCCAGCTCAGCGCGTTGCCCTGGCGGTCAGTAATGGTGACGATGGTATTATTAAACGAAGCATGAATGTGCGCAATACCGTCAATGACGGTGCGGTTCACTTTCTTTCGCGGTGATTTGGAAGGACTCTTTGCCATAACCTAATATTCCTGAATTAACTGACGCTTAGCGCTTAATAGGCTTGCGAGGGCCTTTGCGAGTGCGCGCATTCGTTTTGGTTCGCTGCCCACGTAAAGGCAGGTTACGACGATGGCGAATACCACGGAAACAACCAAGATCCATCAATCGCTTGATGTTCATGCTGACTTCACGACGCAGGTCACCTTCGACTACATTTGCCGAGACGGCAGCCCGGACGGCGTCAAGTTGCTGTTCTGACAACTCTGATATTTTTATCGACTCTTCAATACCAACACTCGAACAGATCTTCTTGGCACTAGTTCTACCAATGCCGAAAACATAAGTTAGCGATATAACAGCATGCTTATGATCGGGTATATTGACTCCGGCAATACGGGCCATCCACTTTACTCCCAGTAAATCTTAAATATTAACTGATAACGTCTAATTAACCTGCATACTGTTTATAAACAGCACCCAGTAAAAACGGGCGCGAAACAATATCCCTTTAGGCAACGAAAATCAATCTCTTTTGAAAAAACCTTAGCCTTGACGTTGCTTATGGCGTGGATCGGTCACACAGATCACGCGTACTACGCCCTTGCGTTTAACAATTTTACAGTTGCGGCAAATCTTTTTTACCGATGCTCGTACTTTCATGATTAAACCCTATCGTAAAATTTAGCGACCGTTGCCGCTCTGACCTTTCATATTGGCCTTCTTCATCACCGAGTCATATTGATTCGACATAAGGTGAGACTGAACTTGCGCCATGAAATCCATTGTTACCACTACGGCAATCAGCAGCGAGGTACCACCCAGGTAGAACGGCACATTGAAGTACACATTCAAAAACTGCGGCAGCAGGCAAACACCGGCAATGTAGGCACCGCCGACCATTGTCAGCCGGGTTACAACACCATCAATGTACTTAGCCGTTTGCTGTCCTGGGCGTATGCCGGGTAGATAAGCGCCACCCTTTTTCAAATTATCAGCCACTTCTTTTGGATTGAAAGTAAGCGCCGTGTAGAAAAAACAGAAGAACACAATCAAGGCCGTAAAAAGAATGATATGCAGAGGCTGTCCCGGCCCCAGGAACAGTGACACATCCTGCAACCAATCAGGCGCTCCAGCACCTTGGCCAAACATGGCCGCCAATGTTGAAGGGAACAATAATATACTGCTGGCAAAAATCGCCGGTATAACACCTGCCATATTCACTTTAAGGGGCAAATGTGTACTTTGCTGTCCGTAGGCCTTACCACGCCCTTGCTGTCGCTGCGCATAATTAACGGTGATGCGACGCTGACCACGCTCGATAAAGACCACAAAGTAGACCACTGCGACCGCCAGAATACCGACAATTAACAGCACAATAATATTCAGATCACCGGTGCGAGCAGATTCAAAGGCCTGGCCCAAGGCACGCGGTAGGCCGGCGACAATACCAGCAAAAATCAGCATCGAGATACCGTTGCCAATACCCCGCTCTGTGATTTGCTCACCCAACCACATCATAAACACGGCGCCGGTGACAAGCGATGTAATCGCCACCAAGAAAAAACTGGCCCCAGGATAGTAAGCTAAACCCTGCCCTGCAAGGCCATAAGCCATACCCGTACCCTGTACCAGTGCAAGTAAAACCGTTGCATAGCGCGTATATTGGGTGATTTTACGCCGACCCGCGTCACCTTCTTTCTTTAGCTGTTCCAGATAAGGCGTCACCGCTGTTAATAGCTGCATAATGATAGAGGCAGAAATATAGGGCATGATGCCCAGCGCGAGGATGCTCATGCGCTCGAGCGCACCACCGGAGAACATATTAAACATGCCAAGGATCGTGCCCTGGCTTTGGTTAAAGAGCTCGGCCATGCGATCAGGATCAATACCCGGTACCGGTATATGAGTACCGATGCGGTAGATAACTATCGCCAGCAACAAAAAGCGAAGGCGAGCCCAAAGCTCGCCCAGTCCTTTCTGATTGCCCTGCGGCAAATTCACGCCCTTAGCCATATCTGGTCAGTCCGTTTGTTATTCGTCGACCTTGCCACCAGCGGCTTCCAGGGCAGCTTTTGCGCCCTGCGTCATACCAAGCCCCTGAACAACAATTGGTTTACTTAACTCACCCGACAGGAAAATCTTAGCGCGGGTAATACCGTGGTTAATCAAACCCGCTGCGCGCAGGGATTCAAGATTAGCCACATCGCCACCGATAAGGTTCAATTCAGATAAACGTATTTGCGCACTGACGCGGGCAATACGCGAAGTAAAACCGTACTTCGGTAGACGTTTCTGCAAGGGCATTTGACCGCCCTCAAAACCGGGCTTAACACTGCCACCGGAGCGGGACTTTTGTCCCTTGTGGCCACGACCACAAGTCTTACCCAGACCACTACCAATACCACGTCCGACACGTTTTGCTGCGTGTGTACGTCCGGGGGCTGGGCTCAATGTATTAAGGCGCATCTTATACTTCCTCGACTTTAACCATGTAGAAGACCTTCGTCGCCATGCCGCGTATCGAAGGCGTATCTTCTAGTTCGACAGTATGACCAATACGACGCAATCCCATGCCTTTAATACAGCTCTTATGGCTCGGCAGGCGGCCAATGGTACTACGCGTTTGAGTTACTTTAATTTTAGCCATGCTTTTTTCCAAATAGTCGTACAGGTAAAGAGTGTTATTCGCTAATCTGCTCTACCGTTTTGCCACGTTTAGCAGCAACATCTTCTGGTGAACGCATTGTCTGCAGGCCTTTGAAAGTGGCGCGGACAACGTTTACCGGATTAGTGGAGCCATAACATTTGGCGAGTACGTTTTGCACGCCGGCGAGCTCCAATACGGCTCGCATTGCACCACCGGCAATAATGCCAGTACCTTCAGAAGCAGGCTGCAAATATACTTTTGATGCACCGTGGTTCGCTTTAATTGGATACTGGATGGTATTGCCATCGAGACCCACAGTAATCATGTTGCGGCGCGCGGCTTCCATCGCCTTTTGAATAGCCAAAGGCACTTCGCGGGCCTTGCCTCGACCGAAACCGACGCGGCCATTGCCATCGCCAACTACCGTCAAAGCTGTGAAGCCAAAAATACGTCCGCCTTTTACAGTCTTGGCGACACGATTGACTTCGACTAATTTTTCCATCAGCCCTTCGTTCGGATCGGTGTTTCTCTGGTTATTCTTTGCCATGTCTATACCTTTAAAATTCCAGTCCGCCAGCACGAGCGGCATCAGCCAGGGCCTTTACTCGACCGTGATATTTAAAACCGCTGCGATCGAAGGCCACCTTGGTAATACCAGCCGCCTTGGCGCGATCGGCAATCAAGCTGCCGACCAAAATTGCTGCATCAGTGTTACCACTGCTACCTTCGGGCGTAATCGCCTTATCAAGTGTCGATGCAGTTGCCACAACATTGTCACCATTTTCACTGGCGACGATGACCTGGGCATAGATATGCTGCGGCGTGCGATTAACACAGAGGCGAGACATACCAAGCTCACGGATTTTTGCTCGCCCACGGCGTGCACGGCGTAATCTTGTTTGTTTTTTATCACTCATCACTTGAACCTATTTCTTCTTCGCTTCTTTACGAACAACATGCTCATCCGTATATCTTACGCCTTTACCCTTGTAGGGCTCAGGGGGACGGAAAGCGCGTATCTCTGATGCCACCTGCCCTAATAACTGCTTATCGGCAGACTTCAATACCAACTCAGTTTGGCTTGTCGCCTCTGCAGTAACACCCTTAGGAAGTTCGAAAACAACCGGGTGGGAGAAACCCAGGGTCAGGTTTAACTTATTACCCTGTACCGCAACACGATAACCAACACCTACCAGTTGCAGCTTTTTCTCAAAGCCTGTAGAGACACCAGTGACCATGTTGTTAACCAGGGCTCTGACTGTACCGGCTTGACTTAAACCTGTACGGCTACCGTCTTTGGCGACAAAGGTAAGCACATTGTCAGTTTCTGTTACTTCAACCGCTTTGTTGTAAGCGAGACTTAGTTGCCCGCCGGAGCCCTTTACGGAGATCTCACCAGCATTTAGCTTGACCTCGACACCCTTAGGTATCGGCACTGGGTTTTTTGCTACTCTAGACATCTTAGTTAATTCCCGTTAAAAGACGGTGCAAAGTACTTCGCCGCCAACGCCAGCACTGCGTGCTGCGCGGTCGGTCATAACACCTTTGCTGGTGGATACGATGGCGATGCCGAGACCGGCACGTACGTTCGGCAATTCGGTAGCACCAGCATAGCGGCGCAAACCAGGTCGGCTAAAACGGTCAATCTCTTCGATAACCGGACGGCCTTCAAAATATTTCAGCTCAATACTCAGCTCAGCTTTGCTGCCTTCGGCAACACTAAAACTGCTGATGTAACCTTCTTCTTTCAGGACATTCGCTACCGCGATCTTCAACTTGGAAGAGGGCATTGTGACACTGACTTTGGCGCGCGAATGAGCGTTCCGAATGCGGGTCAACATATCTGATAAAGGATCTTGCATACTCATGTGTTATTCCTCTTCCGGGCTCTACCAGCTAGCCTTAACAAGACCAGGGACATCGCCACGCATTGCTGCTTCGCGAAGCTTATTACGGCAAAGGCCAAATTTTCTGTAGACACCGTGTGGGCGCCCAGTAATCTGACAACGTCGTCGCTGACGTGACGCACTGGAATCACGTGGCAGACTTTGTAACTGCAACTGCGCTTCCCAACGCTCTTCAGGCGTCGATTCAACATTGGCGATAACAGCTTTTATTGCCGCGCGTTTTTGTGCGTATTTGGCGACCAACTTGGTGCGTTTTTTTTCACGCTCAACCATCGATGTTTTAGCCATGACTATTTATCACCTTTAAGGGGGAAGTTGAACGCTCTTAGCAGGGCACGTCCTTCATCATTAGTACGAGCCGTCGTAGTAATGGTGATATCAAGTCCACGTAACTTGTCGATTTTATCGTAGTCAATCTCAGGGAAGATGATTTGCTCAGTCACACCCATTGCGAAATTGCCGCGACCATCGAAGGACTTCGGGCTAATGCCACGGAAGTCACGAATACGAGGAATGGCAATATCGACCAAACGCTCAAGGAATTCGTACATGCGATCACTGCGCAATGTCACCTTACACCCAATTGGCCAGCCTTCGCGGACTTTAAAACCAGCGATAGATTTGCGTGCCAAGTTGACAACAACCTTTTGGCCGGCGATCGTTTCAAGATCGCGCACCGCATGTTCCAGGGCTTTTTTATCAGCCAGCGCTTCACCAACACCCATATTGAGTGTGATTTTGCTGATGCGCGGAACTTCCATCACATTGTCCAGACCTAACTCTTCTTTGAGCTTGGCGGCAATTTCTGTCTTGTATAATTCTTTGAGCCTTGGCATCTACATCACCCTACTTGGCGTCCACGGCCTGGCCGTTGGATTTAAATACTCGAATTTTTTTGCCGTCTTCCGACACTTTAAAGCCAACTCTGTCGGCCTTACTACTCTCTGGATTAAATACAGCCAGATTAGATGCATCGATCGGCGCTTCTTTCTCAATAATACCGCCCTGTACACCCAACTGCGGGTTAGGCTTCTGGTGCTTCTTGATAATCTGTATTCCTGAAACCAACATGCGGCCATCAGACAATACCTGGAGGACTTTACCTCGCTTACCTTTATCACGACCGGCAATAACGATAACGTCATCATCGCGCCTGATTTTTTTCATCGCCATAATATTTGCCTGCTAAACCTAAAGTACTTCGGGTGCCAGTGAAATGATCTTCATAAAGCGTTCGCTACGCAGCTCGCGTGTCACCGGTCCAAAAATACGAGTACCGATGGGCGCATTTTGTGCATTTAAAAGCACGGCCGCATTGTCACCAAACTTGATCAGACTACCGTCGGAGCGACGCACGCCTTTACGGGTGCGAACCACAACAGCGTTCATTACCTGACCTTTTTTAACCTTACCCCGAGGGATAGCTTCTTTGACGGTGACCTTAATGATGTCGCCTACTGAAGCGTAACGACGGTGCGAACCGCCCAATACCTTGATGCACATAACTCTACGCGCACCGCTATTGTCGGCCACTTCGAGATAACTTTGTGTCTGTATCATTCTCTACTCCAAACCTGTGCCACGCGGCGAGTTAAACTTGGGTGGCGCGCTCGTCGATGTTAACCAAAGCCCAGGACTTGGTTTTTGACAGAGGGCGAGTTTCTGCGATAGTGACGAGGTCACCAGCGCGGCACTCATTTGCCTCATCGTGTGCCTTCAATTTTGTGGATCGGCTGATGTATTTGCCGTAGAGCGCGTGCTTGACCCGTCGCTCAATCAAAACCGTAACAGTTTTATCCATCTTGTCGCTGACGACTCTGCCGGATAGGGTCCGCGCCGTATTGCTTGCTGTCATTACTGACCACCTGCTGCTTCGTTTGCTTTCTCGTTGAGGACCGTTTTAATACGCGCCACATTACGTCGTGCAACTTTCATTTCATGACTTTCATTAAGCTGTCCGGTGGAACGCTTCATTCTCAACTTGAACTGAGTTTCCAGCTCGCCGAGGAGGGCGGTGTTCAGCTCTTCGGGGTTCTTCTCACGAAGTTCACTCGCTTTCATTACATTACCGTCCGCTTAACAAAAGTTGTCTGGATAGGCAGTTTCGCAGCGGCGAGGTCAAATGCTTCGCGCGCAACTTCTTCAGAAACACCTTCCATTTCGTATAACACGCGCCCGGGTTGAATTGGGGCAACCCAGTATTCGACGTTACCCTTACCCTTACCCATTCGCACTTCGAGCGGCTTCTGAGTAATCGGCTTATCGGGAAAAACACGGATCCAGATTTTACCGCCACGCTTAACGTGACGTGTCATAGCGCGTCGTGCCGCCTCAATCTGTCGCGCTGTTAAGCGCCCGCGTCCAACAGCCTTCAGGCCGTATTCGCCAAAGCTAATTTTACTGCCGCGTTGCGCCAGGCCACGGTTCCGACCTTTGTGCATCTTGCGGTATTTTGTTCGTTTCGGTTGCAGCATCTCGCTCGACCCTTATTCGCAAATTACTTCTTTTTAGCCTGGGCAGGCTCTGCTTCGTCACTACCCAGTACTTCGCCTTTAAATATCCAAACCTTGACACCGATAATGCCGTAGGTTGTCGCTGCCTCTTCATGCGCATAGTCAATATCAGCGCGGAAGGTGTGCAAGGGCACACGGCCTTCGCGGTACCATTCAGAGCGTGCAATTTCAGCACCACCCAAACGACCACCAATTTGTATCTTGACGCCCTTCGCACCCTGGCGCATGGCGTTTTGCACGGCGCGTTTCATGGCGCGTCGAAACATCACGCGACGCTCAAGCTGCTGGCATACGCCCTGAGCAACCAATTTAGCGTCGAGATCCGGCTTGCGGATTTCTTCAATATTGATATGAACCGGGACGCCCATTTCAGCGGCGACAGCTGCACGCAGCTTGTCGACGTCTTCACCGCGTTTGCCGATAACGATACCGGGGCGCGCCGTGTGAATAGTAATTCTGGCAGATGCCGAGGGACGCTCAATGTCAACACGACTAACGGAGGCGTGAGCCAGGCGCTTTTCAATCATGCTGCGTACGCGCAGATCGCTATTCAGCTTAACTGCGTAGTCTGCCTTGTCGGCGTACCAGACTGAGGTATGCTTCTTAACAATACCGAGTCTTATACCAATTGGATGTACTTTCTGACCCATGTCAGCTCCTAAGCCTAATTATCCAGCAACTTTTACGGTGATATGACATGAGCGCTTCAAGATTCTGTCAGCGCGTCCTTTTGCTCTAGGCATAAGACGTTTCATGGTCACACCCTCATCGACGAAGACGGTTGAAACTTTCAACTCATCGACATCTGCACCTTCGTTGTGCTCGGCGTTGGCGATGGCCGACTCGAGCACTTTCTTAACAATAGCCGCGCCTTTGCGGTTACTAAAAGAAAGAATGTCGAGCGCCTGCTCTACCGGCTTACCGCGCACCTGATCAGCGATCAGGCGAGCCTTTTGCGCTGATAACTGAGCGCCTTTTAATTTTGCAGCTACTTCCACAATAATTACCCCTATCAAGCCAGCGACTAGCGCCGCGCCTGTTTGTCCGCAACGTGTCCGCGATAAGTTCGCGTCGGCGCGAACTCGCCCAACTTGTGCCCGACCATTTCTTCGGTGATCATCACCGGGACATGGAGACGCCCGTTGTGAACCGCGATTGTCAAACCCACCATCTGAGGCAGAATCATTGAACGACGCGACCAGGTCTTAATGGGTCGACGATCGTTTTTTTCTGCTGCAACTTCCACCTTTTTAATCAGGTGAAAATCAATAAATGGTCCTTTTTTTAGCGAACGTGCCACAATTATATCCTCGTATTAATGCGCGTTATTTACCGCGACGACGAACAATCATACTGTCAGTTCGCTTGTTTTTACGGGTTTTGTACCCTTTCGTCGGCATACCCCATGGACTCACAGGATGGCGACCACCAGAGGTGCGGCCTTCACCACCACCATGGGGATGATCTACCGGGTTCATTACCACACCACGAACGGTGGGGCGAACACCACGCCAGCGAGAAGCACCCGCCTTGCCCAGTGAGCGCAAACTATGCTCACTGTTAGAAACCTCACCGAGTGTCGCACGACAGTCAGATAATACTCTGCGCATCTCACCACTGCGCAAACGCAGTGTTGCATGACGACCTTCGCGAGCCACCAGCTGTAGAGAAGTACCAGCACTGCGAGCTAGCTGCGCGCCCTTACCTGGCTTCATTTCAGCACAGTGCAGAACACTGCCCACCGGAATGTTGCGCAGTGGCAGCGTGTTGCCAACTTTGATAGCAGCAGCGGCACCGGATTCAAGAACATCACCAGCCACCAGGCCTTTTGGCGCAATGATGTAGCGACGCTCACCGTCTTTATAGCAAAGCAGTGCAATATTCGCGGTGCGGTTTGGATCGTACTCGAGACGCTCTACTGTCGCCGGAATACCATCTTTATTGCGCTTAAAGTCGATAACACGGTAGTGATGCTTGTGGCCACCACCGATGTGTCGAACACTGATACGACCCGCGTTGTTACGACCACCACTCTTGTTTTTCTTCTCCAGCAAAGGCGCATGGGGCGCACCCTTATGCAGATCAGCGTGCACCACACTAACAACATGTCGGCGCCCGGGGGAGGTTGGCTTTCTTTTAACTACTGGCATAGTAAACGCTCCTTACCCAATCGCCATGAAATCGATATCTTGACCGGCAGCCAAATTAACATAGGCTTTTTTCCAGTCAGAACATTTTCCAAGACCCGTCTTATTACGCTTGGTCTTGCCTTTGACATTCACTACACGAACATCTTTAACCTGCACTTCGAACAGAGCCTCTACTGCAGCTTTGACATCGCGCTTAGTGGCCGTTGTCGCTACTTTGAAAACCACCTGATTACCGGCGTCGGCAACCATGCTGGCCTTTTCTGTTACGTGAGGTGCTAACAATACTTTGAAGATGCGTTCTTTGTTCATCCCAGCATCTCCTCAATTTTCTTAAGCGCGGGCACAGTCACCATGACTTTTTCGCAGCGAATCAATGTCACTGGATCAACGGCAAGGGCATCGCGCACTTCAACCTTGTGCAGGTTGCGCGCCGAGAGAAATAGATTCTCGTTGACGTCTTCAGTGACAATCAGCACGTCGCTCAAACCAAACTCACCAAGGCGGCTGACCAATGCTTTTGTTTTAGGCTCTTCGATATCGAAAGACTCAACGACAACCAGACGTTCCTGGCGCGCCAACTCTGAAAGTATGGAGCGCATCGCGGCTCGATACATCTTACGATTTAATTTCTGCGAATGATCCTGAGGACGCGCGGCAAATGTGACACCACCTGAACGCCAGATCGGGCTTCGTATAGTACCCGACCGCGCACGACCGGTACCTTTTTGACGCCAGGGCTTCTTACCACCACCTGCTACATCAGAGCGGGTTTTTTGAGCACGAGTTCCCTGACGAGCGCCGGCCATATAGGCAACGACTGCCTGATGCACCAGATCACCATTAAATTCTTTACCGAAGGCTTCATCGGACACATTGATTGTGCCGCTTACGCCTGCCGGTGTCGCAATATTCAACTCCATAGCTAACCCCTCAGACCTTTACTGCTGGTCGAACGATGACTGTTCCGCCGGTTGCGCCAGGCACAGCACCTTTAACCAACAATATATTGCGCTCAGCATCGACACGAATCACTTCGAGATTCTGTGTCGTGACATTGCGCGAGCCCATGTGACCAGCCATTTTTTTGCCTTTAAAGACACGACCAGGCGTTTGGTTTTGACCGATAGAACCCGGCGCTCTGTGCGCCAACGAGTTACCGTGAGTAGCGTCCTGCATCTGAAAGTTCCAGCGCTTGATAACACCTGCAAAGCCCTTACCCTTGGAGACACCGGACACATCGACAACCTGACCTGCTTCAAACTGATCAGCCGTTAATGCACCGCCAAGCTCTGGTGCTTGCTGATCGCCGTCGAGGCGAAATTCCCACAAACCACGTCCAGCTTCCGAACCTGCTTTGGCGTAATGGCCCGCCTGCGCTTTAGTGACACGAGAAACGCGACGCGTACCGGTAGTAACCTGCACAGCACTGTAACCGTCGCTTTCTACGGACTTTAATTGCGTGATGCGATTAGGCTCAACCTCAATCACGGTAACAGGTACAGACGTACCCTCATCGGTAAAGACACGGCTCATGCCGCACTTACGACCTACTATTCCAATTTTCATTTCCACCTCTTCGTGTACGGGGCTGTTACCCGCTATGGCCGCCCTTCTCAGAGCGTTACACTTCCGGGCCAGGCCCGGCGAATAATTAACCTAAGCTTATCTGCACATCCACACCAGCCGCCAGATCTAACTTCATCAAGGCATCAACAGTCTTTTCTGTTGGCTCAACGATATCCAGCAAGCGCTTGTGCGTGCGAATTTCATACTGATCTCGCGCATCCTTATTGACATGCGGCGAGGTCAAAATAGTAAACCTCTCCTTGCGAGTTGGCATCGGGATTGGCCCGCGGATCTGCGCACCCGTGCGACGCACAGTTGCCACTATTTCCTCGGCCGAGGCGTCGATCAACTTGTGATCGAAAGCCTTGAGACAAATTCTAATCGATTGACCCTGCATTGAAATCAGATCTCCAGATCTAGTCGTTTAGCGCCATCAAACAGTTGCTGGCAGCTCGAAAAACGGAGGCGGAATGTTATAGGCGATCCCGAGGGCTGTCAAGATAAAATCTATTCGAAAGGCAAATATTTTAAACCTCAAGCTATTACCCAGCGCAGCCACTTTATATGCACTACATTAACTCAGCGCCCAATGCGCGATATCCAGCGCAATAAAGAGGCGCGATAGTACACGCATTACCATTAAATTACTTTATTTCTTTATATCTGGCCCATCTCCTCCATTTATTGTTCAACCGCCTGTTTATATTGGCTATAATACCGCGCTATTTTTCGTCCCATTAACTCGAGCAAAACAATGACTGACTTAAGCCTCTATAGAAACATTGGTATTTTCGCCCACGTCGATGCCGGTAAAACCACAACCACTGAACGCATCTTGAAGTTAACGGGCAAAATTCATAAAACCGGTGAAGTCCACGATGGCGCAGCCACCACTGACTTTATGGAGCAGGAACAAGAGCGCGGTATTACTATTCAGTCTGCGGCAACTACCTGTTTCTGGCGCGACCACCGCTTTAATATTATCGATACCCCTGGTCACGTTGACTTCACTGTAGAAGTTTATCGCTCACTTAAAGTACTCGACGGCGGCGTCGGTGTTTTCTGTGGCTCTGGCGGTGTTGAGCCCCAGTCTGAGACTAACTGGCGCTACGCCAACGAGTCAGAAGTGGCTCGTATCATCTTTATTAACAAGCTCGACCGTATGGGTGCCGACTTCCTGCGCGTTGTCGGCCAAGTAGAAAAAGTTCTTGGCGCCAACCCCCTGGTGATGGTGCTACCTATTGGCACTGAAGAAGACTTTGTCGGCGTCGTCGACCTACTGACACGCAAAGCCTTTATATGGGACGACACTGGCCTGCCTGAGAATTTCGAAACTACCGACGTTCCTGCAGACATGGTTGATCAGGTCGAAGAATATCGTGAAAAGCTGATCGAAATGGCCGTCGAGCAAGACGACGACGTAATGATGGCCTATATGGAAGGCGAAGAGCCCTCCATGGAAGACCTCAAGGCCTGCATTCGCAAAGGCACCATCGCCCTCGACTTCTTCCCCACCTATTGCGGCTCCGCCTTTAAGAACAAAGGCGTGCAAGTGATTCTCGACGCCGTTGTCGACTACCTGCCCAGCCCCACCGAAGTTAAGGCCCAGCCCTTAACCAATGACGAGGGCGAAGAGACCGGCGAAGTCGCTACCGTCTCCACCGAAGAAAGCTTAAAAGCACTTGCCTTCAAAATCATGGAGGATCGCTTTGGCGCACTCACCTTTGTACGCATCTATTCAGGCGTTCTCAACAAGGGCGACACCATCCTCAACTCCTACACCGGCAAGACTGAGCGCATTGGCCGTATGGTTGAAATGCACGCCGATGATCGCAACGAGATTGATCGCGCCCAGGCTGGTGACATTATTGCCATCGTCGGCATGAAAAACGTCCAAACTGGCCACACGCTTTGTGACCCGAAAGACCCCGTAACCCTCGAGCCAATGATCTTCCCCGAGCCCGTTATCTCCATTGCGGTAAGCCCAAAAGATAAAGGCGGCTCTGAAAAAATGGGCGTCGCCATTGGCAAGATGATTGCAGAAGACCCCTCCTTTCGCGTTGAAACCGATCAGGATTCCGGCGAGACCATCCTCAAGGGCATGGGCGAACTGCACCTCGATATTAAAGTCGACATCCTCAAGCGCACCTATGGTGTTGAGCTTGACGTGGGCCAACCCCAGGTTGCCTACCGCGAGACCATTACCCAGGCCATCGAAGACAGCTACACTCACAAGAAGCAGTCGGGTGGTTCCGGCCAGTTCGGTAAAATCGACTACCGCATCAAACCCGGCGAGCCCGGCACTGGCTTTGTTTTCAACTCTATTGTTGTCGGCGGTAACGTACCTAAAGAATTCTTCCCCGCTATTGAGAAAGGCTTTAAAGGCATGATGGAGCAAGGCCCTCTGGCCGAGTTCCCCGTACTTGACGTCGAGATTGAGCTCTACGACGGTGGTTTCCACGCCGTGGATTCATCGGCTGTTGCCTTTGAAATCGCCGCTAAAGGCGCCTTCCGCCAGTCCATGCCCAAGGCCGGCCCCCAGCTCATTGAGCCCATCATGAAGGTCGACGTCTATACACCTGACGACCATGTTGGCGACGTTATCGGTGATCTCAACCGTCGTCGCGGCATGATCAAGGATCAGGAGAAGGGCGTCACCGGCGTGCGTATTAAAGCAGACGTACCATTGGCAGAAATGTTCGGCTATATCGGCACATTGCGCACCATGACATCGGGCCGCGGACAGTTCTCTATGGAATTCGCCCACTACCTACCCTGCCCTAAAAATGTTTCTGAAGATGTCATCGCAGAAGCCAAGGAAAGAAAAGCCGCTAAATAGCTTTCTCTTTCAATAAAAAACCCCGCTGGTTGAACAGCGGGGTTTTTTATTGCCTGTAATTTGTACCGCAAGACACGGGTCAACAGATCAGCAAAATTAAGCCAAAAAAAGGCCGCCCAACTGGCGGCCTTTTTTATGGGGTAGAACTAAAGACTTATTCGAAAATCTTAGCGACAACACCCGCACCCACGGTACGACCACCTTCGCGGA